>Ga0180217_1000666_pt1 | contig 49069 bp, 38 predicted proteins | sample eDN3rd37CBELigOP_FD_128521 | JGI IMG/M metagenome (GOLD analysis project Ga0180217, IMG submission 128521) | Enriched Organic Plus compost microbial communities from Emeryville, California, USA - eDNA 3rd pass 37_C BE-Lig OP (version 2) (version 2) ...
GCCGCACAAGAAGTTCAAGGCTGAGGCCTACATTCTGACGAAGGAAGAGGGTGGCCGTCACACGCCGTTCTTTACCAACTACCGTCCGCAGTTCTACTTCCGCACGACCGACGTGACGGGTGTAGTGACGCTGCCGGAAGGTGTCGAGATGGTGATGCCGGGCGACAATGTCTCGATGGATGTCGAGCTGATCACCCCGATCGCCATGGAAGAGAAGCTGCGCTTCGCTATCCGTGAAGGTGGCCGCACCGTCGGTGCCGGCGTCGTCGCCGCCATCGAGGACTGATTGACGATATCCACATGAGATGGGCTAACTGACTGTCCCATCTCATGATTGGACTGGAAAGCCCGACTTTCCGATGCTATGCAAGCGCCGCCGACTTGACGAAGTGGTCAGGTCGGCCGAAATAGGGGTATAGCTCAGTTGGTAGAGCGGCGGTCTCCAAAACCGCAGGTCGGGGGTTCGAGCCCCTCTGCCCCTGCCAAATTCAGAAGGCGTGGTCTTGGAAGGCGGATGTGCTTTCCAGCCGCGTCTTGTGGTGTTTCTGGAGTGGCGCTGTGATTCGCCCGGTTGGAAGGTCCGGCTGACCGGCGATGGGCACAATTGGTCTGCGCCGATTTGGGTCTGTGCAGGTCGCGGCGAATTGGGCTATACGACGTCCTGTTGCGGCTCTCGGGTCGCCGGGACAGCGGAGTGACGATGGCGAAGACGAATCCATTTCAGTTTGTGCAGCAGGTCCGCGCCGAAATGGCGAAGGTCACCTGGCCGACTCGCAAGGAAACGATGATCACGACAGCCATGGTGGCGATCATGGTGCTGTTCGCCTCGATCTTCTTCCTCGTGGTCGATGAAGTGCTCAGCTTCGCCGTGAGCTATCTGCTTGGCGTCGGGGCGTGAACGGGAAAAGAAACAATGGCTAAACGTTGGTACATCGTTCACACCTACTCGAACTTCGAGAAGAAGGTGGCGGAGACCCTCCGCGAGCAGGCGGCCCAGCAGGGGCTGGCTGACCTTTTCGATGAAATTCTCGTGCCGACCGAGGAAGTGGTCGAGGTCCGCCGCGGTCGGAAGGTGACCAGCGAGCGCCGCTTCTTCCCCGGTTATGTTCTCGTCCGTATGGAAATGACGGATCAGGCATACCATCTGATCCGCAATATCCCCAAGGTCACCGGCTTCCTTGGGACGGACAACAAGCCGATTCCGATCTCGAATGCCGAGGCGGAGCGTATTCTCAATCAGGTCAAGGATGGCGTCGATCGTCCGCGTCCGTCCGTTTCCTTTGAGGTTGGTGAACAGGTCAAGGTTTCCGATGGGCCATTTGCCTCCTTCAACGGTCTGATCGAGGAAGTTGACGAAGAGCGGTCGCGCCTGAAGGTGGCCGTCTCGATCTTTGGCCGGCCGACGCCGGTCGAACTGGAATTTGGGCAGGTCGAGAAGATTTGATCTCAAGGAACTCGCCTGACCGGATGACGGTGGGAGGCTTGGCTGTCTCGTTTGCCACGGGGCAGCCGCGCAAGTCGTACCACCACCCTCTCACACAGGGCCCCGACGGGGCAAATTAGAGGCTGAAATGGCAAAGAAGATTACAGGTTACATCAAGCTGCAGGTGAAGGCGGCCTCCGCCACGCCTTCGCCCCCGATCGGTCCGGCTCTCGGTCAGCGCGGCTTGAACATCATGGAGTTCTGCAAGGCGTTCAACGCCGCCACGCAGGACATGGAGAAGGGCACCCCCCTGCCGACCATCATCACGGTTTACCAGGACAAGTCCTTCACCTTTGAGGTCAAGACTCCGCCGGCCAGCTATCTGCTGGCGAAGGCCGCCGGCATCGACAAGGGCTCCAAGGAAGCTGGCCGCGCTGTCGTCGGCAAGGTGACCATGGAGCAGGTGCGCGAAATCGCCAAGACCAAGATGAAGGATCTGAACGCGCGCGATCTCGATCAGGCAGCCAAGATCATCGCGGGCTCCGCGCGGTCTATGGGCATCACGGTAGCGGAGTAAAGTCTGATGGCTAAGATTGCAAAGCGTATGGCCAAGGCCGTCGAGGGTATTGACCGCAACAAGGCCTACAGCCTCGACGAAGCGCTGAAGCTGCTCAAGAGCCGTGCTCTTGCGAAGTTCGACGAGACCATCGAGATTGCCGTGAATCTCGGCGTTGATCCCCGTCACGCCGACCAGATGGTCCGCGGCGTCTGCCAGCTGCCGAACGGTTCGGGTCGCGACGTCCGCGTCGCCGTCTTCGCCCGTGGCGAGAAGGCCGAGCAGGCCAAGGCCGCCGGTGCCGAGATCGTCGGCGCCGAGGAGCTGGTCGAGGCCGTCCAGGGCGGCAAGGTCGATTTCGACCGCTGCATTGCCACCCCGGACATGATGCCGCTGGTTGGTCGCCTCGGTAAGGTTCTGGGTCCGCGCGGCCTGATGCCGAACCCGAAGGTTGGTACCGTGACCCCCGATGTCGCCGCTGCCGTCAAGGCTGCCAAGGGCGGCGCGATCGAGTTCAAGGTCGAGAAGGCCGGCATCGTTCACGGCGGCGTGGGCAAGGCCAGCTTCTCGGAAGAAGCGCTTGCCGGCAATATCCGCGCCTTCATTGATGCCGTCGTCAAGGCGAAGCCTTCGGGCGCCAAGGGAACCTATCTCAAGAAGGTCTCCCTCAGCTCCACCATGGGCGCTGGCATCAAAGTTGACCTTGCGACTTTGGACGCACAGGCGTAAAAGCTTGTGCCCCTGATGGATTCGCTTGGACAGGGCTCGCTCTGTCCAGGCGTCCGGCGCGTCTTTAGTCTTTCGGGCTCTGACGCGTCAATTTGAAGACCTGTCCGAGATTGCAGGTGTGGACGCAAGTCCCTTAATCCGCAAGCCTGCATGAGACGGGGAGTGAGTTGGTCGGAATTTGAAGTGAGCCCCACTTCAGCTTGCGATCAGTTCGAACCCTCAGTTTCGCCTCGCTGACGCCTCGGCGTCCGCGTGGGACAGGCAATGAGCGCCTTCGGAGGCGGTCACTGCCGGTTTGGCATGGGTGGCTGAGCGCCGAAGGCAAGTGTGGACGCAGGAGGCTCGAGCAAGGGCCGACTGCACACGAGGAGAGAGCAAGTGGATAGAGCTGAAAAGCAAGAGCTCGTCAACACGCTCAACCAGGTGTTCCAGACCACGGGTGTCGTGGTCGTGGTCGGGTATCAGGGCCTGACGGCTGCGCAGATGAATTCGCTGCGGAGCATGATGGTTGATGCCGGCGCATCCTTCAAGGTCGCCAAGAATCGCCTGGTCAAGCTTGCTCTTGATGGAACGGGATCGGAAGGCATCCAGGGTCTGCTGAAGGGCCCGACTGCCGTTGCCTATTCGGCGGATCCGATCGCCGCACCGAAAGCACTGACTGCCTTTGCCAAGACCAATGACAAGCTCGTCATCCTTGGTGGCGCCCTCGGCACGACTGTACTCGATGCCGACGGTGTGAAGGCACTGGCCGAGCTGCCGTCTCTCGACGAACTCAGAGGCAAGCTCATCGGCCTTATTCAGGCTCCCGCTACGAAGATTGCCGGCGTCCTTCAGGCGCCTGGTGGCCAGATTGCGCGGGTTCTCAGTGCTTATGCCAGCAAGAGCGAGGCCGCTTGACGGCCTGACCTGAAACATCCGGTTTCGAACTGATTGAGAGAAAGAGACTAAAATGGCTGATCTGAACAAGATTGTTGAGGACCTCTCCGCGCTGACGGTCCTCGAGGCTGCTGAGCTCGCGAAGCTGCTTGAGGAGAAGTGGGGCGTTTCGGCTGCCGCTCCGGTTGCCGTTGCTGCTGCTCCGGCTGCTGGTGGCGGTGCCGCTGCCGCTGCTGAGGAGAAGACCGAGTTTGACGTCGTTCTGGCCAATGCCGGCGAGAAGAAGATCAACGTCATTAAGGTCGTCCGCGAGATCACCTCGCTGGGCCTGAAGGAAGCCAAGGACCTGGTCGAAGGCGCTCCGAAGACCGTGAAGGAAGGCGTCTCCAAGGCCGAGGCCGAGGAACTGAAGAAGAAGCTCGAAGAGGTTGGCGCCACGATCGAGCTGAAGTAAGTCTTCATCGTCGGACGGGGCATCCAGCCGGATGCTCCGTTCGGTGATACAAGAAGGTCGTGGAGACGGTTTTTCTGGCAGCCGGCGCGCAGGGCTGCCCGGAAAGCCGTTTCAAGCGTTGAATGAAGCGCTCATAAAGGAGCCGAAATGACTCAGACTTTCACCGGTCGCAGGCGGGTCCGCAAATTCTTTGGCCGTATGCAGGAAGTTGCGGAAATGCCGAACCTCATCGAGGTTCAGAAGGAATCGTATCGTCAGTTCCTTCAGGTGGATGAGCCGGCTGGCGGGCGTGAGGACAATGGCCTCCAGGCTGTTTTCCGTTCCGTATTCCCGATCAGTGATTTCTCTGGTCAGGCGATGCTTGAATTCGTGCGCTACGATTTCGAGGCGCCGAAATATGACGTCGAGGAGTGCCAGCAGCGCGGCATGACCTTCGCGGCGCCGCTGAAGGTCACCCTGCGCCTGATCGTCTTCGAGCTCGACGACGAGACGGGCGCCAAGTCGGTGAAGGACATCAAGGAGCAGGACGTCTACATGGGCGACATGCCCCTGATGACGAGCAACGGCACCTTCATCGTCAACGGCACCGAACGCGTCATCGTCTCCCAGATGCACCGCTCGCCGGGCGTCTTCTTCGACCATGACCGGGGCAAGACCCATTCCAGCGGCAAGTTGCTGTTCGCCGGCCGCATTATTCCCTATCGCGGTTCCTGGCTCGACTTCGAATTCGACGCCAAGGACATCGTCTATGTCCGCATCGATCGTCGCCGCAAGCTCCCGGTGACCACGCTGCTCTATGCGCTGGGCCTCGATAGCGAAGAGATCCTGCATTATTTCTACAAGACCGTTACCTATACCCGGGTAAACGGCGGCTGGCGCACGCCCTTCGATCCGGTGCGCTATCGCGGGGCGAAGCCCGAACGCGACCTCATCAACGCGGCTACCGGTGAGGTCGCGGTTGAGGCCGGTCGGAAGATCACCCCGCGTCTGGCCCGCAAGCTGGTCGAGGAAGGCCTCACCGAGCTGCTCGTCCGCGATGAGGATCTCTATGGCGCCTACATTGCCGATGAGCTCGTCAACATGGAGACCGGCGAGATCTACGCCGAGGCCGGCGACGAGATTGGCGAGTCGACCCTGAAGACCCTTGAGGCGGCCGGCATCAACGAGCTGCGCATCCTCGACATCGACCACATCACGACCGGCGCCTATATCCGCAACACGATGAAGGCGGACAAGGCGGAGAACTACGAGCAGGCCCTGCTCGAGATCTATCGCGTGATGCGCCCGGGCGAGCCGCCTACCCGCGAGACCGCCGAGGCCCTGTTCCACGGCCTGTTCTCGGATCCGGAGCGCTATGACCTCTCGGCCGTCGGCCGCGTGAAGCTCAACATGCGCCTCGACCTGAACAGCCCGGACACCCTCCGCACCCTGACCCGCGAGGACATACTGGCCGTTGTCAAGACCCTGACCGACCTGCGCGACGGTAAGGGCGAGATCGACGACATCGACCACCTCGGCAACCGTCGCGTCCGTTCGGTTGGCGAGCTGATGGAGAACCAGTTCCGCGTCGGTCTGGTGCGCATGGAGCGCGCCATCCGCGAGCGCATGAGCTCGGTCGACATCGACACCGTGATGCCGCATGACCTGATCAATGCCAAGCCGGTGGCGGCCGCCGTGCGCGAGTTCTTCGGCTCGTCCCAGCTGTCGCAGTTCATGGACCAGACGAATCCGCTCTCCGAGGTCACGCACAAGCGTCGTCTCTCGGCCCTTGGTCCGGGCGGTCTGACCCGCGAGCGCGCCGGCTTTGAGGTGCGCGACGTGCATCCGACGCACTATGGCCGTATCTGCCCGATTGAGACGCCGGAAGGTCCGAATATCGGTCTGATCAACTCGCTGGCCACCTTTGCCCGGGTGAACAAGTACGGCTTCATCGAGGCGCCCTATCGCCGTGTGGTTGATGGCCGCGTGACTGACGAGGTCGTCTATCTCTCCGCCATCGAGGAGGCCAAGTATCACATCGGTCAGGCCAATGTTGAGCTGGACAAGGACGGTCGCTTCAAGGACGAGCTCCTCTCGGCCCGTGTTGCCGGTGACGTGACCATGGTCCAGGCCGACAAGCTCGACTTCGTCGACGTGTCGCCCAAGCAGCTCGTCTCCGTCGCTGCGGCGCTCATTCCGTTCCTTGAGAACGACGACGCCAACCGCGCGCTGATGGGCTCGAACATGCAGCGTCAGGCGGTTCCCCTCATCAAGACCGATGCCCCCTTCGTCGGCACCGGCATGGAAGAGGTCGTCGCTCGCGACAGTGGCGCAGCGATCGCAGCACGCCGCGCCGGCATTGTCGACCAGGTCGACAGCCGCCGCATCGTCATCCGGGCGACGGAAGAGACCGATCCGACCAAGTCGGGCGTCGACATCTACAACCTGGCGAAGTTCCAGCGTTCGAACCAGAACACCTGCATCAACCAGCGCCCGCTGGTCCGCGTGGGTGATCGGGTGCGTGCCGGCGAGATCATCGCCGACGGTCCCTCGACCGATCTTGGCGATCTGGCGCTCGGCCGCAACGTGCTCGTGGCCTTCATGCCCTGGAACGGCTACAACTTCGAGGACTCGATCCTCATATCCGAGCGCATCGTGAGCGATGACGTCTTCACCTCGATCCATATCGAGGAGTTCGAGGTCATGGCCCGCGACACCAAGCTGGGTCCGGAGGAAATCACCCGCGACATTCCGAACGTGGGTGAAGAGGCGCTGAAGAATCTCGATGAGGCGGGCATCGTCTATATTGGTGCCGAGGTGAAGCCGGGCGACATTCTCGTCGGCAAGATCACCCCGAAGGGCGAGAGCCCGATGACCCCGGAAGAGAAGCTTCTGCGCGCGATCTTCGGCGAAAAGGCCTCTGACGTCCGCGACACCTCGCTGCGTGTGCCCCCTGGCGTTCAGGGAACCATTGTCGAGGTGCGGGTGTTCAACCGTCACGGCATTGACAAGGACGAGCGTGCCCTGGCCATCGAGCGCGAGGAAATCGAGCGTCTGGCGAAGGACCGCGACGACGAGCTCGCGATCCTCGATCGCAACAGCTACGGTCGTCTCAGCACCTTCCTGGTAGGCAAGGAAGCCGCCGGGGGCCCGCGTGGCTTCAAGGTGGAGGGCACGATTACCCAGTCGCACCTCGACGAGATCCCGCGCTCGAAGTGGTGGGAGATCGCCTTGGCGGACGAGAAGGCCCTCTCGGAACTCGAGGCTATGCGCCAGCAGTACGAGGAGTCCAAGAAGCGTCTCGAGCAGCGCTTCCTCGACAAGGTCGAGAAGCTGCAGCGCGGCGACGAGCTGCCGCCTGGCGTGATGAAGATGGTCAAGGTCTTCATCGCTGTGAAGCGCAAGCTGCAGCCGGGCGACAAGATGGCTGGCCGTCACGGCAACAAGGGCGTCATCTCGCGCATCGTTCCGATCGAGGACATGCCCTTCACCGAGGACGGCACCCACGTGGACATGGTGCTGAACCCGTTGGGCGTGCCGAGCCGAATGAATGTCGGTCAGATTCTCGAGACCCATCTGGGCTGGGCCTGCGCCGGTCTCGGCCGGCAGATCAGCGAGCTCCTGGATGGTTATCAGGAGAACGGCGATGCCAAGCCGCTGCGTGAGAAGTTCGAGCGCATCTACGGCAAGTCCGAGGAGCTCGAGAAGCTCGATGACGAGAGCCTTGTGAATCTCGCCCAGGGCATGCGCAAGGGTGTTTCCATCGCCACCCCGGTTTTCGACGGGGCGAAGGAAGCCGACATTGTTGAGATGCTGCAGGAAGCCGGGATGGACCCCTCGGGTCAGGTTACGCTCTATGACGGACGTTCGGGTGAACCCTTCGACCGTAAGGTGACCGTGGGCTACATCTACATGCTCAAGCTGCACCACCTGGTCGACGACAAGATCCATGCCCGCTCGATTGGCCCCTACAGCCTCGTGACCCAGCAGCCGCTGGGCGGCAAGGCGCAGTTCGGTGGCCAGCGCTTCGGCGAAATGGAAGTCTGGGCTCTGGAGGCTTACGGCGCTGCCTACACGTTGCAGGAAATGCTGACCGTGAAGTCCGACGACGTTGCTGGTCGTACGAAGGTCTACGAGGCCATTGTCCGGGGCGACGACAACTTCGAGGCTGGCATTCCGGAGAGCTTCAACGTGCTCATCAAGGAAATGCGCTCGCTCGGCCTCAATGTGGAACTCGCATCCGCCGAGCACTGATCGGAACAGACATGTTGCGCCAGGGAAGGTCGCTCCTTCCCTGGCTTTCGCGCCACTCCGGTGGCCTGCATCAGAATATTTGAAGCCGCGCATCTTGCGCGAAGGAGCCTGGACCGATGAACCAAGAGGTTATGAACCTTTTCAGCCCCGGAAGTCCGCCCCAGACTTTCGATGCCATCAAGATTTCGGTCGCCTCGCCCGAGAAGATCCTGTCTTGGTCATACGGTGAGATCAAGAAGCCCGAAACCATCAACTACCGGACCTTCAAGCCGGAGCGTGATGGTCTTTTCTGTGCCCGCATCTTCGGCCCCATCAAGGATTACGAATGCTTGTGCGGCAAGTACAAGCGGATGAAGTACAAGGGCGTCATCTGCGAGAAGTGTGGCGTTGAGGTTACCTTAAGCCGCGTGCGCCGCGAGCGCATGGGCCATATCGAGCTGGCGGCCCCGGTCGCCCATATCTGGTTCCTGAAGTCGCTGCCGAGCCGTATTTCCCTGCTGCTCGACATGACGCTGAAGGAGATCGAGCGGGTTCTCTATTTCGAGAACTACATCGTCCTCGAGCCTGGTCTGACCCCGCTCAAGCCGCGCCAGCTGCTGACTGAAGACGAATACATCGCTTATCAGGACGAGTATGGCGAGGACAGCTTCACCGCCGCCATTGGCGCCGAGGCCATCCGCGAACTGCTGCGCGAGATCGACCTGCAGAAGCTGAGCGATCAGCTGCGCCAGGAGATTGCGGAGTCGACGTCAGAACTGAAGCCCAAGAAGCTCGCCAAGCGGCTCAAGCTGGTCGAGGCCTTCATGGAGTCGGGCAACAAGCCCGAATGGATGATCCTGACGGTCATTCCGGTCATCCCGCCGGAGCTGCGTCCGCTGGTGCCGCTTGATGGCGGCCGCTTCGCGACCTCCGACCTCAACGATCTGTATCGCCGCGTCATCAACCGCAACAACCGTCTGAAGCGGCTGATCGAGCTCAAGGCGCCGGACATCATCATCCGCAACGAGAAGCGCATGCTTCAGGAAGCGGTCGATGCCCTGTTCGACAACGGCCGTCGCGGCCGCGTCCTGACTGGCGCCAACAAGCGCCCGCTCAAGTCGCTGTCCGACATGCTGAAGGGCAAGCAGGGTCGCTTCCGTCAGAACCTGCTGGGCAAGCGCGTCGACTATTCCGGCCGCTCGGTGATCGTCGTTGGTCCCGAGATGAAGCTGCATCAGTGCGGCCTGCCGAAGAAGATGGCGCTCGAGCTCTTCAAGCCGTTCATCTATTCGCGGCTTGATGCCAAGGGCCTGGCGGCGACCGTCAAGCAGGCGAAGAAGCTGGTGGAGAAGGAGAAGCCGGAAGTCTGGGATATCCTGGACGAGGTCATCCGCGAGCACCCGATCCTGCTCAACCGCGCGCCGACCCTGCACCGTCTCGGCATTCAGGCTTTTGAGCCCGTGCTGATCGAGGGCAAGGCGATCCAGCTGCATCCGCTCGTCTGCGCCGCCTTCAACGCCGACTTCGACGGCGACCAGATGGCCGTGCACGTGCCGCTGTCGCTGGAAGCCCAGCTCGAAGCCCGCGTGCTGATGATGTCGACCAACAACGTCCTGCACCCGGCCAATGGTCAGCCGATCATCGTGCCGAGCCAGGACATCGTTCTCGGTCTCTACTACCTGTCGCTCATGCGCCAGAACGAGCCGGGCGAGGGCATGGTCTTCGCCAACCTGGGCGAGATCGACCACGCGCTTGAGGCCAAGGTCGTCACCCTGCACTCGAAGATCAAGGCGCGCTACACCAGCGTTGACGCCGACGGCAACGAGATCACGCGGATCTACGAGACGACCCCTGGCCGCATGAAGATCGGTGCGCTGCTGCCGAAGCAGCCGGGCATCACCTACGATCTGTGCAACAAGCTTCTCACCAAGCGTGAGATTTCGAAGATGATCGACGCCGTCTACCGCCATTGCGGTCAGAAGGAGTCGGTGATCTTCTGCGACCAGATCATGGCTCTCGGCTTCTACAACGCCTTCAAGGCCGGCATTTCCTTCGGCAAGGATGACATGGTCATCCCCGAGACCAAGGAGAAGCTCGTCGAGGAGACCCGTCAGCTGGTCAAGGAATATGAGCAGCAGTATGTGGACGGCCTGATCACCCAGGGCGAGAAGTACAATAAGGTGGTCGACGCCTGGGCAAAGTGCACCGACAAGGTCGCCGACGAGATGATGGCCCGCATTTCCGCGGTCCAGATCGACGAGGAGACCAAGCGCGAGAAGCCCATCAACTCGATCTACATGATGGCTCACTCGGGCGCCCGCGGTTCGCCTGCCCAGATGAAGCAGCTCTCCGGCATGCGCGGCCTCATGGCCAAGCCGTCGGGCGAGATCATCGAAACGCCGATCATCTCGAACTTCAAGGAAGGCCTGTCCGTGCTCGAGTACTTCAACTCGACCCACGGCGCCCGTAAGGGTCTGGCCGACACGGCGCTCAAGACGGCGAACTCGGGTTACCTGACCCGCCGTCTGGTCGACGTGGCGCAGGACTGCATCATCACCGAGCTTGATTGCGGTACGAAGGAAAGCATTACCACCAGCCCGCTGATCGATTCGGGTGAGGTCGTGGTGAGCCTTGGTACCCGCGTCCTTGGCCGCACCGCGGCGGAAGACGTCATCGATCCGTCGACTGGCAATGTGATCGTGGCCCAGAACCACGAGATCATGGAAGAGCATCTGCCGCTTATCGAGGCGGCGGGCATCCAGGAGATCCGGATCCGCTCGGTGCTCACCTGCCACACCAAGTTTGGTGTCTGCGCCAAGTGCTATGGCCGTGACCTGGCTCGCGGCACGCCGGTCAACCTCGGTGAGGCTGTCGGCGTCATCGCCGCCCAGTCGATCGGTGAGCCCGGCACGCAGCTGACCATGCGTACCTTCCACATCGGCGGTACGGCCCAGGTGCTCGACGAGTCGTTCCTGGAATCGGCCTTCGACGGTACGGTGCGCATCCGCAACGCCAATATCGGCAAGGACAGTGCCGGTCGTAGCGTGGTCATGTCGCGTAACACGGTGATCTCGATCGTCGACGACAACGGCAACGAGCGTGCCTCGCACAAGGTGATCTACGGTACCCGCCTCCATGTGGCGGAAGGCGACAAGGTCAAGCGCGGCATGCGCCTGGCCGAGTGGGATCCGTATACCCGCCCGATCCTCACGGAAATCGACGGTATCGTTGACTTCGAGGACGTGGTGGACGGCATCTCGGTGAAGGAAGTGGCCGACGAGGCAACTGGTATCACCAGCCGCGTGGTCATGGACTGGCGGTCGTCGCCGCGAGGATCGGATCTGCGTCCGGCCATCGTGATCAAGGACAAGAATGGCGATGTGGCCAAGCTGCCCCGTGGTGGCGAAGCCCGCTATCTGCTGTCGGTCGATGCCGTGCTCTCGGTTGATCCGGGCGCTCAGGTCAAGGCCGGTGACGTTCTCGCCCGTATCGCGACGGAAAGCGCCAAGACCCGCGACATTACCGGTGGTCTGCCGCGCGTGGCCGAGCTTTTCGAGGCCCGTCGTCCGAAGGATCACGCCATCATCGCGGAGATCTCGGGTACGGTCGTCTTCGGTCGCGACTACAAGAACAAGCGCCGTATCCGCATCGAGCCGGATGACTCGACGCTTGAGCCCGTCGAGTATCTGATCCCCAAGGGCAAGCATCTGCCTGTCCAGGAGGGCGATCACATCGAGAAGGGCGAGTACCTCATGGACGGCAACCCTGCGCCGCATGACATCCTGGCGATCAAGGGCATTGAGGAGCTCGCGACGTTCCTCATCAACGAGATCCAGGAGGTCTATCGTCTGCAGGGCGTGATGATCAACGACAAGCACATTGAAGTGATCGTCCGTCAGATGCTGCAGAAGATCGAGATCGAGAGCAGTGGCGACAGCCTGCTGCTCCCGGGCGAGCAGGTCGACCGCATCGAGTTTGATGAGGTTAACGAGAAGCTGATCCGCGAGGGCAAGCAGCCGGCCACCGGCAAGCCGGTCCTCCTCGGCATCACCAAGGCTTCGCTGCAGACCCGCTCCTTCATCTCGGCTGCGTCCTTCCAGGAGACGACCCGCGTCCTCACCGATGCCGCCGTCAACGGCAAGACCGACCTGCTTGAGGGCCTGAAGGAGAACGTGATCGTGGGCCGCCTCATTCCGGCTGGTACCGGCCGCATGCTGGCGAGCTACAAGCAGATCGCGGATAAGCGCGACCAGCTCATCCTCGAGGAGCGTCGCAAGAGCGCCGTTCCGGCTCTCGGCTCGAGCGCCGACCCCCAGGTGGGTGAGGTGACCTCGACCCAGGGTCAGTCCGCCTGATCCTGGCTCATCGATACGAACAAAAGGAACGGCCGCCCCCGGGCGGCCGTTTTCGTTTGGCGATGCGTGCTTGAGGAGGAGGAGGCGGTGGCTAGGCCAGGCCTTCCATGCGTATCGGCGGCATCTGTTCCGGCGGATTGCCGGGAGGGATGTCCGGAGGAAGATCAGGATCAGGCTCCTCGATCGGCACATCCGGGTCATCAGGTCGGCGATCGGGATCTGGCGGAATTTCCTCAGGCCGCGGTTTCGGCGTCTCTTCGGTAGGATAGGGCTGCATCCGGGCCTCCTGCTGCATTGTCAGACAGCAAGCCAAGAAAGCCGCGACGGGTTCCGTTTGCGGTGCATCGGCTGGGCCGCTCGGTGCAAATGGCTGACAGGGCCCTATGCCAGCGACTTAGTCGTCCAGTGCCCAGACCCTGTTGCTGCGCGGCGTATCCAGCCGGTAATCCGAATAGGGCATGGTGAGGATGTCGCGTCCCAGGGCGCGGGCCGCCGCCAGCGGATTGCGGGGATCACGGGCGACCTCGCCGCGGGCATTGCCGATGCCGTGCACATAGCCCACGAAGGCCGAATGGGTATAGCGGGCGAATTCCTGGATCTGGTGCACAATACCCAGGGCGACGCCCGGATAGGTTTCTTCCGAGACCACCGCAAGCCCGAGCCGCTTTCTGAGCATCTGCTCGCGCACGCTGGCCGTATTGGGGAAGGTGGAGGAATAGTAGGTGAAGGACCGGTCGAAGAAGGCCTTCATCTGGCTCGACATGCCATACCAATAGACCGGTGTGCAGAAGACGACAGCCTCGGCCGGCAGGAACTGTTCGATAAACAGCGCTCCATAGCGATCATCAGCCGGCATCCGCTCGCGCGTGTCGGTGAGCATCCCGGCAATGTAGTCATCGACAAACCGCACCGAGACATCAATACCTGCCTCCCGTGCACCTTCTGCCACCGCTTGGCCCATCAATGCGCTGTTGCCGTCGCGGCGAGGGCTGCCGATGAGGACCAGCAGGGCCTTTTTGTTGTTATCGGGACTCATGACTTCCGCAGAATTCTTGAGGACAGGAATGAGTCCCGAGTATTGCCGAGCAGATCATGCGCAACAACCCGTAAATGCACCTTGGGCCGCAGGTTGATTGCTTGACGGAAATTTCGCGCTGTCGCCGTCAGGTCTCCTGATTGACTCTGCTCATGCGGCCGCGTCGCTTCGGCAACTTCATCTCACCCTGATCGGTGATTGTCGGGAACTCGCCTGCATTTTCCAGCGCTTCGATCGGCTCCACCGGCTCGCCGGTTTCAGCTTTGGATACAGGGATCAGGGTCGACTCATACCCATTTTCAATGGCGATGATCTCCCGTGCCTGCGCCCAATGCTGCTCGGCACGTCCTTCCGGCTGACCCTCGCCAAGCCAGAGTTCATAGGCCCGCTTGCGGATCTGTTCTTCCCGTTGCTCGTCCATGTCCAGCTCCTGCGATGCTTCTTTCGTGCTCAGGCAACACGGGGCAGCGGTCGACCGTTCCGGGTTGGGAAGATGGCATAGCGTATTGGGTTCAGCCGGCTGGTTCTGGAACGGGCGGCATTGACCGCCGTTATGACCCTCAACCGCGGGCAGCTGATGCCCGCTTCCAGGCAACCCCAACCCCATGAGGAACCTATGTCTGACCGGCGCGAATGGCTCATCCAGTGGCTGCGTGATGCCCATGCCATGGAGCAGCAGGCCGAAACCATGCTCAATGCCCAGCTCGGGCGCCTCGAGAACTATCCGGAGCTTCGGCAGCGCATCGAGCAGCACGTCGAGGAAACGAAGGGTCAGGCCGAGCGACTGCGGGCAATCCTCGATAACCGGGCCGACGGCTCTTCCGCGATCAAGGATGCCAGTGGCAAGCTGATGGCTATGGCACAGTCCTTCAGCGGCGTTTTCGCCGGCGACGAAGTGATGAAGGGCTCGCTTGCGAGCTACACCTTCGAACATATGGAAATCGCCTCATACCGCATCCTTATCGCTGCGGCCGAGCAGCTTGGCGAGGGCGACATTGTACGCGCCTGCGAGGAAAATCTCCGCGAGGAATTGGCCATGGCGGACTGGCTCAAGGACCATATCGGTCCGACGACGCGCACGTTCCTGGCCCGCAGCGAGGCGGGATCGGACGCAGCCAAGCGCTAGATTATCTTGGGGGAGGGGACCGGGGGGCGACAGGGGTTGCGGTTCGGGCCTGCGCGACTATCTTTGCAGGCGCGGGCCGACCTTCGTCGCAGGGGCCTTGAGACCTGCGTCCTTCTGAATTGCCACGTGTTCGGCGAAATCCCCGGACGTTCCCGCCGCGGCGAAATCAGGCCTTGCGCCCATCGTTCCAAAAACGTAATGAAACGGCGTAGTTGCAAGGCTACGGGGCATAGCGCAGTCTGGTAGCGCACCTGGTTTGGGACCAGGGGGTCGCAAGTTCGAATCTTGCTGCCCCGACCACCTTGCAGTGCCACGTTGATCCACTTTAGGCGGTGCTATGAAGGTTCGGATTTACAAACCCTCCAAGACGGCGATGCAATCCGGACGGGCGAATACCAAGCGCTGGGTTCTGGAATTCGAGCAGGTTGCCCCGCGGACCATCGATCCGCTTATGGGCTGGACCAGCTCTTCCGACATGCGCCAGCAGCTGCGTCTACGCTTCGGCACCAAGGAAGAGGCGATTGCCTACGCCAAGCGTCACGGCCTGGAATATCAGGTCTTTGAGACGCATGAGGCGCCGGTCCGCCCCAAGGCCTATGCCGACAATTTCAAGTGGGGACGCCTCGGCAACTGGACCCACTGATTCGGTTTGCCAGGCATTCCTGCTCGAACACCATTGCGGCCCCGTAGCTCAGTTGGATAGAGCAACAGCCTTCTAAGCTGAAGGTCGAAGGTTCGAATCCTTCCGGGGTCGCCACAAAATCTCCAAACAAATCAAGCACATCCTCTCCCGGCATTTCACTCCGCCCGGGGGAGGTCGAGGCTTTCGCGCAATTCGCGATCATTGAGGCGGGAAAGGGGCCAGGTCAGTTGAATGCATCGGCCCCGGATGCGTCCGGCAGTCGGACGCCCTGTTGGAACCTGCAACCCCGAAAGCCTATATGTGTCCATGATCCTGAGGAGAGGAGTCTTGAGCAGACAGCCCATTGACGAACTGAAGGCAGGTGCGTTTGACCCTGAGACGGTATCGGCGATGATTACGGCATATGAGGAGGCCTGCGGGGCGCTGGGTGTGGCGGATGAGCCGACGCAGCTGCGCATTGCCTTCGCCATCATCGGCTTTGCCACCCAGGGTGAGCGCGACGCCGAAAGGCTCCGCGATCAGGCCCTGGCCATTGTATGAGTTCATGCCTGAGCTGGCCGCACCCTCTGCGCGTGGACGGCCGGCTGGCTGGGCGGGGACCGAAAAGGAAAGGGCGCCGAATGGCACCCTTTTCGTTTGAGCAAAGGAAATGAAAGCCCTCAGCACAGGTTCTTGCAGGCACCGGCGGCGCGGACCTCGTTGACCGTCTCGGCGATGCGGTCAACCCCGAGCGCGCCGGGCACAAGCCTGTTGCCCACCACATAGGCCGGCGTGCCATTGATGCCGAGCGCCTGGGCGAGGCGGTAGCTCTGCTCGATCTGCGCCTTTACTTCCGGCGCTTCCATGTCCTGCTTGAGTTTCTCGATATCGAGACCCTGCTCCTGGGCGATGGCAAAGACCGCATCCTCGTCCAGGGGGCTGCCATGTTCCATCATGGCATTGTGGAAGGACTCGTACTTGCCCTGCTTCTTCGAGGCGATTGCCGCCTTGGAGGCGACAAGCGAGCCTGGGCCGAGGATCGGGAATTCCTTGTAGACGAAGCGCACATTCTTGTCGCGCTCGAGCAGGGCGGCCACATCCGGATGGGCGCGCTTGCAGTAGCCGCAATTGTAATCGAAGAATTCGACCACGGTGACATCGCCCTCAGGGTTGCCGAGGACCGCATCTGCCTCGCTGCGGAACAGGATCTTGGCATTGTCGGTGATGCCCCGGCTTGCCATTTCCGCCAGCGCCGCCTGTTCCTTGAGCTCCATCGCTGCGATCATTTCCTGCAGCAGTTCCGGATTCTCCAGCAGGAAGGTCCGGACGGTCTCGATGATCTCGGCCTTTTGCGCATCCGTGAACTCGGCTGCCGTGGCCGGTTGCGCGGCAAGCGTTGCGCCCATGAGGCAGGCGATGCTGATGCCCTTCAGAAAAGTAGAGGCGAAACGCATTGAGGTCTCCGATCAAGGAACAAGGGATTGCTGGATGATATCGTGGACGAGGGCTACTTCTTCGACTCGTCCTTGAGGTTCATGATGTCATTGGCCCGCAGCCATTCCGGCGTGCCCCGCTTGAAGGCTCCGGCCGCGCGCTTGGCCTTCTGCTTGGCAAGGTCGAGATCGCCCGTGAGCAGCGCGGCCTCGGCCGTCTCGAGATCCGCCATGGGAATGTTGTTCTTGCGGGCGTAAGCGATCGCCAGCTGCGAGCGCAGTTGCGGATTTTCCGATTCGAAGCGCTTGGCAACCTGCAGGTGCTTGAGTGCCGGATCGACCAGTTTCGGATCATTGGTGCTGAGCATTGCCTGCGCCAGCATGATGCGGACGATGCCCTGATTGGGGAGCATATCGACCGCCTTCTGCAGCGCTGGCACCGCCTCACGCACCCGTCCGGTTTCAAGCAGAGCCTGGCCGCGCAGCTCCCAGAGATAGGGGTTCTTGGGTTGCGCCTTCTGGAGCACGTCAAGCTCGGCGAGGGAGGCCTTGATGTCGCCTGTGCGGAATGCGGCAATGGCGCGAGCATAGCGGGCAGGCGCACTCGTGTCGCTTGACGGATAGCGCTGATAGACCCGCTGCGGCGAGGACGTGAAGCCGAGCAGCTTGGCCTGCATCATCGCGTGTCGCGCCTTGAGCTCCGGGCTGTCCTCGGCATTGAAATAGGGGCTCTTGCGGGCATTGACCTCGAGATTGCGGATGCGGTCCATCGGCATCGGATGGCTGAGGACGTAGGGATCGACCGCTACCGACGAGGCCAGTGCCTGGTTCGAAAGCTTCTCGAACAGCTCGATCATGCCGCGCGCCGACTGTTTGGTGGCATCGAGATAGCGCACCGCTCCCTGGTCGGCCGCCGATTCCTGCGCGCGCGCATAGGACAGGATCGAGCGCTGCGCCACCGACTGACCGCCCATCATGATGCCGGAGCCGCCACGGGCGAGCTCGCCCTGGCCGGTAAGGCCGCCGCCGACCATCACCGCCGCCCCGACCAGCATGCCGATGATGGCCGCGGTACTGGCCTTCTCGAGCTGCCGCTGCATGCGGGTCAGGTGTCCGCCAGCAATATGTGCGGTCTCGTGGGCGAGAACGCCGATCACCTCGTTCGGGGTAGCGGCCTCGTTCAGCAGCCCGGTATGGATAAACACCCTCTGGCCGCCGGCGACGAAGGCATTAATCGACCTGTCGTCGATGATATAGACCTGTACCGCGTGGGGCTTGAGCCCAGCGGCGCGGAACAGCGGGGTTGCATAATCCCTGAGCAGCTGCTCGATCTCGGCATCGCGGATCAGCGGCAGGGATTGCGCCGCCGCCTGCTGCACCATGAGTTGCGACAGGACAAGGGCGACGGCCATCACGAGGGCCACGCTTCGGCCGAGGACGTTTCTCAGCAAACTCGTCATCACACGCATTGATCAGGTTACCCATCCGGAACGCCGTCAGCATGAGCGTTCAATTTCGGCTTTATTGGGACTTTACCCGGAGGTTCCCCGGGCTGGCCAATGAACTCTGCGCAATCTTAACCGGTGTTTGTGGCAGACGCTCCCACGCAAGAAAAGGGCCGCGGAAATGCCTAAGCATCCGCGGCCCTTTTCTCAGTCCAAATATCGAGGCCAGATGAACCGGCTCCCGTTATTCGGTGTCATTCGCCAAGCAGCCTCCGCTGCCACCAGCCCCGCTTCTGCGGTGCCGGTGTGGATCCCGCGGCAGGGGCCGCAGGCTGAGCGGCGACCGGTGCCGGAGCGGCAGCAGGTGCCGGGGTGGCAGCAGGTGCCGGAGCGGCAGCAGGTGCCGGAGCGGCAGCAGGTGCCGGGGTGACAGCAGCTGCCGCCGGAACGTCGGCACCAACCGGCTCGGTCTCCGCCGCTGAGGCAGGCTCCGCATTGTCGGCATTGGCCGGGGCAGCGTCCGCCTTGGTCTTGCGGCTGCGGCTACGGGTTGCCTTCGCCTTGGCAGGCTCGGCCTCGCCTTCGGCCTTGGCGGCCTTGGCGCGGCTGCTGCGGGCCTTGGGCGCGGGAGCTGCGTCCTCACCGGCTTCAGCGGCAGCCTTGGCCGACTTGGCCCGCGAGCGGCGCGGAGCCTTGGCCTTGGGCTCCTCACTCGGCTGAACGGCTTCGGCAGGGGCCTCGACCTTTTCCGGCGCCGGTTCGGCGATCACGGCCTCTGCCTCGGCCGGAGCCTGTGCCTCTCCACCAGCGGCTGCCGCCTGGGAGGCGCTGCGTCCCCGCGACCTGCGCGACTTGCGCGGTGCAGCCTCTGTTGCAGTGCTAGCCGGGGCCTCGCTGACCGCAACTGCGATCTGCTCATCGCCGCCGGCCTCGACCTGGCCCACATCGACCGACAGCGTGGCTGTGATGGAGGCATCAGCCGGCGCGCCAGTCCTTGCCTCATCACCAACCGGGCCGGCCGGTTCCTCAGCGGATGCTGGCTCATTGGCGCTGCTGGCCTCGCCCTGGGGCTGGTTGCCATTGGCGGCCTGACCGGGAATGCCGGCCTGGGTGGCATCGCCAGTGCGGTGCAGACCATCCTGGCCACGATTGCGACGTCCGCCACGCCGACCGCGGCGGCGGCGGCGGCGGCGACCGTTTTCCTCGCCTTCCTGCAGCGCCGACTGCTGCTGTGCGGCCGCGGGAGCGGCGGCGGCAGTCGTCTCCTCAGCCTCACCCTCAGCCTCGACCTCGCCCGTATCGCCGGTGGCTTCGGCTTCGATCTCGACCTCTTCCTCAACCACCTCCTCGACATCGTCATAGACGGTATCGACCTGCACGGCGTTGGTGACCGGGCGCGGCGGACGACCTTCGGCACGCTCGATCTTCACGTGCTCCGCGTGGAGATCGGCGCTGGGCTCGAGATAGATCGAGACATTGTAGGCGTTCTCGATATGCAGGATGCTGTGCCGCTTCTGGTTGAGCAGATAGAAGCCGACCTGCGGATCGCAGCGCACCGTGATATCGTCGGGATGACGGATCAGGTGCTCCTCGATGCTGCGCAGCACCGACAGGGCGCAGGATTCGACCGAGCGGATCATGCCGCGTCCCTGGCACTGGGGACAGGTGATGGTCGAGCCCTCGAGCATGCCGACGCGCAGCCGTTGGCGCGACATTTCCAGCAGGCCGAAATGGCTGATGCGGCCGACCTGGATGCGCGCGCGATCGTTCTTGAGCGCTTCCTTGATGCGCCGCTCGACCGCCCGGTTGTTGCGCTTCTCCTCCATGTCGATGAAGTCGATGACGATCAGGCCGGCCAGATCGCGCAGGCGCAGCTGTCGGGCGACCTCGTCTGCCGCCTCGAGATTGGTCTTGAGCGCCGTGTCCTCGATATTGTGTTCGCGGGTCGACTTGCCGGAATTGACATCGATGGAAACCAGCGCCTCGGTCTGGTTGATCACCAGGTAGCCGCCGGAGCTGAGGGTCACGATCGGCGAGAACAGGCTGTCGAGCTGGCTGTCCACCTGATGCTTGCTGAACAGCGGACGCGGCTCGGTATAGGCCTTCACGTTCTTGATGTGGCTCGGCATCAGCATCTTCATGAAGTCCCGCGCCTCGCGATGGGCGGCGGCTCCCTCGACGATGATCTCGTCCACATCCTTGGTATAGAGGTCGCGGATCGCGCGCTTGATCAGGCTGCCTTCCTCATAGATGAGGGCAGGGGCCGTGGAGCGCAGGGTGAGATCGCGGATGCTCTCCCACTGGCGCAGCAGATAGTCGTAGTCGCGCTTGATCTCGACCTTGGTGCGGTTGGCACCGGCGGTGCGGATGATGACGCCCATGCCTTCCGGCACTTCCATCTCGCGGGCAACTTCCTTCAGGCGGCGACGGTCGCCGGCATCGGTGATCTTGCGGGAAATGCCGCCGCCGCGGGCGGTGTTGGGCATGAGAACGCAGTAGCGGCCGGCCAGCGAGAGATAGGTGGTCAGCGCCGCGCCCTTGTTGCCGCGCTCTTCCTTGACCACCTGCACCAGCAGGATCTGCCGGCGCTTGATCACTTCCTGGATCTTGTAGACGCGCTTGACCTTGCGGGTGAAGCCAGAGGCCTCTTCCAGCGCGTCATCGGCGCCGACCGATTCGACCTTGCGCTGCTCCGGATCATCATCGACCTCGACGACGCTGCCGCCGTCGGACTCATCGTCGCTCGCGTCCTCGCCGTTGCCATTGCCGGAACCATTGGCTGCGGCGGCCTCGCTCTTCTGGCCGTTCTCCTCGCCCTCGTCATCGTCGTCGCTGTCTTCCTCGATGCGGCTCTGCTTTTCCTGCTCGAGCAGCGCCTGACGGTCGGCGACGGGGATCTGGTAATAGTCGGGATGGATCTCGCTGAAGGCGAGGAAGCCATGGCGATTGCCGCCATAGTCGACGAAGGCGGCCTGGAGGGACGGTTCGACCCGGGTCACCTTGGCCAGATAGATATTGCCACGGATGGGTTTGCGGGAGGCCGACTCGTAGTCAAACTCCTCGATCTTGTTTCCGCGCATCACGACAACCCGGGTCTCCTCCGGATGTGCCGCGTCGATAAGCATTGTGCTTCCCATTAGAATCTTTCTCCCGCGCTCGCGCGGGCTGCCGCTCTGAAAAGCCACGATCGGCCCGGCTGCTCGGGGCAGGGGCGAACCGCGGCGCACAGGCGCGAGCGCATAATGAATTGGTAGGATCGGGGATGAGACTGCTGCCAATCCGATAGGTCGCCGATGCGCGCGGGGCTTGGGAAAGCCTTGTCTCCTGCGCGATCATTACCCGACCCATCTCAGCGGACATGTGCAATAGCCTGATCCGATTCAGTCCCAACTTGCCCCAGTGTTGAGGCTCCACAAATCCTCGGCACCCGGAAAGGGGGCGAGGGCCAAAGGCGCGATCCGCGCGTGCGGACCAGCTATTCAAACGGTCGGCGACGCCTGTCCATTGTCGATGGCAACGCGCTGACTCGCGAGAAATTCTGCAGAGACATGCTGTCAGAGACCGAACCGGCCACGATAAACAAATGTCTCAGGCTCTTTAGATAATGGACATGGCAGAAGCTTGGCAAGCGCAGATCGCCTTAGCCTGTTCGCTAAAATGTACATGCACGCAGTCGCCGGACGCATGCCGCAGGGCCAAACCCGTGAATTGGTGCGGAAAATGGTCAGGCCTGCGGCGCCTGTAAGCTTTGCTTAACCCATCCTGCCTAATCCTCCGGGATGTGGTGGAGTAGGCGCAATCACAGTATCGAGGGTGGCAGTCGGGTGGTAGCAGGGCGTTGCGCAGTGCATCACGGCAACGGCAATTCCGTTTTAGGGATCGTCCAGTTCGGCGCGGTGGGTCTCCTTGCGGCCGGTTTCATCCTGCTCGCCTGCCTTCTTGCGTCCCTCATCCCCTCTGCCCAGGCCCAGCATGTTCCCGGTCATGCGGTGACCGCCTATGCTGCCCGTGTCGCCGGTGACCAGAAGAAGACCCGTTTCGTCCTCGATCTCGAACGCCAGCTTGCCTATACCGTAGTCGTCCTCTCCGATCCCTTCCGCGTTGTCATCGACATGCCGGAAGTGGCCTTCGATCTGCCGCCCGAGATCGGCCAGCAGGGAAGGGGCCTCGTCACCCGCTATCGCTATGGCCGCCTCGACCACGGCAAGTCGCGCGTCGTCATCGACGTGACCGGTCCCGTGCTCATCGACAAGACCTTCATGGTTGAGCCGGAGGCCGGCGGCCCGGCTCGTCTTGTGCTCGATCTCATTGCAACCGACGAGAAGACCTATGCCCTCATCCGCGACCGTCTGAAGCCGCGCGACCGGGCGCCGGAAGCCGTGGCCGATGCACCCCGCCAGGATCTCTCGCGCACCGACAGGACGGAGGCCCGCAACGTTCCGCCACCTGCCGACCGGATGGTTCGTCCGCCATTGCCGCGTCCGCGCCCCGCGCTCCAGCAGGTGAGCGCCGTTACTCCGCCCGCAGATGAGGCCGCACAGGTCCACCGGGCACCACCCGCATCGGCCGCCCAGACTGTTGCTGCCATCGCCCCCGCGGTGAGCGGATCCGTGACCGATCAGCCGGCTACCGGTGCTCCCGCCGACAAGGCGCCGGCCGCTCCCCTTGCCGATGCCGTTGTCGAGCCGAGTGCATCCTTTGCCGGCCCGGTCCTGGGTGGTTCCCAGGTCAAGCCGCGCCCGCCGGTGCAGAAGAAGGGCAAGCCGGTCGTCGTCATCGATCCGGGCCATGGCGGTATCGACCCCGGCGCCATCGGCTCGACCGGCACCCGTGAGAAGGACATCGTTCTGGGATTTGCCAAGGTGCTGCGGGACACCCTCGCCGCCACCGGCCGCTACGACGTGCGCATGACCCGCAGCGACGACCGCTTCATCCCGCTGGCCAAGCGTGTGGCCTTCGCCCGGAGCAATCAGGCCGAACTCTTCATCTCGATCCATGCCGATAGCCTCAAGCGCGGCGTGGCGCACGGCGCGACCGTCTACACCCTGTCCGAGCAGGCCTCAGACAAGGAAGCCGCCGAGACCGCCGCGTCCGAAAACAAGGCCGACCTGGTGGGCGGCATCATTGATGACGGCGACAGTGGCGAGCTTGCCGACATCCTCGCCGATCTGGTTCATCTCGAGACCCGTAACCACTCGCTTTATTTCGCCAAGACCCTGGTGGGCACCCTCGACGGCAAGACGCCGCTCAACACCAAGCCGCACCGCACCGCCGGCTTCCGCGTGCTGCGGGCGCCGGATGTGCCCTCCGTCCTGCTCGAACTCGGCTATCTCTCGAGCCGCGAGGACGAGCAGCGCATGGCGTCAGACGCCTGGCGCAGGAAGGTTGCCAAGGCCATGGTCAGCGCGGTCGATCGCTTCTTCGGCACGGCCGTCGCCCGGCGCCAGTAGCCATCGCTCCCTAAACCGGCTATCTGACCGCCGACGCCCGGTTTGCGCAGCGGACTCACCCGGGGAAATCTGGCCATGAAGTGGCCTTGTTTCCTGCCTAGCCATACCCTTCCGCTGCGAATCCGGTACCAAGCATCTGTTGGGGCTGCCGCACCAGCGTCATCGTGGTAGGATGCGCGCATGACGGATTGTCGCGCGGGGGCTGGATTCGGGAAGGGAAAGCCAGGCCTGCCGCTCGGTGGCCTGGTGGACGCAACGCCGGAAAGATAGGGCTGCATGCTGAGATTCTTGGGTTTTCTCTTCACGGTTGGCGTCATCGTATTTGGTGCGGTCGCGGCCGTTGCCGGATACATGATCTGGAAGGTGTCGGAGGAACTGCCTGATTACCGTCAGCTGGCCGAGTACGAGCCGCCGGTGACCACCCGCGTCCATGCCGCCGACGGTACCCTGATCAGCGAATATGCTCGGGAGCGTCGCCTCTTCGTGCCGATCGGCGCAATCCCCAAGCTGGTGATCAACGCCTTTCTCTCGGCCGAGGACAAGAGCTTCTACGAGCATGGCGGCATTGACTTCCTGAGCATCGGCCGGGCGGCGCTGACCAATGTCGAGAATGCCATCCAGGGCGGCGGGCACATGATCGGCGCCTCGACCATCACCCAGCAGGTGGCCAAGAACTTCCTGCTCACCAACGAGCGCACCTTCGACCGGAAGCTCAAGGAAGCGCTGCTCGCCATGCGCATCGAGCAGACCTTCACCAAGGACAAGATCCTTGAACTCTATCTCAACGAGATCTATCTCGGCTTCGGCGCCTATGGCGTGGCGGCGGCGGCACTTAACTATTTCGGCAAGCCCCTTGGTGAGCTCACGCCGGCGGAAGCGGCCTATCTGGCGGCACTGCCCAAGGCTCCGGCCAACTATCATCCCACCCGGCACACCAAGCGCGCCACCGAGCGTCGCAACTGGGTGCTGCAGCAGATGGTGAATAATGGTTTCCTGACAGCCGAGGAGGCACGGGAGGCCGCGAGCCAGCCGCTCACCATCAATCCCCGCCAGGTTGGCGCCGACATGTTCGCCGCCGATTATTTTGCCGAGGATGTCCGCCGCGAGGTCATGGAGCTTTATGGCGAGAAGAAGCTCTATGACGGCGGCCTGTCGATCCGGACCACCCTGCAGCCCGACCTGCAGGTCTATGCCCGCCAGGCTCTCAATCGTGGTCTGTTGAAGTTCGACCGGGCCCGCGGCTACCGCGGCCCCATAAAGCAGATTTCGATCGACGGCGACTGGGGCAAGGAGCTGTTCGATGATCCGGCTCCCGCCGACATCGCGCCCTGGCAGCGCGCCGTGGTGCTGGCGACGAGCCCCAAGGAGGCAACGATCGGCCTCACCCCCAAGACCCTGGTGGGCGGTGGCATGGACAAGGCCCGCTATACCGGGACCATTCCGCTGAAGCTCTTGAGCTGGGCGCGGGCGGCAACCCCGCGCGGCCTTGGCCCGCAGGTGAAATCGGTTGAACAGGTTCTCAAGCCGGGCGACGTGATCTATGTAGCGCCGTCGGATGAGGAAGGCGTGTACCATCTCGTGCAGGTGCCCGCAGTCGAGGGGGCGCTGGTGGCCATGGATCCCCATACCGGCCGCGTGCTGGCCATGGTGGGCGGCTTCTCCTATGGCCTGAGCCAGTTCAACCGTGCCTCCCAGGCAAAGCGTCAGCCCGGCTCATCCTTCAAGCCCTTCGTCTATGCCGCAGCGCTGGAGAATGGCTATACGCCCTCCAGCGTCATCATGGATGCGCCCATCGAGGTGCGCATGGCTGATGGCCGCGTCTGGAGCCCGAAGAACTATTCGAACAAGTTCTACGGCCCTTCGACGCTTCGCCGCGGCATCGAGTTCTCGCGAAACGTGATGACCGTGCGCCTTGCCCAGGACATGGGACTGGACAAGGTTTCCGAGATTGCCGAGCGCTTCGGCATTTATGACCGCATGCCGCCGCTCCTTTCGACGGCTCTCGGTGCCGGCGAGACCACGCTGCTGCGCATGACCGCCGCCTTCGCCATGCTCGATAATGGCGGTAAGCGCATCAAGCCGACTTTGATCGACCGTATCCAGGATCGCTTCGGTCACACCATCTATCGTCACGATGACCGCGAGTGCCCGGGCTGCAGGGCCGAGGCCTGGAATGGCCAGCCCGAGCCCGAGCTGCGCGACAATCGCGAGGAAGTGATCAGCCCCTATACCGCCTATCAGATCACCTCCATGATGGAAGGTGTGGTCCAGCGCGGCACCGGCAAGGTCGTCTCCAGCGTCGGCAAGCCTCTCGCCGGCAAGACCGGCACCACCAATGACGAGAAGGACGCTTGGTTCGTCGGCTATTCCCCGGATCTCGTGGTAGGCATCTATATCGGCTACGACACGCCGAAGCCCATGGGCCGCGGTTCGACCGGCGGCGAGATCGCGGCGCCCATCTTTGCCGACTTCATGAAGATGGCGCTGCGCGACAAGCCCGGCATTCCCTTCCGCATTCCGCCGGGCATGCAGCTCATCCCGATCAACGCCTCGAATGGCCAGCGCGCCGCCTATGGCGATGCCAATGTCATTCTTGAGGCCTTCAAGCCGGGTGAGGCACCGCCTGACGGTACTGCCGTGATCGGCGGCCAGTCGGTGGCCCATGGCAGCGGCGGTAGTCAGGGCGTGCCATCCGAGGAGGGGCTGTCCACAGGGACCGGCGGCCTCTACTGACACCAGCCGCATTTACAGGGCGATGCGCAGCGCCTATGTAGTCGCGCGAGCAATCCCTCATCTTGAAACCGGAAGGCAGGACAGACGTCATGCGTGCCGAAGCACAGAAGTTGGTCGATGAAATCAAGCAGTCCCTGGGACTGCTGAGGAGGCATCTTTGACTGGGATGTCGCACTTCGCAGGCTGGATGAACTGAACGCGGCATCGGAGGATCCGAAGCTGTGGGACGATCCGTCCCGCGCCCAGACTCTCATGCGCGAGCGTCAGCAGCTTGAGGACGATATCAAGTCCATCCGCCAGCTGGAGACCGCCCTCAACGACAATATCGAGCTCATCGCCATGGGCGAGGAGGAAGGCGACGAGACCATCGTTAGCGACGCCGAGCGCGCGCTTGCGGAGCTGCGCGATGAAGCGGCCCAGCGGGAGATCGAGACGCTTCTGTCTGGCGAAGCCGACAAGAACGACTGCTATCTCGAAGTTCATTCCGGCGCTGGCGGCACCGAGAGCCAGGACTGGGCCAGCATGTTGGCGCGCATGTATTTGCGCTATGCCGAATCGCGCGGCTTCAAGGTGGAGACTCTCGAAGTCCATGAAGGCGAAGAGGCGGGCATCAAGTCGGCGACCTATCAGATCAAGGGGCACAATGCCTACGGCTGGTTGAAGACGGAATCCGGCGTTCATCGCCTGGTCCGCATCTCGCCTTTCGATTCCAATGCGCGGCGTCACACTTCCTTTGCCTCTGTTGGCGTCTACCCGGTGATCGACGACACGATCGAGATCGAGATCAACGAGAGCGACTGCCGTATCGATACCTATCGCGCCTCGGGTGCCGGTGGCCAGCACGTCAATACCACCGACAGTGCCGTCCGCATCACCCACATCCCGAGCGGCATTGTCGTGCAGTGCCAGATGGAGCGCTCCCAGCACAAGAACCGCGCCACCGCCTGGGCCATGCTGCGCGCCCGCCTCTATGAGGCCGAGCTGCAACGGCGCGAGGAGGAGGCCAATGCCAACAATGCGCAGAAGACCGATGTGGGCTGGGGCCACCAGATCCGCTCCTATGTCCTTCAGCCCTATCAGATGGTGAAGGACCTGCGCACCGGCGTTGAAACCAGCGATACCGGCGGCGTGCTGGACGGCAAGATCCAGCCCTTCCTCGAGGCCGCCCTGGCGCAGCGCGTCCACGGCAACGCTGAGAAGGAAAAGGCCAGCTAGTTGGCTGGCCTTGACCAACAAAGAACAAAGCCCTCACGCTGAGATATCAGGTGAGGGCTTTTTTGTAAGAAGTTGGATTCAGGCGCTTTCTTGGTCGTTCGGCTTGGGCGCTGCCGTTGCTGCCGGTGGCTGCGGCCGGTCGAGCACGGGCTCCGCCTTTTCGGTCGGCTCGAACGAGGCTGCCGGCTGCGCGCCGAAGCCGCCCTGGGCGCTGAAGGGCGGCGCCGGCGGAATGGAGAAGCTGCCGGCCGGCTTGTTCTCGTAGACCGCGGCCGCCGGTTTCGGGTCGAAGGCTGGTGCCTGGTCGAGATCCCGCGGCTGCTCGAGATAGAGATCCTGCTCGTCGACCGCCTGGGTGGTCAGCTCCACTGGGTCTTCCATGCGCCGTACTCCGCCATGCACATAGGCGCCATTCTCGATCGAGATCGTCTCGTGCGAGATGTCGCCCTCCACATGGGCGCCGGCATAGATGTGGACATGGATGGCGTGGATCGGACCGATGATCCGCCCGCGCACCACCACTTCCTCGGCCACGACCTCGCCATGGATCGAGCCCTGGCTGTCGACCACCACACCGGCGGCGCGGATGTCGCCATGCAGGGTTCCGTTGATCTGCACTTCACCGCTGGTGATCAGATTGCCTTCGAGGACCACTTCCTCGGTAATGATGCTCGGACCGGACCGTCGCACAGGCTTGCCCCGATCGGACGTATCTTCCTTACGGACGGCTTCCTGTTGCTTATTCTTGCTCTTGAAGATCATTCCGGGCCTGCCAGAAGCGTTTTGGGTCTACAGCGCGTCCATTAACGCGCGTCTCATAATGCAGATGGGCACCAGTGCTGCGTCCGGTATTGCCGAGCCGCCCGACGATGCTGCCTTTCGCGACTCGCTGCCCCGGTTTCACTGATATCACACTAAGGTGAGCATATCGGGTGGACACACCATTGTCATGGTCGATCACCACCAGCTTTCCATATCCGGATGACCACTGTGCTTCCGTGACAACGCCGGGAGCGGTGGCCCGGACCGGGGCACCGTAACTGGCCTTGAGATCAATGCCGGTATGCATCGCCCGTGACCGCCGGAACGGGTCGCGACGGGTGCCGAAGCCGCTGTTGATGCGGGCCTCCTTTATCGGCACATCGAGGGGCAGCCGCCGAAGCTGCATCGCCAGCGCGTGACTGTCATCGCGCAGATCCTCGATCTTGCTGATCCTCACCAGCAGCGGGTCATCCGTGCCCGGCTGGGAGACCGGGATGAACGGGCCGCCGAGCGCCGTGCGTGGCGGGGCGCTGCGGATCAGGCGGTCCGGCGCCAGGCCGAGGTTCTTTGTTGTCTGCTTGAGGCCGGCCAGCCGGGTGGCGATGCGCTCCTCGACCTGGTTGAGGGTAGCATGCTGCCGCTGGTCGACATGCTGCGCCAGCCGCTTGATGTCCTGGATTGGCATCAGCACCTCGTCGGCCGTCCGGAACTCGGTGCTGTAACGGGCGCGCAGGCTGCCCAAGATCGGTGGGGCGAGATCGGTGAGCGATGCATTGACCACTGCAGGGCGCAGCGGCTTTGCGCGCGGGATCACGACGCCATGGCGGTCCCTGTGCGCGGCAGTGGTCTTGCTGCTGCTGGTGATGTCGGACTTGTCCTCGGGTTGTGCTTCCTTGGCCTCGTCCGGGCCGGCGGGCTGGGCGGGATCCGCATCCTGATCACCATCGAGAGCCCCCTTGAGGGCGGGCGGTCCTCCGCGAGAAGGATCATTGTCATCCCGCGCGATCGTTTCCTCGTCACCGGAGAGAGCAGGGGACTCGCCTGCGGCCGTCGCAGTGTCGGGATCGGCAGTCATATCCGCATCCATGGCCGGCTCGGCCGCGTCAGCCTCGATGGCGCCTTCGGCCTGTTCGGTCTGGACCTCTTCCTCCGATACATCGTCGGCTGTTTCCTCGGGCGCGATGCCGGAGTTGCCTTGTTGTAGGAAGGTTTCGAGCGTTTTCTGGCGCTCTATCAGTTTCTCGTAATCGGCCCTCAGGTCATCGACCTTGGCGAGATAGGAATCCTGGTCGAGCAGCAGCCGGCTGTTGACCTTGTCGACGGATGCCCTGATCTCCGAGATGCGCGCCTCATAGGCATGCTTCACCTCGGCGATCCGCTTTTCCTTGAGCGCGATGATCTGATCCTTGAACGCCACGTTGACGGTGGCGAAGGCAAGCCAGCCGAGCAGCGCTATGCCGCTGACGCAGGCGGTGATCTGCGTGGCCGGCGACAGCACGATGTACCGGATGTCGCCTTCGCTGCGCACATAGATCTGCCGCTCGCGGAAAACCCGCTGCAGGAAGTCAGCGGTTTTCCGGTAGTGCCTTGCTATGGGTGAGCCGCCATCCATGCCTTGGATCTTGAGCCATCCTGACTGAAGCCAAGGGCCGAAACCGGCCCGCCTTCAGGCTTTGTGCTGTATAAGCCCAGTGGCGTCAATCGCAGGTGAACGTGGGGTCATTAATTTTCTTAACCATAATGACGCATGTATCGCCGCCGTCAGTCGATCTTGCTGCAGGCGGCGAGCACCTCGGCGACATGGCCATCGAGCTTCACCTTGCGCCAGACCCGCCTGATGATGCCCTTGCTGTCGATGAGGAAGGTGGAGCGCTCTATCCCCATGAATTTTCGGCCATACATGGTCTTTTCCCTCCACACGCCGTAAGCTTCCAGCACGGCGAGGCTTTCATCGGAAGCGAGGGGGATTTCGAGATTGTGCTTGGCTTTGAACCTGTCGTGCCGCTGGGGCGAATCGGCTGATATTCCGACGATCGCACAGTTCCTTGCGGCGAAGTCCTGACGCGCCGCATTGAACTCAATCGCCTCGCGGGTGCAGCCGGCTGTATCGTCTTTCGGGTAGAAATAGAGAACGACCTTCTGTCCGGCGAGGTCGGCGAGAGAGATGCGGGAGTTGCCGTCACCGGGCAGCGTGAAGTCCGGTGCCACGTCACCGACCTGTACCGTCATGGTCATGTGCCATCCTTTCGTCCTGATTAAATGATCGAACCAGCCTGTTTCGAGTTTGTATGCCCGGTAGGCACGGTTAGACTGATTACTAGGCTTGCGGAGGCTCGCATGTCGACCGTCTCGCGATGGTTGAGTTCCCGGGTGCCAGCGCTTTGCTCTGTACCGACGGTCGCAACATGCGTGACTGCGGTGCGGGTCGAGACCAAACTCATGTCATAGACGTAGAAATTTGCGCAGACGGATAACAAAGATCGGCCTGATTTCCCTCGGCGGCGCAGTCTTGTGCTTGGCCGTGTTGGTGCTCGCCTTCGTGTGGCGCCTGAGCCTGGGGCCTATCTCGCTGGGCGTGATGAGCGCGCCGCTCGAGGCGCTGGTGAACGCCAATCTGTCCGGCATGCGCATCGGGGTGAAGGATGCGATCATCGAGCGCAGCGCCGAGAATGGCCGGCCTCGGCTCCGTCTCCGTGATGTGAAGCTCACCGACCGCGATGGCAATACGCTCGCCCTGGCGCCCCGTGCTTCCCTGGCCTTCGATGGCTCGGCGCTGCTGCACGGCGAGCTGAAGATCCGCCGGCTTGAGCTGATCGGTCCGCATATCCTGGTCCGCCGCGATGTCAACGGCGCCATGTCGTTAGGTGTGGGCGATGCGGCCGCGCCCGATGACGAATTCGTGCTGCCGAGGCGCGGAACTTCAGATGACCGCGCCAGCCAGGATCTGCAGGGCGCGGCCAGTGAGGAGGCTGGGGGCGGGCCGCAGCAGCCGGTTACAGCTGGCAAGAGCGATGCCGGCGAATTCGATCCCGCGCGGCTCGGCACGTCGGACCTTGCCGAAAGCTCCGCCGGCCAGTCGGTTCCCGATCAGGCCGGCCTGCTCGACTTCATCACCAAGGAGCTCCTCGCCCCTCGTGATGCCGGAGACACTGCCGCCTCGTCGCTCGAATCGATCATCGTCTCCAATGCCCGGGTGTCCCTCTATGATGCCGGCAACAACGCCACCTGGGATATGCCGGACGTCAATCTGAGCTTCCAGCGGGAGCAGGGGGCCTTAAAGCTCATCGCCAATGCCGATATTGCCAGCGGGCCGGTGCCATGGAAACTCAATGTCATCGCCTCCTATGACAAGCAGGCAGGCCTGATTGTCGCCAAGCTGACCGTCCAGGATCTGGTGCCCGCGGACGTCGCGAACAAGGCCTTTGCTCTCGCGGAACTGGCCGAGGTCAAGCTGCCGCTGTCGGGTGAGGCTCATCTCGAGCTTGCCGCCAATGGTGAGATCCGTCGCGCTGAGGCGGTGCTGAGCGCCGGGGCGGGCTATGTCGGCTTCCCCGATTATCTCTCGAGCCCGATCCTGGTGGATGAGGGCGTCCTGCGCCTCCATTTCGATCCCGCCAGCGGCGACATTGTGGTGGGTGATTCCGCCTTCTATTCAGGCGGCTCCCAGGCCAAGCTCAATGGACGGGTCCACCCGGTACAGGCTACCGATGGCCGCATCAGCTCCCTAAGGCTTGATCTCAAGGCCCACAACATTGCCGTCGACACAACCGGTCGCGCCTCAGAGGCCCTGCTCATCGACAATATCGATTTTGTCGGCACGGCCGCCCTGCAGACCGGTACGCTGACGGTCGACGACCTGATCCTGCGTGCGGGCGATGCCGGCGTCCGCCTGCGCGGCACTTTCATCGAGAACGACGATGGCATTGCCGTCCGTTTCGGCGCCCGACTCGATCAGGTCTCGCTGGAAATGCTGAAGAAGCTCTGGCCGCCGGTGGCCGCGACGGCGGCGCGTAACTGGATCAACCGGAATGTGCTGGCGGGCGTGATCACCAAGGGGGAAATGATTGTCGACCTCCCCGCCGAGATCATCGCCGCAGCCCTCCAGGGCCAGCCCATCCCCGATGACCGGATCAACTTCACCTTCGATCTCGCCGGTGTCGATACCCGTTATTTCGATGATCTGCCGCCGATCCAGGGGGCGACCGGCTCGGGCGTACTGCGGGGCGACAGCTTCGATCTGCAGCTCGACAAGGGCAAGGTGACTGTGCCATCCGGGACCACGGTTGAGCTGGTGACCGGTACCATGAAGGTCACCCATCTTATGGTCGATGGCACCCGTGCCGCATTCGATCTCACGGTGAATGGCCCGGCCCATGGCTTCATGGAGCTGATCGACCTGCCGCCGCTTCAGTACCTGACCAAATCCGGCGTCAAGGCAGGCAATCTGCAGGGCCAGATCGACGGGCGCGTTGCCTTCGATATTCCCCTGAAGTCCGGGATAACCGCATCCGAGGTTACACTCGATGCCCGCACCACCATCAGCGATGTCAGGCTGCCCAATGCCCTTGACAATATCTCGATCGATGGCGGCGAACTTGCCGTGACCGCCACCATGGCCGGGGTCGAGGGGCGGGGCCATGTCCTGCTCAATGGCATCAGGGGCGCGCTCGACTGGCGCATGTCCTTCATTGACAACGCGGCCGATCAGCGCCAGGCGGTCGCCCGCATCAGCCTCGATGACAAGGAGCGCAGCAAGCTTGGACTCGAGATCAATGACCTGGTTCAGGGCACGATGGATGCGACAATCACCGTGGATCTGTCCAAGACCGAACAGCCCTCGGCCCGCGTTGATCTTGACCTGAGCAAGGCGACCCTCATCGTTGACAGCATCGACTGGCGCCGTCCGCCTGCCCCGAAGACCCATGCCACCATGCATGTGACCCTTGGCAGCGAGGGCAGCGCCATGGAGGTGAAGGACTTCCATCTTTCCGGCACCGACCTCGACGTGCGCGGCTCCTTCACGGTCAACGCCCGCGGTGACGTACAGCGCTCCGACCTGCCGGTGGTGAAGCTCGGCAAGGTGACCGACATGTCGGTTAGGGTTCACCGCGTCGAGCCCCATCGCCTCGAGGTAACGGTTGACGGTCGCGCCCTCGATGCCCGCCCGATGATCGAGGCGCTGTTCAACGAGGTGCCACGCGTCGAGAAGAAGCCGGTGATCGCCGAGGTGAAGGGCACCATCGACCGTATGATCGGCTTCCGCAACGAGCAGCTGCAGAATGTCGATTTCGTCGCCAGGGCCAATGAGCGCGGCCTGCTCGGGCTCAAGCTCAATGGCCGCATCGGCAGTCGCGGCCGCTTCGAGGTGAACATGGAACAGCGGCCCGAGGGCAGGCGCGGTCTGACGGTCACCAGCGATGATGCCGGTGCCGTTCTGCGCGGGAGCGAGATCTATTCTCGCGTGCGCGGCGGCCGTTTCGAGCTGACCGGCCTGCTCGAGCCGGTGGGTCGCCGTGGCCTCAGCAACGGCCTGCTCCGAATCCAGAATTTCGAGGTGGCTGACGAGCCTGCGCTGCAGTTTGACGAGAAGGGCAGGCCCATCAAGCAGGCGCCGCGCCAGGGCCAGCGCCCCGCCACCATGGCTTTCTCCAACCTGCACATGCCCTTTCTCATCAATGCCGAGGGTATGACCATCGGCGAAACCCTGCTGCAGGGCCCGGCTTTGGGCGCAACTGCAAAGGGTACGATCCGCAAGCCCGGCAACAGGCTTGATATCGGCGGCACCATAATCCCGGTCTATGCCCTCAACTCGATCCTGAGCTCGGTGCCGGTGCTTGGCGAGGTTCTGATGGGCGGCAAGGGACAGGGCATGTTCGGCGTAACCTTCGCGATCCGCGGAACGATCGAGCGCCCGGAAGTCTATTTCAACCCGATCTCGGCGCTGGCTCCCGGTTTTCTGCGCAAGATCTTCGAGTTCCCTGGGGCAGTCGCACCATCCCAGCGACCAGGGCCCACCAATGTCGCTCCCCGCGTGGCGCCCGCTCCTCAGGCGGCGCCGCAGGCGCAGCAGCCGCAGCCACAACCGCAGTCGCGGCGTCGTGCCAGCCAGCCGCTTGATCGCTGAGGCCGCCGCCCGGTGGCACTGCTTACAGCACCTGCGGAGACCGCGTTGCGGCGCTGCTAGTGTTGGGACGCGTCGCGCCGTGAAGCGCATCTGCGGTGCCCTCCTGCCTCCCATGATGCGAGGGACAACCGTCGGCCTGCTCGTTCTTGGCCCTCACCCAAAACAGGAAGGCCCGCCTTTGGGGGCGGGCCGCTGTGGGGTCTCTGGAGGGCGATGATCAGACCGGCTTGAGCAGCACATGCCGCTTCTTGCCGAGCGACAGCTTGACCGTCTCGGCGTCTCCCAGCGTCACAACCGTCTTGTCATCCTCGATGATCACGTCATTGAGGCGCAGGGCGCGGTTGGCAATAGCGCGACGTGCTTCGGAATTGGACGATGCAAGACCGGCCTGCACCGCCGCCGACAGAATGCCGATGCCTGCCTCAAGCTCGCCCCGCGGGATCTCGACCGTAGGCAGGCCTTCCGCCGCGGTAACGCCCGCCTCGAAGGCCTGACGCGCCGTCTCGGCTGCCTTTTCCGCTGCTTCCCGGCCATGGAGCAGGGCAGTGGCCTCATTGGCGAGGATCTTCTTTGCCTCGTTGATCTCCTGACCTTGCAGCGCGCCCAGCCGGGCGATCTCGTCCAGAGGCAGTTCGGTGAACAGCTTCAGGAAGCGCACTACGTCGCCATCCTCGGTATTGCGCCAGAACTGCCAGTATTCGTACGGGCTCAGCATTTCCGCTTTGAGCCACATGGCGCCCTGGGCTGTCTTGCCCATCTTGGCGCCGGAAGCGGTGGTGATCAGCGGGCAGGTGAGGGCATAGAGTTGCGGCGTGCCCATGCGGCGGCCGAGATCGATGCCGTTGATGATGTTGCCCCACTGGTCGGAGCCGCCCATCTGCAGCCTGACGCCGTGGCGCCGGTTGAGCTCCACGAAGTCATAGGCCTGCAGGATCATGTAGTTGAATTCGAGGAACGACAGCTCGTGCTCGCGCTCGAGCCGCAGCTTGACCGAGTCGAAGGTCAGCATGCGGTTGACCGAGAAGTGCCGGCCCACATCCCGCAGGAAGTCGATGTAGTTGAGCGGCGCGAGCCACTCGGCATTGTCGGTCATCAGCGCGTCGGTCGGGCCCTCACCGAACTTCAGGAAGTTCGTGAAGACCTCGCGCAGGCTCTGCTTGTTCTCGTCGATCTGCTCGATCGTCAGGATGCGGCGCGACTCGTCCTTGCCCGACGGATCACCGACCCGCGTGGTGCCGCCCCCCATGAGGGTGATCGGCTTGTGCCCGGTCTTCTGGAACCAGCGCAGCATCATGATCGACAGCAGGTGTCCCACATGCAGCGACGGGCCGGTGCAGTCATAGCCAACGTAAGCCGTCACCGGACCCTCTGCGCACAGCGCATCCAGCCCTTCGAGGTCGGAGCACTGATGAATGTAGCCACGCTCGTTGAGAATTCTCAGAAAATCGGATTTAAACTGGGTCATGATTAAGGCCGGTGCGGTCTGTGACAGACGTAAAGGTCGCTAGGTCTTAGCACAGGGGATCACCATGGCAAATGCGTTTACCGCGCTCGGTCTCATGAGCGGCACCTCGATGGACGGCATCGACATTGCGCTGATCGAGACCGACGGCGAACGCATCTTCCGCCATGGTCCGGCACGCACCGTTCCCTATCCGGCAGCCTTCCGCGAGCGGCTCTCCCATGGTCTCTCCGAGGCTCTGACGATCCGGGCCGCAGGCGACCGCCCCGGCAGCCTCGCCGATCTCGAGCGCGAGCTCACCCTGCGCCATGCCGAGGTGGTCAACGCCTACTGTCGCGACTTTGGCCTTTCGCCGGCCGCGGTCGATGTGGTGGGCTTCCACGGACAGACGGTGCTGCACCGCCCGCATCAGCGCCTGACGGTTCAGCTTGGCGACGGTGCCCTGCTCGCGGCAGCGACCGGCATTCCCGTGGTGAATGATTTTCGCAGTGCCGATGTGCTGGCGGGCGGGCAGGGGGCGCCACTTGCCCCGGTCTATCACCGGGCGCTGGCGGCAACTGCCGGGCCGGAGGCGCCGCTGGCCTTTCTCAATCTCGGCGGGGTGGGCAATGTCACCTATATCGGAGTCGATGGCGATCTGATCGCCTTTGATACCGGCCCCGGCAATGCCCTGATCGATGACTGGCTGCTTCGCCATACCGGCACGGCCTGCGATGTCGATGGCCGCGAGGCGTCGCAGGGCATCGTGCGGGAGGACATTCTCGCCATCCTGCTGGATAATCCCTATTTCTCAAGACCTGCGCCCAAATCGCTGGACCGGAACGATTTTTCGTCAGACGCCATTGAGGGGCTGTCCCTTGCAGATGGCGCTGCGACCCTCACCGCCTTTACCGCTGCATCTGTCGTCCGCGCCCTCGATCATCTTCCCGCCGCACCACGGCGCTGGATCATCTGTGGTGGCGGGCGGCACAATCCGGCCATGATGCGGGCACTGGCCGAGCGCCTGACCGGTGAGGTTTTAGCGGCCGAGGCCCTGGCCATTGATGGCGATTCGATCGAGGCCGAGGCCTTCGCTTTCATGGCGGTGCGCACCATGAGGGGCTTGCCGATCTCTTTTCCTGGTACCACCGGCGCGCCGGAGCCCATGTCCGGCGGCGTGCTTCATCGGCTGGCGGATCAGCCGCGCGCGGCCGGTGCGGCCGAATAGAGAACGGCCTCGGGCGTTAACCCGAGGCCGTGTGAGGTCGACTGTGTGGCGAGCGCTTTCGCCGTGGAAGGCCTGCTGGTCCGCTGCCAGTGAAAGGGGCTCACCTGTCACCAGAGGGTGCAGGTGGTGATTCCCGTCAGGCCGTTTCCATCATGGCAAGCCGGCGGTCGATATAGTCCTCAACCACTTCCATGAGGTCGTCGAGCTTGTTCTCGAAGAAGTGGTTCGCACCGGGCACCGTCTTGTGCTCGATGGTGATGCCCTTCTGCGTCTTGAGCTTGCTGACCAGATTGTTCACGTGTTCCGGCGGCGTGACCGCATCCTTCTCGCCATTGATGAAGATGCCGGAGGCCGGGCAGGGGGCGAGGAACGAGAAGTCATAGTGATTGGCCATCGGCGCGATCGAGATGAAGCCCTCCACTTCCGGCCGCCTCATGAGCAGCTGCATGGCGATCCAGGAGCCGAAATCGAAGCCGGCGATCCAGCAGGTCCGAGCGTCGCGGTTGAACACCTGCACCCAGTCAAGCGCGGCAGCGGCATCGGACAGCTCGCCCGCGCCATTGTCGAACACACCCTGGCTGCGCGACACGCCGCGGAAATTGAAGCGCAGGACCGAGAAGTCCCGCCGCACGAAGGCGTAATACAGCGCGTGCACGATGGGGTGGTTCATCGTTCCCCCGAAGGTGGGGTGAGGATGCAATATGACGGCAACGGGAGCGTTTGGACCCTTGTTGTGATGATAGCGGCCTTCGATGCGGCCCGCTGGTCCATTGAATATCACTTCCGGCATCTTGATCCTCAGCGTGTTCTCTTGATCAATTCCAAAATGGGCCTTCCGAACTCAACATGCGGAAAGCCCAAGCCCCATTGTTGACTCAGCCAGTCGGGTTTTCTATATCCACCTTAGAATTGTTCAATTTTGCACGGCCCTGGCTGTCGACGCTTCTTAGCACAAGCCAGGTCGGCAATTTCAAGTTAATCGCGCATTTAGCCGTTTTTTAGGGGCTGCGACGGTTGGCTCAGGGATCTGTTGGCGATGAAGCTCGGAACCAAGGGAAGATACGGTGTGATGGCCATGGCGGATCTCGCCGGCCATTCGCTCGGCGATCCCGTTACGCTGGCCGCCATCGCCGAGCGCCAGAACATTTCCCAGGCCTATCTGGAGCAGATCTTCGTGAAGCTGCGCCGGGCGGGGCTCGTCGAGAGTGTGCGCGGTGCGGCCGGTGGCTACCGGCTCGGTCGGCCGGCTGACGAGATCACCATTGCCGACATCGTCGCCGCCGTCGAGGAGACCATGGAAGTGACGCGCTGCGAGGCTGGCGGTCTTGAGGGCTGCGTGAACGGGCAGCGCTGCCTGACCCATGATCTCTGGGACGAGCTGGAGCGCCACATCAACATGTTCCTGGAAGCGGTGAGCCTGGGCGACGTGGTTCACCGGCGGGTCCGAGGCCGTGCGAGCGCGCCGGCGATCGATGCGGCCCTTGACCGGATGCTGAAGGTTTGAGGCGAGCAATGTCTGCCACGCGAACCTATCTCGATCACAACGCTACCTCGCCTCTCAGGCCAGAGGCCAGGGCGGCCGTGCTCGAAGCCCTCGAGCGCGGCGGCAACGGCTCTTCGGTCCATGCTGAAGGCCGCTGGGCCCGCGGTGTCATCGAGGATGCGCGCGCGAGCGTTGCAGCGCTCATCGGCGCCCGGTCCGACATGGTCACCTTCACCAGCGGTGGCACCGAAGCCAATAATGCCGTGATCTTGGGTGCGCCGGTGGAGCGGATCATCATCTCGGCCATTGAGCATCCGAGTGTTATGGAGCCGGCCCGGGCGCGCGGCCTGCCGCTTTCGGTGGTGGGCGTTACGGATCAGGGCGTCATCGACCTCGATCAGCTGTCCGCGGCGCTGGCTGAGCCGGGTCGCGCACTGGTCGCCGTCATGGCGGCCAACAACGAGACCGGCGTCATCCAGCCGCTCGATCGCATCAGCGCCCTTGCCCGCGAGCATGGCGCGCTCGTCCATGTGGATGCAATCCAGGCCGCCGGGCGACTGCCCCTGGCCTGGCCGCTGCTCGACATCGATTCAATGGCCCTGAGCGGCCACAAGCTTGGCGCGCCGGCAGGGATCGGCGCGCTCGTTACCGCGCCTCATCTGGACCTTGCAGCTCAAATGCTGGGCGGCGGTCAGGAACAGCGCCGCCGGGCGGGCACCGAGAACCTTTCAGGCATTGCCGGCATGGGCGCAGCCGCAAGGGCAGCCCAGACCCAGCTCATTGGCGAGCGCGCCCGCCTTGGCGCATTGCGCGATCGCTTTGAGCAGCGCTTGACGGAGATTGCGCCCGGCGCGGTGGTTTTCGGGCAGGGCGCCGAACGGCTTGGCAATACCAGCTGCTTTGCCCTTCCCGATCTCACGGCGCAGCTGCTGGTGATCTCGCTCGATCTCGAGGGCATCGCGGTGAGCTCGGGCTCGGCTTGCTCCTCAGGCAAGGTGGCCCGCTCCCATGTACTTGAGGCCATGGGCGTTGACGCCGATCTCGCCGCCGGCGCGATCCGCGTGAGCCTCGGCTGGACGACGACCGAACACGACATGGACCGGCTGCTGGGCAGCCTGGCGACCATCATCGAACGCAAGCGTGCACGGCGCGCCGCCTGAGGGCAGGCCGCAACGGATTTTGAACGAGGAAGAAGAGATGGCAGATCTCGAGACGATCGAAGCGGTCCGCGCCATTGATGTGGACAAGTACAAATACGGTTTCACGACCGAGATCGAGATGGAGAAGGCTCCCAAGGGCCTGAACGAGGACATCATCCGCTTCATCTCCGAGAAGAAGGGCGAGCCCGCCTGGATGCTCGAATGGCGTCTCGACAGCTATCGGCGCTGGCTCACCATGGAGGAGCCGACCTGGTCGCGGGTGCATTATCCCAAGATCGACTTCCAGGATCTTTATTACTATGCCGCGCCCAAGAAGCAGGGCTCGGGTCCCAAGAGCCTGGACGAGGTCGATCCGGAACTGCTGAAGACCTATGAGAAGCTGGGCATTCCCTTGCGCGAGCAGGAAGTGCTGGCTGGCGTCGAGGGCGCGCGCGTTGCCGTTGACGCGGTCTTTGACAGCGTCTCGGTGGTGACCACCTTCAAGGAGGAACTGGCGAAGGCCGGCGTGATCTTCTGCTCGATCTCCGAGGCCATGCGTGAGCATCCCGAGCTGGTGAAGAAATATCTCGGCTCGGTGGTCCCCCAGTCCGACAACTACTATGCGGCGCTCAATTCGGCGGTCTTCACCGATGGCTCCTTCGTCTACGTGCCGCCGGGCGTGCGCTGCCCGATGGAGCTCTCCACCTATTTCCGCATCAACGAGCGCCAGACCGGCCAGTTCGAGCGCACCCTGATCATCGCCGACCGCGGTTCCTACGTTTCCTATCTCGAGGGCTGCACCGCGCCGAGCCGCGACGAGAACCAGCTCCATGCGGCGGTGGTCGAGCTGATCGCGCTGGATGATGCCGAGATCAAGTATTCAACGGTGCAGAACTGGTACCCGGGCGATTCCGAGGGCCGTGGCGGCGTCTACAATTTCGTCACCAAGCGTGGTGACTGCCGCGGCAACAATTCCAAGATCTCCTGGACCCAGGTCGAGACCGGTTCGGCGATCACCTGGAAATATCCGAGCTGCATCCTGCGCGGCGACAATTCCCGTGGCGAGTTCTATTCCATCGCCATCTCCAACGGTCGCCAGCAGGTGGACAGCGGCACCAAGATGATCCATCTCGGCCGCAACACCTCGAGCCGCATCATCTCCAAGGGCATTGCCGCGGGCTTTTCCGACAATACCTATCGCGGACTTGTGTCGGCTCACCCGAAGGCGACCAATGCCCGCAACTTTACTCAGTGCGACTCGCTGCTGATCGGTGACCAGTGCGGCGCCCATACGGTGCCCTATATCGAGGCGAAGAACTCCTCTGCCAAGTTCGAGCACGAGGCCACCACCTCGAAGATCTCGGACGACCAGATGTTCTACGTCATGCAGCGCGGCCTGAGCCAGGAAGAGGCGGTAGCGCTCATCGTCAACGGTTTCGTCCGGGACGTGCTGCAGCAGCTGCCCATGGAATTCATGGCCGAGACCCAGAAACTGATCGGCATCAGCCTTGAGGGCAGCGTTGGCTGATCCTCGTACCGGTGCCAGTCAATTTGCCGAATTTCGAAAGCGAACAGAGAATGCTTGAGATCAAGAACCTGCACGTGACCATCGAGGATCGGGAGATCCTCAGGGGCATCGACCTGACCATCAATGCTGGTGAAGTCCATGCCATCATGGGGCCGAACGGCTCCGGCAAGTCTACCCTGTCCTATGTTCTCGCCGGCAAGCCGGAATACGAGGTGACCGAGGGTGAGATCATCTTCCGCGGCCGGAACCTGCTGGAGATGGAGCCCTACGAGCGCGCCGCTGCCGGCGTGTTCCTCGCTTTTCAGTATCCGATCGAGATTCCCGGCGTGCCGATGATGCAGCTGCTGAAGACCTCGCTTAACGCCCAGCGCAAGCTGCGCGGCGAGGCCGAGCTCTCGACCCCGGATTTCCTCCGTCTGGTCCGCAGCAAGGCCGAGGAACTCAACGTCTCCCAGGAGATGCTCAAGCGTCCGGTCAATGTCGGCTTTTCCGGCGGCGAGAAGAAGCGCGCCGAGATCCTGCAGATGGCGGTGCTCGCGCCCTATCTCTGCGTGCTGGACGAGACCGATTCCGGCCTCGACATTGACGCTCTCCGTCTGGTGGCGGAAGGCGTGAATGCCCTGCGCGGCCCCGAGCGCTCGATGCTGGTCATCACCCATTATCAGCGACTGCTCGACTATATCGTGCCGGATTTCGTCCATGTGCTCTCGGCTGGACGCATCGTTCGCTCCGGTGGCAAGGAGCTGGCGCTGGAGCTCGAGAAGAGCGGCTATGCCGAGTATCAGCAGGACGCAGCCTGAGCGGACAGGCCACGCGCCTGCCCAGGAACTGGATCTGAATTCAAGGAACAGGAACGACGATGAACGTCGCCCTACAGCATACAAGAGCCGAGCAGGCATTGCTGGATGCCTACCCGTCTTTCCGCGAAGCGGTCGCCCTGAGTCCCTGGCTCGACAGGCAGCGCGCCGCCGGGTATTCGAGCTTCGCTGCGGTCGGCCTGCCGCATCGTCGTATTGAGGAATGGAAGTGGACCGACCTGCGGCGTGCCCTGACCCAGGCTTATCTGCCGCTGGTGGCTCCGGCAGTGGCCCCGTCGGGCTTGGTCGACGAGCTGCTCGCCCGCGCCCCCTTTGCCGGGCTTGAGACCTTCCGGCTCGTCTTCGTTGATGGCCGCTTCGATCCCACGCGCTCGGCTGTTCCGTCGGCAGAGGGCTTCACCTTCGCAACGCTCGCGGGCTTCGGCGCTGATGTACCTGACTGGGTTGAGCGGACCCTTGGCAGGCTCTACGGCCCCGAGGCCGACCCCATCGCCGCGATGAATGCCGCCTTCCTGTCCGATGGCGCCGCCATTCATCTTGCCGAGAATGCCAAGGTCGAGCGCCCGGTCGAGATCGTGTCGGTGGTGACCGATCCGTCTGTCCACCTGACCACGCTGCGCAATGTCATCGTGCTGGAGAAGGGCGCAAGCTTGACCCTTGTCGAGACTCATCTCGGCGTTGAGGGTGATCACGTCGCCAACGCGGTGACCGAGGTCCGGGTGGGCGAGGGCGCCGTGTTCAATCGCGTCAAGGTCCAGCAGGACGGCCGCAAGGCAATTCACCTGTCGAACGTTCATGTCGAGCTCCAGGCCGAGGCGACACTTAACGAGTTTGCTGCCACCGTCGGCGCCGGCCTGTCCCGCAACCAGATTTTCGCGCGCTTCAACGGTCAGCATGCCCAGGCCAGCATCGGCGGCACTTACCTGCTCGCCGGCCGGCAGCACTGCGACACTACCCTGGTTGTCAACCATGCCGTGCCGGAATGCTCCAGCCGCGAGCTCTTCAAGGCTGTGCTTGACCATCAGGCCCGTGGCGTGTTCCAGGGCAAGCTGATCGTCGAGAAATATGCCCAGAAGACCGATGCCAAGCAGCAGAGCCATGGCCTTCTCCTGTCCGAGACGGCGGAATTCGATGCCAAGCCGGAACTCGAGATCTATGCTGACGATGTCGCCTGCGGCCATGGTGCAACAGCGGGGCAGATCGACGAGAACCTGGTCTTCTATCTGATGGCGCGTGGCATTCCGAAGGACCAGGCCATGGCGCTGCTGGTGGCGGCCTTTGCCGCGGAGGCCTTTGAAGCGGTTGTTGACGATGATCTGCGGGAACGGCTGTCGGTTATGGCCGAGGGTTGGCTGATCAATCACGGAGACAGGGCAGATGGCTGAACTTGCGGGCATCGAGCGATCCGGGACCATTCCGTCATCCACCTATGACGTGGAGGCGATCCGGCGCGACTTTCCGATCCTCGCCCGCGAGGTTTATGGCAAGCCCTTGACCTATCTCGACAACGCCGCCTCGGCTCAGAAGCCGCGGGCGGTGATCGAGGCGATCAACCACGCCTATGAGCAGGAATATGCCAATGTCCATCGCGGCCTGCATTTCCTGTCCAATGCGTCCACCCAGGCCTTCGAGAATGCGCGCGAAAGCGTCCGCCGCTTCCTGAACGCGCCTTCGGTTGACAATCTCGTCTTTACCCGCAACGCCACCGAGGCCATCAATCTCGTGGCCCAGTCCTATGGCGGCATGGTGATCGGCGAGGGCGATGAGATCATTCTTTCGCTGCTCGAGCACCACTCCAACATCGTCCCCTGGCACTTCCATCGTGAGCGCCGGGGTGCCGTGCTGAAGTGGGTGCCGGTCGCCGATGATGGCAGCCTGATCATCGAGGAATATCGCCGCCTTTTGGAAAGCCCGAAGGTGAAGATGGTGGCGATGACCCACATGTCGAACGCCCTCGGCACCATCACGCCGATGAAGGAGATCATCCGTCTGGCGCATGAGCACGGCGTCCCGGTTCTGGTCGATGGCAGTCAGAGTGCCGTGCACAGCGTGGTCGATGTGCAGGATCTCGATTGCGACTTCTTCGTCTTCACCGGCCACAAGACCTACGGTCCTTCCGGAATCGGCGTGCTTTATGGCAAGGCCGAGCTGCTCAAGGCCATGCCGCCCTATCAGGGCGGCGGCGAGATGATCCAGGATGTCACCACCGACATGGTGACCTATGCTCCGCCGCCCCATCGCTTCGAGGCCGGGACGCCGGCCATCGTCCAGGCCATCGGCCTTGGCGTAGCGCTGGACTACATGACCTCGATTGGTCGTGAGCGCATTGCCGCCCACGAGGCCATGCTGCTCGACTATGCAACCGAGCGCCTCAAGGCGATCAATAGCCTCAGGATCTTCGGCACTGCGCCGGGCAAGGGAGCGATCATTTCCTTTGCCCTGGGGGATGCCCATGCCCATGACGTGGCGACCGTGATCGACCGCCAGGGCGTGGCGGTTCGCGCCGGCACTCACTGCGCCCAGCCGTTGCTCTCCCGCTTCGGTCAGACCTCCACCTGCCGCGCGTCCTTCGCCATGTATAATACCCGCGAGGAGGTTGACCGGCTCGCCGCAGCGCTCGAGCAGGCCGCCCGTATTTTCGCTTGAGGATAGGCTCATGACTGATCTCGTCACCGAAGCCCAGACCGGCAATGATGGCACCAGCAGTGCCATCCCGGCCGAAGAGCTGAGCCGCATCACCGATGACATCATCGCGGCGCTGAAGACGGTGTTCGATCCGGAGATCCCGGTCGACATCTACGAACTGGGCCTGATCTATCGCGTCGACATCGACGATGACCGCGTCGTCACCATCGACATGACGCTGACCGCGCCGGGCTGCCCGGTGGCCGGTGACATGCCGGGCTGGGTGGAGAATGCGGTGAATGCCGTAGCGGGCGTGTCGGGCACGAAGGTCAATCTGGTCTTCGACCCGCCCTGGGATCAGAGCCGCATGTCGGACGAGGCCCGTGTGGCCCTCAATTATTGGTAACGCGTGTCGTCGGGGCGCCTTTTGGCGGGCGGCCCGCGGGATACTATATATCAAGCAGGCGACAGACACTTGCAGGACCGGTGCATGAGCACGACCCAGTCTCCCACCAAATCCAGGCTTCGGGCACGTCCGAAAGCCATGACCCTGACCGATGCGGCGGCAGCGCGTCTGCGGGAGCTCGCGGCCCGCGCCGACAATCCGATCCTCGGCCTGCGTGTCGGGGTGAAGAAGGGCGGCTGCGCAGGCATGGAATATACGCTCGAATATGCCACTGAAATGAAGCCCGGTGACGAGCTCGTCGAGGACAAGGGCGCGCGTATCTTCATCGAGCCCGGTGCGCTCCTGTTCCTGCTGGGCACCGAGATGGACTACCAGACCTCGCTTCTGTCCTCCGGCTTTGTCTTCAACAATCCGAACCAGACTTCGGCCTGTGGCTGCGGCGAGAGCGTGGCACTGACCCCAGCAAAGCTCGACTGAGCGGGCCGGCTCGGCAGGACTGGCGCAATTCCAGGCCGCGCTCCGGATCGGCCGGTACGAAGTCTGCGGAAGCATGAAGATCGACAATCAAGGCACCCGTAGGCGCTCCCTGCGGGTGTTTTCTTGTACTTGAGCAGTCAGGCGGCTTATCCTGCCCGGAATGTCCAGAGGATACCATGCGCGCCCCGGTGAGCACGGCGGTTCCTAGCGCGGGAAGAACAGGCCGCTGCAGTCGACAGAATAGCGGGCGACGGCTTCCGGATCGAGTTCGATGCCGAGGCCGGGCTTCTGCGGAATGGTGAGATAACCCTCCTCATCCACCTTGAACGGTTCCGCCACGATGCCGTCGAGATAGGGGCTCCCTCCGATGAACTCGACGAGATCGCAGTGCGGCATGGCGGCGGCAAGCTGCAGGTCGGCGGCAAGGCCGAGCGCCGTGTTCCAGCCGTGCCCGACATATTTGACCCCGAACTCGTCAGCCATCCAGGCGATGCGCCGCTGTTCGCTGATGCCGCCGACCTTGGTCACGTCGGGCTGCACGATGTCGAGAGCCCCACGGGCAAGCCAGGGCAGGAAGGTCTGCCGCCTCGTGAGCACTTCGCCGCCGGCGATCGGCACCGGGCTTGCCCGCCTGAGGGTGCAGTAGTCATCGATGGCGTCCGGCCTGAGTGCCTCCTCGAACCAGCCCACCTGATAGTCCTTCAGCATTTCCGCGGTATTGAGCGCCCATTTGAGCCCCTGCGGCCAATGGGCATCGCTCGCGCCAGCATCCACGAACAGCTGCGCCTGATCACCCGCCGCCTCCCGTGCCGCGCGCACGATAGCCTCGTCCAGCCGCGGATCATTCCGCCGGCCGAACGGGCCCCAGCCGATCTTGTAGGCCTGGAATCCCCGCGCCCGGTGGGCGAGGATTACCTCCTTCATCCGCTCGGGCTCCTCCATGAGCAGCGAGCAATAGGGCTTGACCCGCGTACGATAGGTGCCGCCCAGCAGCCGCCCGACCGGTTGGCCCAGCGCCTTGCCGACAATGTCCCACAGGGCGATGTCGATGCCGCTGATGGCATGGGTGAGACTGCCGCCGCGACCCATCCAGAAGGTGTTCTGATGCATCTTTTCCGTGACCCGTTCTGGCTCCAGCGCATTTTCGTCCCGCCAGAATGGTTCGAGCACCGCGACGGCGGCCTGGACCAGCCGCCCATCGGTGAAGACGCTGCCATGGCCGGTGATGCCCTCCTCGGTATGGACGGCGATCAGGGCATGGATCGAGTCCTCCGGCTTGATCTCGGCTGACCAGCCGCCTTTCGGGCTTTCGCCCAGCAGCGGCACGACGACGATGTCGCGGATGGTAACCTTGGTCAGGGAGAGGTTATGGGCCATGGTCTGCTGCTCCTACTTGTCCTTGCTCGCCCATCCCCGCTGCGACCAGCGCTCGAGCCGCCGCACCAGAAGTGCCGCGGGATAGCCCACGGAGAAATAAAGGATGGCGGTGATGGTATAGACGGTGAAGTACTGATAGTTCCGCGCCGCGATGATCTGGCCGGAGAACATGAGTTCCTGCACGGTAACCACCGAGGCCAGCGCCGTGTCCTTGAACAGGGCGATCAGGTAGTTGCCGAGCGCCGGCACGACGATGCGGAAGGCCTGCGGGAAGATGATTTTGGTGAAGACGATCACGGGCTTGAGGCCCAGGCTGCGCGCCGCCTCGTACTGGCTGTGCGGGATCGCCTGGATGCCCGAGCGGTAGACCTCGCTCATATAGGCTGAATAGTTGATGGTAAGGCCGATGATGGCGGCCGTGATCGGCTCAAGCCTGATGCCGACCGAGGGCAGCACGTAATAGATGTAGATGAGCTGCAGGATCAGCGGCGTTGCCCGGATGAACTCGACGAAGAAGTCGGCCGGGATGCGGATCAGCGGATTGTGGGACATCCGCGCGAGGGCAATGGGGATGGCGATGAGGCCGGCGAGGATGATGACCACCACCGTAAGGAAGGTGGTCATCGCCAGTCCCTGCAGGAAGACCGTGCCGTAATCGCGCGCAACCGAGAAGTCGAAGAAGGTCATGAGCACCCGCGTCGTGAACGCAAGGGAGGCGGCCGGCGCCTCCCTGATAACTCGGGTCTGCCGCAGCCGTCGTGAGATGCGGCGGCTACGGCGAGAGGGTGTCAGAGCGGGAAGAAGAACAGGTTGCGGTTGTTAAGCCCGTACTTCTTGAGGATATGGCTCACCTGTCCGTTGCCGCGCACTTCCGCAAGCCCCTGGGTGAGCGCCGAGCGCAGCGAGCAGTCGGCCTTGCGCAGCGCATAGCGGGCATAGCCGTAGCCATATTCGAAGATCAGCTCGTCCGGGATCTCGACATTCTCGACGATCTCGATCGGCGCGGACGAATTGGCCTTGATGTACTCGATGACCTTCACGTCGTCCTCGAGGATCGCGTCCACGCGTCCGGAGCTGATGGCCGAGAATTCCTCCGCATCGGTCTGGAAGGCGGTGACATCGACGCCGATCTTGCGCAGATATTCATCTGCCGCCGAACCGGCAATCGCGCCCACCTTCTTGCCCTTCAGGCTGTCGAAGGAGGTGATCCCGCCGGGATTGCCCTTGGCCACCACGATGGCCGGGCCATACCACCAGGCGGGGCCGGTGAAGGAGACGGCCTTCAGGCGGTCGGGGGTCACGTGGATGTTGGAGGCGACCACATCGATGCGGTCTGCCAGCATCGCCGGCACCAGCTGGCCGAAGGGCATGACCTCATATTTGATCTTGTCGATGCCGGCCCAGTTGAGGGCCGCCTCGATGATCTCGACATCGAGACCCTCGGCCTTGTTGTTGCTGGGATTGAGCGAGGAGTAGGGCGGCGAGGGCGAAATGCCCAGGGTGATCCCCTCGTTCTGAGCCTTGGCCAGCGAACCGTCACCGCAATTGTCGAAGAGTGGCGGCGCCTCGAACTTGAACTCCTGAGCGATACCCGCGGTCGCGGTAGCGACCGTGACCACGACAGCTGCCAAGATTGACTTAAGCATGTCCTCCTCCTCTGCCAGTTGGCCGGTGGCTCCCGGCTCGTAATGGTTAAAAAGTATGACTTCTTGCGAAAGTCATGTCCAGCCTATAAAGAGTAGTCAAGACAAGGACGTAAAAAGTACGATTATTGGAACTTGCGAAATGGGCGGAACGGCTGCTGAAAGCTGTGGCATCCGCCGGAAGGCCTTGCGGCAGGGGTGGTTTGGGGATGGTTCATGAGGATTGAGGTGGTCGATTTCTTCTATCTGGCGATGCCGGTCGTGACGGACGATGCCGATGGCAGCCAGGATGCGCTGGTGGTGCGGGTCAGGGCGGGGGAGCATGAGGGCTTCGGGGAATGCGAGGCCTCGCC
>Ga0180217_1000669_pt1 | contig 48893 bp, 21 predicted proteins | sample eDN3rd37CBELigOP_FD_128521 | JGI IMG/M metagenome (GOLD analysis project Ga0180217, IMG submission 128521) | Enriched Organic Plus compost microbial communities from Emeryville, California, USA - eDNA 3rd pass 37_C BE-Lig OP (version 2) (version 2) ...
GTGTGTGTGTGTGTGTGTGTGTGTGTGTGTGTGTGTGTGTGTGTGTGTGTGTGTGTGTCAGTGAAGTGAGCGTCAGCGCAGACGAACCTATACTGGCTCAAGCTGGTCGGGTGAGTCAAATGGCAGAATAAAGGATTACTTACGTTCATCTGGCAGGTCATTCCGCTTCAGAGCCTCTTCGAGCATGTGCTCATTGCGCTCAGCAGACCAAATAGTCTTGAGCTTGGACATGGTTCGTACGTAGGTATTCGCTTGACCTCAGGCCTCTCAGTGCTAATGTTTGGGCGTGACTTTCGGGGTATTGCCGTATTAATCTCGACCCGTAAATTGAAAACAACGAGGTTTTACAAGGCTAGCAAGCGAGCTATATTGTTATTCGAACCTGTCAGATCCGGTTATACCGTAATTCAGACCTCGTGGTAATGTACCAGTTTAAAGTAACGGCAGCTATTCCAGCCCCCCCCCGGTTGCGACAGGGGGCAGGAGTGCCGACCTCCTCGACGCACCACGCCACGCAGGGGACACATGTCCGGCACATGGGTGCCCTGCAGGGGTAGAATATAGCACACATACATATACAATTCACACGATGGAACCAACACAACTCATTGCGTCATCGAAATGTGCTTCTCAAAGTATGGTCGGGCGGCCTTCAGTCCTAGGGTCGTGGCGGCGATGCCAACACGCGGATCTGTGACGATTATCATGAGATAGGTGTTCGATGTGAAACCATCAATGTACGCTGTGAATGAGCCGTTTCGTACTTCTACAGACTCGAATGTCGAGTGAGTCCTTGCGCAAGAGAGCTTGAATTGCTTCATGATGTTGCTGATCTTTTCATAGCGCTGGGTGTCCTTCAAAGTTTCGTCTTCTGCCGAGGAGATCACAAGGAACGTTTCGCGTTCAAAGAGAACTACTTCATTTGCGCCGCACAGCTCGCGGAGTTTGCATAATTGCGAGTTTAGACGATCTGCGTTCGGGACAAGTGAGTAGACGATCGCAGACCAGGCGCGATACAATGTCTCATCCCAAATCGAAGTACCGAAGCAAAGGATGGGTACGAAGGTATCAGTGTTCGTCAGTTCCTGAGCGCGCTCGACGAAGGTGGCCTCACGCTGAGACTCTGGGATGTTGTCCATCTTGTGGAGCAAACAGAATACGCTCGCGTCCTTGGAGTTCTCCTCAATGGCCTTGATGCATCTGTGGAAGTATTGCATGTCGCGATCCTTTTCCTTGCTGGATATATCGAATACATAGATCAAAACCTGTACATTCTTGAAGATTTGTTCACGCTGGGAGTCGAAGTAGTTCTCCATGAATGTCTCCTGACCACCGCAGTCCCAGAGATTAAGGACCAGGTTCCCCAGGAACTTGATATCAGTGTTTTCGAAACCCCAGGTGGGACCAAGCCTTCGTGTGTCTCGTGCCATGTAGTTTGCAAAGATAATCGAGCGCATTGACGTCTTGCCTGCGCCCGACTTGCCCATCAGCAGCACTTTGCGCTTCATTATTGGATCAGCAGGGTGGTGTGTTTGCCGCTTCTTTTGTGGGTTTAAAGGGCACTAAGGATACAATCTAGGTGATAGAAACGTGTGATCCAGTGTCGGAAATCGTATAAAGCTGAGATTCCCGATGTGGTCCTCCTATCTTCGCGTAGATTCTCGAAAAAGCGTGAACCAATCGCAAATCCTCGTGGGTCGCCGAACAAAAACGCCGATTAGCTGGAGAAACAGGGGGTGTTGTAGAGTTGGAGCATAACCGTCTGGTGAGTATTACAGTGTAAAATCTAAATATTATATCGGTTTACATACTCCCAGGTCATAACCTGGAATTCCAGTCCCCTAGTATTAGGACGTCCGTGACAAAATTCCCAGCTCAACGCTGTCTGTGGAGGTTGTGCGAGGACTCACCACGCTGATGCACAGATTTTGCAGCACTGCTCAAACTGCACGGGAGACGCTTAAGACTTTGCGCATTTTTAGAGGCCACGAGCCATGTTCTCTTCGGAGTTGGGCCTTGGAAAGGGCATTTCTCGAGTCAGTGAACTGCATGAATACAACTCAATCCTTCGGTTGCCCAGCGATCCAGACCATTTCCAGTCTGCGCAAGCCATTTGACACTAGGATGGTTCACCCTGCACTTAGGCTGCGGGGCAGCAAGGTGCCTCTCCCTGCGTTCCAGTGGTTTTGCCGATGGGTGACGGTTACTTGTGCACACTTGACTAGGATACGAAAAACCATGTCCGTGCCGATTGGTAACTGGAGCTGGCGCGAGCGATGGACGTATGACGACGATGTTGATCGATTGCCTCACGAAGTGGATGTCACAACTCCCAAGAACGAGGTGAAAGCGGACCACAAACCGAAAATTATTCGTTATCGACATCGTAAGTAGGATACTTTAGGCTTGGTGTATACGATCACGATACATTGCATTGGTTTCGTTGCCCTCCATTCTGTATTTCCATGCTCTGTCTAACTAATTCCACCCACAACACCTCATACCACCTCTCCCCCCATAGCCAACGACGCTCTGAGCACGACCTACATTGATTCGTTCAAACCGCCCAATAGGTCCGACCCTCTGACCGCCCGGCTGCTGGCGAAGGACAAGACGCAGCCGCCGCGTCTGGACCAACCCCCTATTGGAGCGAATGCCATCGTGGACTACTACCGCTTCGAGAACGACACGTTCCAATAACAACTGGAGATAAGCAATGCAATGGGCTGTCCGAAACCCCAACATTGTGCGGCCATCACTCGATCCTGCCTGGCGGAACAGCTGATGATTAGATTGGGTCTGAGAATTCATGGCTCATTTTCTGAGTTGGATGACTTGCGGTTCTTATAGTCACTTTGCAAGGGCGACGCAGTGCATCAACTGCTACTCCGAGCGGAGTCGTCAATCCACCAACTCAGAGGTATGCCACGTTGATCTCTCTACTCTCATTACCGCTCCTTGGGCTCTAATCCCGCGAGAGTGATCAACACTGTCTTTCACCATTTCCTGCGAAACCATGTCTGTATACAACATACGCAGATCTTCCCAGAAGGTCCTCCCTACCCTCCCCTTCCCCTCCTTTGTAATTAGTTACCCGCATCTACCTACCATCGAACCCTTAGTGTATATGAAAGCATGCGAAATAAACTCACTATGTATGGATAATCGATAATGGGCTAATTGAATGAGGCATCGTTAGGGTTACCTACCAACTCGTATGTACATATGCTTTACAGTTCTCTGAAGGCTTCTCCGTAGATCGACGGATGCACACGGTTTCCAACAGACTCTTGTGTTAACACGCTCTCTCTAACATCTTGCTTGCGTGGTGTCCGAGCTGCCAATCGAGAACTTAAACTAAATATACTCTCAGCTACCGACGAAGCTAACTGCGCCCCCACTTGCGGCATGACCTGGTCTACGTCGCTGATATAGACACCTTCAGTGGCGTCCAACTTGCCTGGGATGCTTCCCCGTTCAATGACTTGATAGAATGCTCTGATGAACTGTTGGTATGCAGAATCATCTTCAGCACCAAGTTGCGCAGCTAACTCTCGTACCAAAACCTTACGATATACTCGGCACTGAATTCTCGCGAGAGTTTCAAAGGCTTGCACAATGAGCTCCTGCAGTGACGCAACGAACTTTGCATCGAACACCTTAGCAGGCACGATCGCTTGCACTAGACATATAGCTGCCTTCGCAAACTGCCTTTGTTCCAACAGCGCAACCACATCTCCAAGGCTCGAAGGGACAATTGTGGGGTCAGAAGCTTGAGCCTTGGCTTCAGACTCTCTCGGTTCTAGTACTGTTCCGGGTGTCTCTCCTGTACATACGGACACGTCTGATTGTTCGCAACCACGCCCTGGTCTGCATATCAAAGCTATGCTATCCAAGCGATTCCTAACGGGAGCCTGTACGAATCTTGAGTTGAAAATAGTCTTGTCCAACCCACTCGCGATTGCACTAATTATGGCAACATGTGCGAGTGCTCGTCGGGGCATGATGCATCTCGCCACAAAGTTGAGAGCGTATTTTGTGGAGGCGTGCAGTGCTGCTCCTGAATATGTAGAGGAGGCATGCGCTGACAGGACAACCTGGCTCGATGCAGCGAGGAGCTCTGCTCGATAAAACGACAAGGCTGCAAGTGCAGAATTACCCTCGCGAGCTGCACAAAATGCTTGAACATAACAAATGTTCTGAACTACCTCGGCGGTATACCCGCGTGGTGCGTTCTTCTGGAAGTATTGCTCGACACCGGGCATCATCGAAGCAAGCAGAGTCGAAATCGCATCGAAGTTTGTGATTGGTGTGGGGCGACAGGATGCGCCAACCAATGCATTCAGACGGGCCAGATCGACGAGGATGCGCGATTCTGCTGTTGTCACGTACGACTCTGCCTCGTCGATTGCTGCAGACGCAGCATTGAAGGAGAGTGTTTGTAGAAACAGTGAGACTAGCTTCAGCAAGCAGTCGAAGACTTGTGAAGAGTCCAGAGCTTCTTGTGCGTGTTCAAGTTGAGTAATTCGCTGCTGGATCTCTGTACCCGCATCCTCACAACCCTGAGCCTTTAGTCGAGAAAGCACCTTCGACCAGCCACCCAGAGCCCGGATCTTGTCCTCTAAGAACTCTGACTGCAGCAGTCGACCGCCGAGCTCCACATTGCGAGTCCAGGGCTGCAGCGGCTGTGAAAATAGTCCACGACCGTCGATGGGAGGTGATATCGTTTCACGCTCCATCCCTATGGACCATTGCATAAGCCCGTCATAAATGAACGGTCCCTCTGCCGTCGAAGTGATCTGGCGAACCAGTGTGTCAAGGACTGCATTTTCTACGGGTTTTGAGATATGTGAGTCACGCAGCAGCCGAATGCAGCCGAGGATCTGTCCTGGCGGATCAAGCTCCACTAGATGCTCGTACCAGTTTGCCTCGTCCAAGTCGAGTCGCTCGAATTCCAGGAACGCGCTCATGATCCAACACGTCTCACCGAGCAACAGGTTGTCGAAGCGCAGGTCCTGAGGCTGATGTGGATACAGGGCGCAGCGTTGCCGATGATATCCTGGGATGATCTCTTATCCTGCGTGATCGGATCTGTTGGAGCGCTTACGTGAGCGAAGATATCACAAACTGGTTTCCGGTGAAATCAGCTTTGAAAACCACTTTTCCAAGTCATCATGTCAACGCAGCCTAAGGTAAGTCACGCCTTGTAAATTCGCTCACTTGATATATCATCCGTAGTAGTTCCAGTTCATCCACATTACATTGCCTTCGCTTATGTTATATCACCACTTTTCCCTCACACAGTTTGTAGACAACATTGGCCGACGGACTTGGGATGTGGAGAAGTACCGCGAGCAGGCCGAGCAGCGCACCGGCGAGGGTGAGAAGAAGGGCCAGGGTGCTCAGCAACAACAGCGTCGCGGCCTTGTCATCCGCGGAGCTCTCCAGGCCCGCAACTACAAGCTTGATTTAACCAGTAACCTGGGGAAGACGGTTGTAGTAAGCGCAAATGCGTCGTTAAGTCAGCGCGCGGGATTCTATTGCGATGTCTGCGACGTGCTCCTCACGGATTCGAGCGCGTACCTCACGCACATTAACGGTAAGAAGCACCAGCGCAACCTCAACATGAGCATGAAGATCGAGCGAGTGTCTGTGGAGCGAGTAAGGCAGCGACTAGCATACCTGAAGGAACAACGTGGCATTACGTCAGGCACTGGTGGTGCGGGTGCTTTGCACACACGGACCAGAGAAACCGTTGAGGAGCGCATGTTGCGACAACAGAAAGAGGACGAGGAAGCCAAGCGACGCAAGCGACTAAAGCGCAAAGGCTACAGTGAGGACAAGGCAGAAGATGGAGAAGAGGAGGCGACGCCTTCACCATCCAAGGCAGCGGATGGAGATGGCGTTGGGTATGTTGAAGGATTGGATGGTTACACCGAAGAGGATTTGGTCTTTGATGATAGCGACGACGACTCGAGAACAAAGGAATCCTCGCAGTCAGGAGAGGTTCCTGTGAGTGGCGGCCGAACGTTCGTCATCCGCGAAGCTGGCAGCGAAGAAGAGGAGGATGAGGAAGAAGATGACCGTGTCGGACGCGAAGAGCGCCTCAGAAGACTTGCCGGTAACCGGGATGAAGGGGAAAGAGAAGAGGAAGCACAAGAGGAAGACGACGACGATGATGATGCCGATTTCGTACCCGTCGCCTTCACTAAGGCACAACTCGAGGAAGAACTCGAAAAAGCCCGTCTCAGGGCTGAACATCTGCAGCGACGGGAGTGATCTGTTCGCTGCCTCCCTGTTTGCAACAAGTTGTCTAATCACACATACAATGTAATGTACAATAGTTCTTTGTTTTGTCATTCTTCCAACTTTGATCAGTCGATACCAAGAAGGTGCGACAACTGTCTTGTATTGAATTGTTAGTCGAGACTAGTCCCGCAGCGCACTGGACACTGGCTTTAACTTCTCAAGTGCTTCGTCAATCTGCTCCCAACTAAACAGTCTCTGCACGTTGCTGGGTACTTCAACACACTTGTTTGTCCTTGGATTCGGATTCTGGTTCCATGTGTACTGACCATCCAGGTCTACTAGCAGTATGGTCGTCATAATGGGCGAGCAGTCCAACGCGTGGTGCAAGGAGTCATCTAGCAGTGCGATCGCGTTAATCGTCTTACAAAGCTCGGACTTCGGGACCTTCTTGCCCTCAGTGCCGTAGTGATTACCGAAGAGAATGTCGTCGAAGAGCTCAGGGTAGTGCTTGGCGATCCATTGGCGTGTTGTCTCTTCAAGGAAATGCTGACGCGCCGTGACAACGACGAAGCGGAAGCTGTCTTTGTGTTTTGAAAGTACGTCAAATGCCTTGGGTACGGGTGGGATATCCTCAAAGTACTTCGAAGCGAAGTACTTGCGTACCCTCGCCGAGGCTTCTTCGTCGGTACACTCCCATACATCAGCAAAATGGTAGGAGTGGAAGTCCTTAATGGTCAGAGAGGTTCCGTATTCTTCGTTGTGAAACAGCGCAAGCTGCTGCAGGAACTGACCCAGCACCTCGTCCAGGTCCACAGCGATCGTAGGTTTGGCGCCCTGAGTGCCGTGAGTCTGGATCACTTTAGCCTCTTCGTTGCTTGACATCGTTACAATTGCTTTGAGTTTTACAAGCCACTGCAAGTCGATCTCTTATGCCAATTTTTGCATGCACCACCTGCAACCCCCTAGTTTGAGTATGCAGCTATCGTGCACAGAAGTGAGTCTTTCTCACTGTTCCAGGGTGAATTCCAGTGTCCCTCTCGAAAACGACACTGGAGGTGGCTATTCTGCGATATTGCTGCGGCTCAGAGCGCTTAATCGCGTTATTATCCAGTCTTTCAACGCAAGTTAATGCTTCTACAAAGTGCATTCTGCTGAAGAAGGGTTACAGAAAACGACAATAACTTCATCCACACTTGAGTGGAAACTCTTTGCCGCCGGCGGCGGGTGGATGGAAAACAATGTTTCATTGCAATAGCCGTTGAAGAGTTTCGTTTCAGTGCGGTTAGGGCTGGATTCCAGCACAACCAGCAGTGCTGGAGACGAGATGGACCACACGATGTTTTCTCACTACAGCGACAATGCAGAAAACAGTATTGGAATAGGAATGAAAACAACTACAGCCTCGTTTAACAAGGAATATCCATTTACTGCATCCAGCAGAAATGAAGAACAGATCCATTCGGATGCCATGATGCGACAGCTAGCGTACACACGGGCGCTGCGCCAGGTTGCTGCACATGACACCCGCGAGACCTCGCCATTGGCCTCCGCTTCATCCTCCTCCCAGCCACTCCGCGCATCCGGATCAAGTGGTTACGGTGGAGGCAGCGGCTGCAAGTGCAAGTGTTCTGGGCGAGGAAGACTCGGCGACTGCCAGACTGGTGTGGAAAAGCCATCCAGCTGCTGCTCCTGCTGCTGTTTCTGCCGTGAAAAAGATCAAGATATAAGTGACGGGTGGACCCCTAGCCAGTCGTTACTCCTGCTCAGGTTAAGGACGGAGGCAAGCCGCGAACCTCTGGCGCCATGCGGCTCGGGATGCTCAAACAAAGCTAGCGAGCAAGATAAATGCCCATGCCAACACAACCTAACATGTTCAAAGTCGGCAGACAGCCGCCGGTCCGCACACACGGTGGATTCAACTTCTGTTGGCCGCAAGCTACTCCGTGGGCAAGAATGCGGACTTCGCGTAGTTGGAGCAGTGAAAGCGTCACCAACTTCGGGCGCTCAGGTCCGACTCTCAAGGGAATTAGATGCCTCAACGAGCCCTCGAAGCCTGGGACTCACCCAGCTTCTCAGCTGCAAGCTGCCACTAGTGAGAGAGCGGGACTTTACTGACATCTCCTTCGTTGTCGTCCCACCCTCGAGTGCAATGCCAAACCCACCTAGCCTGGAGCTGTGCTTCTCCATCGGTTCTGGGTCACTTGCAGCGTCTCTTCAGCAATCAGATTCTCAGTCCTCAAAGCCGGAGGTAATCCATGCACATCGGTTTATTCTTGCTGCACGAACCAAGTTCTTTGAAACAGTCTGGGGAGCACCATATCGCATGGACTTTGGCGAGCCTGTGAAGGTGGAAAACTGCCCACCCAGCGCTTTCCACGAGTTCATTCAGTATCTCTACACCGACTGCGTTGAAGTGGAGCCGAGGAATATTGCGGCGCTGAGCGACCTAGCGTATCGCTTCCGATGCCACGGTCTGTGGAATCTATGTGAAGATTTCCTGACGAGTCATCTTGATGCATGTGATCCAATTCACATTCTAACCTTGTTCCGCACGTTCTGGGGCAGGAACTATGGCGGAGGTTTCGAACGTGCGCCGTCAACGTTCGAGTCTCATGTGCTTGGCGATGAAATAACGGAGTTAACCCTCACCAGTCTGCTCGATCACGTCTCACAATCTACATTGTCAAATGATGCCCATCGTCAGCCCAAGCAAAGCGATTTGCTATTCTGGGGTCAGGCAGCACAGAGTATCTTGAACTCGATTCTCCTATACGCAGGCAAGTTTCCGATTGAAGTGGCTCAGAGTAACGGCGTCCTTGCTCTCACACGAGAGCAACTCGAATATCTCCTACCTGCCCTTACCCAGCGCTTGTCACAGATCGACATTTTCAAGCTCTGCTACAAGTGGAGCGCATCATCAATCGATCGGACGGGCGGAGCCGATCCGCTGGACATGACTCGAATAAGGTTCGAACCTTTGAAGCGCTTTATTCGCTTCACTCTCATTGATCCAAGAGACCTCGCTGACATTGTAGCACCGACTGAAATTCTCAGGGAGGGCGAGTTGTTAGACATTTACCGATACTGGGCGGTGCGACAATGAGGTACCGTTTCTCCATTTGTAAAACAAATACAAGAGCGCACATGTACATAGGTTATTCGAGCTGTGACATACGACCTCGGCGCGATGATCGACACAGTTACGGGGGATTAAAACAAGCGTGCCCAATCAACATCTGTGGCGTCCTGATGTTCATCTTCGTCCGGCAAGGGGACAGAGTCCGAAGCCAAAACATCAGTGAGTGCCGATTTTAGCCAATTCGCTGAGGTGGATGCAGAATATTCGGGACATTTCCAATAGCGGGTCGTATCGGTTGTATACGAGTTGACGTTCAGCATGCTTAAGTCCGAGCCCAGCATGATACCAGGATCCAGGGGTGAGGGCATGACCTGCATTGCTAAACTTTCAAACGAGAAAGGCACACCAGCGTATGCAGTAGCCTCAGCATAGAATGCCGACTTTTCGTCATTTTCTGCATGGCTGGAACCGTCAGAGTGGTCTCCAAGCAGGTCGTTGGTGGAAAAGACACGATTCAATAGCTCACCTACAGAGGTCTTGGGCCGTGTCTCCGACGAACCGCGACAGTTTACAGCACACGAGTCTGCGGGCAGCTCACATACAGGGCTAGTACATGGTGTGGAGAACCAGGGAGCGCTTCTAATTAATTTGGCGCTGTCGTGGATCACACCTAATCGTCTGTGCGGCTTTGGCTGGAGTAGTTGGGAAATAAATGCTCGAGCATGCGCTCCAATAGTGGATGGCCAGTGCATGATCTCTCCCGAAATAGTTAATTCGACCGAGACACGCGGGTCTGGGTGGTAAAATGGTGGATATCCGGCAAGTAATTCAAACGCGAGACAACCCAGCGCCCACCAGTCTACGCCGAACCCAGCGTAACCAAGTCCGAGGAACTGCTCAGGAGCGGCGTAGCCTCGACTCCTCGCGTGTCCACATACCGTATAAGTCCTAGGGGTATTGGTCATGTATCTAGCCGACATAAAGTTCGAAATACGAACATAGCCTGTACGTGTGACAAGGAGAGAGTCTGGAGTCAGTGCTCTGTGCGCGATTCCATGTGCGTGCAAAGCCTCTAGGCCTAAAATACAACATGCAATAACAAATCGCGCTGCATGGTCATCTAAGACACGGCGGCCGCGATAATACCCTCGAGCGAGTAGCTCAGCAATCGTTCCAGCGTGAGCGAAGTCCCGAATGATGGATACCGCATTCGGCTGGGATTGCGGTGGTTTAGGCACCTGTAGCTTAGGAGAAACAACCGTGCCATTTACTTCGTCTTCAACGGCACAGTAAACCTTGCTTAGAAATGGATGAACGATCGAACGCTCGATGGCACACGCCTGGGCAAAGCGCTTACGCGTCCGGTCAGAGAGAAGGGAGAATACCTTTCTGCTAATGACGCGCAAGCAATACCCCTTGCCATCACCATTGTTGTCACATACCAAATAGTCTGCATACAGATCACACGCGAAGGTTTGGGCGATGACTTTAAATGCATCACGACTGAAGTTGGGTGGCTTGAGATGATCTGGCAGAAGAGCTCGCCACGACTCAGGATCACGGCATAAGAATGCACCTGGCGAGAGCAGATGAAGGGCTTGGTCCTTTTCGAGGCTGAATAACGCTAGAGATGAACTCGATGTGACCTGGGCTGGAACCAGAGCAAGAGAAGCTCGACGATTGTGGGTTCGAGGCACAATTGGAGTCATATTATGCGGTAACACGTATCCATGCGTGGCAGACTCTGATACCCAGCCTCGAAGACCAAAGTTGGTACCATCCGCAAATGCCATTGACGTACGTCTCACAAGAGGGCGTTGAGGGGAATAGAAAGGCTTTTTCGCATCGATGACAGGGGCCCTTTCAATGTGATTCTCTCTTCCATTCCCCGATTTCATCTGATCTCCGGATATGCCTATTTTTGCGAGCATTGCAGCACGCGCTTTTCCAAATATTGTGTTGAAGTGCATACTGTGTAGATAATAGCATTCTACATCTGTAACCGCAATACACGATGCTTGACGAGGCTGATTCAAGAGTAAAGCTCGTTCGCCAAAGTATTCACCGGGGCCATACACTCCCAGTTCGACACCTTCTACCATGTCGTTTCCTGAAGCTCCTTCTTTCTTCACTGCCTTGACGACTCGAACCTGGCCAGACTTGATGATGAAGAAGGTCTTTCCTGGGGCACCTTCACGAACAATACACCGTCCCTTTGGATAGTGCGCAAGTTCAAGTGCCTCCGTCGCTCTTGAGATTTCGTCAGGTGTAAGACCAACAAATTCAGGTACCCGCGCAATGCAGCTTTCGACCAGTCGACGCGTGCGTTCTGAATGCTGCTGAAGCGCTTCGAGAAGCTTCGTGCGCGGAAGTGCCCACAATATGATCTTTCCTGAGCTCGGGATGGATCTCGGAGATGGTTCAGGTGACGACTCGCCATGCGAGGGGGTTCCCAGTGGACGTCCCGGGTCTCGTGCGATTGCCGTTGCGGTGCGAGGGCAATCGAGCATAATTGCAACATCACCAAACACATCGCCTACTCCCAATTCACGTCGGAAGGCCAGGGAAAGTCCTTTCCCGCCACCACTGCTTTCGAGGCCAAATTCAACATGAACCGCTTCTGGCAGGGTCTTTCTGAAGGCTTCATCTTCCGATAGAAATTCTTGACGTTTCTTCTCAAGCTCGTTGATATCAAATGCCGCCGCTTGCTGGCTCGGTGCATTAGCGGTTACAGAGAGTGAAGCTCGCCGCTGTAGTAGGCGCTGCTGTACAGTCTGAGGAGTGGGTGTCGGAGCTGGCGCACCGCCTAGTCCGCCTGTTGGCTGTGATGTGATGTCTTCGAATTCTGATGGGTAGCCCAGAGGTGTCTCATTGATCGGTGAGTAGATCCGCACCTTCCCGGAGGTGATAACATACATCGCGAATGCACGAGCACCCGCACGGATGACGACTTCTCCATGTCGGACAACTACAGGCACCATCTGTTTGGCGATCCTAAGGATATCCGCGCGACTAAACGTCCTCAGCATTGGGCATCGCAGCAGGGCAGAAATTATGATCGATCCGGTGGACGGTACAGGATCGGTTGAATCTGCCTGATCATCGAAGTCCTGCTTGCTCTCAATGTTCGATACCTCTGTAGCATAGCTCAGGGCTAGTCGAGCGTCAGTGGTCTGTACACGAGTGTGGTGCTGCTGGTCATCTGAATCTACCTTACACTCCGCCGTAATCGTAGTGGGACATGCTGGGTTGGATGCTTCAGGAATGTCTTCTGCATACGAGGCAGCCAGTGAAAGCACTCGGGAATTTATCCTTTCGGCGCCTAGAAGGGTAACGAGGTCACGCCTTGCAAGTGTCCAGCATACGGTGGGCCCAGTACTCACGCTCAGAACCGAAAATGGGCTGGGACTTTGACCCAGCAGGGCCTGCTCGCCGAACGCTTGGTCCTTCCCTAGCGTCGCAACCTTCCTGGTGTGTTCCTCCTTCAGACAAACTGGTAACGCGTTGGGAGTCTCATTCTCTGTGTGGACATCATCGCTGAACTCTGGGGAATACACCCTCTGAACGCACTCGACACCACCTTGCTGAATAATAAACAGGTGACGCACCGCATCACCCTGCGATAGGATCACACTCCCCGGCTGATATTCTTTGCATTTCATCGCGCGACTGAGCATTGAATATTCACTTGGCTTTAAGCCTGCAGCAGCCAAGAGCGAAATGTGACTCAGTTGGTGTTCCAACCAGACACGTGCACCGAGGTCCTCTTGGCTTTCTCCAGCGGCAATGCCGTTGTACATCCCAGATTCATCGAGTTCTGGATTATAACCGTCATTACCACTACCACTACCTACGGGCCCCGATATTGATCCACCTGAAGATCTGCTTTTGGCAGCTTGGAGCAGCCGCTGCCGTTCTTCAAGTACTCGCAACGCCGTCTCCTTAGATTTGAGGATGACATTCTCCTTCCTTGCACGTCGTTTCGCGATCCAGCGCCGAACGAATCGTTGAAGCTTCACTAACGAGTATACACTAAGCCTTGGGATGTTGATATCGCCAGACTGGCCAGCTGCTGACGCACCCAGGAAGCTCATCTTTCGACTGAGATTCAAGTGGCTCGTGCAACTCGGGCTCAGATTTCGAGTTCCTGTTACGGCCAGCGAACGAAATCCACAGCAAGATCAGGGTCTAATAGAAGCAAGCTATTGAGTTCTACTAACGGATGGTGTCTACAGCGAGCGCAGATATCACATTGGGGCGTGACCCATTTTGAGTAACCGAGGGCGAGGGGGTGAGTGCTGTGAAACACGGCATGGCAGGCAGACTGTCACATTAGTGGGGACACGAGGATGCTACACGTAGTATTCTGCAGTATATTATGCAGTTTTGCAGAAGCGTGCAAGTATCACACGTGAGATATCCAGCCTGGGCAACTGTGTTCGGAACCATCGTTTTGTTCTCATCGACCCCCTATTGGTGTCATTTCACGACAACCGCCTGGGCTGTGAGCGAGGCATGCACGGAACAGCCTTTTCACACAAGCCCTCATCTACTCCAGCTCGTTCTCAAGTGTCACCCCCGCGGACCCTCCCAGGGCCCCGACCGCGATGCGTTTCTCCCTTGATTCTGACCAGAAAACCCGCTGGTTTGGAGGGGAGGAGTAGGGCATTAGCTGTGGGTGTACTGGAAACACCCGGAAAGACATGGTTTGGATTGTTGGTGCATTTTATTAGATGTACACGTCATGTCACAGGTGAGGGGGTATCTCAGAATCCGAAAACGAGAGATTTGGAACTTTCCTTAATCGGAATAGGATACGGCCAGTGGGTGCCATTCCACGCTGGTTAGCGCGTTAAGTGTATTACGGTCAAATCACAACATTTTCGCGGTTTATTCTATCCCTCACTCACAGGGCCGTGCCCAAATCGACGCTCAACAGCGACTTCAAGACTTTGAAAAGCGATTTCAGTGAATAGTCAGTTTTGACAGGCGTCGGGTTAGGCTAGCTTACCCAACATAAGCAGAACCTGGGGGTGTGCACGCGTTACGCGTGGCCATGGGATGCAGCAGTTCCACACTCAATCCCAACCCTTACAGTCTGAGTGGTGAGAGTGAGGCTGGTCTCGCCCCAAGCCACATCCCACACCGAACGCGCCCTCCCAGAACAGCCCTATCGACAGCACTCAAGACTCAAATAGTGGGCCTACAGAAAGGTTATTTCCCGAACCGACTAACCTAGAGGCTTCCGATATGGCTTCAAAAACAAGTCAACCTCTGTCTCCAGAAAGAACGAAACCGCCGGACTCAGGATCAGGCTCCCCTGGGTTGTCATCACCGGCTGGGGCCACTATGAGTGCCAGTGGAGCAGCCAGGCCTGTTTTGGCCGCGACGAGTACAGCTGGGGCAACTGCGACTAGTTCTGCGTCTGCCTCTTCATCTGCTGCTTCGTCCCCTGTCAAGCCCGACAGGTTCACCGAGTTATACAATCAGACAATGGCGGCCGAACAGATGCTGCGACAAGCCATGGAGGCCCGAAGGCAAAGGCAGAAACAGAATGAGCAGCGTCTTGAGGAGCTGAATGTAGCCAAAGCGAACTTCTTGAGTTCCGTTGGAACAGGAGCAAGTACTGCGGGTACCTCCACAGCCACGACGCAACGTACGGCGTCTTCATCTCAGCCGCAGGCTTCAAGTGCATCCGGATCGACAGCTGTGATTTCATCATCAACAGCCTCAGCACAGGCGCCCTCAACCACTTCTAGTAGCGGTCGACCTCGTCTGAGCAACTCGTCAGAGAACCCCACCCTTGCGTTGATTCGTCAGCGGCGCCAGGAGATGGAGGCCAAGCGTAAAGCCGAGCTGGAAGCAATCCAAAATGCGATTCTCAAGGTGGAAAGCCAGCTCGCGGCGAAAAATGCACAAAAGAGTCAACCACAGCCCCCGCCACTACAGCCGCAAAGCTCATTGCAACTACAGCTGCAACTGCAGATGCCACCAGGTTCCGAAATTCTGGCATCTGCGCAGCTTCGACCAACCAATAGCACATCTCAGCAAGAACAACCGCAACATCAACGGAGAGCATCCTTGCGCAACAATCGTGGGTCCACTAGTGGAATGAATGGCGCAATATCGGCGCGCCGAAGCAGTATTACTGCTAGCAGTACCGAGGACTCGGCGCTTCGGAGCTCGCCCCAACCATCACCGCCTTCGGTCGCGTCCACGACGCACCTTCGCAGAATGAGCAACGCTGGAAGTAGTCTAAGTGCTCGTTCTTCGCGGGGCAGCCTGAGTCTTACACCATCCAGTTCGCTGATCAATACCGGTGCCGCGACCATATATCAACCGAGAAGGCCCAGTGTCATTTCGATGGCGCAGAGTAAGGCGACTTCAAGTGCTTTGGCAACCCCATCGCCGCCAGGACCTAGTCCCTCTGCGGATGAAGACTTGATGGCACTGGAGGCGATTTTACAGGAAGAGACAGCGAAAGAAGCGAACATTGACCTGGAACTAAGGCGAGCTGAGTTGAGGATTCGAGCGCTCGAACGCGCAGCAGCTGCTCGAGCTCAAAAGAAGCAGAAGCGCAAGCAACAGCAGCAGCAGCTTGCCGCTGAGCGTCCTGCAGCAGCTGCTGCTGGAACAGATTGACTGTACCTCCCGATTGCACGATCAACTGGAATTCCTTCGACCACTTCGAGTCAGACCCCCGCGACGCGCGGTGAGGCATAATTTCATTAAGAGTTGTGGTTTTTGTCAATCTCCCTAATTAAATCCCACTGTTCCAGCATTATTTTGGTCATCTAAGCTCATCCGAGCCAGCCCTAGACACACGCGTGCTGTACATTATCGCTACAGAGGAGCTTCCATTGTTCTTTTACAGCCTGATTTGCTCCCCCACCATCCCATCACCTGCACTCGGTTAGTCAAGCGCGTTGACTGATCAGGATACTTACTGTTGATTCAAGAGGAGGCCTGGGCAACCAGAGGCAGCTTACGCCATCTGAATGACTTCAGTTCACATCCTTGGCCTAGTTTACCCTCAGACTCGACTTCAGACTCAACCTCATTCGGTCCGACACACTTTCTGTTGATTAATTGTTTCATCTTCACTCGCACCTATCCCGTTACTACTATCGTTTTCGGTCTTTCAACTCCCTAGCTGCCGACTCAAAGTGCATACACGGTTAATGCATCTCGTCGTCGAGTTTCAACTACGCCCGTAATCAAACGGCTTTCGCTATGCTTTGCTGTTCCTTGGTGATTCTCAATTTGCGCCTTACTTCGTCTTGAGAGCGTCCAAGAATATAAATGGTTTTGATGAGCCTGACTACGTTTATTGATCTCTCGTTAGTTGTTTACATTTGTGGCAACAACCGACTTACTCGTTCTTGCGGCGGAACGAGCAACCCTCAACGAGGCGAGCCTTGCCACCAGTGGGCTGTGAGAGGACTGCAGTGCATGCAGAGCAGACGACAGTGCTGGTAGCGTGAGAGAACATAGTGGTGCTAGATATCGGAAAGGGGGTTAACAAATGCGACAATGGTGTGTTCGTAAGCTTCGGAACTGGGATTCTCTTTGGTGTCCAAGTGTGGTGAGCACCTTTCGGCGCGAGTCTTGGGGCCTTGCGGGTCGTCAATCACGCGTACAAGCCGAATCAAACGCAATGGAACACAGCGCGGGAAGAATGACGTACATCTGGAAGCAACCAGGGCACTTAACTTCCATGAAGAAGGAGTTAGGCGACATCACAAGGCGCTTGAGCTTGTGGGTCTTTGCCTCGAGGTGAGCGGGGGGGTTGAGGAGATCGTGGTCAAGCATCTAGATATCGTGTTTGAAAGAGTAGTGTGAACATGTGCGTGTTAGTCTAGCATCTCAAGTGACCCTCAGGGCCGCTCTAACCCGAGATATACCCCAAAAGCCGTGGCAAACAGCCGGGCTCAGGCTCGCTCGAGTGTACAGACCGGACTTATCGCGGCGTGTACAAGTCTTTGCGCGTTATAAACCCGATATAGTGCTTTGAAATGCACACATGAGTCCATCCGGTTCACTATATTCACGTCAGACCCACCATGTCACGCGAAACAGGCCGTCTTATATCCTACGCTCTCCTTTCGTCCAAGTTCCAAAAGGTTCCAGATTTGGAACCCGGGGTTCCAAATTTTGGAACAAGTTCCAAACCAGGCCAGACTTTGGACCGCGTCCCAGGACCGAAGTTTACGGATACAGAAAAATTCCCGCAACCATACCTTTCCTCTGGCTGAACTCAGGACTGACTTCTACTCGCAGGGATACCGCATTGGGTGGGTCGCAGAGCGCAACTGGATATTAAACCAAGTGGCTGAGTTTGGCGCGCTCTTTTGACCTTACTCTAAAGTAATTAAGGCGACAGATCCTGTTTTTCAGGAGTTTAGTATAGGCTCACCAAGCGAGCGAAGCGGACTGTAGCGGTTGGGCCGGCTTTTCAAGTTGGTGTACGAAACAGGCCAACAGTAAGGCACCGCGACTAACCCACATATCCATACCATGAGCCAGCAAACTCATCCCCAGCTGTCGTCTTCGACGCTGACCAACCTGTTCTTGACACAGGCCTCGGTAGTCCTGATCACGAGAACGATTCAACCTGCCGCCTGCGATTCAGACGACTATGTGATGACCCCTGAGGACAAGGCATTGTGCGCATGGCACGAGAGGCTTGTAGCGAACTCCCAGTACGAAAGCAGTGAAGATGAGCTTCAGCTGGCACTCGTTCGGGCACATCAGGTTATCGCAGCGCTGCAGTCAGCTAGCTCTACAGCTCTTGAGGAGGAGCGATTGACGGATTATGACGCGATTGAAGATGAACAGATCATCAAAGAATTCATTTCATGGTGTGGCGATCGAAGCTATAATATTAGTGAACGAGTGACCGAGCTGATTGCCCAACGCCAAGGTGAGTTCGTCAACCAGACTGCAGCAGACTTCTTCGGCCTATGGGGAGACGATTCTGAGGCGCATGAGCCAGATGAAGGCCAGACTCAAGAAGAGGTAGCGCAGTGCCAATTGAAAGACAACGAGGATCCATCCGATGCTCATTGTCGGATTGTTTACGTTCCAGCCAAGATCCGAACGGAGTTTTCCGATGACGATGAGGATTCTTACGTCAAGCCCATTCGAGTGTCTCAGCGGTAACTCCCCGCAACCATGTAACCATGTAAAGAGTACGTCTAGTTCGAGCTAGGCGTTAAGAATGTTTCACAAGCATTTATTATAGCCGTGCCGCTCTGCGCAGTTCCATTGTACGTAAAGACTAAAAAAAACACAGCGCTACGCAGGCGTTCATCAGACAGTTGCTCTAGCTCACGACATTCGAGGGTGAATAAATAAACAGTGTAAAGTGAAGTTGGGATCGGGGCCTGCAGGGGCTAAAAACAAAGCGGGTTATTTGAGGGTCAACGTTGCAGAAGTTATAGTTGCACGCGCCATGTACCTGAAGACTGGAATTGGAATTCGTCCGCATGAGAAGCCTTGGACGCTGAGCGCTCATGCCGTCCGACACGAACCTTGGATGTGGCTGACTGCTGTTGTGGAGGAGCGAGATAAAGTGACGTACCAACACCCTTACCAACAGAAGGAGCGGGTGGAGGTCCAGGATTCGTCTTGGCTGTAGCCGTCTTTTTGCTGAGGCGCTCCACAAGGCCTGGTGGTGGTTGGCCTCGAGCTCGAGCAGTAGACCGCGCTGAGGAAGGCTCTGCAGCAGCGGGCTTTGAAGGTGTGGCAGCAATCGACTTAGACTCAGTGGCAGCTCGTCCACGTGCGGAACGAGCAGAAGGTACTTCAAAACTAGCAGTACTTGCTGGAGACACGGGGTCTCGACGTTGCCTGTTTGGAGGGGTAATCGTCGAAGCGGATGCCTGCTCCCCGTCATGGACTTGAATCGTAAGTTGAGTGGTCTTCTTAGGGCCTTGACTGACCGTTGGGTTGGGAAGTCCCGGGAGGGAAGGGAAACCTGGAGGTGGCGTGTCGCTGCTGACAGTCAGGGGCTGTGGCCGAACTTGGTTCGTAGTACTAGCTTGGGGCTGAGCTGACATAGCTACCTGAGGAGGCGCAAAAGGCGTGCTAATAGGAACGGCATTGACAGGCTGCGCTGGAACTGGTGGCTGAGCCCGTGCCATTAGCGTTGGTGTGACCTCAACTGAGGGCGGTGGTACAGCGGCAAAGTTAACTTGGAATTCCGGTTGCTGCTGCTGGGGTAGCCGTTGTGGCTGCTGTGGCTGTTGTTGCTGGTGCTGCACTTGAGGGCGTTGGGCCAAGTTAGTCGAGGGCACAACGGTCTGCGGCACAACAGCTGGGTTGACCACTTCCGCAGGGGTGATACCATCCATCGCGACGACAGGTGCAACTAACGGATCCTGAACTGACGTCTCTTCAACCAGATCCTGGAGGACGGCTAATGGCGCGGCCCATGACAAGGCTTGTTCGAGAATACGGTTTTCGAAGGGTGGAAGGATAGGCGCTGGCGGGACAATTTGCGCCGCGTAAGCATGCGCAGCATTCCAAACGTGGCTGTCGACACCCAGAGCGCTGGATACGCTGGCAACAATTGCATCGGCTGGAGATTCGTTTCCGTTGGCCTGACCCGTTGGTGGTACGAACGGTGTGGCGAACACAGCAAGGTCCACAACTGGGGTATTGAGTTCCAAGAAGGCCTTGGCCAAGCTTTCCTGCAAGCTGTTCGACAAGGGAGGAGTCTGATCACGGTCGAAATCAGAATCACTTCCTGCGGCGGCTGAATCAACTGAGCGCGCGGAGAGTGTACCGGAGCGGGCCTTGCTTATGGTCTTGTGGCCTGCTTTTCCCGCAGATGCAGGCTGTGAAACAGGAGGATCGCCGACCAGTGGAGGCAAGCTCTGTCCGCCGGGACCACTGCTGCGAATGCGCGCGCGCTGCGTAGAGGATCCGGGCACCGAAGGTGTCAAAGCTTGAGACACAATGGCACGAGAGACCTGGATTGCGGACTGTAAGCGCTGTGCAATACTTAGGATCCCAAATCGGCGATGCGCCTCCTGCTTGAGAAGCTCCTCCAGCCTCGCGATGTGTGACTGCAGAGTGCGCTCGCGATGCTCGACGTCCTTCGAGATGTTCTCACCCTCATGTTGGACGGTTGCTAGCCACATATTCGTCCTGAGACCTTCATACTCGCGATGTGCCTTAACTTCTGCTCGAAGCGTATTGAGTTGGAGACGTAACTCGGCAACTTTGCTTGTTTCTGCTTCGAGTTGCTTCGCGAGCAAGAATAAGTCCATATTCGGGATAGTTCCCGTTGTGGCAGCAGCATTTGTGATGTTATTTGCAACAGCCACAGCAGCTGCGGCGACCGCCCCTGGGTTGTTAGGATGGGGTACCATGCCGCCAGAGTTCGTATGAGCCTCACTAAGAACCTCAACGAATTCCTGGCTGGTCCTTCGTTGAAACTCACCTGGTGACGCGTGCGCAGAGCCTTTACGTACTGTTGCACTCACGACATCCATCATAGGTCCTGTGGCCAGACCTCCACTTCCAGAGCCAAACGACATGCTGCGGGCAGGAGCAAGTCTGCGCGTTGGAATATCTGGAGATGGGGTGCTTACCTCCTGCTGTGTGAGTTCAGACTGCGACTGAGCTGCATCTGGGAGCAGCTGGGGGTGTTGAGGCAGGGTCTGCAGTTGTTGCATGTTTTGCTGGCTGTTTAGGTACAATTGGTTGAGCTCAGGATTCTGGGCAATGATGCTTCGGGCGCGCTGAAGCTCAGCTTCCAATAAGTGAATACGCGTGGTACGATACTGATCACCCATTTTGTCCAAGTCACGCGCCACGGCACGGCATTCGTCTTCATTGGAGCATAGCCGCATGAGCCATGCATCAGCTTCCATAACATCGACTTCCGTCGTCTGTGCGATTGTCTTGTCGATTGTGGGACTCGGCATCGGGTTGCTTACGTTTGCAGGGTCAATCGGCTTAGGGTTCGTTGCGAAGCCATCAATGTTGATCAAACCTTGCTGGAACAGATAATCCTGCTCCTTTTTAACCTCTCTCGCACAGATAATCACGGCAAGTGCACGACGCTGCATTCGCAGTGTATCGGCTTGCAGCTTTTGCGTTTTTAACGCCAGTGCGTGCTCCTTTCGCACAACCTCCCGTTCACGCTGCAGCAACAATAACGCGCGAGCCTGCAGGGCCGCGGAAGGGAAGGCACCTCCTGCGAATAGCGGATCAAGACCGAGCGAACTTCCTGCATCTTCAGGTAAGCCTTGCACAGTGACACCTGCACTCACGCCTGGATTAATGTCCGTTTCATACATCGACAGCGCAGCAGTCTTCTTACGCTGACGCTCGAGCTCAGCAAGAAGCTGCGCTTCTAAGTCGTCCAAGCGCTGTTTCTGTTCGGATAGCTCACGTTCCCAGTTAACACGCTTGGCCACCAGTGTAGCCTCTTCAAGTAGACGTAGGCGCTGCTGTGAGACATTTTCATCTTCAGGAATGGCCGCTCCCATTTTCCGGGCCTTAGCACTTGGGCTGACAGAAGCGGCGGATGTCGATGATGCTGGGGTACCTTTGCCTCGATTGACAGCCAATAGACTACTTTTGATCCTGGAAGTTGGAGACGTTGCTGTGTTTTGTGAAGCAGTTATGCTGCTGCGTCGAGATTCTTTTCGACCCACAGGAGAGGTGTGATTGCTGGCGTGATCGTGGGACGAGTCTTTTGACAGCAGAGACGCCGCATTTGCAGCAATGAGCGAGGCAGAGTTAGGATTTAGCGACGCCCTTCGCTTCGCTTGCGCTGCATATCCACCTCCAGTTGTCCCAGTTGTGTGGCTTGTGTGATGGTTTCCATGGAGCCCCACTTGAGAGGCACGACGCGATCCAGATGGAGGTAAGCTCACACCCGCTAGCGCCTCTGATGCAGTGGGACCATTGCGATTGACTTCCGTGTGCGGTGAAGGAGCCATGGGATCGGGAACGCCGTGGATGGTATGGCTTGGAGTCCGATTGAGTTCCGGGGATTTAGCCCCTGAACGAGAACCTCTAGGACCAGGGGTTGGCGTAGGAGCAACTGGCGGTCGCTCAATGGGAGGACGACTGGGTGTTGGGATTGCACTGGCGACTCCGTTTGCACCAGGCCCATCCTCCGCGGCTGCGGTTGCAGCCGAGTAGGGTGGGGGACCGCCGCTTGCTTCGGGTCCTTCATCGTCGGAGTCTTGAAGCGCACGAGAGGCCCTGCGATTGGCGGTGGCCGACACCCCCAGGGTATTGCTAGGATCGGTGGGCATCGTCCAGTGTCACGTGGTGTGGGAAACGCCGCACCTCACACCAAATAATGCGTAATGACACTGAAATGTCTCTCGGTGATGCTCTGAACCTTGAGAATAAGCACGTGGAACTAGGGCTATCCGGGGACTGACACGAGCTTGGACTTGATAAGGAGTTCTAGACGGATTAATATTACGGACGAGCCTGTTTGAGCTGAAGTCTGACAGATACACTACCACACACGGGCGAAACGCACTTAAATTGAAGGAAGAGCCTCTGAACAAGTGCAAACGGTGGATTTTGACCAGGTTATCTAAGTGCAGTGACGAGTAAACCAGACTAATTAGGTATATTCTTACACGATGTACGTGGAGGTTTGATTTACACGCGCAGACACATACACCATAACGAGGAACCCACACCTCAAAGTTGACCAAAAAGTAACGATTCCAGCAGCTTTTTGCTCAGAATTGTCGCAAGACTGAGGCTCGCTGGAATTTTCACCCGAGCGGCAGGCTCCACAGAACGTTTCGAGGGGTTACTCCGGTGGTGAGTTAATTGAGTTCCAACAGCATAGATGGCAGTGTTGGAAAGGCTGTATTCTTATACTCCGAGCTTTTCCAGAGAACGAGGCCAGTCCTCTATTTCGGTCTTTACATTCCTGCATCCATTAACTGGCGGTATTGAGGCTAGTTCAATAAGGAAGGCCAGTATCAGACCCGTCCAAACGGTGTTTTCAAACCATGAAAAAGGCTATTGATAATCAACAACAAGGAAGACAGAATGGGTGGTTGGACAAGCTTGAGTCATTCGATCCAAGCATTGTCCGTTCATTCAAACACGACGGCTGTGTTGCACAGAGGACATGTCGCCCGACGTCGGAGCCAGTCGTCAATCTCATCCGAGTGGAAGAAGTGGAAACACGGCAACGATCGCACAACGTCGCCATCACGGAAATCATCGAGACAGAACGCACATTCCGTCTGCCGTTCGTAGTTTGTTGGATTGCTGTTGGATGAAGTCTTTTGACTTGTAGTAGGGGAAATAGATTCTGATGCCTTGGGGGACACAACAGCGGAGGATTTGGGGCTTGTATATCGTGAAGTCGGAAGTCGCGCTATTTCTTGCTCAGTAAGATGGGTACGACATGTTGTGGATCGTTCTGCTGCCCCGGGTTGCAACAGACGTTGGGGAAGGTCCTCCAACAGACGTTGGGGAAGGTCCTCCAACAGACGTTGTCGAAGGTTCTCCAACGCTAGGTCCATAGGTTGTCCTGAAGCCGATAAAATTACTCGGATTATTGATAACGGGTCCAATTTGTGTTCATACTCTCCTGAGCTGTCCGAGTCGTAGTCAGCTTCATCATTGTACTCTTCGTCGTCTTCATCGTCGTGAGAAAAGTAGTGGTCATAGCGGCCGTAACCATAGTTACCTGCGGCAGCGGCAGCTCTTTGGCGCGAGCTTGATGGAGGCCGTCCTCGCGGCGAAGATCGTGGTTGCGATTGCTGTCTGCTGGCCGCGGGAGTATTTGATCGAGAATCCAGCTGAACTCGCGCATTTCGACCTGGGCTTTCATGCGAAGATGCAGTCCGTCCTCGGCTTTGACCGAGTCCGAGTGCACTCGCGTCAGGTATCCTCTGAGCAGAAGATGCGACTTCAGCGCCTCCTCGGTTATTTCTACCTCTCGGCGTTGAGGTGTGAGTTCTGTCAGTGTAACCGACACCGCTACCTCCACCCCTACTGCCTCTGCTTGACTGTGGGGGCGTATGTACACGTCCAGCAGCTGCCTGTACTGTTGTTATCCCTTCTGATGTTTGCTGTCCTCCGCGTGCGCCTCCGCGGCTATCTCGCCCAGCAACAGCAGGTTCAGCATCACCGCGGCCACCACTACGCGGCATATTCGCTGCTACTACCGCGCGTCGGCGAGGATAAGACGTTCTTGAGACTTGAAGTTGCCCACTGGATCTTCCGTTCGCGTGCACAAACGGTGGAGTGTGCGCAAACAGGGGGCGTGCCAGTTGTATAAACTGTGCGGGCTCTGTTAAAAACTGTGATTCAGGTCCTCCAGGTGGGTTGTGATGCCTGAAAGGCCAGCTAGTATGTTGGTTTCGTACACTGAGACAGGGTTTATGACACCCTTTTCTTCGCTTTCAGCTAGCTTGACTGAGGCTGCTTAATGAAAACCACAAGATCAAGTCGTGTTTGTTGGAAGATAGTGTTCAAAACTCGACCCACTACCTTGACACCTAGCTTTCCGCGTATGTGCAAACTGTGCTAATGCTCAGATTTCCCGCGTAGCTCGGTTTTCCAGTGTGTCTGACCGTGCGGGGAATAATTTTTTCCGAAGGTGGATGGCTTTCCCGCCAAGCCTACCACTTCGAAACCTCCAACGGCTAAGTTATAAGCGTTGGCTTCGTTGCATTCGTTGCATTCGTTGCATTCGTTGCGTTTGCGGCTGAGGCTGATAGAGGCTGATAAAGGCTGGAGACGATCTGTGACTGTAGCTGATATCAACTCAACTCAACTCAATTCAATTCAATTCAATTCAATTCAATGCGCAAGTATCAGCAACAACCTCAACGTTATGGATATGGATCTGGATATGGAGGGGGCAGAACTGCTGGGCGTGCTGGGACAGCTACTGCCTCTGCGACTACGACTACGATCCAAGACATCATGCAGGAAGTGAGCATGGCCCTGCCTAACGATAATCTATACACGGATCAGTGCGCAGCGATTATCGCAGCGATTGTCTTTGCAATCATCATCAGCCGGTACATTCGAGCTAACGTGCGATACTATCGCAAAACCGTTATCCCAGCACTGCTCCTGACCGTACTTGTCACGTGTCCCTTCTCGGCGTTCCTCGCTACATGCCTCAGCGTCTGGACACTCGTGGCGACGGTGTCTCTCTTCCAACAAGACTCCCTCATCAAGGCACTGGACACGATCCTGATTCAGGTCTTCAACTGTGCTCCCGATGAAGAACCAGCAATGGACGCTGGGGCCAACGTGCTCGCTGTGGCTGACAGCGCCTCAAAAGCTGCTGCCACAACGGCAGCGAGTGCTGGGGTGAAGGACCAAAGACCCAGTGGCTTCGCCGCACTCCAAGCTGACCTTGCCAGAATTGGTCGTGTTGTCGAAGCCGTCAAACAGTTCTTCTCGAGGCTGTTTAAGGGCCATGGGGCGCTTGCGAATGCTCCAGTTCCGAAAAATCAAGCCACGCTTGTCGTGCACCAGCGGGCACTCGGCATTGCGAGGAACAACATAGTCGACACGTTGAGGAGACTCGCTGGGGGATCCAGCACGATTCGCAGCATCGTAACATTCAATGCTTCGAAGTATCCTAAAATCGCAACGACCATCGACGCACTGAGCAATCAAATGGGCCTGCTTCCGCAGGTCTCAAAGTCCGAGCTCACCCCTCTGTACTTCAGCGATATCTACGTTGTGCGCGGCACTCCAAGTAGCAGGGGCACGCTTCATATGCTAATCGCTGGTAATCCTCATGACCCTGAGAACTACGGTTTACTTACAATGAAGTCCTCATCTTCGAACAGTATGGCTGCTTCACACCCTGCTTCTGACATCGTACTCATTGTTCCGAGCTCATACTCCTCTCTGGTCGTGACATCGCTAACCGACACTCAAGCCGCAGGCTGCTTAGGTCAGGCGACACAGATCGATCCAACATATTTCCTCGTTCCCAGCTCGGTTGCAAAGGGCTGTGCACCCGAAATAGCTGCGAAGCTTGACAATAACAATGCTTTAGTGACTGTGCGAGCAGACGGCTCAACCATTACTATCTCACCCCGAGTTGCACGCATTTATTATGCTCTCTCAGTGGCGACGCAGTTGGATGCTACATATGCGAACATGCTGATCTCCTTGGCTAAAGTAGTTTCAAACATCGCAGCTGACACGACGATCCGTTCTTCCTTTGTCCTTGGATCCCTGGCGGGTGCAGTTCCGACTGTTTCGTTTGATACTCCAGCAGCATCGTTCCCTCTTGTGGCGCACTACGTCTGGCATTGTTGCCTTGCCTTAGATCAGTTGAGCCGACAAACTAATTCCTTTGCGGACTCATCTCCTGCTCAGCTGACACTAGCCATACTCTCTATTTGCGCGAAGATCGACGTGGCTGCTGGAAGAGATCATGAGAGAAGTATCCCTTCAAGGGTGATCGCCCATCTTGCAGAGCAAATATTGAATCCTCGTGGCCCGAAGTGGCCGGAAACCTTCCAGCTGGGTGAAGGCCTCATCCAACTTGTTGCTTTGGATGCAATTGCTACCCCAACTGCATCGCCATCATCCAACTCCACATCTGTGGGGGTTTATGATCAGCCATCCAACTCGACAGGAGTGGGTGCGCAGTCAAGCAACGCGGCCTCGCCGAGCGATGCAGCATTCCACTGTAGCTGCGATCTCTGCGCAGCAGTCCATATCTCACGCTCAGATCAGGAGAATCCCCACGCTTCTCGTATTGCTATGAAGTTAGCAAAGGCATTCCCCTTCCAACCTCTCTGCGCAGCTCTCCGCGCGGCCATTCGCTTCGCGGACAAATCAGAGAATTCACCAACATTATTCTCGAGGGATGCGATTGCTTTGTATCTTCAGATTTTGTATTCGCTCCCCACCACGCATTCTCCTGGCTTTGATTCGCTTTTTAAGCTTCTTGTAACGAGCACGCGCACGTCTCAGAATCCATTCAATTCGTTGACTAACACTGAACGTAATCGATTGAGGCAACTCCTTATTGCTCGAATGGAGACTGAAATGCCCTCTGATGAGGGATCTCTAGATCCTGCTAGCCCCTCTCTCACTCCTCAGGAAATCAGCCAAGTACTAGTTGGTCTCGAATCAACCAAAAATCCAGAGCTGCTCCCCGTTCAGCCTGCGGAAGTAAGAAGCAGTGATCATTCTCGCCAAGCTCAAGTCCAGGTCCAAGGCCAAACCCAAGCACGACAGAGTAGTGAATCCCCTGACGCAGTCAGAAGAGATATATCGTCCAACGAGGTGTCGGCAGGGATTCCAAGAGCTAACACCACTTCTTCACCATCGACTCATTTGCCCATCATCGACGCTACTCTTGCTGAGCGACTCGAGTCACAGTCAGCGACCCAGTCCCGTCGAGGCGCACGAGTTCGAACTGCAACGACTGGTAACATCCGAGAGCGATCTGATGCAGATGAATCCAGCGATGCAAGCGCCTCCGCTGCGACTGCAAATGAAACCGATGCAAGCGATCCACTCAGTCCTGAGGAACAGCAGCCCTCAAGACCGCGCCGAACTACCCGGGCAGCACGGCGGCAGGGTTAATATATACCTTGGGTAGGCCCAGAGAGGCGCCTGCTGTCTGTACTCACTATACTTACGCGATCTCATTTGTTTATTAACGGCAATTGGTAATAACTGATAGTGGCATAAAACATGGTAGAATAGTAGCACGAGGTATTGTTCACTTCATGAACGGCAGTGCTTATCGATAATATCATATCACGTCAAGTCGGTATTTCATTTCATTTCGCATCGTTGTTATACAAGTGGGATAGAGAAACGTCTGAGCTATGGAACTCAGTCGGCGGATGAAAAGCGTACTTAAGAGTCTCAAGAGAGAGTCGCGGTCAGGTTGGCGAAGTGTCACGAACAGTCGCGAGTTGAGGAGAGCCCAACTCCGTTCGAGGACCGTTCTTACTCCTCAATGCCTGAGAAGGCACATCGGAGGCGTTGCATGTCGCGTTCGGTTGCAGCCCGACGAGCTTCAAGCGAGAGACCTGGTGTAACCACGCAGCTCAACGCTGCCAAGGCTGCTGAAGGAGAATAGTTTGATGCAAGCGTGGGAATGGGAGACTCGCGCTTGGCTTGCACAGATTTCTCATAAGCTTCCATCTCTCGGCGTTGAAGGACAGCTTGTGCAGCTGCACGTTCCTCTACACTAAGCTCGCGGATGATAAGACCTGCATGGCTTGCCTCACGGATGCGCTGCATTAAGTTCTGCAAAACGGGATTCATGGTAGTCTCCTCGTCCTCATTGACTTCAGCAATGAGTGAAGCCAGCTCTGCGTCGACATTGGTAGTATCAGCAGGGCTAAGTGAGCTTCGGCGCGCAAGGTCAAGACCTGCACCCAAGGAGACACGACGTGAGCTCACGGTACGCTTAGTCATGCCCAAGAAGGTTGGTGTGGCACCGGTCTGAGCCACCGCGGTGCCCTCTTTACCACCTTCTGCTGCTGCAGAAGCTGGAATTGGTGCGAAGATGCTGTCGAGCAGCGTTTCAACCATTGACTCCGCATTATGTCGAGTCAGGAATTCAAGAACGCAGAGTTGGAACTCTTGAGTACCAGGGGTCACGAAGCGGACGAGCACGCCCATGAATGCCCAGTAACGAGTGCGGATCAACTCGGCAACAGGACCCAGTGGAACACCTGAGAGCTGCTTCATAATTTGGCAATACAGCTCAGTACCAAGATCGGGGCGCTCTGCAATTCTCTCGAAAATCTTGAGCGCAGCATCTTGACTGTCTTTCTCCTCCTCATCGTGGCCGTAGTCGAGCACCAGGTCGAACAATTCCTCGCCTTCTTGAGCAGCCTCATCTGGGTTGGCACGTGTGCTATGCGAGCACTTGGTGAGCGCACAGTGGATGCTGCTATCTGTGTAAAGCAACATACCAGCTGCGAGCTCCTTACGGTTCCAAGAGATGAACTTCTTCTGAGCCCATTGGACCGGAGTAAACAACTCAGAATAGTTCTCGAAGCGATGCTTGAGAGGGTTCTCACGAACCATAGCCTTGAATTGCTCACGATCGAGACGAATCATCTCGGCGATGTCACCACGCTGCTTAGCCTGGTCACGCTGCCGTGCGACGAATGCAGCAGGGTCACCGCGAGAGCGCTGGAGTGCCTGTGCAATGTTCGTGATGAGGTCCGTCGTCAAGTCAATAGCCGCGGCCTCAGTAGCAACCTTCACCATCTTGTCCAGATCCATTAAGCGGTAAGCCTCCTCGGCATTCGCAAGAATGCGGCGGACCTGGTCGAGAAGCTTCGAAGCACGCGCCAGTTCAGGTCCCTTGTAGGCAACTGCATAACCGCGAGCAACAGCTTCTGCAAGCAGGGGCTCACTTACCTCTGCGAGCGCGTCATTGAGCAACGCGCGTGCCTCTTTGACCTGGTTGATTCGACGCTTCGCCTGATTACGGTAATGCAATAGGCGTGGGAAGGGTGAGGTGTCTGGATTCTCGAAGTGCTCAAGCTTAATGTTGTACGGCTCGCGCTCCAATTCGTACAACAAGTCGCAGAGAACGCGATACTCGCGCTCAAGAGCCTCATCATCAACCGAATGCAACGCAATTGTTTCCTCTTCAGCATTCTTGAAAACGAGTCGCTGTCGGAAGGCATATGCACAGTTCCAGCCATGAGGCGGAATGTATAGATCGTAGTTGGTGTTATGCGGCAGCTGGTCAAAGTCGTTCAAGTTGGGCTTCAAGAGGTCCAACTTCAAGTCGCTAAGGATTTCGAACATGGGCTGGCAAGCGATGCGAACAACTGCATTGAGACGGTCATGAACCATGCGCTGGTAGTCAAGCTCCCTACGAATCTCAACCAACTCCGGAAGATGCTGAAGGAAGTCATGGAGCCTGACCATGCGCTCTTGATTATAGACAACCGCTCGTTGCGCCTCGGTCAAGATGGCCAGGTTCTCTTCCTCTTCTTCCTGTGTCATCGGAGGAGGTGGCGATGGTACGTCGCCTGCCTCAGCTGCTGCCAACGCCTCCGCATCATCATCGTCTGGTGGAGGCACCTCTGGAACGGGCGGGGGCACCAGTGGAGCCTCTTCAATATTGCTATCGAATGAAGCACTGGCAGCCGCAGTTGCTGCTGCGAGTTGCTGCTGGACCTGCTGGTTGAGGAGTGCCATCTTCACGCTGTAAAGGTCAACTGCGGGACGCTTCTCAGCGGCGCGAAGAGCACGGTCAACCTTAGCCCAGAGCTCCCAGTCATACTTTCCATAGGCCTTGACAGCCAAGCGTCGGATAGAGAGAACTGCGTTGGCATAGAGGACATAGTCCTTTGTATCAGACAGGAACTTGCCTGATCCCTCAATAACTTTGCTGAGTGCGTCTTCCAGGCGTCGAACGTTACCCGAAGACCAGCGCGGGTAGTTGCTGTAATCACCTCGGATTTCGACAGGCTCTTCCGGAAGTCCGCATTCGTGGACAGCCTTGACGAGTGGGGCGAGAAGGGCGCGTTCTTGGCGAACGCAGCTCATGATGTTAGCAATATCACGGATGGGCTTGCACTCGTTCATACCACCCAAAGATTCGGCAGTCTTGAGAACGTGCTCCATATCAACGACCATATCACCTGTGATACCCTTGCTTTGCTGAGCCTCCATGACGTGCGTGATGACATCAATGGCGCGAGCTCGGCACTCAGTCATCTGCCTAAGAAGTGCTGAAGCCTGGGCAGAGAGCTTGCCAGGAGCTAGGTTCAGTGCAAAGTATCGAGCGAGAACAGAGGTCAGTTCGCTTTCCGAGCGGCGCACGATGGCATACTTCAGGTCGACGATCACATCGTGCACCAATTTGCAGCGCTTAAAGTTCATGGCATCGGTATACATGAGCTCTTCAGCCTCCTTGATGGCTGCGGCCATTGCACGTTCCGAGAGTGAGGAAACCGCAAGGTGGAGTGCCTCGTCGACGAACTTGAGAGCCTGAAGGAGCTCTTCTGCCTTACCAACGACGGGGTGATACTTGTTCTGCATGTTGAGTCGAGCTGCTTCACGAAGCGCTGCGGTGAGACGATCGATGTCGCGCGAATCGAGAGCCTGCCTGAGTCCACCAAGCGCAATCTGGACCTCCTTGCTGTAGTCGACTTCACGGCGAGCCGCAACAAACTCTGGGTGAGGCTGCGTAGTATGAGTGAACTGGCGGATACCTGGGGTATTCTCGAGAACATCCTCAACGGCCAACCATAGCTTGTGGTTGAGAGGCGAGGTCACCGCCGGGATCATGACACGACGAACCGCAAGGAGCATGGTTGCAAGCTGGAATTGCGCACGACCACTCATTGTAACGAGGCCGCGCTCGCGGGCTTGTTGGATGATCCTATCTAGCGAATCGATTTCGATGGAGATTGGGTCGACATAGTTTTCATAGTCACCCTGGTGCACCTGAGGGTTCAACCAACCACCTTGTTCAGTCGCCTCGTACATTTCGGAGACAAGTTTTGCCTCAGCAACGACCTGGTCGAGGATGTTTCGAATCTCGGTGATCTCAGCAATCGATGGCAAACCACGCAACGTGTCTGCTTGGTGAACAACTGCGCGGAGCTCACCAATCAGAGCCTCAGATGCACCCTTAGCGTCAGGGGCAGTTGCGAGGCGGAATGCACCAAGCGAGGCAGTTGCATTGACGCGGCATTGGGTAATGGCATTCAACAAACCCGCAGCCTTGCTCAAGCACATGGAATTAGGGGGCATCTTCAGGGCGTTAGCCTCCAATACCGCTCGCTGCAAGTGCTCTTCAGCGTAGTTGTCAGCCGCGGCCTTGAGCGCGCGGTTGAGTCTCAAGAATTGTTCGGCTCGCATCGTCTTCTCATCTTTGTACTTCAGTCGCTCTGCGATTGCCAGCACTTCTTCGAGTTGATGATCGAGCGCCGTCTCAAGTGCGTCCTCAGTTGCCTTACGCAATTCGTAAATACGTTGGACGAGCGCCTTGGCTTCCGTGATCATGGGGATGTGCTCCGGTGTGAGCTGCATCTCCTTTTCAGCAAGCTCGAGCGCCTCTTCAATCAGAGGAACGTCACGCTTCTGAACTGCAGTCTGCAGTTGTTTGTGGGTGGCAAACAGTTTTCGTTGGAACTCTGCTTCTGCGAAGGCGGAGTCGTACTCGACACGACGGAGGTCGCGGAGAATTGGGACCAGGGGGTCGTTGAGGAGCAACTCGCGGATCTCGTTCCAGAGCTGCGAGTTCTGCGTACCTACGGCCTTGCGAAGCTTGTTGCGGAGCTGAACCACAATGTAGCCCAGACCCAATGCAATTCGACCTTCAGATGTCAGCACACCCAGGGCCTCAAGATTGGTGACCGCAACCTGCACGTTCGACGAGTCAATATGATGAGCCGAGGCGTAGTTCTTGTAGTCACCAAACTTGCAGTCAGTGTTGATCCATGCACCTGCGGCAGCTGCACGATGTAGCGCGATAACAAGCTCAGCCTCTTGAGCGAAGTGTTGACGCAGTCGGTAGCATTCAGCAACGGCAGGGATGTGCTGGAGGTCACCGTACGCTTCACAAGCTCGAATCGCCTCGCGGACACCATCGATCTCGGGCTTCTCTGCACGATCACCGGCCTGCGCCATCCTGACCGAGTGAATAGCGCTCTGGGCCTGAGCAACAACGCTCTTCAGTCCATTGACAAAGCTTATAGTGTGAAGAAGAACACCGTCGTCTTCAGTTGTGAAGCCCAACTTTTCATGTGCGCGCTGGATAAGATTCTCAAGTGCCTCGATGTTACGCTCCTTCTCCGCTATGCGGACGTCCTCGCGCCAAGCAAACTCCTCGCGCTTGTACTTTGCAAACGCAATCATTGTGACGATTTCAGGATGAGCGACGACGCGGGGCAAGAAGGGGAATGTAAGACGCATGCGCTCTACCTCCTCTTGCGATCCACCTGCAGCGAGAGTCGCTGAGATGGCCGCATCGAAGGCGTTATTAGGCAGATCACCCGCCTGAGCACCATATTTCGAGGCTTGGACAGCAGCGTCCTGGAGAGCGACAATCGACGCGCGGCGCGCATGATGTGCGAAACCACTATTGGGACCACCACCGCTGACCGAGCCACGACGTGTGCGAACTTGTGGGGAGGCAGGAGTGGTGGTCGTACCTGGGGATGCGCCTCCGGCAGGCGCCGCCCCAGACGAGACTCCCTCACCACTAATCGCATAAGGGTTGGTTGCTGCTGCGAGGGCAATTGCTGCTGCAGTCTGCGCTTGGTTTACAAGCAGCTTCAATACCTCCTGGAAGTCTGCCCAGGCCTTCACTTCGGCCTCTGCAGCCTGTCGAAGCTTCTTTGCTGCTTCTTCAGTCTTGGAGACCTCCTTCGCGTCCTCTTTAGGCATAGCGCGTTCGACACTGTCCGCAAGAGTGACATTCGTTGCGCCCTGCGAGATAGCCTTGATAGCCTGGGGAGTTGCAGCTGCCGCGTAGGCTGCTGAGGCCTGGAGTGCAACGCGGAATGGTTGACGTAGCTTGATGAGCTGGTCAATCAAAGCAAGCAAATATCGGCTTTCCTCCATACGTAGGGGCTGGGGCTTGAAAGTCGTGAGCTGGCGAAGGAATTGATGAGACATAGATGCTTGTGGGTTGCTCAAGTCCTCAGGGAGAACTAGGTTACCGTAGAGGCGGGAACGCTGTGATGTCTTCACCATTTCTGGAACCGTGATCTCAGGCAGTGGCTCTGCGAGTGCCTGCTCAACCGAGGTACCTTCGAGCTCGGCCCGCTTGCGTCGTTCCTCAAGGATCTCAGCCTTGCGCTTCTCAATCCATTGCTTCTGCTGAGACTCAGTCGCGAGCTTCATCATGACGTACGGGATACCGCGCTCATCAATATCACCTTTCCACTTGCCACGCGCCTTTTCGACGTCCGCTCGCACCTCTGCCACAACTTCCTTCTCTCGCTCCAAGTCCACAATGAATTGACGAGCCTGGGGGAGAGATGGGACGTCGCTGAGTTTTTCGGTTTCCGCCATCTTAATGGCCTTTTCGATAAGTGTGTGATCACCCAAGCGGAGACCGTCCTGAATAAGCCGCTCGCACTCATGGATTGACTTAAAGACAGAGATCTTGTCTTCCACCGCACGTGTTCTGTTGGTTGCCATCTCGATCTGTCTTGCTTCGTTCAAAGCAGTTGAGGCTGCCAAGTACACGTCTTGAGAGCGGAACTTGGGATCCAGAACGTGATCGAAAACCTTCTCAAGTCGGAGGGCAATTTCTGCTCGGCGCAGTTGCTCATTGGCCTGCTCGAACTCAGCCACCGGCTTAGGCAGAGGTGGGTAGCGCTGTAATGCGACCTTGGCACGACCCAGAAGGCTACGCAACGACTCAACCAAACGCTCGAGTGCGTGAACATCATCCTGGTTAATCGCAAGGTTAACGTTCTCGTTTTCGACGCGTGCTTGCTTGATGAGCTCGTGCAACACCTTGTAAGCGGAGCGGACACGGAATCGTCGGTAAGCAGTTTGCGTGCGAATCACGTGCTCCTCGAGAGACAACTGTCTGTACAGTTCTAACGTTTTGTGTTGATCTGGACGGTACATGACAAGGGAGCGGCATACCTGGACCTGAGACTGAAGACCAAGCGCTTGTACGATCCTCGCTGAGCGATCGCGTGGGGCAAGCTTGAGCAACTGCGGACGCTCATGGTTGATCGCACAAAGATAGCGCCAGAAGAAGACATCATGCTCCGGGTGGTACACATAGCCCTGCCGTCGCAAGTCAACGAGAGCCATGGTGGCGGCATAGCGAAGCTGCGACAGGACGTAACCACCATCGACGAAGTATGACGCGGCAGTGCGGTTGGGTCGGAGGCAACGCACATAGCGGCACTTGTTTGCGCTCAGCTTCTCAATCAGCTGAGTAAGTCTGGCAGTTGCACGTGCGGTCAGGGAGGCCTTGGCAGGGTTTTGTGCGTCGAGCTGAGCTGACGGCGAAAGTTGAGGGAACAGACCCTGAATGAAAGCAATTGCAGATGCTTGCATCAATACAGCAAGATTGGGCGCGATGGTATCACGGTTACGTGCAAGATATCCTTTCGCGTTGTAACGCACAACACCAAGTGAATGCTTGAATTCGAAAATAGCGTCCTCAGTGTCTGCTGTGTTGGCAGCAACCACACTCTCCTCTGGGCTTTCTCCGGGCACTACAAGCGGGACCGATGTGTCGGTGTGTGTCATCTTGCTTTCAGCCGCGTTTTCAGCGTCTTGAGATACAGATGCTGCGAGCTGGGCCTTCAGGGTCGCCTCATTCTTAGCATACTCCTCAAACGAGGTTTGCTGGCGACCAAGCACGGCTCGTGCCTTTTCAAGCAGGCTCAGGGCGTTTGACTTAGGAACGCGCATTTCCTCTTCGATCACACGGAATAAACCTGATTCTGGTTGCTCAAGGGAAAGTACCTTTACGGTGTTGTCCGGGTAATCCAGAAGCGATGGAGACACCGAGCGGATGCCCTCTCGCTGGTAAATTGCGATTTCATTCGTGAAGAGCTGTTCGATGTACAGGTTTTGCAGCTTCTCGTCAGCGTAGTTCGCAAGGAGTGTGTGCAGGCTGGTCACAGGAACCTTGGCCGCCTCGACGGCTTGCTCAGGACTGGCAGCAGCCACCTCGGGCGACTCATAGCCTGGCATTTCGACGACCGTAAGTGTGTAAGGCTGATTAAGACCGGCGCTTCCGAGGGTCTGGTTGATTCGTGAAACTACAGACTCAAAAATGGCCGCATACAGTGCGGATACGAAGAGATCACGATGCGTGAGAATGCGATCAAACTTGATGGCTTGCGTCAAGCTGTTGCGTGCACCGGGAACTGACTCAAGAAGCAAAGCCTTGAGTAAGGCCTTGGTCTCCAATCCAAGCAAATCTGCAATGATCTTCAAACGCTCCGTATCCTTGCAGTCTGCGTCGCCATTATTCTTGCGCACAAACTTGAGGTTGCCAGTGTGGAGAATGGCGGCAAGAATGCGGAAGATACCGTCTTGCTCTTCAGGAGTGAATCCAAGCGCTTGCATTGCAATTGTTGTGTTAGCGAATGCCATACCACCGCGCAAATGCTCGCCAGCCTTGTAGTTGACGACCGTCTTGCTAAGTGGCGCGAGCGCAAAGCCATTCAGACCCGGCCTTGACGTTGCCGATGAGTTGGCTTCGGCAGACTTTTCGTCCTCCACTTTCTCTTCTTGCAACGTTGCATCGAGTGCATACGTCTGACGCTGCATATCGGATGCACCTTGCAAGAGCTGGTAGAAAATGTGGAAGTTCAGCTCACCCTCCTTCGGCGAAACGCGCGATCGATCGAAGAGATAGGTTGTGATGCGTGCAGATGTGAGAGACTTCTTAGCATTGTACAGCAGCTCAGTGCTTCGACCAAATCGGGAGCTATTCCAGTTGGCACTCGAGTGCGAGTTACCGAAGGCTTCGAGGAGCGTGGAAGCATGCGTAAGCTTGTCAGCGAAGCTATCTGCCTCGGTACTGTTGGTCATCGCGGACACGTAGGCAATGTACTGTAGCACGCGCTTAGCAGCCTCCGTCTTACCGGAACCTGAGAGACCCTGAATGACAATCGCTTGATTCTGAGCCTGTTCCGCATGAAGCAGATCCTGGAGTGCGTCACGGGCGGTCGCAAAAATGTGCGATGGCATGTTCTGTTCCGCATAGCTGATGCGGTAGGTCTCCATGTGGTACTGTGAGTAGTATGGCGGATTGTCATCGTACGGGTTGACTGACAGGAGCACGTCACCAACATTCATGTAAATCGCGCGATTGTTCTGCACTCGCTTGCGGAGTGTGTTGACAAGGAGTGGTTCCGAGGGTTCCTCAGCCTCTGCGAAGTCATCGGGCGGGTTCTCTGTAACGGATGAGTAGGTCGCGTCGATCAACGAGCGCTTCTCCACGGTACGCTGTTCACCGCTCTCGGTCTCAACTAACCACTTGGCACCATCGCGCTTGACCTTGCGTACCACCAAATAGCCCGCATTAGGATCTTCGAGCCAAGCCCACTCACTAGCACCTGCAGACTCTTTGGCGGGCTTAAGCATCGGAGGAATGGTAGCGGAAAGAGCATTGGTCTTGACGTTGCACCAGTAAGTCATGCCGTCCTTCGTACGGCACTCCTTCCACTGCTCTTCCATTACCATCGAGCCTCGTCGATATCGCTGCATCGATGACTATAGATGGGGTTTCAAGGGGGATAAGGGGTTAGGGCACCTGATCTGACGAGTGGATGCCATCCAGTACTTGGGATAGTATTACACGATATAGCAAATAGGGCCACCCATCATGCCACACTGCAGTAAAGTAGGCATATATGCGCAGTTGAACGAAACGCAATGAACCGAGTCCAACTTCTACGTCGAATTGTGCACAGGATAGGAAGTGCTGAGCAGTGCCAGAGAGTCCGATCCATAGTTCGAGGCTGTAACTAGGCAATAGACCATATACCTTATCCACAGCACGCACGCAATACCCCGCAAATTGTTGTCAAAGTTCGCTCTCTGGGCCAGATAGAATTTCACGATTTTTCACCCGCCGGCTAGGGCGTTCCAAAGCAAAAATGCGTGTAAAGACGGGGTTCTACGGATATCTAATCCAGCTGGTAACGTACAGATGGTGATGCTGGATCGGACATTGTGACTCGGAATTTACTCTGTTATGCGCAACAGTGTATATTCTCGTTCAAAATGATGCCCAACCGAACAATTTCAAAGATATTTTCCATTCTATCCGTCCTGGCCCGGAATTTCGACCTTGCAGCGCGGGCAGCCTACCCGCCATTCGGCCTATCTGAGGATACTTCACCCATTCGCGCACTTGACATTGCTATTTGGACTCGTGGGCAATGGTCAAGATATAACTGGATGAGACTACGAAAACTGGAACATAAAAATGAGAAACATAGCCACATTGAAGTGTATTCGCATTGACTGACAAGCGCAGCGACAGGGAGAGAGCTTGCTGCTCGCTTGCTTGAGTCTGGGATAGTGTATCACACTTCATCGGAGACACACTTAGGTGAATCGGTTTGCATACCTAGTGCCTCAGCAGCTATGAATAACATACACTGGACTCGTACGTTCATTCGTACGTCGTGTTCGCTCTAAGTGACGACTATACCAATAGAGCTGAGTAGGGTAGAGAATAGAAAGGAAACTAAAGGAATGAAGAATCTGAGGCAACAAGCTGACGAGGATGATGGTAGACCTGAACGCTGATAATCTAAAGATAAAGCATAGATAACTTTACATCAGACTTAACAAGAAGGAGAGACGAGTAGTGATTCGACGAGATCGAATCGGAAGGAATCCGGGCTTATAGCTGGTCGGCGATTGTGGTGTATCCGGCCTCAGGCACTGGCACTGGACCGCTCTTGCGCTGACGCTCTCGGTACCAAAGAACGCACATGATTGCAAATCCGATGGAGAAGAAGACGCACATGACGATGGCGACATCGGCCGACTTTTGAGTAGGTAGCTTAACCGCGTAGGGCAGGAGATTGGCTTCATAAATCATACGGCCCAAAGCCCAAGTCACCTCAATCGGCTTGTCTAGCCCGGATGGCTGGATGCTCCGTTTAAATGTGATTTGCTTCTCGTTCGGATCAAATTTGTATCCTTCGGCCAAAAGCGTGTAGACGTAGTTCAGAGCAAGGCATGAGACCTTGAGGTACTCCACAGGACTGTCCGGTAACTTCTGTTGGAGCTCCTCCCAGGTCCATGCGCACAGCTCGTCATGTGTGTACTTGCGGATATCCTCCAAGGAGACATACTGCTCATCGGCGCCTGGGAATCCCGCGGTGGAAAGGACCCGAGGGAAGCTGGAGAATGCGACGAACTTAGCGGTGTCCGGGATAGCTGGCATGTACACACCCATAAATGCGCACTCCTTGCTCCAGCAGAAATCATCGAAGTGCATGATATCCCTGGTAAGGGCAGCACAAGCATCGCTGTCTGACTTTCCGATGAAGTGTACCTGGCGAACTGTCGCAGGTCCATCCAAAGTATTTGGGACAGTGGTAAAGTCCATTTCTGCTCCAGTGTTCAGGCAAGGGTGCTCGTAGGTGTTACCTCCTTCAGTCGTGGGAGTACCTTCTGCAACACGGTTGTGAATACGGTCCTTCCATTGCTCCAAACCATAGTACAGGAACGAACGGGTGTAGGTGTAGTAACGCTTGTGGTTCGGGCCCTTCAGGTCCCAGACTCCCTCAAGGAGCGTGCCCGTGGTGCCGAAGGTGATCTGGGTTGAGGCACCGCCCAGGTCTAGAGCACCAATAGCCTTATTCGGGTCGGAGTTGTCGGTGAACTCACCCATGAGGTAGTTGGAGGCGATGAAGCCAAAGATTGCCTCTTCCTCCCCTGAGATGACATTCGCGTAGTGGTCACTGAACTTGAACGGACTTGCCTCGAAGTTGGCGCGTACTTGTGCCATAACCGCGTCACGCTTGCTCGCATCGATCACTCGCATGCCAGCCGTGGCACCGAGGTAGATCGGCACTTTCGAGAAGGAGCTCTCGCTCACTCCAGCCTCGGAAAGCAATTGCGAAGCGTGATCAATGATCTGGTTAGTAAGCTTCTTAACGTCTTGGGGGTTGTCTGCGAAGTCGGAAAGTGCATAGTCAGCCTTGCGAGACCATCCCTCTTGCGTGATAGGGTAGGTCTCAGGCGAGAGCCAGTGTGTCACGCTGGAGAGAACCCGGGTGTTCCACTTGTAGAGGTGAGTTCGTGTGCCGGTCGAGCCAGCATCGACCTATATGTCGCGTGCAGGGGCAATTCAGCTGTGAGATAGTGCCATGACAAGCAGTATCATCTGCATGCATCACTGGCGTGCATATAAGGCGCTGCATGGTGTGTATATGTCATAGAAGGCAGTATCAAACGCAAGAAATGTAACTTCCCACGTACCATGATACCATACTCTGCGGCAGCTGCGAGTGTAGAGAAGAGTGCTAAAGCGCACAGTGTAATATGCAACATGCAAGTATTACTACGCATTTGTCCTAGCCTGAGTGTGCTGCTTCAACACCCTGAGTCAATGCCAGTTGTAGTAGTAACACTCAATCCTTGCTTTTAACCGCATCCGGCTAAAAGGCTTCAGACACCTCCCTTCTGAGAATCTCCTCTTTCTTAGTCTGTCCTTACTCTGTGTCTCACAAGTGCGCGAGGGGGCTGCTCCGCGCTGGCATGCGTCGCTCGGGTACCATCGCGAGTCGTGCGCGTTCCACACCACCTGACACACCTTATGCAGTTTATTCTCAACACAATGCCTATCCATTCGCGACATATACCTGCGAAATAGACACTCAGTTCGAATCCGTACCGGACTGGGGATTAGCACACCGATTCAAGTGAGATAACTTCCGGAATGGGATGACGTTTTAGATCTGATGCGTCCAGTGCAGTGGGTAGTTATTTCTGTTAGGACAGGGCCTAGGATGCAAGTGTCACTGAATGTAGGGGTGATAATTTGGGTTGTGTTGTAGATCCTGAAACGCAAGGTGTTCCGTCACCCATCCACATCCAGGGGTGCTGGAATACACCCCACTTCCCACTCAAGCCAGAATCTTGGGAAAATTTTGAAAACCCAGGCTTACTTGGAGTGCGATTTCGAGTCGTGGTGCGCCGCTCGGAACGTGCCGGTCTTGCTGGATCCTAGAGCACTCGAGCTTACATCCATTGCACCCGGCAATATCCACTCCGGACCTATCCTCCCTCCGCATATATAGACTCAAAAGTCTAATTTTCCGTCTCACGAGCGTGAGCTGGGCGACTTGAGTGCGTGTTTGAACGCGTATCACCCCAGCGGATTCGTAATATTGTACGGGTGCGTGTCCATTACGCATTTGGCTCGCTTTGTACACTACGCTCCTGTATTACGCTTCGTAGTGGTCTCCCGAGGTGAACTTGTCGGTACGCGAATACGACGTCATCGATTGGATTCGAGCTGTTTTGAGGGAGTTCCCACGCGACTCACATACGTGCCAGCGACTACGTATCGTCTTTTTCCTAGACCAAGTGCTGGACAGTCCAACGCAGGGCAACAGCCTGAGCAACGGCGTCAACCAAACTGGAAAAAAAAAAAAGGCAGAAAGACTCGAGCAGAGCCGGCCCAGAAACTTCACTCCCTGGTCCCATTACGCACCTTCCCTCGCACACACATAGCAGACGAGAATGAGTAGCGGGTTCAGCAACTCTGAGGCTAAAGAGAGCGCCATGAACGCCGGTGGCCTCCGCCGATCGAACATTCTCGGCCACAGTACGGTGATCGACAAGTATGAGCTGGGTGCCCTGCTTGGTATTGGTACCTATGGAGAGGTTCGAGTAGGTACTCACATGCAGTCTGGCGAGAAAGTCGCTCTCAAGCTTGTGGATTTGAATCGGTTCCGCCCCGAGGTCGCACAATTTATGACTAAAGAGATTAACATTCTGCAGAAACTCTCGCATGTCAATTGCATCGGTGTGATCACGGTCCTCCAAGATATGCCATTCCGAGGCACGTTCTGCCGAGAGTGTGCCTGCACCTGCTGCGACCCAGCGTCTGATAAGGATCAGTGCAATAGCTGCCAACACCCAATAACGGTCCATACCGCTCCTCAAGAGCGCAAGCTCCTCGTGATTGTTCAGGAGCTTGCAGCTGGTGGTGAGATGTTCGGCTTGCTGATGAATGGTGGCGCATTCCCCGAGGATATTTGCCGTTACTACTTTGCACAGTTGCTGTCGGCACTGCGCCACTGCCACTCCAAGAATGTGGTGCACAGAGACATCAAACCCGAAAACATAGTATTCGACGCCGACTTCCGACTGAAGCTGGTCGATTTCGGATTGGCTGCAGACGTTCCGGCAGGTTCCTCTGCCATCCTTCCGGACGGAGACGTTGTCCTACACTCTGGTGTTGGTTCTAAGCCCTATTCCGCTCCCGAGGTCAGCTACACACGTGAGTTATACAACGCAACGGGTTACAAAGGTCACCCTGCTGATATTTGGAGCTGCGCTGTTGTGCTGTTTGTGATGCTTACCGGGCGGCCGCCGTTCGTACGACCACTGCACCGGTCCCTCAACAAGGATCTTGTGCGATGCAAGCACTTCGTGCGAGTCATGCGAGGTGATGGCTATGATGGTGTCCCCGAGGAAGCCAAGGAACTACTGAAAAAACTGTTCTTGTTGAATCCTGACGAACGCTTGACAATTGATGGTATCTTTGCACATCCATGGATGGATACTTCCAAGATGCCCTCGCAAAACTCTGTTGTGCGATACATGCTCGACCGTGCTCAGCGAATGTGGCAAGCAACCGGCCGCGTGGAGATGCTCCAAATTCTCAATTCGCACCATGTTCAAAAGAAGAATCAAGAATTGGCAGAGGCACGAGCTCAGGCTCAGGCCCAGGCATTGGCGCAACAGCAGCACAAGTTGGTAGCTCCTCCTGCACTCGGTCCCCCCACTGGGGCTCTGGATGGCAGGATCAGCGCCCGGGGCGACGATATGGCTTCTGGCCCTGAGTCCGACACGATGCATGCTGGAAGCAATTCTACCCCTGCTCCGCAGGGCCAGAGCCCATCAGGTCTTACAATGCAACTTCAGCAGCGTGCTGCCGCAGCAGGTCCGGCTCCCCCCGCTTATCATGGTTCCCCCTACATTACATCTGCGCATCCATCTTCTCGAGTCCCCATCTCATCACCTAGCCACCGTGCGGTCAATACCGCCAATCAAGACATTGAGGCCATGAATCTGGGCCCATCCACGATAAGTTCGTCTGTTAGACGCGGTCCCATTGTGCCGTTCCAGCCTCCATTGCAGTCTATGGCGAGTCAGCGTGACGATAACCTGGAACCTGGAGATGTCGAATTCGACGATGGACGCCCTATCGCAGGAAGTGTTACCTTCTCGTACCACAGCACCGGTTCTGTTATCGGCTCACCCCTGTCGCCGATGCACATGTTCCGCGCAGATCCACACACTCCTATTCGGCAAGGCAGCTTGATCCTGGACGGAAATCCGTTGACTACTGTCCAACAGAGTCACTTCCAGCAACCCTCAGGCTTGGGGGCGGCACTTATGAATATCCCCCCGCCTAATGTCGGTCGAGGGGCTGACATGAGTGCACGCCATTTCAGTCCAGCTGAACTCGCAACCTCACCAATGAACACACCAATGCTCACCGCTGTTCACGGGCAGGGTGTAGCTCCCGGTTCATCGATTGGATCGGCGCCCGGCACTCCCATTCCTACTTTACACCAACTCCATGAACAGAATGGAATGGGTGCGTTGGCACTTCCCCCAACAGTGTCTTCTCAGAGCGTTCACGAAGTCACCCACGGTCTTCGCTCTATGCCTCGAGTAACGGGCCAAGGGCCTACCGAAGAGGATGAGTAATTCAAATTGCCACTTGTATTAGGTTGTGTAGCTAGACCAACGATGGTGTACCAGTATTACAACGCTTGGGGCCTGGATTGGTTTTCCTATACCGTTGTTTCACTCCTGAATAGTTTGACATGCGAACGACAATTGTAGATGTTGCGATTGCCGCAATCTGCTGTGCCTCCTATATTCAACGCATCCCCCCACGACCTGGCATGCCGTTCGAGCCGAATAAACTAGTTTTCCCAAGGCACAATCGCCTGTGCGTAGATTAGTTCCAATAGCTCCATTAGTCCCTTGGCATTTGCCATCGGTATGATGTCATGCAAAAGTCACAAATGCAACACTCCCTTGTCCCGTACGCGTAGAGTCTCTTCCTACGAAGAGTCCCCTTAAGCTCGCGCTCCATGCCAATGATTTGATTGGCGATAAAACGGTCAGCGCGCCACGTTCAGATTCAACACTACTGGGCCTTGAAAAGGTTTGTGTGAGCCGAACTGCGTCAGCAGAGGACGCGGATAATGAATCTGTTGCTGAACGCAGCGCCGCGGCCCATATGGGGCAGCCATCGCCATTTTCCTCAAGCCGTGAAGGCAGTTCGAAGACATCATCTTGATCAACAACGGTCTCATGAGCGTATCCCACGCTTCCCCATTTCCAGTCACCGGCTCGATCAAGCAGAACGCCACCCTCAATCGAAGCAGTATGAAACCTTGGATTCGTAGTCTGTTGGCGCGAGACACGCAGCTCCCGATGTAATGACGTCTGGAAAAGATCTCCTGCTTTCCTCTCTTGCTCTATCTGAAGTGTTTTCTTCCAGTCATCATCCACATAGACTTCTTCAGCCAAAATCAATTCGTTGAGCAGCTCGGCAGTGTCGAGATTGTATATACGGATACATCCATCTTCGGAGCCGAATGCGGCGCTCGAGTAGTCCTGTCCACACAGTGTCCCAACAGTTCGACCAAGACCAACTCCCAACGTTCGACCGTTATGAGCATCTGGTCTGGTGAACTCGTGAATCACTCCTGGGTCCCTTTTGGACCATGCTTCATCCAGAGGCTGCCCGTTTACGACATTAATTTGTGCAGATCCATCACACGCGGTTATGGATACTGTCCTTAGATCGAGCAAAGCCGCCCTCCCTGATGAGGTTGTGCATACAACTTGACAGTCATGTGCAGTGTTTTCACCGTATGTGCCCTCCCTCCATGTGACCCATGTGATGGACGCGGGTTGGTCTAAAGAAACCGGTTGGAATATAAACGGCTTCCTCATGCCCATAGAGTGCACGAGGGTTGTCTGTCTCCGACCACTGCGGTCATGCATAGTGGTCGGGTGCTCAGCGTCGAGGTGTGAATAGAACCACGGTGGATATGGAAGAAGGCCATTGCGAATCCCAAGCAATGTTCCAAAATACCTAGAAAACAACATGTTGAGTCTGGTGAACGTTCTCGACTCATCATATCGAGGAGCGATAAAACGGGCTACGTAATCCGTGCTCGCTACCATCGAGTCACTGCTGCGAGGATATGGCTTGCGTAGATCATAAAGTCGAACGGTACCATCGCGGTGTCCACTGAGAACAAGACAGGGATTCATGGTCGTTACAGCGACACTAAACGTATCAGGTGTACGGGAATTTTGCACAATTCGTCGTGACTCGCCTGTGTCAACTCGTACTGCCATAATGCCATGGTTTACACCCGCGATAACCTCTCCGCTTGTCTGCCCTCTGCGCAAGCTCGCATCTGCGGTACAAGTGAACATCTCTTCGCATCCTCGAAGATATGTGTGGTCCTTCTGTTCTCCATAAGGATTTGCGCAGAAAATAACAGAGGGATGCCTAAATGCGCCATCCGAGTACCCACCACTTTGTCCAATGATTGTGAAGGAATTGATGGAGGCAGCGCCTTGAAGATATCGTGGAAGTTGAGGATTGACGACAGCTTGCGCATCAAGACCAAACATCGCGTCGACGTCCACCCGATTGGTGACCGTTGAAAGCGCAGCCCATGAAAACTCTCTACGAGCGTCACTCTGAGATCCGCCCTCAACAATCCATCTCTTCAGTCCCACCGGGAACGCTGTCTCTCCCACATATGGAACACTCCACCTTTCCATGGCAACCGTTCTAATCCCATCTCCTTCAGTGTGACGGCTTTGATGGAGGAGCTTTGCATATAGATGAGGCAGTTTGCAAGTCGCAGCCGTTTGCTCTAAGTTTCGGCTACTCTGAGAAGTCGCCTTCGGTTCGATGACTTCTGCGTCCTCTAAGCATGACACGACATCGGGGAAGTACGTTTCGAGTTTGAGCAGCGATGAGGCCTGATGTTCAGGAGCCGTATCGAACGTGCTATGAACTTGTCGCTGAGCGTTCCAATGGTGTCGACTTCGGACTGCACTGCTGGAATCAAATTGTAGGCAGAACCTTAATTCGTCGTTCCAGTGTGACGTCACATAGGAGACCCGATACGTTGCAGTGTGAGGAGAAGCAACACACAAGGTTTGGGTGAGATCACACCAATGCATACACTGAAGTGTTCGGACTGAAGGACTCGTTTCAGGCTCCTTGGCCACGTTGATGCTGATAAGTTGTGGTCGTGCGAACTCTTGTCTGTTCTTGGCCGACCCTATCCCTAAGGCAATCGCTTGAAGACAGCGGGTGACATTTCTTGCAGTTTTGCGGGCCTTGAGCGATTGACACAGACTTTCGTTCTCAATGCCGAATCCGGTTACTTGACAACACAGATCGTCTTGGTTCGTCTGTGGCTCGAGCGCTGCTGCTGGCTCCGAACTGCTCACCTTGAGTGAATCACTTGAATTGACTTGTAATCCATCTTTCGATTGAGCGCAAGACCCAGAAATCATTAGGTTATCCGTCTTAACCCTGGATGTACTCACATTGTTGAGATTATTGACCGTCTCTAAATGCCGCTTCAGAGACAGAGTTACCGCACGGTCAAGCTCTGAGGCATGACCTGCTCTGGGGGCTCGATAGAATCGGGCATTTTCAGGATCAACATACAATGATGTGGTGTTACCGCTCGCCTGTGCAATGATTTGTTGTGACATGCGTGCCTTATGTTCATCTAACCGCTTCTGCAGTGCTGGGCTGACCCGAAGGAAATCGTCGTCACTATCGTCATCGACACCTTCGCAGTCTGTTGCATCAGGTTCCTTCGCACCATTGCCAGAGCATCGTCCATCGGATCGACTCCTACCTGAATGCTTGCCGCGACTCTCTCTCCACTGTTGCATTGGCTGGTGCCTCACAGGTTTCCCAGTCTTAGTTCGGTCCTCGGATTGGTTCGGCTTTGGCGGTGATTCTTGCACACCCCGAGGTAGGCGACGAGATCCAGATGCACCACAACTATCTACGTCACCATTATCCTTTGTTCCAGCTCGCTGAATCCAGGCGGGCCGATGATGCCTATCATCTCGCTTGTCACGGTCTTTCCGTCCCGAGGGCTTCATTGTTTTTCACCCCGTGAAAGCATACTTTGGCTAGAACGTCAGCTTTAAGTCAATAAATGGGCTTAAAATCGTGTGCGCTAACGAACTAACTCGTTTGTTCTATCTAGTATTCGGCACACGTGCACATTCAACATGTGCGGAATTGTGCACTGAACTTTGAGAAACAGAGCCTTCTGGTCCGTTTGCTCAACTTGAGCACCACCGGCAGCGAAGCAAGCCAGCCGAACCACTTCAGGAACAGTTGTTTTGGGGGGGGGTGGGGGACGGAGTAGCTTTTGTATTCAAGGTCTTATGATAGCTGAACGAAACTAAATGAAAGCAAAGGATGCGACCTCAAAGTAACTCAAGATGCATAGGGCTAAACTGGCCTGAACTGACTGAGGTTACTTGCACTGCACTGATTTACGCTCATGACGTTCGTGAATGATGTGCTATGCAGGCACCGGCGGCCGGTAATTAAGCATCACATCAGCATAACTCAAGCAATTCGAGGTCATAGATAGTAAGTAAGTCGTATAAGGTAGGAGGAACAACAGATAGTGGTAATTTGCTCGGACTGGATGGTAAGGTTCGAACGAAGGACTGGCAACTTGTCAGGCAACAAAGGTTCAGGTTGCGGGGGTAACATGAGTCAAGATTGGATTTAACAAAGTAGGGTAACACAGGACGTAGCGTATGCGATGACCAGGATAGAAGGCGCTCGAGGGAGCGCAATAGCAAAGAGAAACAAAGGCCCTATGGGATGAATACAGTAGTATTCAAAGGTATCAATACAAACGAAGCAGGTGACTTAGATGTAATAAAGCTAAGAAGAAAGAAGGGGTATTGATGACCGACTTGAAATACCAAAAGAACCCGTGAGTTTAAAGGGGAACTATGCTGGCTGTAGGGAGGGATAATGCGATTGGCGAAGACTGAAGCTGAGGCTAAAGAAAGTATTGGATCAGTGTACATGGGACGAAAGCAACGATGAAGAAGATGATGTACATTTATCCGAAGGGCAGCATGCAGGAGTTTAGTTACAGCTATGATTCCTGGAAGAGCCAAATCTTGTCTGTGAGTTGCTTACATCTGAGCGGGGACAGACGAAATCAAAGGACAAGCTGAAGGTAGAAATACATAACGAAAGCAGTAAGGAAACGAAGAGAAATGGAAGGGAGTGCAACGCAAATACATAAACAGATAGCGAAATATATCAACGTGTAGGAGGATAGGTAAAAGCATGTTGAAGAAGCACCGTAAGCTTGATGACTGCAACGCTTGGATAGCTGAGGTCGACAAAATGAAACGAAAGACACACCACAAGCCATTATGCAAGCGGGATGACTGCAACGAGCTTATTGGACAAATACCATACTTTGCAAATGAATGGCCTCACACGTAAAACATAGCGGGAGAATAACAAAGTCACAGAATGTAAATCATAGACAAATCACAGAACCTAGAGGCCTAAGGCACTCAGGACACAGATTTGTAGGGTCATAGCGGCGTATAAACCCCCGTCAAACAGGGATGTACTTGATCCTGCATGTAAGTCCACTGGGATCCGAATATTCAATAGTAAGTAGCACAAAGTCTGTCATAATCACATCTTCTGAGTAGAAGGTGGAGAGGAAAGGAAAGGAAAGGAAAGGAAAGGAAAGGAAAGGAAAGGAAAGGAAAGGAAAGGAAAGGAAAGGAAAGGAAAGGAAAGGAAAGGAAAGGAAAGGAAAGGAAA
>Ga0180217_1000670_pt1 | contig 48822 bp, 22 predicted proteins | sample eDN3rd37CBELigOP_FD_128521 | JGI IMG/M metagenome (GOLD analysis project Ga0180217, IMG submission 128521) | Enriched Organic Plus compost microbial communities from Emeryville, California, USA - eDNA 3rd pass 37_C BE-Lig OP (version 2) (version 2) ...
TCTGTCACAAGGCAGCGTTTTGTGTTCGGATCAGTAATGTTAGTCACATCCGGGAACATCTGAGTGCAATCGGCCGCAGCGAACTGGGTGATGTCATCATAGGTGCAGTTACCGGGGGTATCTGGCGGATCCAGATTGCTATCACAGAATTGGTTGTCGACCTCTGTGCCATTGTAGAAACACTGGGTTTCCTTCGAGATCTGTGTGAAAGTGTCTGGATTTGTAACATAGCTGGCCGTGCAAACCTCGGCCCACTCTAGAGTTTCATTGCATGAACGGCCCGCATAACTGTACCTTGCTTTGTCCTCAAGTTCTCTACAGTACGGCCCTGTCGCGTTTTGTTCCTCTCCTCCGACGGGTATAAATGCCAAAGCATTCGAGGCACTGCCTCTGAATCTACATTCACCCTCGTGCATTGGTGCTGTGCAATCCGATGGATCATCGCCAGACTGATACTCGATGCAATAAGTGTGCCTTTGCAAGTACGCGGCGCTAACTCTCGGGTAGTAGGCAGTACCGTTCACATAAACGGGAGCGGGGTCATCGGGGCAGTCAATCAACTCAGGCCCCTCAGACTCTTCTCCACCAGCGCCATACCTGCGGCATATGGGTTTACTGAAGTTGTAGACGCCAGTCTCGTCAGGGAAATACATATCTGTGCAATTCGTTGGAAAGTACAAATCGCACATCACCGCCACAAAAGCAATCTCTTGGGTGAACGATTCGCAACCATCTGATTCATTATCTGTAGTGGAATCAACGCATATTACGCTAATTGTCTTATCAGTGAAGTTCCCTTCCATGCAATACTCTGCATGGATGCCCGGATTGAAGTCATAAGCTAGGCGCGTCTCGGCTGGGTTCGGTTTGAGAAAAATTGATAGAGTGAGTTGTGGTCAAGATCCGAATTGCATTAGGCGAAGGCCTGTCATACCGACTGAAAGCAACAAACTCAGTGCTGAGTGGCAACATTCGCAAGCTCGGGCTAGACGCATGGGAACCGACTTACCAGATGCCAGCGCGATAATGATAGCGGTAGCTAGAGCGAGTAAACACACTCTTGTCGAAGTGCGCGGACCACGAATCTCACGCATTTCGATAGATACCTAGTAGAGTGGGGTAAATCAGTAAAGGATACATGTGCATAATGAGTCAACACGTTGCATTTCAGCTATTCATCCAGAACATTGGTTTGACTCGCATTTCACAATTTCTCTGACCCACGCTTGCTCTTTCTTGATCTCTGGTTTTTTCCCCGGATTCCTGTCGCCTGGTCCAGGGGTTCTAGACCCGCCTCTCAATTTGAACCGCCGAATGCAGATCAGAACCGCAAAAGTAGAGAAAAAAAGTGGCGCCTACGCCATTTCGAGTGCTCACAGTCATATTGATCTACCTTTTAACGCTCATGGGTTCGCAATTCGAGTATGTGTCTAATGCTCTTGATGCAAGTGAAGTGACCTCGGGATGACTTGGGAAACGATCGACTGACACTGAGATCTGTCAACTGACTTTATGAATTCACGTGTGATGGTGTTGCATACGAAAGAGCCTAGCGAAAGAGCTGGAGTACACGGTCCCGGAGGTTTCTTCCTCATAGAGTAGAAAATCTCCAGGATCACGGTTACATGTGAGGGACCCGGTAAGCCATACTAATAGGGATGGGCGCATCTCTTCGCTGGCAGTTTTAGAGTATAGAGGTCCTGACGAGACTGTAAGGTTCTGTATGGTCTGTATGGTCGGATATACGCGAGTGTTGGGCTGTCGAATCCTCCCTTGTTCGCAGTTCGCGAGTATCTTTGCGAGTGTCTTCGCGAAACAAGGTATCTCATGTGAGACTGCGGAGTGGAAGCAGGAGGACATGCTGGAGTGCCCGTCCTCTGCAAGCTCTGTCTCTTGAGGCCTAGCTACATTTATCGGGAGTGAGTGCATGTGTGTCCTGTTTACTCAACGTCGCAGCCCAGCTTGGGAAGGCCGGGTATGCGGTTCGAGGGTTCTGAGGCTAATACATTCTGACCTTGTGATCCTCGGATTTGCGACATCATTCGCCGCAGATATTTCGTAGGTTGATGTCATGTCAGAGTTAAGGCAATATACTTCAATTGATTCACTCCTGTTTGCTGCTCCTCGCTGCTAACAGCAAACGCTACCGCGAGTCTGACCCAACTTCGGTTTGAGAGGGTATGACAAATACATTGTGACCATGGTCACACTCTAATGGATTTGGCAGGGGACTGAAATCCAGCTCCAGCTTCTTTTCCGCCGACACCGGATCGAGCCTGCCCCAGGGCGAGACTAGATAGTGGTGGTGCATAATACTACATTGCACTCTTTTGAACTGACCACCGCGATGCGAGGCCATGTGCGTCTCTCTGCATGCTGTGAAAGCGTCTAGAGTTCATATCTGCACTTGAAGAAATCTTAACTTCGAGCTGTGAAGAGATTATTACAGCCTCAGGGAGCGTAATTATAGTATACAAGCGTACGAACTCACACAGACATCGTTGCCAAAAGCCCTTTTGGCGCACCCACTGTGCGCGCTCGCCATGTCGCAGGCCTCTGTGGAAACCAGTCAATGCGAGCTCGAGGGCCTTGCGAGCACGCAGGACGCACCCGGGCCTTATCGGAGGTCAGGTAAGTCAGCAGTGCATGATGATGACCAACTTCCCGAAGCAGACAATCAAGAGATGAACCATCATACTGAGTTATACACTTCACAACGCGTAAGCATAGGCAAGATGAGGTTCATGGAGCTGTTGCTCTGTGCGTTGGCGACGCTAGTGCTGTACTCCATCTCATTTGAACTTAGCAAAGCTTCAGAAGGTACAACTGTCAGCCTGGAAGGGTATGGAGATGGTATTTATGATGAGGACGATGAAATTCGAGAGGATCCACCACCTTCACCTCCGGCTCCACCTCAAGAATCGGTCTCAGAGGGATCCGAGGAATTCGTTGATAAAGCCTCGGAGTGGAGACCAGCGCATGTGATGTGGTACTCGACCCCCGGAATTCAAGATAGCGCCCAACCCGAGTACCTGACGGCATCAGAATACTACGGCAACATCGAGGCGTTCGTTGTTCGCTTCAGGCCTATCGCTCCACACGGTTTGTTTGACTATGATCAGCAGGCGATGCTGAAACTTCTTGACGAAGAACCTATAGATAGTCAGCCTGAGAGTCTTATGAACATATTGAGTCATCAGCCCCACACAAATGAATATCCACCGGACCTCATGATAGGTCTGCATCTGGATCCCGAGAATAGGCTTCGTCCGCTGTCAGAGATTAGGTTTGGGACATCAGTGTTTTCTGTGTATCATGATTTTGTTGAAGTCAATTCCCAAGGCTACCGACTCCGTGTCTTGGTGGTTGAACCGACTGCATATCCCATTGCGGCGGAGCTAGGTGAGCCCTACGTTGATCAGAGTCTCATGGAGGCGGAGTCGGCCATCCAAGACGGGCTGGAAGAGACATCTGCCGAAGACCAGATCGAGTCCACCGAAAGCCCAGAATTGTCCGAAACATCCGAAGGACCAATTGTAGACGTGGGTAGTCTGTCGCTGGACGGTGAAGCCTTAGAACCTGAGTTGGATCCCCAGGAGGGTCAATCTCAGAGAACTGGGGAGACAACGAGCGAACAAACCGAACTTGAGGAATCCGCTGACCAACGGGAAGATTAGAAAACAAGAGGGACCCAAATCTCAGTTTTATTGTCTGTATGGTATATACCGATTGCTACAATACTTTACAATTTACAATATAATATTCCAAATACTGCTACAATATGCGAGCAAGTCTACTCTAGGGTGACTGTCTTGGGCTGGGCCGAGGAATCCAGTAGCGCCTCTTCAGATGCAGGCTGTACCGTTATTGTTGTGGCTCCTATCGTAGGGTCAGTCGAGGGAGGTAAGGGAAGAGAAGCTAGTTGCTCATATGGCGATTCTCTTCTCGGACTGCTTGACGGATGATTTAGGGTGTAAGGAGTAGCCAGGACTCCAGGAACTGGAGGTAGTGGAAGTGCTGGAGTTGACCGGGCTGCCGCTGCTACATTCTGCGGCACGGGAGGAGGGCTTGCGGGCGTTTGAGAGACTGTGGCAGCACTTTGCTTTGTCTCGACCGCAGGATGCTTTGGCTTTGAGACACTAGTCTCGGGCGACTGCTCCACCACATCGCATTCGTCTAGGAAAGTCAAGATTTCAGCTGTATCGCAGATGGCTTGCTCATCGGACTCCAAAACGTTACCTAATTTTGTTCTGGTCTCACGCCAAAGCTGTGCTCGAGTAAGAGCTCTTCTCTTCTGAACTGCCAGCTTGGCCTCGGCCTGCATCAATCGGTTACGCAACTCGCTAATTTCTTGAGCGGTTTCACGGTACTCGTTGATCACGGCAACTGCGGCAGTGCGAAGTGCAGGTAAGCTAGACTGCTGGGTAGGTGTGGATGTGTGCTCCTGGGGAAGGGTAGGTGGTAGTTGTTGCTCCTGTTGTTGCTGTTGTTGCTGTTGTTGCTGTTGCTGCTGTTGCTGCTGTTGCTGCTGTTGCGGCTGGTTTTGAGCTTGAAGTGATTGAGGCTCAAAAGAGTCGATATTATCACTGACGAACCCTGTAGGCGAAACAGACTCCTCAGAAGAGCGGTCCGTTGCAGATCCAGAGGAGGCGGTTTGCCTTGTTGGATTGCCTTGCATCTTTGCTTTTGCCGCGGCTAACGCGGCGACAATGGTTGACTGGGATGCGAGCGCTGAGGCCGGCTGCTGAGATACTGGCCCGTTCGCCAAAGCACGCACGCTGCCTGGTGCCTGAGTGGCCGAGTCGGGCCCCATCTTCGTTGGAGACCGTTGAGAGGATGGTTGAGATGACGACGGCGCGGTTGACGTGGGCTGTGCGACGCTCTGATTCCTTGCACTGTTACGGTTATTCAGAGTGGCGGATTCCCTCAACTGCGCAATAATCTTTGGAAGGCCTGGATGGTCCCATGTCGTCGTCTTCGCATTGTGGTCAACATAGTAGGTGACGCCATTCGGTGCTTTTCTTCGCTCCCAGAAGGGTGGAAGAGGAGTGTTTTCGGCGATCTCCTCCACAAGCCGTCTCTCATCCTCGAGACTATTGGCGGAAGAAGAGGAAGAGATGGGGGCGGAGGAAACCAACGGTGAAGATGATGACAAAAGACTAGATGAAGATGAACTGGACTGCGTTTGTCCCACTTGCTGTGCTGGCTGCTCATCACGGGGTATATAATAAGCGAGTTTGGTATTGCATGTGAAGCACTCTGACATGTCAGGTGGCATCACGAGAAGGCATTTCGGGCATCCAAACACCTGATGTTGAGAACCTGCAGACCGCGAGTCAGCTGGATCTATCTGAGCACTCCGATCACTTATTTCGGACCTTGCGAAGGAAGGTTGGTTGGAGTGAACCGGATGAGAGCCGCTGGGTCGAGAATTGGGCACGTTGTGGCCACCAACAACGGGAATCGGCAGCGACGAAGACGTGGGAGGGGGAGGAGCATATCCCGGCACTGCGTTGATCGGTTGAGGATATTGAGAATAAGGAGGCACTGACGATGCAATTGGTATCGCGCCTGGAAGGGGCTGGCACTGACGCCGGAGCTCTTCCGATAGTCGTTCCGCCTCTTTGGGATCAGCCACGACGCCTGCAATGTTTATAACGATCCGGCACTTGGAGCATGTAACCGACGAGGTATTGGGAGGAACTGGATTCACAGTGCGGCATCTTTGACAGTCAACGTTGAGAGTCATCGGAACTGGCCGGGAGATTTGTGGAGCAGCTGGTGGCACATAGGGTTGGTTGGATGGGAGTGGTGGTAGCTCTGTTGCACCAGCAATCGCACCCCTTGCTGGGTAGTCGCTGAGCAATGCCTGCTGCTGCTTCGATCCGCTACCAAGCAGAGCCTCGCGTGCCTCTGGCATGGATGCCGCTGCTGCTGCGGGTGGTCTCACTCGACTATGATTGACTGGTGGGCTGTTGACTGAGTTCGACGCAGACATAGGCTGAGCGGGCGGCACTGTCTGTGGCTGAAGATGAGGTGGTTGCTGCTGTGCGGTAATCGAGTGGAGCTGTGGAACTGCCTGGAAGCCTCCAGTCAGGAAACTCGACGTGGTCAGTGCAGAGAAGTCATTGGGAGTGGAGTTAGGCTGGGCTTGCACGGCGCCCGTAGTCGTGCGAGGCGGCAAACGTGCGCCGCACATTTCGCAGGTCTCGCATGACTCATTGGTTGGGATAAACGTGCACACTGCGCAGGCACGTGTGCTAGCGCTCATGCCAAAGGACAATCTGATACGTCATGGAAAGGTGTCGAGGTGGTCAATCTTAGGATATGAGTGGGGAGATCGCATTGAGAAGCTACCCTGCGTTTTGCATTGCACTGGCAACACATTCTAGTACTAAGCTTCAGCCCCAAGTCATACCCATTCCACACTTTCAGCACTGTTGTGAAAACGAAATCAAAGATTTGCAAACTCTACTCGGAACTCGATTTGGTCTAGTGGCGGCGACTGACTCCTCGGGTTGCAAGGGTATTTAAGTGGAGACCAGCGGCACAAGCTGGGAGAATGCCCTTGTATCCCTGTGAAACACTGAAAACCCCGTGATTTACGCCTCAGAAGGAAATTCACTGGATGATAAACTCGTGGATTAGACTCGTTCTCAGAAACCGCCAATGGTATGTGGCTATACTTGTACGACTTCTGCTTCCTCACTATTCTACCCCACAAACTTGACCCCTGTCCTCCCTCTAGCCCCGCGAGCTTACCGTAAAATCTGGTCTCGAAGGGGAGAATAGTGAGAGCATGTCCGATCAGGCTCCAGCCAAGCCTCACTTTGACCATGTTTGTAAGGTACGTTCCGGCATAGGTGGGTGCTAACTCTGTAACTCATTGATATGTTGTACGAGGTCACGCCCGAGATCCCCTGAGCGCACAGATGGTCCAAAGGCTTCGAACTCACTTCGACGAGCCCCCTACTCTCACTTCTCTCTCTGTAGCTGGTCCTCGTGGGAGATTCCGGTGTCGGCAAGTCGAACTTGCTGTCTCGATTCACCCGTAATGAATTCACAATGGATGAGAAAATCACAATTGGTGTCGAGTTTGCCACGCGTATCGTGACCATGAAAGATGGCAAGGCTGTTAAGGCGCAGATTTGGGATACTGCTGGACAGGAGAGGTATCGAGGCTTGACTACGGCTTATTATCGTGGAGCTAGAGGCGCCTTGCTTGTTTATGACGTCACAAAGCGCGAAACGTTTCGCAACGTAGCACGCTGGGTACGCGAGTTACGTGACCATGCTCCACGCGATATCGTAGTAATTCTCATAGGCAACAAGATCGACCTAGTGGAATCCAATCCAAACCAATGTAAGGTAACCTATGACGAGGCCTTGGAGTTCGCAGAAGAGTACGGGCTTCTGTTCTGCGAAACGTCGGCCTTGAGTGGATTTAACGTGGACCTGGCATTTACGACGCTGATTCAGAATGTCTACGAGCAATTGCTCGAGACTCAGCAGCAACAGCAGAAAGAGCACCAGAGCAGCGGTAATGCATCGAATGCAACTCCAACCGTGACACTTCAACCCCAATCCCAGCAGCAGAAGAAAAGTTGTTGCTAACTGCTTTTCCAGATCGGTGAGTGGTCGTGCCACCTAACAAAGGTTGAGGATGTCTGGTCGGGGAATGGGGGAGATATAGACGACCCATCACATCTGATGATAGGTAGTAACATATCGATCCCTATCGCCTCCCTACACAAACAGTCTTGCCCATTTTACCTTATTTTTCGCCTTCACCTGATGAGCGATCGCCTGTATCGTAACAGTCAGCTCTGGCTTCTCTCACTTCGATATATTTTAGTCCATCGTTTAACTTAACTCGAGTTTTCTACATAGCTTGAAAGTGAAGCCCTTCAATTCTGCCCTACCTAGCACCGCCAGTGCGTCGTGCTGGACGTAACCATAAGCACCACTTGGTCAGGAGGGCAGATTCACTTGCGAAGAACTACCAAGGTCGACGAGGTACTCCTGTTGAGCGGCTTCTTCCCAGTCTACGATGAGCTCGGGACTTCGGCAGCAGCAGATTATTGAATGATCCCCTGCTCTCCATCACGCAGCCATGCTAGCTCGATTTGACTCTATTTATTTAAACCTCCTGTACATATACACAATTTCGCTGCAACTCAACTCAACTGCCTATGATCTCCCAAGCACCTCGAGTCATTCTAGTTTCGCAAGCAGTTGTGCATAAAGTCGCAGATATCATTCGCTTCCACCCTGTTTACAAGTATAGCAGCTCATCACAAGTTGCATTGTAACCGCTAACTGATGTCTATCCTGCCGAGACGCTGTCGCACGCTTCGAGTGACACCTCACTTCCGACTGCACGCAGCCCGAAGGTGGATGAGATCAGTGCAAATCTTGCTTGGAATCACCTCTTTTTGTTATAGTCTAGATCAGATGTCTTCGCTGTGATGGTGTGTGTCTGACGATACATCTAACTAGACCTGCCCATTAACTACGACCACACGCATTTTAGACGCCAACATGGACCGCTGGTGGGAGTTTACAGGTACGTTTCCGTTGAGCACAAGTTCTTCAGTGGCGGGACACCAACTGTTTATGTGCCTTTGGCGCTGGCCTACATATTATGTAGGGGTGAATCCATCTCATCTGCGCACAATCTTACTAATCATCACTGTCTTTACCGGCGCTCGTTGTTACTCCCATATGTAGGCGAGAAACTCAGCTTACTCGCAACTCAGCTGCTGCATCTCAGTGAAGTGGACATCAAAATTTTCGACTGGCTGTTCACACAATGCGGTCCCAATGCCGAAGGTACACTAGGCGGCAAGGACATCCGAGGTCTAATGCGCTCGTCTCAATTAAGCAACCCGCAGTTGGCTGCGATCTGGGAAAAGGTCACATGCGGCCAGGCCAGACTGACGCGGGCTGCGTTTTATGTCATGCTGGTCATGGTGGCAGCCGTGCAGCGAGGGTACGAGCCCATGGCTGTCACAGAGCTTTTCCAACTCAAGGAAGCCATGGGGAAGCCGCAATTCAGCGGGATATCGTACGCAGAGGTCACCAAACTGATCGAGCAATCATCAAGTGAAACTATGACGGCTGCACCGGTCCCTTTGGCTTCATCAACTCCTGTAGTTGCAGCGCCCGAGGTACATGCGTTTTCACCTCAGCAGCAACATACACAGCATCCTCAATACCAATCGCTGGGCGCCGCTGTGCTAAGTGGCTCGTCGATGATGGCACCCCTAACTACGACAGCACCCGGTGGACCAAATCCAACCCCACTTTCAGTCACAACAGGGACCACATTCGTCCCCCCACGTACAACTATTGAATACCTTGACGCAACCCCAGAGGACCAGCCGCTGCCGGGACTCGTTGTTAGTCCAGAGATGGCACAGGCTTACATTCGAAGCTTCGCGATGGCAGTACAGCAGTACGGTATGCATACCTCTCTCTCGCCAGGAGTACCCCCTGGGGTCGTGTTGGTAAACGAGAGTGCTGCAAATTATTTCACACGAACTGGCTTACCGCCTGCTGCAATTGCACGTGCATGGAAGTTGGGCCATATCTATTCACCAGTACAGCAAGGTGTAGATCAAGTTGGTTTCATCATTGCGATGCACCTCTGCCGACTGATGCATTCAAAGGCGCTGCCAGATGCTCCGCATGCACTCTCACATGCACTCTTAGTTTCGGCTCGCGCTGCGAGCGGAGTGCCGCCAGATCAACTCATGCTGCCGGTTCCTATGCACCTGCTCTTAGTTGAGGCCCCGGAGCATATTCAGCGAGCCCATGATCTTGCTCTGAAGGCGTTCCTCTCCAGCACAACACCCATCTCGACCCCCGCGGTAGTGCCCCTAGACCTGTCACAGCAAAAATCGGTCAATCTCCAGCCAATTAATCCGAGCCCACGATTGGACTCGGTTGGAGGAGCAGTTGGTGCTCCAGCTCCTGAACCCCACTCCGCCACATTTGGTACTATGCCAGCGGGACTTGCATCCACACCAGCTGTTACTACACCTGCTGTTGGTGCCACAGCGAATCCTCCGCAAGTCTCTACGTTTGCGCTCCCTGGAATGATGACCTCTCCACAGTCTGACGTTTCTGCCCAATACCTTCCGTCAGCCACATCGTTGGGTGGTCAAAGTGGGTCGTTTGCACCAAAGTCAGAGGCGCCAACATTCGGGACCTCAGCTGGCTTTAGCGAACGTGAGCTTGAGATCGCTGAGTTGCATGCGGAAGAAGCGTCCTTGCGCAGTCGCCTTGCTATTGCATCCGAGCAAAAGTCTCAGCGCTCTGCATGGCTTGATAGTAAACAACAAGAGTTGGAAGAGACTCGCCAACGCGTTGCGAAGGCTAGAGCCGAAGTTGAGGCTCTGGAACGAGAATGTGAGGAGCTGAAGGAAAAGGCGGATGAACTGCGCGCTGCTATCCTCGACGAGAGGTACCAGGAGGAGCGACTGGATGATCAGCAAGGTGCAGCCAGGCTCGGTGTGCTGGCCGCAAAGCAAGCACTTGAAGAGGTTCATCGACAGGCAGCTCATACATTGGAACTCCGAAATAAGGCAAATGAGGTGGTGGAGCAGTATACTGCGGAACTGAGCTCGATTCGCAGTCAGGTCATTGCAGAGTTAAAACGGCTTGTACCTTCGTCAACCGACGAAGATCTCCTTACTGATGAGATTGAGAGCCTTTTCAAGCCCATCGTCATTCCACTCGAACTCGATCAGGGACAAAAGCATTCCAAACAGCCTGCCAGTGTTTCTCCTCAAACACAAGTAAACCAAGGCTTCGATCCTTTCGCCGACTGGGGTCATTCCGCAACGTTGCAGCCTGTGACAGATACCGTTGACATCTTCTCAGGCTTTGGAGGAGATTCACAATCTGGTGATGCAGCTGCAGCCATACCTGTTGCATCGAGTAAGGCTGATGATACAGACTGGGATGCCTTTGGTGATGCAAAACAAAGCACTCCTGCACCTAACGTGACCCCTGCAGTAGACGAAAAGGAAATCATAGGCAAGCCCAACGAAGAAGTGTCTCTGATTCAAAGAGTACTGGCCGAAAAGGACCCGCAGCAACAAGCCAAAATCATCCACGACTGTCTAGTCTCTCTGCCATTGCTGACTCGATTTGCGGCAGAGACCTCAAACAAGCAGCTAGAGGCTGAGCAGACGCGGAGACTTCTAGAAGCCTCTCAGCAGGCGTGCTTTGATCTTGCACAGGAGATTCAGAAGCTCACCACAGAAAGACAAGAGTGTATGACAAAGGTGGAGGAGTTGAAAGCACAGCAAGAGAAGATGTTGCTAAAAAAGGCGAATCTCGAACAGCAGATTCGACTCCTCCGAGATGGTCCCGATGATTCGTCCTCTCCTGATGCAGCATCAGCCTCAACGACCCCACCCCTGAGTAAAGTTCAGGCGTTGCTTCGAGAGCAAGCGGCTGCGAATATCGCGTTGGAGCGAGAGATCGAACGCTTGAAGAAAGTGCTTGAAGACTCAAAGTCCACAGCATCTGAAGAGACCCTGGTTGACCTCCACAGACACCAATTGCTCAAGGCGCGACACGACACGCTTCAAGCTGAAGCGAACCGCTTGCGTCAGCTCGTACCAGCGAGTGCCATTGCAGCCTCTGCGGGGCCTGTCGTAGAGTCCCTTTCTGTCTCTCCATCGTCAAAGCTCCCACTGACGACCACTCTGTCGGGGGATCAGCTTTCGATCCCAACACCCTCGTCTACTACTAGCAAATCACTCTCGTCGGAGGGTGCTAATGCCGCTGCTGCGAACCGCACATTGGTAAAACTCCCCAGTATCATCACGAATGAGGTGCGGAACCTCTCAAGTACTGTGCTGCCCCAAGGTATGACTGTCGCCCAGGTTGATGCCGCGCTGACTGACGATTGGGAGATCGATGTACAGAGTCCTGTTGTGATTGACCCTTTGGCTGTACAAGCGTCCCAGATCGATCTTAGTGTATTCAGCGGTGGTAAAATGGCGTCACAACAGTTGAGACTTGGCAGTAACAATGATGATGATGATGACGAAGGGAATCCTTTCGGAGATGACGCCGATGACCCCTTTGGAGACGTCCCTAAGCCGGCCCCCGCTGCCGCGATGTCAACTGCTACTACCACGACTACTGGTGCAGCGCCTCTAGCTCAAACATCTGCTCCAAAGGTGATCGATAGCTTTGGCACAACACCGGATGATGATGATCCGTTCGCGTCATCGCAATCTGCCAGCTCTACGGCCGCGAAGTCCACTGTGCGTCACAGTAAGCCGGAAGATGATTGGGAATGGTAATTGTTGTGGCCTTGGAATAGTCAAGCGAGTTCCTGTTTATGGTGATTTAGGCAACTTGATTTCTCGCAATGCCTGGGGAACGAAGATGACCAGGTCATACGAGGTACTATATAAATAGCGAGCTATTAACTTGCTTTTGAGGGCTGAACCTAATACACAACACATAGCACAAGACTGGAAAAGATTAATTGATGAAAGCAGGCCTTGGTCTGGTCAGCTGGAGCGAGTTGTAAACATTCGTATGGGGGGATTCGAAGACTGACATAACCTAACTCTTTGGGTCGTTCCCTGACCAGCCAAGGAGAGAAAACGTCAAGATGCCGACGATACGTGTGTGGTATGATCTGATGTACGTCCGCAAAGGAAAGAATATGTAGAAGACTCGAGCCGCACAAGAACACTGCCAGGCCAAATCTATAAAAACCCTTTACGTCCTTACGTGCATTTTGGCCAGGAGAATCCACCACATCCAGCTGTGAGGGCTACATAAAGAACGACCAGCACAACAACCACGACAGCAAATTTCATTCGCATGTTCTCGCACCGGAATCGACTCTTAAGGCTTCGGCTTTTCCGATTTAGAAGCGTTGCATGGTCATTCAGGCTATCGACTCGAACGTAAAGATCCTCGATCTTCTCGCCGCGGGCCACGACCTCTTCGATATTGCTTTTCAAAATATCCTGCACCTCGCTTGCGTTTATCCTCGCACGATGCAGTGCATCCGAATTAATCTTGGCTGAGTGTGACTCCATAAATCTCGAGACGAGTCGTTGAGCGATGGGTCTGAAATCAGCGTTGAATTCATATGCTGAAGCGGTATAGCCTCGGGTACCAAAGTTACTAAGAAATTCTTCTTGCATCTCCTTCAGGAAGTCGAATGCATCGCTACGGGGAAACTCAGCGGGACACATCACCACATAGGTCAGAGAGTTGGACTTGATGTAGTGGAACGACAGCCTTCGCGACGATGCTGGCTCGCTTGGATTTGAGTCAAACGAGAAGCTATCGCGATCTTCTGGTCGGCTCTGCATCTCAACACGGCTCAGCAGCGTCGCGACCGCAGAGAATTCGCCTGTATATTGCGGATTGATGTACTCCGCGAGAATGAACCCACCCCTCGCGACAAGGCAGTAGAGGATTGTCATCCTTTCGCGCTTTGGGATCTAGACAGCCCGGAATACGAGAGGTATATAGTGCGTAAGTTAGGTTGACCCAGCTGGAGGACGTGCCGGAGGTGATGTGTGGTCGGGGGGCATCCGCCAAACACGAACAACAGGGTTTAGGTCTGCACCCCTGACAGAGAAATCGATTTGAGGAGGTGGTTTCGTATCTGGTGGGTAATTCGTGGGAGAAATAATCGGCGCAAATGGGATGGGGCTCTCGCTTTGAGGAGTACGCATCCATTTACCAGGCCAAAACCACGTCACATGCCCAAAACCACACCACGTGGTATTGTGAATCCTCAACCCCGTCAGGCCATATGGAAAGCGTAGAAAGCGTACTAGTCCTCGCCGTGTACGGAGGATTCGCACATATATAATATTCCTATAACGATTCACATCTATTTCACCTCGCTATTCCGCATTTAGACTGATCAGCATCGCGCATTAACACCAACAAGAGCGAGTTCAGGAAGAATCTCCGGATATTGCGTGGCCGGACCGTATAGCCGCTGAGTGCAGTGTCTGGGAAAAATCGAAAACAAGCATGGCGGAGCACGCCAGTGTTGTCTCACAACCCACTTTGGACCCTAGTGGTGACAATGTGGGAACGGGAACACCGACCCAGCTCCGACGACGGTCTACTAGAACTAACTCGGCGGGTGAACTCGTTTCGGCGGTGGACTACTTCCCCAAGCAGCCCCGGAGCGCGCAACTGCTCCTACAGCAGGAACTGTTCCCACTCAAGAAGCGACGCTCGCGAAGCCGGAGTCGGAAGAAAAGCAGTACGAGTAGCAAAGCCGCGGATCCAGACAACAGGGGCAGTAGTCGGAGTAGGGCTGGGAAAGCAGGACGCACGCGAAGCAGTAGTACATCCAAGGAAAGGTCAGGTTCGCGAAAACTATGCGAGAGGGCGACTACTTCCACATTTAACGACAAAAACGAAGTGAAGAAAGCGAAGAGGAGAGAGGAGGGTGCTGAATCGGAAGTTGAGCAGAGTGCCAGGAGCGAAACAGAATATAATGTGTCATCCGATGGCACTGATGAGCAAACCGACTCCGAGGCAGAGCATGAAACTCGTTATCCTGTAAAATCAAAGGCAGCACAGAGGTCGCAGAGCGGTGGGCCAGGCAAACGGAACCCAAGTGAACGAAGTCCTCGTCGAACCTCATCTAGGCCCTCATCCAGCAGTGAGGTCGTTCCCCAGGCATCGAAACGCAAGGGCAGGATCGTAAGCGTTCCTTCCCTATCCGCGAAGGCGTTGGAGGAGCACAAGCTCAACCAATCTGACTCCGAGCGCGAATCAGTCGATGACACTGAAGAAAGTGACCTCTACTCAGAAGGAGGTAACTACAGTGACGACGCTGACGAGGATGATCACGAGGACACAGACGATGAGAATGAACTGAATCCTCACCCATACCCCGTTCGTGTGCTGGATCAAGCGCATATCCGATCATTCCCAATCCGAACCGTTGCACCGTCGGTCGTCCAGCATGAGCTCGACACTCGAGGACTCATCGTTCTCGAAGGTGATGAAACCTCTAGAGCCTTAGCCAAGGTTCTGAAGGCTGAAGCCGACAGACTATGGGCCGACAAGGAAGCTAAAAAGGGAAATGGTCGAATCTTCGTCGACGGCTTTCGGCTCATTCCGTCACGGCGTACGATCTTTGGTTTGCCATTGGGCACAGAGTTGCAAAAGAACGCTCCAAAATCGCTTGACGAGCTGGTAGCGCGCGAAGCAGCAACCGCCCAGCAATGCAATCTTGAAATCAAGTCCAAAGATGTGCACGAGAATGCTTCGCTACACGGTGTTGGCGGCTCAGACAACCTCACGCAAGCCCACTCTTGGGAGGAAAACGAGCCCTCTCAAGAACAAAGAGAAAACAATGTCTTCTTTCCGTCTATCGAATACGCATGCCGCTATCTGTTGGGCCCGGACTTCCAGTGTAAACCTGTGAAGTGCGTGTATGCTGTACCATCAGTGACACAAATGCAAACTCCGCATCGTGACACAATTGCAGTGGAAATCAATTGCTTTCTTTTCCTCACTGACGTGGGTCCAGAGACAGGCGCTCCGGTATTCTTCCCATGTTCTCACGACATTCGCTTAAAGCAACAGACTCCAGAACTCTATGAACTCAAGGTTGGTGACATGGTTCTATTCAATAGCACGCTGGGACATTATGGCACTGCAACGCGAACCCCAAGACCAATGGCATTCTTGTCATATCGACCCAAGGCACGCCTGAGGAAGCGTAAGTTACTGTGGGAGGAGGAGTTCGAAAAATCACATCTGGAGCGTCTTCTTCACCCAGCAGGTGAGTCCGGCAATGGCGCCAAGCAGTCCAGTGGTGATGCGAAGATGATTGATGTGGCAGAACTGAACGAGCGGTATTACAGGTACGCTCACCAGGCTTATCATGCAAAAGAGTATTCTCGAGTGCAGAAGCGACTGCGGCTTGCAGCGCTGGCAGCGAGCGAACCAAGCGGTGCAGCTTCCGTAAAATCTGATCACATGACAGAGGAGCACGAATCGGACGTAGCTAAGCGTCTCGAGCCGAGGTCAACGAGGAAGACATCCGTTTTGCGCCATCATCGGCCTGATCTAAATCCCAAGTACTTTAACCTGGACTACTACGATACGGATGCGGAAACAGATGAAATCCGGGCAATGCGAATGAGGGTGTTGGCACTGGACAACGGACTACTGTATGACGAGAACGACCCTCGATTCCCCCTCATATTCAAGAACAATGAGGGCGATGGTGGGTATGCCGAGATCTATCCGTGATCGAGCATCTCACGAAATAGAAGAGGTTGGAAGATGTATAGTATTTATTCGAGTAAAATCATCGATTAATGGGCATTAATAAAGCTCGTGCCTTCATGTCTTCGCATATCATGCGGCGGCTTCATAATCTCACCTTATCACTTCATTTGGGAGCCTGTGAGAAGTTAGAAATCGTCCTGAGGGTCGGGTACGTCGCCCAATCGAAGTGGCTCCTCGCTTAATTGAGCAACTTCGGCATACTTGGCAAGCTCATCGCGAAGCTCTTCAGTTAGCGTCACGAACGCCGTCGCGAACTCCCCCGCAGTGTCTTGTACATAACATTTCGTCTCTGGAGGACTAGTCAAATATGCTCGAGTGACGGAATCAACCCATGCTTCCCGAACACGGCGGATTGCGGATGCCCTGTGTGCAAACGCTATCAAGCATAAATACAATGCTTCGTTATCAGGCTGCTTCTTATGGCCTCTACCCAAGTAATCCAATGTACTGCCCTCCCAGTCGAAGCACGTGCCCCACGGTCGCGGTCCTAATCCCTTGAACTGTGCCCAGTAGAAAGTGGATTTTGTCGTCGTACGCCGTTGCCGCTTGCGAACATTATCCATTGCTAGGAAGAGTTGGGATGGAGTTGCTACAGACAAGTTATTTAATGCAGTGCTAACGACAGATGGAAGATTGTTGTAGTCCGAGTACATGTGACGTTTGGAATTCTCAAACTCGAGTTGAGAGAGGACAACGTCAAGATACTCTTTGACCAGTTGGCCTTCGCCAAGTCCGCCGAGTCGCTCTTTGTATAACTGCACGCTTTGCTCCATTGCCGCAATTGCCAAGGCATGCAAATTGGTCTTACCAAGCGGAGTTTGCTCTGGCTCAGCTTTGGTCGGTGCTTTTTCGACCACTGCGCCTTTCGTATCCTCGGAGGTAGCGCTTGTGACAGTCTCTTCGGTGGTAGGTTGTGCGGTACTTGATGAGGATGACGCAGACTCGGCTGTGAGTTCAGCTGGAGCAGAGGGAGCTTTGTCTCCCATGGCATCAGCGGCTGTTTCACCTGTCTGGCTGGCCTCAGGCGCAGCAGTCATCTGATCATCATGCGTATTGCTCGACGAATCATCTGATTCGTCCTTTGACGAGTCTTCGGCTGAAGCTGCTGCAGCGGCTGCAGCCGCTGCAGCTGCAGCAGCTAAAGCAGCCGCCGTCGCCGCTGACATTCTGCCTCGGCGGCGAGGTGGTACTGGGATAGGTACATCGTTATTACCCTTGCGACGCTTTGTCCGCATAATCGCGGCTTCAGCCTCAAGCATTGCTCGACCTGCCGCAATCCACGGCTTCATAGGGCGTGCCTCCTCTGCGTGAGGGGAAGAAAATCCACGGATATAGTCGGTTTTCCTCTTGGGGGCGCAATTGAGTCGCTCATATTCCGAGCTGATAACCATTGCACCATTCACTAATGCAACCGGCTCAGTCGGTGAAAAGCTCTCACCTGGGAAAGTGGGCCAGGCTACGACTCCCTCCCAGTCTGCAGGGTCACAGCGCCCCTCCGCTACACGTTGCCAGAAGGGGCGTCCGTCCGAGTCAATATCTGCGCAAACACCTCCGGTAGTCAATGCAGCGAACAGTGCGCCTGGACGCACTGAAACGTCATTACCCGTAACAAACGTAAGGGGGTTCTGTGTGCCGACCTTCGGACCCCAACGTGTGCTGATTTTACGAACTGGCTTGATATGCGCAGTACCTGCCGGTGGAGTCTCGATTATGGTTGGTCCCGTGCTTGCGATGTCAAACGCCATTGTAGCACCATTAAGGTGAGAAGCGATTGCGGTGTCTTGTTCGAGCGCAACCGCCCCTAAAGGCCCGTCTGGAATACCGGCAACTTCACCACGGTTGGAGCATGAAGCAACTGGAGGAATGACTTCAGACAAGATTTCTTCAAGGTTAACCGACGACATCTTGTATAGATTCATCGGATTGGCCATAGGAAGCTGGTCTACGAGTGTAACAACTCTGCCCTCCGCGATGTTCAAGCTAGCTACAGCTTTATCATACTCACGGTGGGAGCGTGGAACCACGTCCATGCTTGATTCATCAACTGCGTCCTCGCCACGGGTGGCATCGCGCAGTCTCACGGCTGCAGCCCCCCTAGACCTCATCATGGGATGACCATGTAGCAGAACGCGTAAGAATGGTTGAACTTGGTGGCGATACAAACTCTGCGGGCCCGAGAAGTATGAAATCAACCTCGGAAGTCGTCGCCTGAACTCAGGCACATACTTTTGAGCAAATGCCTGAACCTTTCCGTCGAGGAACTGCGTGTATCGACCGCCATACCAGCCTTCTTCTTCAAAGTCATCGATATCGCACTCGGTAAACATCTGAGCGTAGCGGCCTGAAGCGGGGATCGAAACTGGACTCGCGTATGGGACATAGGCTTTAGGAGCGTATGGAGGAGCGGTTGATGCACCAATTTGTTGCGTATTCGTGACTAGACGTGGAGGATAGAGCATTGGAGCATATGTTGCATCATGCAGTATATCCTCTGCATACGAGCGTTTGCGCGGGTGTGGAGCTAGACCCGTTGCTATTAGAGCGGTTGCAACGGCGGGTGCGAAATCGCCATCAGCGATACGATTAGCGGAGGGCAGTGCGACGAGCGTCCTAGCCACAAATGTCTGTCTGCTCAAACTTGGAGGTTGAGCCAGCTCTGGAGTCCAGACCTCTTCAGGGGCTTTCTTGGCCGCAGAATCTTTGGCCTGAATGTTCATCTCCTCACGATGGCGATCCAGGGCCGTTTGTATAAGCCTCACTGCAGGTGACTTGGGTGTTAGTCTGATCGCACCATCCGAATCTACCTCTAGCTTGGGAACGAACACAGCCTGCATTGGGTAGCGAGCTGCAGGAACGGCTAGATCGGTGCCTGGGAGGGGTTTCTGCAGTAAAGACTCTAAAGTCACTTGTGGAGACTCGCCCGTATAGAACTGGCGCTCCATTTCGGACCTCGTGCCAGGGCCCATATCCAATCCAAACCAGATCTCTGGAATAGGCTCGATGCTGAATGCATAAAATGACGCTAGGATTGTCGCTCGCAGCGTGGCTAGTGATGCATTGAATGCATCTTGCTTGGCATACTCAGCTAGTGCGCGGAGCTCGCTTGCTGTGAGCAAGCGCTGTAAGTCTGGCGTTGAAGTTGGATTGCTACCCACAGGCTTCATTCCGCTTGAACTTAGGCGTCCAAATGGTGACATGCTTGCCGGGAAAGGGCATAGGGCGTTATACACTGCAGGGTGTGATGAAAGTCCACAAAGTGACTCGAGATCCAAGGAGAGCAAAGTCAGGCTCCTTTCATAACTCATATCTTCCGTCCTTTCAAGAGATGCGTCGCACTCTTCTTCCGATGCGCGTAGGATCCGTTCAGCAAGACCCCAGGAGCCTCCCTTGACGTCAGGGATAAGGTCAGGATCCGATAAGCAATCACGAATTGACCTAAGGGAGGAAAAATACAGGATACCTGACTTATTGAACACAGTGCAGGCTAACGGTTCATAGATGCGCCGATTGAGCACAGTGGACTTGCCTCGCTTCATCTGAGCTGTGGATATGGGATATTTGGGATTAGGTGTGGGAATGAAGATGATGGGCATGAAGTAAGCGCCAGCTAATTTGTCGCCACTTACGGCCAGACGAAGAGCATAACCGGCCTTGCTGAACCCAATGGCATTGGGGCGGTCGTCATACAAGTCGCGTCGAAGCGGATTTGGAAGCGGCTTGCTTGCTGGTACATAGACATATGCACCATGATTCGCCGCAATCATACGCCCCAAACTCTTTGCCCAATCCGGTCCGTTCTGGCCGACAGCTTCCAGAAGTTCTTCGTCTGAGGTCGCCTTATCGTCGGAATCCTTCTGTGATGATAGGAACTCGTCAAGCTCAAGGAGTTTGATCGTCTGGAATAGCACATCACTTGGTTGTGGCGCAGCTGGAGAACGTACCTTCATCACGAAGGGTACGGCCTCTCCTTCACACACACTCGCGAGGTCACCACGCCCAGTTGGTACTGGTGGTGTCGCTGGAAGTGCAACTCCTGCGACGGTTGCGGCAGCGTGCAATACAGCTCCTACCGCATGGCCCAACCCACCTACAATAACTGTTGCAGGCGTAAGAGGAACGTGAGGATGATGTTGCAGGAGATTCGCGGGGAAGACTGCATTGGGGTGAATGATAGGTTCGATAGTCCACGTGGCGGCCTCGGTTTCCAGATCCTCCTTGTCCGAGCCTTCGTCTTCGTCGATTTTCTCTTTATCTGAGTCCTCCTGAAGGGTAGCCTCACCTGTCAGTGCGAGGATCACGTGAGCATTCTCTGGCGTGTATCCGTGCGATTTGATCAATTTAGCATAGGCCATAGCTTCTGGGTCCCGCTTCTTACCCTTAGACTGTTTTTCTTCCTTGGGACGGGCACCTCGACGGCGCTTTGGCTCAGGCTCTACGGTAGGAATGAGAGCTTGCGCATCATGTGCCGAGCCCTTGGCATCCTTCGCCTCTGCTGCTCCAGCGCCTTCCGACTGTTGAGTCGAACCCTTGGACGAATGTGACTCCTCCTGTGGGGGCTCCGGCCATAGGGTGTTGGGATCGCACTCTTTCAATCTATCCATGATGTATCGATGCTTAATAGCTCGAAGAGGCTCTGGCTTAATCTTATGGCGCATCCGGAAGGCTGGGCTGTGGGGAGAAAGCTTCGTACCATCGTTACGAGGTCGGATCGTGCCAGCAGATAGCGAGATCGCGGGTTGCGATCGAGCTGTCTGAGCCGTGGATAGAGCAACGGAATTACTTGGAACTGGAGATGATAATGCTGCGGATTGATCAGGAGAAGTGTCTGATGCAGTGGTGGGGCTTGCCAATGTCGCAGATGCGAGATCCATTTCGGCCTGACCAGCAGATGCAGCTGAATCTTGCGGCTGCTGAGCGGCCGCAGCGGCTGCAGCAGCTGCTGCCGCTGCACGGGCTTGTTGCGCCTTCTGCCAACGAGTGAGCACTGGAGCCTCGGCGGTTGGATGCTCAACATTCCGCTCCATGAGCTCAATATCAAGCAGCTCAGCTTGGTGACGAGAGTCATTGATCGTATCGACTGCCAATGCAAAGTAGGGGAAGGGAGGCACATTGGGGAAGGATTCAATGACATCTTCAGGGGTTACTACAAGGCGCTTCATCACCTTCGGTGCAGTCACATCTTGTAGCTTCGCTTCATACGTATCAGGCAGCATTGCCACTTCCTTAGCTTGATAACGTTTGCCGACGCGTGACCGCTTGGGTCCGAATGGACCATTATCGATACCATGCTCGATTATGTTAGCAGACCGCAGGGTGACAGTTCTCCATCTCGCAAATTCATCCAGTCGGAAACGGAAAGTACCTGGGATGAAGGGAGACGATGCGCTTAGGATGTACTCGACCTCGGCGGCAGGGACTGAGTTAGACGTGACCTCCTCCACTGGCTCAGACTCCAGAGACGATGTGCTTTGAGCATCCGGTGAGGGTTCATTAGACGAGGGCGAGGTCTCAGTCTTGTCTGTCTTCTCCCCTCCCTTACCTCCGCGCTTCCTTGCTTTAACAGGAGCGGCTCCATTGCCTTCTTGCTCTTCCTCCTCATTCAACTCCTCCTTTTCTTCTCCTTTCTCCTTTTGTCGCCCTCGGCCTCGACTGCTCTCTGTGATTTTCGTGTCTTCAGAATCCTGGCGCTTGACACCTCGTTTAAGCGTCTTGGTGGGCTCTTTCTCGGCTTCGCTCTCTTTGGCGCCGGTCTTACGGCTGAACCCGCGTTTTGGCTTTTCAGGGGGTCTCTCCAGATCTGACGCCTCCATCTCGTCCGTCTCGCTCGATTCCTCATTCTCCTCTTCCTTGGGCTTTCCTCGACCCTTCGGGCCACCACGTCGACCAGGAGTTTTAGCATGTTTCGTTGCTGACGATTCATCACTACCAGGAAGCTCGGATGACTCCTCCGACGGCTCCACTTGCTTCTTGCGTTTTCCGCCTCTTCGTCGGGCTGGCGTGGTTGAGTCCTCCTCAATCTCCACTGTCACCTCCTGAGGCTCATCCAACTGTTCTTCAAACTCATCTTCGTCATCATCGAAGAAGAACTCCTCTGGATCGAACTTCGGCTTTCTTTGTCGACCCGTACGACGAAGCTTGGGCTGCTCCGCACCGTCAGCGTTTTCCTGAGTTTGTTCGGGTGCGGCCAAGGACCCAAGTTCCTCAGTCGCTTTCCGTCGTCGCCAACCTCCGCGACCCCGGGGTTTTGGAGTTTCTGCAACGTCCATGGCGTCTTCATCGGTTTTCTCCACACCAGCCGTGTTTTCTTCCACTTCAACAGCGTCCAGAGCTTCGATAACTGATTTTTTCCGTCGGCCTCCACGGCGTCCCTTGGGCTTAAGCTCATCATCCTCGGCTCCACCTGGACCTGCTAAGAGCTCTAATGACTCGGTAGCTTGACTTGGATCCTCATCCTCTTGCGCTGGCATCTCGATCGACAGCTTCCTCCTACGACCTCCCCGGCGCCCCTTAGGCTTCTCAGAAGACACATCCTGATCGACTCCATCGATCATATCAACCACTGCAGAATCCTCTTGGAGGGCATCGTCATGTTGGTCATCACTACCCACTAGTTCTACAGCTGACTTACGTCGTCTTCCGCCTCGACGTCCCTTCGGAGGGGTGGCGATAAGCTCTTCATTCTCCTGAGAGACGGCGTCGGGACTGAGTTCCAGCTCTTGGCTAGCCAGCTGTTGTTCAGTTCCTTCAGACGTCACCTTGCGGCGCCTTCCTCCACGTCCTCTCGGCTTAGGCTCCAAAGTATCATACTCCACATCATTCATCTCATCAGACAGAACTAAGTCATGTGGTGAATCAGCATCGCCGTGAATACCTGTGAGGAGCATTGATGCCTTCCGCCTTCGACGTGTCTTTGGCGTGGTATCTGCTGTGACCTCCGTTGCAGATTCGAATGAATCTTGCTCTTCAGCCTCTGCTTCCTGCATCGTCGACATCGACGTCGATGCGCCTGCGGCAAAGTCATCGGTGGTCGGAGTTGGGATATCTGACTTGCGTCTTCGACCTCCCCGACGGCCTTTGGGTTTGTCCGCCTCAAATACCTCTTGTTCAAGGTTTACCTCATCAGCATCTGATATCCTCAATTTGCTGTCGCGGCCGGTTCTATCGCTCATGCTTGCTGAGGACAGGGATTCCATTTGTGCCGCCCTAGCCGCTCTCGCCGCAGCCGCGGCATCCGTGGCAGCTGCAGCCAACACCATCTTCAGGCTTCGACGTGGGGAAGGCAAAGGCTGCTGGGACGCGACAGCTGCAGAGGAAGACAAGGTACCGCTGGTGCTTGCACTTGTTGCCACAGTGGGCGAAGCGGGGCCCGCGGCGGGGAGTGTGGATGCGATGCCAGTGGGGGTCAAGTTTAGCGTACGGCCCGCGGCTCGGTGCGATGTCGCAGATGAACTCCGACGTGGGTGGTCGTGAGCTGAGGGGGGCTGCCTCAGCGAAACAGGTGTTGCCGATGGGCTGTATGAGTCGGACTCGTCCAAATCCGCTGAAATTGCTGAGTATGCGGAGGTCGTGCCTGGCTCATATAGGAATTGTTGAAGCGCTGATGTGTGCGTGTTGGGAACCGGAATACGTGCTGACCGCCTCACATGCGAAGATGACGTCAATGGTGCTGGGAGCGATGACGAACTCGCGGCGCCAGAAGCACCCACTCCAAGCGCAGAACCGACAACACGAGGCCCTGAGCCCATGGTTCCCATCGATGAACCTCCTAGCCCCGCACTTGTGCCTGTTGAGCTCGGCATTGTAGGCGTAAAGGTGAAGGGCATAAACATGGCACTCGTTGCGCCCGTTGTGCCAGGGGTTGTCGCTGCTGTGAGGCCCGCTGACGCAAGAGATCTCATCCTCGAGTCCAAAGTTGGACCCTGCTGAGGTTGACCCGTTAGAGCCGCGCTCGCCTGCGCAAGGATACCCGATACCAACGAGGTCACATTTGCGGTGGTAGGTCCGGCACTAGAGCTGGTACCTGTGGGGGGTGGTCTTCGATAAGACTCCCGTCCACCGTCGCCACTCATATTCGAATCCCCTGTGTTATTCGAGTGGGGATACATTTGCACGACGGATATGTAGGACGCAGGTTAGATATGTGTAAATTGACCCCAGCCGTAGGTGCGTACAAGAGAGAGGCTAAATTCTGCACCAATACCAAAGCAATCGTAATGATCAAACCAAGGTCTTGACTGCGGTCAAGATCGACCCTCCGGGAAAACTACGGAACCAGGCCGACTGCGAAAACGTTCTAGTTTTGAGTCAAATCGTCGTGTTCAACTGGAATGCGCAATCCTGGTCGCGACCAGAATATGACAAATCAAGGGCGCACGGCACCTTGAATTAGGGTTCGCCTTCGGAACGTGTCTAGGATGTTGGGATCCTTCGCTAACCGACCCGTCTTGACTGCCTAGGCCGATCAAATTTCGTGCGATTTTCGCTCGAACTGGTCGGGGAAAATCGAAGAAATTCTCTATATGCAGATAAGATTGCAGTGCATAAATAGCGTAAAGTTGTAAGGAACCAATACAGTATGAGGAAATTGCCATGGGGTTCATGCTATCACGTGTGCGGAATGTGATTCGCCCTGATGAAAGTCCGTGCAAAAATGCCTTTTTTCACCCCGTCCTCCAACTTTCTAGCTTTCGCCCCTAGTCACGCCTCAGAAGGTTGTCATAGGGCAGAGGCGGTAGTGACACTGGGTATACGCTGAAACCATCGCCTACACATCAAATAATACGAGTTTGATTCATTTGCCTTTATGTGCGTGACATGATATATACATAAGCTCCAGTCACAGGTCAAACTAGTGTGTCACGTGCACTAGTGGGATTCTGACTCGACCGGAGGCTAGGTTTCGGTGTGCATTTGCAGTGAAATGGCCCATAAAGTCGAGATGCACATTGAGATGGCATTCAACATGAACTAGAATTTGACCAGGATCCCTGAGTACCAGCATGCATGAATGGTTGATCCGGAGTATTATCGAGATGTAAAGGAAAAGAGGGTCTCGAGCTGGACCGAACACATGCGTAAGCACGGCATTTCTGTTGCATCTGTGTTTAGCAGCTAAGGCACCGGGGAAGCCAATGATCGAGCACCGTTCCTATGCTCTCTTAGAGCTCCTGCGCTTGGTACGATGAGGCAAGGCAGTGCTCCAAAATTGGGTTAGGATACAAATCCACCGCAGGACTGCAAATCGTAAGGATTGCAAGGTGTGGCGACGACCATACAAAGCATTGGTAACTACAGTGTAGCCAAGGGCACGCGTCGTGCTGATGCGGAGGCCAGAGAAGTGGTAGAATAGTGGCGTGCCGGGTGTGGCGACTCGGTGTTTTCGCCAAGGTTCTCATTGTCGCCGTTCGTTGCAAAGGTGTTGTGCGCAACTTTATCACCAGCTCGTCCTCTGCGAGTGCTTGTGCTGCTTTTGGACTTGAAGTTCTTCGTCTCTCGGAGAAGACTAACAGGAGATAACGGAGATATTTCACCTTCGGAATCCTCAGCCACAGTCGTAAATGCAGTACTGCGCTGGCAAAGGGGCAAATCACAGTTGTTTTCATCTTCGTCATCGCTCTCCTGGCTGCTAGTATAGTTGTAGATTTGCTTCCTGTTCTGTTTCTTGCGCTCTGCGTATGACGCCTCGATGAGGTAGTTGAGCGCCAGCAGGCCCTGGTGCCTAAAGACGTTGTCATTGTCATCAGATGAAGTGAGTCTCACATTGCGAGGCTCAAGAGCTTCATCAATAAACACAGGAGAATGCTTTGCTCTCTCCAAGACTCTCTTGGATTGCTCCACGTCGCTGGTCCGTGTACCTTGTTTCTCGCGATCAGTGGAGTTTGTGCCTGACTCACTTTTGAGTGCGTCGATTGCTTCAAGGCACCGAGGAAAGGATGGGAAACGCAGTAGGAAGCGCTCAGAAGGTGGACCACGGAGTCGATAGGCGGTAGTTGTTGACAAATAGGTGTCAGCAGCGAGAGATTCCTTCGCCATGCTCCTTGCCCTCAATCGCTCCGCAAGTCCTTGAAGGGACATGTCCGGCTGATCATCGCTCCTATCTTCCAAAAACTCGTCCGTGTGTACAAAAGCACGGATATTGCCCAAACAATTCGTTTGGAACTCGACCGGCTCGGTAGATCGTGACCTATTCTCAATACTTCGGGCGGCCTCTGGATTTCTCGCCTTTTTCTCGGCTAATTCAGGATTTGGATCGAGCTGCGAGGCGCGCTTGGTCGCATTCATGTGACGAGCGGGAGTAACCGCACGACTTCTATCATCCATGCACACTCGCTTCGTGGAAGCGGTGTCACACGATGCTTTTTCATGTCGCGAACGTCTCTGAACTTGGGCAATAACTGATACCTCACTTGAAAGGTCAGTTGTGGAGGAGGTCTTCGAGGTGACACTGGCACTGCGCTTGTTGCGTGCTGGCATGGTTGGAAATGTGAAGTGAGTGTGCTCGCTGCGTAGCTCCAGCCTCGTGTTTCAGCACGGGGCTTTGACTTTTCCCGGCAAATTATTCCTGTCCTAGCCCGACAGTGTGGCACTCGTATTCACACTCGCTCGCGGTAGTACACATGAAAACAAACTAGAAACCAGTATAGATTGATCGGATTAAGTTACATGAGTTTGTATTTCCTGTGGTGCCCGTATAAAATGACGCATTGCGCAGGTTCCAACACGCATTGACCGCCAAGCTGGAGAGTTGAAGTTCCACGTACAAAACGCAAAGTGCGCACGATGAAATAGCATGGGAGTCAAGGCTATTCGTGTGGAAAGAGAAGGAAGGAGATAGTGCTGAGGGAGTGATGTGGATCAGCATCCGATGGAATCGTGAGGCATAAATACAGCTGAGAGGCATCATGCGTGCTCGACCTGCACTCCACAGAAGAGGAAGGGGAAGACAAGACTGATGCCTGGCATGACGTAGGGTAGCATATGCAAGTGACACCTTGGGAAATGGTTCGTGCGAAGGAGCAGTATACTATATCAATGATCAAACTCCGTCCGTCCGTCCATCCATCCCGTCACTTGTCATTCCCTCAGATCCTACGACCATGCTGTGCTCGACATAGTCCCACGCAAGTTGTTACCTGCTTAGGGCTTGGAGTCATCCTTCTTCTCGTCAGTCTCGTTGGTCAGGTTACCACGAGCGGCCTGCTCACGCTCAATGGACTCAAATAGAGCCTTGAAGTTACCAGCACCAAAGCCGTTGAGGTTGCGACGCTGAATGATCTCGTAGAAGAGAGTGGGACGATCCTGGACGGGCTTGGTGAAGAGCTGCAACAAGTAGCCGCGGTCGTCGAAATCGACGAGAATACCCAACTTCTCGATGGCGTCGAGGTCCTCAGCGATAACAACGGGGGACTTCTTAAGACGCTCACGGAGGTTGGAGTAGTACTTGGGAGGAATGTAGAGGAACTCGGTACCACGCTTGCGGAGGTTGGTGATAGCAGTCAAGATGTCCTCAGTGCGGAAAGCAATGTGCTGGACACCTGCACCACCGTGGTACTCGACATATTCCTGAATCTGGGACTTGCGGAGACCCTTGGCAGGCTCGTTGATGGGCATCTTGATGTTCTCATCATAGTCTGCTACGACGACAGATCGGAGTGAGGAGTACTCAGTGAAGATCTGCTTGTCGTCAACGGACCAGAAGCGGTGGAAATCGAGAACCTTCTCGTACCATTGAACAGCGGGCTCCATCTCGTGGTCAGGCTGGTTGCCCACGATGTGGTCAATGATGTCAAGCTTGGTGTCGGGGAGCATCTCGCAGACGGGGTCAACAGTGGTAACCTCCTTGAAGCCAGGCAAGAAGGGACCATCGTAGCCGTTGCGCTGAACGAAGGTGTGGGTCACGTTGCCGTAGGTCTTGACGGTGGCAACGATGACGTTACCGGAGTACTTCTCATCGGTGAGGACCTTGGGAGCCGAGACGGAGACGGCACCACGGGAGACGGCCTTGTTGTAGAGCGCCTCGCAGTCCTTGACGGTGAACGCGATGTCGCGGACAAAGTCACCGCACTTGGCGACCTGCTGCGAGATCTCGTTGTCAACAGGGTTGAGAGGTGAGCAGAAGGCAATAACAATGTTGTTCTGCTTGAGAACCCAGGTGGCAACGTCGCGCGAGCCAGTCTCGAGACCGCTGTAAGCAATCACCTTGAAACCCATGCGAATAGCATAGAAGGAAGCGACCTGCTTGGCGTTGGAGCACCAGATCGAGACGTGATCAAAGCCTTCGAAGTGGCCAACCTCGGGGCGGGGACCGGAGAACGTATATTCAGTCATGGTACGTGCGAGTCTAGATAGGATGAGCGTGGGATTAAGCAGTAGATAGTTAGGTTAGGATCGTCCAGGGTATGGGAAAACGACGGCTAAGCGATGGAAATTGGTTAAGATCACACAAGGTTCAAGGTGCGTTGGATGTGCATCGTTTGTACAGAACGCTTGCGCCCATAACAAGTCCCATGCGTGGATGGGGCCTAGTCCCAAGACAGCAATAAGACGGCAATGCGCATGCCACGCTGACCAATTTTCCGGACGAAAACGAGACGAAATTGGAAGAGGTTGCGCAGAGGCAATGGCAGTAAAAGCCCGACCAATACCGTGATCCAACTTGATAGTGTAGAAATAATAATAAATAAACTCGAACCGATACGCCTGCGATGTATATTTCGTAGAACTAAGAGCTGGTCTTAATCACGTGATTTTTTCCGCGCAAAGTGAGAACATTGTTCGCATCCCGAGGACCACCACATGAAAAGACTAGGGCGAATGGCATTTCCACGTAGCTTCCACACCATCGTACGGTCATCTCTGCCGTCCGATCACGATCCCCTTACAGATCATAGCCAAATAAACCTCACTCCCCAGGCAGCAAAATCCGAAACAGCGCGAGGGGAAAAAAGAGCTGAGTGTATAGGCGACGCCGAAGCGAGAGGGATGAGGGGGGGGGGAGCGGATAGAGGGGCATATATATAGCGGAAAATTACGAGATTCGACAGGGGAGTTTAACTCAGCGTTATTCCTTGATTGGTGGGTATATACCTCCTTCCGCCTCCGATCCACGAAACGACGTGAGATATTCTACTTTTTCTGATGCAAAATCTGAGTTCTGGCGGTAACGAAATCAGTGTGCGAAAGTCAAGGTACTCGCAGCCATCGTGAAAGAAAAACTTTATATTTTGATAGATACCGCTTAGTTAGTACGTAAACATGAGTCAGGACGCCACACGCACGTCGGATGATGTCATGTACGCACCGACAAAGGATGAAACCAAATCTTCTCCTGTGCTTGATCTGCCCCGCACGACTGCGCTGCGCCAGGATCCAAGGGAGCACCCTCCGATCAAGGTGGAACGCAAGGGGAGCGCAACACCTTATGACTATCAGCTCGAGAAAGATGCGCTGGACTTCTTTGCAATGAACCAAAACCCCACACTATACCAGGATCTTATCAATGAGAGGTTTCAGAAACCGGTTGAGATCACTGATTGCGCCGAGATGAATGCACTAATTGAGAAGCTCAAAGCGCTTTTGCCTTCGCTTCGCGTGCAGTTCCACCGTTATGGCCGTATCCGGACTGCCATTGACGAAGCTATCAAGCATGCACGCGAAAACTACCAGAACGCTCTGCAGCAGTTGACCGAGCTGGAGGAAGGTAAGGATGCCCCATGCAGGCCCGGCACGGCATATCATCCCCAGCTCGTACGATTCCGCGAATTGCTTACTCAGGAGTATAAGTGGGTGGAGCAAGACTATGCGGAACAGGCCCAGGCTCACACAGAGGTGGCGGCACGTATCGTGCACGCGTTCTCGGTGATTTTGTCTCTGCGGCCTCTTGAATCTGGGCACTTTGAGGACTATGTCGGCCCAAGTGGCAAGAAAGGTGAGGCTCTGCAGAAGACCGTGGTACTACCTTCGTGGACTGATACTTCCGAGTCGTACTACAAGTCAATTCTGAAGAGCCCTTTTGTTAGAGGCGAGCTCGCTGACATTGAAAGCGGAGTTGCTGACGTCCCTTGGTACGACGACGGCTCCCCAGACACCTTTGGTGTTTGTACGCCCCTGGTATCAATTCCGCTGACATGCGACTCGCTCAAGGCGTTGTCTGAATACTTCACCCTTGTCGACGTGATGGGCTACGCAGATTTGCGAATTATTCGCTACCTGCGCTGTGATCCCCGCCCTCTCAAGTTCAAACTTACTAAGGAGTACTTCTATCCGATGGCAACGGCGAGTGTCAAAAATCTCCTCTATCCCACATATGGTATTACACGTGCATTACAGGAGGTTGGATTCGTCCCAATCTGCAATGCTCAAGACTACTATGCAGCCCGTGTGGACAAAGCCGGTCCAGCATATCCACATCAGAACTTCGATGTGCGTGTCCCACTTGGCAATCTGCGCATGTTTGTATGGGCCAATCTTCTCGAGTCGCTTGGCGAGGGTGTGCTCGGTTCCTTGATGCGCCTGCTAGTGCAACTGGGTCCCACCAAATTCCATGTACCCAGAACGTTTGACCCGATCACCCTGGGTGGAACCCAAGTTAAGATTCCCGCAACACAACGTGAGAAGACGCTTTTGGGATACATGGAGATGCGCGCCCTGGATCATGACCCTGTCGCGCTGACGATGTTGGAAAACTTCTTGTATCTAAACTCGAGCTTGTCTTCGACTCGTGCGAAATACTCAGGTTACAAGCAGGCTATCAAGTACTGCTACATTGTAGCTGAACGTCGATGGGCCGGTGTAAGTGCAGAAATACGACCTCCTACGGACGAAGCCCAGGAATTTTATGCGCGCCTTGAGGCCCGTCAGCACTTGACGGGACTTTCAAATATTGGCTTATCCGCTCGAAACGCCGAGACCAAGTGCAAGTATTTCCTTGCTGCCTCGGATCCCAAAGACCCAGACCACTTCCCTGTGGCTGGCTACTACTGCTATGATGCAGTAGAGCGATATGGCTATGACCACACGCAGCTCATCACACGGGATGACCTCATGATGCTGGTTTGGCGCGCAACGTTCCATGGCCATCCAAGTGCACTTCAATGCTTCCTGCGGACGTTGTCCAGCAATCCAGTTGAGGATTTCTACTGGCGCATGCACCAGAACCTGTCGCTGCAACGCCTGCAGGATTTATCCAGAGATCTTCCCAACGTACCCATCTTTCACGTCCCTATTCGTACACGAGCGTGCATCGAGCAGGGATTGTCCGTACTTGAGGCAGCTCGTCAAATCAATGATGCCTCTACTGTTGAAGCGGCGTGTGTGATCAACACGCGTCAAGCATTCTCTCGAGAGTCGATTGCGAAGGAGATCCTTGCCACTCACGTCCTGGCCTCTCGTGAGACCGCCTCGTACCGACCAATGGCCCAGTATATCATGGGGACCGAGAGTGCCTTCATTAAGGACAAAGATCTTCTCGAGCTGCATGCACGCTTGCCTGAGAATGCATTCGCACTCGGATTGATGTTTGAACGTGGTTTGGTGCCTCCAGATAGCAAACTCTATCGGACTGTGCTTGACCAGACGTGCGAACCGTTCCTACTGCTTCCCCGCTTTAGTGAGACGCTTTCTTGTGCTATGGCATGTTATCTCGTTGCGATGCATTCGTTTAAGGACCGACGCGCTGCTTACCGCCTTGCAGTAATTCTCTCAAGGCTTCACCCACTCAGCACCGAGGCTGAAAGAACGAAGTTGGATACGATGATTCGTAAGGTTATTCTGAAAGTGGCGAAGCCAGAGAACAACCACTGCTTCGAATGGGCCATCGTTCACGCTGCTATGGATGAGGTTAAGCAGGCACCAGATGTGCAGGCAATGAAGCATTACGAAAATTTCTCCCGATTCTGGGCGGAAAGGGGTGACTTGCAACGTATATTACCCAAGCAGTTGCTCCATGCGTATCGTCTGGCAATCTACCCATCTGCCTACGAACTCACGTGGTGTCAGGAGGATTATGCGCAGACGCTCACGACTCTCATCACGACCCTGACAGAGAAGTTGAATCTCCCTGGCTGGGCGAAGCCTGAGGCTGAGATCATTAACAATCCTCCTCCCGACGCTGGATTCGGTTCTGGCGGTACCTTCCAGCCGCAGAGTGAGAAACAGGCAATCGAGCTCAAGCAGCAGGAGGACGAATTTGAGGCTGCAGATCCATATACCCCGCGAGAACCCTTGCGCCCGACGGATCTATTAACCACGGTCAAGTATCCTCAGAAGCTGCCTATGTTCCCTGTCCTTTCAGCGATCGCAGCCAAATTCGACATCCTGCCTCCTGCCCAGTCTTGCAGAGGTATGTCGCATCCGCTTGGTTTGAACGCTTTTGTTTTCACGCTTCGCGGTCGTCCCGAGCCTCAGAGCGTGGGGCTGTTCAAGTCGTATCGCAAGATGATTGCCGAAGAATTCGGTGATACATATGAGGAGACACCAGGCTGGCATGCACTCGACAACTACTCCAAGACTTTCGATGCCTCGGTAACTGTCAATCCAGATGCAGTCGATGTCTTAGTGAAGAAGTTTATCGAGGAGCGCGACCTCTCTGCACGTGCGCCGTACCTTTATGTCATGCTCAAGCGCAAACGCAAGGATGCACTGCATCTCAGTGACGAATTCTCTCTGTTGAACTTAGGCCGGCTCGCGGGCTGCCCCTTTGCTAAGGAAGAGTTCATCAAGCTGCGCTGTCGAGCACTTTGCCTTATGGCTCAGAAGTACATGCGAAGGGATAAGCAAGATGGGAATGTCTCAGGTAAGGTGGTTTTCGACTTGTTGCCGATTGAGTCTGAGGTGCAGCTGGCCGAGGAATCAGACTTGCAGGATCTCGAAAACCTCTTTTATCGTATGGGAAGACTCAGTCTCCAGAGTCTGATTCCAGATCTCATCAAAGCTGCCGAAGACGCCGAGCAGATCGAGGCGACAGAGTATTACCGATTATGTCGCCAACTATTGAGTACCATCCAGCCAGCAATGCAGGCGAATCCGACTCAAATGGAAGGCTAGTACTCGTGCCTAGAGCTTGAGTGACCATATTCCCAATTTAATCACGCTGCCTATTGTGTATGTTAACCTTTATACATAAAACGCTTGTTTAGTCATGTGTATGAATATCGCTTACTACGTAGCTACGTAGCGAGCGATTTGGCTCTCAAATCAGGCCAGAATTAAGGCGACCTCGAGACTGACGTGGGAATAAAACTCGGTTCGTGAAGATTTCCAGGTGGCTACGATGAGCGCGGCCCCGAGTGGCATCGCGAAACGCATAGCACAGCTGCGTGTAGGATGTGCTAGCCGACTCGGTGCATACAGTTACGCGCTCAACAGGAGGCTTATTGCTACCGAAAAAGCCTCGGAAAGGGGATCTACCCCCAAGGCCACTGTCTCTGGGCCTCGAGGCCGATATTCCACGCCAGGATCGAACATTACCACCAGATTAAGGCCAATACTGTTCGTTCCTGGGAGCTCTCGAGACTCTCGCATCCAGAGACCGTTTGCAGTGTCCATTCCTCAGCACCAGCGACGTGTTTTGTCCCGGCTCGCGAAGAAATCGCACTTTGGGGTCGGAGATGTTCATATGCTCGCCGTATCTGTATCGGGGCAGTCCCTCCCTCGGCAGCGCCCCCATGAGCGCCCAACATACGCCGCGACCGTCACTGCCATGCTGCTCGCTGAGGCACTGCAGGGGCGTCTTCCCGAGGGGGTCATGAGGCATGGCTCTCATGCTCAGGGTGAGAGGGACGGAGCGATGGATGAGAGGAAGCAGCCCTCTGTGAGGACGGACCATAGTGCGTACTTCCAGCATCCCGATGCGTCTGACCGCGTACTTTCGTCAGAAGAGACCTACCGCAAGCTCCGGAAAGCCAGAATGGGTGAGACGCTGCAATCTCGAATTCCACGATCTCGTCTCACGAGACAAGAATGTCCCACAACTACGGCGGACCGACGTTTAGACTACTTGTACAAGCTCGACACCACAGCGGATAGATGGTATGACGTTGCGCAGCAGTGTACGGAGGACTCTCGTGCATCACTCGTTCAAGAGATCAAGTCATACTATGAGAAAATCACCACTTCTGCTCTTGCAGAGACATCGCTCTGGCGACCCATAATTCGGCTAGGGCGGAAGCTGCAGCGCTTGAGCAGCTTGATTCCCTCACAGCTGCACAGTGGTATGAGTCTACACCATGCCTCTGTCCTGGAGCAGAGGAATCAGTTGGTCAGCACCCTAGAGGAACTCTTGAGCACGTGTGTAGCGATCTCCGAAATCATAGGACCAATACCAAAGTCATTGTTATCTTCGCTCACTCGGAGCTTTGGATACCTGGGTTCGATCGACAACATTAAGAGGTGCTTTGTCCAAGAGGCGGGCGCATCGATGCAGGCATCATCAGGATTGGACCGTTTCGACTTGAATTTGGCAGCACTTCGAGAGTACCTGAATGCCAGCTGTGACATGATCCGCTTCATGCGCACATGGGAAAGAGTGTCAAAGAAACCTGCCGGCGTATCAGTGTTGGATACCGTGCACCTTCGAGAGGGCGTGCAAACATTTGTACAGACGGGAATAGCCGATAGATTAAACTCTTTTGCGCTGGAACTGGAGAAGGCCCCTAAGGAGATCCGAGCTATCGCCAATAGCCGACTTCTCCGCTTCATGCAGTTTGATATGGTCCCAAAGCTCCCGATCATCTTTGACAGGCTCGACGAAGTTTCACTACTTATCCACACCTTGAGCCCTGCTCTAAGCCAGATCAAGAAGCGATCCGATGACCATCTAAGAGCAAACACGTCGGAATTCACACGACCGTCCTCGGAGGCATCAGGTTCAAACCGCCAGTCCAAGAATTATGTAAAGTCTCCCTCAGACGGACAGAATGAATCCATTAAACCGGACCATCTCGGTGACTCCGGGTCTTCTAGGGCTCCTTTGGGAGTCTCACAGCCAAGGAGTTTACTCAGTCGACGTATCGTCTCCGAACGCTTGATAAACGAGTTGGAAGCACTGCAAAATGAGTTCAAGGCATCATTCAGTACATCCGAGTCCGAATCAGTCGGAAAGCCGAAGGACACAAGCTCCCTCATGTCCATGTTCCCAGTCTTCCAGCCCCAGTGGGATATTTCGCGCATCGATCTACAACCGTTTGCCCAGACAGTGGCCGACGCCCCCCTTCCCGCGTACCTGGTGCCTCAGCCATCTGGTTCAATCAGTCAGAGTGAGCGACCACGTACTTCGTCTTCTTCCGATCCAGCTCGCGTTTCGAGCGAACTCGCAATCGAGTTGGTACGGGTCATCGCTCGATTGCCTGATGATCATGCCAAGGAGCTTTTAGAGCGGGCAGGGGCGTACGTCATTGGGACTCGTGGTAACAAACATCACGAGGTTGATGACTCATTCAAACAAAATCCATGCTGGCCTTACATTATATCAGGACTGACGACGCTTTATCAGATGGATTATCTAAACTGTCGCACCCCGTCAGCTCTGCAAAAAGTCACGGAGTGCTTGAATGAGTTAGCGAAGAAACGCGCGCATGTTGGTGATATAGACGGCTCTCTTGCTATGATCACACTACTCTCTACCCTCCCTTCGGAATGGGCGAATCTTGGGCTGTTGCCCAACACCAACCTGACCACCATTCGATCACTCATCATTGCCAGCGCAAGTAAGCGTGATTTGGAACTTATGTGGAGCCTTGTCCGAGCCGAACTGGGTAGAAGGGGTTTCTGCTCACATGCACCAAAGTACACCCGTGCCTGGATGCGCCAATTCCACAACCAAGCACCCAGCCATTCAAGTGTAGGTGGCCTAGATTCTAACTCCACCCAGCCGACATCTACGCCGACCTTGCCCTTCTCCATCATCGTGCCATTTGCGATTGTCCATAGTCTCAAGCTCCATGATGACCTAACCTACCGTAGTGCTAGCGGACGAGACAAGACGAAAAGACACCAAGGCTCAGCAGTGGCCCTGGGGCACTCAGCATCAGCCTACATGGCTTCGCTTGAGTATATCAGTGATCCTAACGCCTATGCAAACTGTCGATGGGACAGGCAAATGTCTCGCGGGCTGTTTACTTCGCTCGTTCACGCCACCTTAAAGTTTCCCCAAGGCTTACTAGCGAATGTGTTGGAAATCTTTGAAGCATTAGAGGGCATGCACTCGAATCGCTTGAGCGCTCAGCAGAGTCATGATCTGACCCTTTTCGACCGCGCCCATCAGCTTGGAGTTCTCGATCTCTCGACGAATCCCAAGGGATTGCAAAGTAGCCTTCCTCGCCTAATTGACCAACAGACTCGGCAGATAAATCATCCCTTGATTATTGATGTCAGCCGACTTCCCTTTTCTCCCTCCTCGCAGATCAGGCCAAGCCCAAGTTTGCTGAAGAATGCATCAATTCAAGCTCAGCTATTTGGGTTCGTACCACTATATACACCTTGGTCTACATTCTCGCGGCTCATCACCGCGGTGATGCTCCGGGGTGATGTGATTCGTGCAATGGACATGCTCTCATCCCATCAGCATAGGTTTGAAACAGCATATTCGAGCTACCGTCGTCACGCTGAGAAGGGAACCTGGGCCAAACTAGAACCATTTTTGGTCACCTTGATCCGAAACGCCCGTATCGTTCAACATCCGCACTCATTACTCCGCGGAAACCCGCAAGACCCACTTCAAACGAAACCTGGCTCAATATCTGACTCGGCGATACAGCCTCTTCTGAATCACGGTGCCTGGGCAACTCATAATATGATCAAACCCATCATCGCCCTGATCAAAGGGGTACCCATGGGCCGAGCCACACGGGACCTTCGCATGATCCTCGAAATGGTCGCCTCCACACTACAACTGCCCGTGACCTTAGCAGGTGCGAATGCCCAAGGCATCAATCTTGAGACATATGCCGCCCTGGTGGATTCTTTGGCTGGTTTGCTCCTCAGTAGCGTGTTGGAGCGAAGAGGACGCTATCAATTCGCGCCTCGACTGCACTCAGGAGAAGCCGAAGAAGGCGAAATCGCCTTTGATGAAGAGATTGAAAGGCTTCGCAAGGAGTGTAGACTCGTTGCTCAAACATTTATTGAGTGCCTTCTATACACGAAGCTTGATCCACTGCACCAACTAGAACACAGAGCTTACTCAATCAAATAGGCTAAGCGCAAAGGATCTCCGCGACGATGTGAAACAAGGATGGAGCAAATTGTACATAAACATGCACTTTCGTTCGAATACCGTGAAGAAAGGGAACTACGTGACACTAAATGAGAGGAAAGGCTCGTACAAATGCGGTTCGGGACCACGTTCTCAAAACTTAGTTGAGCTGCCCCGAAAGGTTTGCCGAAATCACAAGCAATTTTCGCACAAGTGCAACGCCATCATCAATTTCCTTCTGGCACTCGTCGGCCTTGAGTTGATTCTTGGTTACAATGATCAACGATGATCGTTCCACACGACATAACGAAACGGTAGTCTTGTCATTCTTGAGTGTAAGGGCAAGAGGGATGTCATTCTTAGCTGCGGCAACTTCAGCCGCCAGATCGATCACACGGGAGTGATGGGCGAGGACACTAATTCGGTCAACCTCCTGAGTAGAATAGAGGATACCGTTGCCTTGGCCAGCTGTCAACAGAGCCAGTACGACACCTCTCTGACTCGCTAGATGGTCGAGAACGGGGCGAACAGACCGCCGGATGATCTCAGGGACTTCATTACCGAAGCTAGCGAAGGTGTCGGCGGAAGCAGTTCGAGCTTGATCGAGTTCGCGAGCATAACGGTGCATGAATGCACGCAGCACCTCGCTTGCAATCAGACGAGCTAAGTCTGGTCCATCAGTAACGTCGACAGAAGCCACGATGGTTACGCTCTGATTTTGAGTAATAGCCACTCCGAGTGTGCGCATCTCTATATAGGTGACGCTCAGACCCGTCCGTAGTACAGCGAAAGATTGCATCGCTGTGATCAAACCGCCCAGCATGTCAACTTTTGTGTTGCTCTTGATGTACTCCTTGGCAAAGAGTGTGATGCCAGAGGCTGAGACGGCAATGATGTGATGAAGCATTGTCTCCTATTCCTATATAGATATGTTGAACAGCGTATACACGTCCGTTTTCTAATCCCGTTGAGCGGGTCGATCCCTTCTGTCCCTCCTTAGACGCGACAGCCGAGGTCTTTTTCAGAGTGGTCCGTTTTAATGAGGACTGCTTGTGATCGTAGGAGAAGAGATGTAGATCGGTTCCTGTGATCTAGAGTGTTCATAGAGATTAGCAACGGTACAATATGTGAGACTTCACAATTTCTGTTTCATGTCCTCAGTGCTGCGAGAAATATCCACTCAAAACGTGCTCACTAATTGAGGCAAGTGAGGTAGCCTTCTCCGTGCACGGACTTTCCATTACAAAGGGGATACCAAACCGACCCACATAATTACCACCATAGGTTTATCGCATCTGTACACCCCACAGTAGATTTTTCTACTCGATGGCGCTCCTGCAACCCCGAGTTTTCTAACCTCAAACATTGTAAACTTGTCCAAGCCTTCTTCCATCCTTGAACCGTTGACAGTAATCTTTCGTCCCGCCTCTCTGGCACACGTGAGATGCGGGGAAGGGAACGACGCATAAAGGAGGGTTATCATACTGGCTCAGGCCAATCGCCGACCATGTCAGACCAATTTATTCCCACAGACGCGACATATTGCCCCTGGGCGGTCAAGCGTTTCAGATGAAGGAACTCTCCTGTGAGTGGTCATCTTGAGCTGCCGAGCACAGGCTTTGAGTTGCCAGGAATTGACTAGTAATGAGCCCAGCGCTCAGATTAAGCCCTTAGGTGTATGTGGCAGGAGATATCCAAAACCACATGCCGCCTCGGCCTGGTCTGGAGAGCCAATCTGCCTCTAGGTGTCCTGGCCCGGAAATCCCCAGATCAGACGTCCAGATCTCGAGGACGACTCTGATGTGAGAAAGGTTTGAATGGAATTTCTGGGCGTGTGGATGAGTGTGTGTGGTACAAACCCGTGTTATTTTCTATAGAACCTACCAATCTTCCATTATTCCCTTATTATGCTGCATGGAGTCGCCTAGATCCCCCGCGATGTAATGCACAATTTCTTCGACAGGCACGAGATCTGGAGGTGAACAATCCTCCACGCTGCGTGGGCCAACCAATCGGCTTATGAGGATCTCTTGCACATCTATCCCTGACCCTCCACTCAACACGACCGAATTTTGTCCAATTATCTAGAATAGTGGTGGCGGCCGTACACAGATCGTCAGATCATGAGCTCACTGTTCGCGACCCAATCAGAATACGACCATGGAGTCAACACCTTCTCGCCCGAAGGTCGACTGATCCAAGTCGAGTACGCCATCGAAGCTGTTAAGCTTGGTTCTACAGCTGTTGGTATTCAAGTCTCAGAAGGTGTTGTACTTGCTGTCGAAAAGCGCTCAACTTCTCGCCTCTTGGTCTCAAGTTCGCTTCGAAAGATTGAACGCCTCGACTCCCACATCTATGCTGCCATGTCTGGCGTCGTCCCCGACGCCCGCATCATGATCGACCATGCCCGTGTCGAGACCCAGTCGCACTGGTTCAACTATGACGAACCCATGCAGGTCGAGACCTGCGTCCAGTCCCTGTGTGATCTTGCCTCAGGCTTCGGTCAGGGTAACATGGCTCGTCCCTTTGGTGTCGCGTTGCTCGTTGCAGGTGTTGATGAGCACGGCCCATCGCTCTATCACCTTGATCCTTCGGGCACTTACACACGATTCGGTGCGAAGGCAATTGGCGCTGGAAGCGAAGGCGCGCAGACAACATTGAAGGAGCAGTATCACAAGAGCATGTCTTTGGACGAGGCAAAGACCTTGGCACTGGACGTTTTGAAGCAGGTTATGGAAGAGAAAATCACAGACTACAATGTGGAAGTTGTCGTTATCCCCGCTAATTCTGCATAATTGCACGACATAAAGAACTCTGTGTACATGTATTGTTGATGGGTGATAACGTGCAATGCAAAGTCATTCTATTATACATTGTGCGCGGGGGCAATAGCACTGATTGAGCCAAAACCAAAGTCGCATTGGTTGGAGCTATAGGCATTACAACCTCAGCGGAGAGCTCAAACAGCTTATTCACTGGATGCACACTTCTCGGACTGATCGATAGTACATCCTTCTTCTTGATTAGTTGCTGCTCCGCTCATCGCGGCAATGGCAACTGCTGCAGCTGAGCTTGCCAGTCGCATATACTTATGACTCCGCTCACATGCAGCGTTACGAGATGCCTCCCTGAACCCTCGTGGCCGGTCAGCTCGTGCACCACGCATTCGTTGGAGACGTTTTCGTGAGAGTGTGCCATAATCTGGATGGAACCCGTTTTGAGTTTGAAGCGAGTCAACGAGACATTTTAGAGCATAAAATAGGGGTTCAATCGTCAAGCTCTGCGAGACGCCTAGTTTACGGAGCAATGCGACGGTTGCCTCAAGAGTACAGCACCTGTCGGCCTGTGTTTGTGATCGCAAGGGCTCGAACAATGACTTCGAGTCGGGCAGGATGTCTTGTGGATCGATCTTAACATACTGAGGTAGCCTACTGAGCTTCCCTTCATTTACAAGCTGACGGCATAGTGGATCCAGGAAGCGATTGTGCATGTGATTGGCCTGGCGCCATGTTCCGTCTAAAACGAAGATGTGGATGGGAAGAAGCCCTCCTTTCTTCTCCTCCTTTGCTTCGATTTGTGGTCTGGATCCGGTGCTGGCGTCTTCGGTCGGTGCAACCATAGTTGCATCGCTTTCAGATCGTCTCAACTCCCCTTGTAGCTCTGGTAGCAGATCATCAATCAGCTTTGAGTCTCCACTGGGGAAAAGTACTAACGCGTGAGCCTTGGTTTCTTCGATCTCCGTAAACACATTGATCAGACGCGTGTGATGCGCGTCTACACCATAGATAAGCATGTCAACCGTACCATTGGCATCCCTCAACAAGTCCTGGGCTGACTGCACAACTTCATCTGTACCGACTTCGCGAAGTAGCTCCTTACGGAAGTCGACCGTAGGAGCAGGTACAAAGGGTACATTCTCCATAGCCGGTTCGGTACCATCACCTGCAACTGGTCCACCACGTGGACCAGGCCATACCACAGCTTCAGAACGAATGACCTGGGGATCCTTCTCCTCAAAGAAGACCTCATTCGCAAGTTGAACCCCACGTTCGATTAGTTTTACCGTATTGGAAGCACGAAGGTACTCCTCATAATGAACCAAGAAGTGCAGGTGGATGTGCGAAGGAAGCGCCACAGGGGGGATCAAGTCGCACATGCACATTCCTGCGGTGAGCCAGCATTTGGGACAGATGCCTCGAATGTTCTGTGTCATAATGCTGCGATGCATGTGAGGAGGTCCCAGGTGAGTCACTTTAATTTGATTGCGATGCGTCTTGGGAATCTTCTCGATGTCAATTCCCGCTGTCAGACGAAACCCATCAAGGTCGTGGATCCTCGCCTCGCGCAGCTTCCGCATCCACTCCTCGACGTGCTCATCCTGGATGTAAACTGGCTCGAGGTACCCTGCCGCGACCATGTCATCGTGGCTCAGCTGCGTGGTGGCTTCAACTGGGGCGGACATGAGTAGATGCGATACGATGTCGAGGCTCTCCGCTGCTGTTCTGTGTATCTTGGTGGTGCGTGCACTGCGTTCCCGCCCCCGTTCACTGAGGATAAGGTTGTCTTCGCACGTTCGAAGAGTGTGTATACGTGGTCGATTTGAGAGGGATGCAAGCGTCTGACGCGCAAAGTACGGAGGGGGTCCGCTACTCACACGCGCGCAGAGTCGACTGAGAATAAACAATTCTGTGACTGGATGGGCCTACCCACGGTTTGCACCTAGGGTATTCATCCACAACTTGTGCCGAATGTCCGCGAATAAAGTTGCTTCGGGTTTGCGGCCTGGAACATCTCAGCCACACCTGGCACCACAGTATGTACCGTGGTAATGTACAAGGACTCCGCTCATGCCATTGGCAACGCAACCCATGAGTCCTCTCCAGTGACCGCGCAGCAAACGCACGTTCAGCCAGAAGTTGAAAACCAGTTACAGTGAGAAGACACCTCTGAATGGTGGAGAGATCGGGTTTGCTCGCGAGGGAAAGATATAGTACACGGGTATAGACCTGACAATGGGTGGATATCCGTATTTTGGACACAGGCACAACGGAGATCCACCCACTAACTTGCAACTTTCGAGTGACCCCAGGAGTTTAACACTGGCCTTTCGCTGGACCCATGTGAAGTAGCTCACTTAGACAAAATGCAATAGATTGCACGTGCAGTAATGCATCGTTTGCGCGCCATGCGCATCTGCGGATCGACCCATAGTATGGCGCAAATTCAGGCCAAGCCAGCGCGAAAACGAGTTTAACCGTTTTTTGTCAGTGGAAAAGCACAATGGCGTCATTCATTTCCTGCGAGGTTCCGGTGTCTAAGACTCATTGAAAATTAAATAATCCTTCTCTATAGGTCTTCTTATATCTACTGTTTTTTTCATTACACCAAAGACGTCATACTTCAAGTTCAAATTGAGACATATTTTCATTGAAACGTAAAAGTTGCACATTTCGTGACGCTTTGTCAGAGTGACAACATGCATCCGTACTCGCCCAACCCCTTCACGTCGGGGGAAAACTACTCCTCTCGACGTACTCTACAGGTGGGGGCGGGCGCTGAGCCCTCCAAGTCGCTACAAGAACACGAACGTGGCATTTTCGCACAAGTGGTGCCCCCACTCCCAGCCATCAGCTCACCGGCGCCTGGCAAGTCTATGCTCTACCCAGGGCCCAGTGGCTCTGATTCGCTGCGATCATATGCAGGTGAGTCTGGACAAGTGTTTGAGCAGGCTGGTTCGAGGATTAGCGCGCCCCATCTTGCTACGAATTTCATCCCCGCATTCTCGGCCTTCACGTCATCGGTGCCGCCTCAGAACTTGCAGCCCTCCGGTACGTCACAGGCGTATACTCAGGACGTTCTGACGTCACCCTCTGGTGCAAGTCCCACCATGGACTCTGTCCCTTCGAGCAATTCAAGTCAGGCCGATGCTCTTGACGATGAATCGAGCGTGGCTTCTGCTGCTACTGGCTCAGGTAGTCTGTCATCAAGTACCGTCGCGTCGACAGTAGTCTCGGCATCTTCCAGCGAGATCCGATCGTTAGGTTCGAATGATTCAGCACTAGCAGCAACCCAGTATGGCACCAGTCATGGCTCGAACTATCAGCCGTACTATCATTTCGAGGAATTTAGTCCCAAGGCTGGCAAAGCTGCAAGCGGATTTGTGCGACTCGAAGATCATGCAAGTGACCCTTCACAGGGTCAGGCCCGCCAGAGCATTGGTGTAGGGATTGCCCCTTCGTCCACTCCAGTGTCTCAACAGACGACGGCACACGCGCATGAAGCAAAACAAGAGCACTACTACACCAATCGACCTCAACCTCAACCTCAGCAGGTTCCAACCCCAGCAAAGGCGCAAGCAGCCACCCCAAGCAGCGGTTTGCCCACGCGAAATCATTCCTCCTCTATTATTATTGTCCCGATCAAGCGCGGACGAGGTCGCCCCAAGCGTGCCGTCGCTGAGCTCCAGCAGCAGACCTCCCCGGCCAAATTCGGCTCGGGAGATAGCGATGGAGAGGATGCTTACATCGATGAAAGCGTCTTAAATGGCACCAGCCTTCCGCTGAACCTCCCAGAGAGTATGTGTGACGCAGCCAGCCCGCACTATATTGATGTACAAAACAACGCGCTGCCATGGGATAATGATGAGGAGATGATGCGATTGATTCTACCGAGCATGCTCCCACAACTACCACCTGGCGTCTCACTGCTGTATGACACTACCTCACAGACAATTGTTGCTGCATCACGACGTCGTGGCCGTCCTTCACGAGCCATGATCGAGGAGCAGCAGTATTTGCTGCAGAAACTCATTCTTGATCACCTTAAACAGTTACGAAGGCGATGTTTGGGTGGTGGTGCTGCGAGTGGCACGAATGGAACGAATGGTGCAAGCACTGTGCGTCCGGCAACACATCATACATCTGTCCACCAGCAGAGTCGCATGGGCACGCAGTTAGTAGCATCGAACCGAAACAATAATGTGGATCATGCCGAGGACAACTCGTCGTGGAATGGTGCTCAATCCAGACGTAATATCCTCACGCTCGGATCGAGCAACCACCACCAGGTCGACTTGGCAGCCACAGGCTCCACAAATGTAAGTCATACCATGGGAGCCACCACCTCTCTCCACAACGCGGCAGAACTTCAGCTCGAGTCCTATCAGGATTTCTACTCACGCATAGACAGAAATCACCCGCAGCAGCACAGGGTCGGTTCACATCCCTACTACGATCACAGACAGCAGTCTAGTGATAGCGACCAGGAAGATGCTGAGGCGAGCCGAAGCACACTGGAGGGCGAGGCGAGTGTTTCTGATGCAGAGTTCGACATCCCCTTGAATATGGGTCTCCACGTCCAGCTGCCCAATGTTCTCCACGGGAATTCACTGCTCCGACCAAAGTCAGGATCAGCAGAGTCAGCTGTGCTTCCCCCTCCCAAAATGCAGAGGATGGAGTCCATGGATCTATCAAGCCGGCCAACTTCATCGTCAAGCGAGAGTGACATCTCCATTGACGATGAGTTGTGCTTCTTTGAGGATTCGTCGCCGGCAACATCCACAAACAACTCCCACTCCAGTTCGCCCGTGGTGACGTCCCAGTCAGACTTGCAACATCCTGGCCGGCTACTTGGATCCAACAGTAGCGTTGGAATGGCATTCAGTAAAAGCCAAGAAGAAGTCGGTAAAGGCTCGGAACTCGATGCTAGGCGTCCAAACCGCATGGGTCTCGGAAGTCGACGACACACTGGAAGTCGAGCTCTTAGTGGCTATATCCCAAGCCGAGTCGATCTAGGCGACTCTCCCGCTGGTGGCGCAACGAGTACACTTCCTGGCTACAAGCTCCAGTACGCCTTGCCTTCTGCAATCAGTGATAGCAGCGATGAAGAAGAGGAAGAGGATGAACTCGGTTCTCAGCCAGGAGTTGACGATGATGGTTCCCGAGGGAGTGCCGTGAAGAAAACCAAGCGGACGAGCAGTGTGCATACCAAATTCCCTGGTAAGCTTTCAAAGAAGGATCGCAACAAGCTGAGTGCGATGAAATATCGCCAAAAGCGTAAGCTTTTCATGAAGCAGCTCGAGATGAAGACAGGTATGATGGAGCATGTCCTGGTTTGTCTCCTTGAAGAAGCTGATTCTCTGTCCTCGCAAGTGGTCAAATTAGGCGGTACTCCAACGCAACCTCCCTTGGGTTCCATGTCTTCAAGAATTCTCCAATTAGCACGTGAGAACGAATGCGATATCCTCGATTATCTGCATAGGGTAGATCATGATGGATATCCTGGAACCGCTCCACTCCCTCAATTTTTCGTTGCTGATGTGTCCTGCCAGGCTCTTCAAGAAGCTGAGACCCAGTTTGTATCAAATCAGCTCAAGAACCAACAGCAAGGCCTACCTGTACCGACCGGTCCGCTATCTGTTTTGGCGTCTCACGTCATCCCACGTGCAGGAGGCTCGAGTACAGCTACATCTTCAGGGAGTGCAAATCTGAGCACAGTGCCCACGTCCAAGTCAACTCAGCTTCCTCCCCCACCCCAGTATGGTTTCTCGTTAACAGCCGATGGTACAGGCTTCGGTTTGAACGGCTCTGCGCCTGCGCCACAGTCCCAGATTTCCTCCACGCTTCACCCTCAGCACCATCCTTCGCATCACTTTGGACCTTATCATGATCTTCCGGAGTTGAAATCGGATCTCCCTGATCACTTGGATGCCCAGAACACGCTAGGACTCGGTGTGAAGCGCCAAAGGCTGTCAGTCGTGTCACAAGGTATTGTGATGTTCGCTTTGTTTGCGTTCTTCTTCATGGTGACACCGTTCAGCCAAACGAGTCACGCTGACTACGCCATTCCAAGCCTCAATTCGTTCCTTCCCTCCGATATGAACGCTTATTTCGTCGAGCCAACAGGAGGATTACTCAAGGATGTTAGCTCGGCATGGTCAGCTATCTGGTCCATTGCAGAGAGCTTCAATCCATACCCACGCCTCCCTGACAGCACTAGTCGAGCTCACTATGATGGTCCAAGTTCTGAGGCCTCCTCCACAGGTGATCAACTCAGTGAGTATCTAAAGCAAGTTGAGATGAACAAAGCAATGGCTGGTTCTAAACGAACCGAGAACGGCCCTCGTTCTCGAGTACTCCTGACATATGATCAGCAGCAGCAGCAACAGCAGCCTCCCTATCATCAGCACCAGCAACCGCAACCGCAAGCACAGCCTGCTCAGTACCAGCAAGCCCATCCTCAGCTCCCCCACGCTCCCGACACTGATCAAGACCCGAATGCGACCCCCCAGGCTGTTTTCTCGATGCTCTTGAAATCCGCACAGACGTCCACTGGCAACTCCGCGGACGGTTTCCCAGGTGGGTCAACCTACCATAGCCCAGGATCGGCAACTCATGCAATGGACGGTGCAAGTAAGACCACGGCGCAGCTAATGCAGAGATCAGTATCAATCCTCGACCTTATGGCGCTTTTTTGGCATATTCTTATGCCGATTCTGTTCTACTTCCTGTTGACACGCTGTGGTGTATTGGATACGCTTAATATGAATTTCGCAAGTCGTCCTGCTCCGGGTAAGACTGAAGGTGTAAGGGCAACGGTAATCCATAGCGAGAGTGAGGCGGATCCAACGAAGTTTAACAATGTTGCAGCTGCCGCTGCAGCCGCAGCCGTGGCAGCCGCAGCCAACACCACCGCGGTGGATGTGGCAACGCAGACGCTACTTCTGCGCCAACAACAGGAGCAACAGCAACGCAAGCAGGCTCTTGCCGAGCAAATGATCGCGATTCAGCGAGACGAACGTCTGCTCCAACAGCAAGCTCAGTATCTGTATCAGCGTCAGCAGCAACTCCAGCAGTTCAAGATCTACCAGCAGCAACTGCAACAACAGCAGCTGCAGGAGCAAGAACAACTGCGCAGGCATGAGAAGGAGCAACTCACCGTCAGCGGCGTCCGATCAATGTAAACTCCCTTTATGTACAGACCTAGATCTTCCTTTGCTCGCATAACCGGCCAGCCCACGGACTCATTGGCTTACCAACTAACTAAGTAAGCAACTTCCGAACCAAGCACTGCGGTCAGTACCGCCTTTTTCCGTCAGGGCCGTACTATGATTCAGGTACACTAGCACGGTTCAACCTTTTGATTCACTTTCTGATTCCTCTGCTTCATGTATCATCAATGTAGTAAATACAGATATGTTAGGTATCATAACTCATGAGTTTCGTGCGGGTGCTAAGTGCTTTTGGGGTTGTGAACATCTGTCGCGTATTCCATCTCCGCGTTGATAGGTTCTATAACCAGATCCTGCTCAAAGACCACCAGACACAAGAACCAGGGTCAAGCAGAATTGCTCGGAGTCCAACACTCGCTATTGCGTTTGTGCAGACCACTTGTATTTGAGTCCATTCTATGCTGGATTAGTAGGAGCAATCCTTCTGGACTGTCCATTCCACGGAGCGGCTTGCGCACTTCTCACAATTCGTAAACCTATTCTTGACTTGATGCAAGACCCAAGTCAGATCAACGAGATGCTTAAGTCCCCTGCAGAGGAGCATAGTGCCTCGGAACGTGGGGGTGAAACGCCCTTACTACTTCAAGATAGGCTCGATTCGTTGAAGAGGCACCGCTTACAACGGCTCAACTCGCTGAAGTAGAAATTAGTCTAGATCGGAAAATGATAGCGTCATGCTCTTTTGATGGGACCGTACAACTCTGGCCACTCGAGTATGAAGCCTGCACTGTGTTACCAAAGCGTGCGATTATACTGAGTTTCAGTCCAGATGGCACACTGTTGGCTACCTCAGCAAAAGACGCTACCGTTCATTTATGGGATGTACATTCCACGAGATACCTTGAGACCTTGAGTACTGATCCTTTGCATGTAACCTGTCTGAGTTTCAGTTGTGATGGGAGTCTGCTGGCGTTGGGCACCACTGGCCGGACCGTGCAGCTGTGGGATGTCGCGACCCGAAAAGCTCTCTTGGAGCTACACGGTCATCAGAACCATGTACAGTGTGCGAGCTTCAGCCCAACCGGGATGTTAGCAACGTGCGCTCGCGACGGCATGATTAAGCTCTGGAATTCTGAGTCTGGGGAGTGCGTGGCGAGTCTTGTGGTGCCTGGGCAGCATGATAATGTCGGATGCCTACGCTTTGGCCCTGATGGTAAACTTCTTGCCACGATAACTGACACTGGGATGGTGCGACTGTGGGATGCAGCGGCAAGACAACTGGTTGCAAACCTTGAAGTTCGACCCCCCCCCCCCCCCCCCCAACACCAACCCCAAAACACCACAACACAGAAAATACAGAAACACA
>Ga0180217_1000671_pt1 | contig 48796 bp, 20 predicted proteins | sample eDN3rd37CBELigOP_FD_128521 | JGI IMG/M metagenome (GOLD analysis project Ga0180217, IMG submission 128521) | Enriched Organic Plus compost microbial communities from Emeryville, California, USA - eDNA 3rd pass 37_C BE-Lig OP (version 2) (version 2) ...
CAGTCAGTCAGTCAGTCAGTCAGTCAGTCAGTCAGTCAGTCAGTCAGTCAGTCAGTCAGTCAGTCAGTCAGTCAGTCAGTCAGTCAGTCAGTCAGTCAGTCAGTCAGTCAGTCAGTCAGTCAGCCAGTGTCAGTGTCGGTGTCAGTGTCGGTGTCAGTGTTGGTGTCAGTGTCGGTGTCAGTGTCAGTGTCAGTATCAGTGTCAGTGGCGCTGCACGACTCGACTTGACTTGACTTGACTTGGTTGAGTCAACTTCGCTTCCTCCGGTGGTATGCAACTCGAAGTGTGCTGGTAATATAATAATCAATATGGTAAATAAACGGTAAGATACAGTACAATACGCACTGTAATTTACCGTAATGCACCGCAACACACCCTAGCCTATGCGGCTGTGTGTCTCATCAAACCGTCGCCAATGTCCAGTTCTAGCCGTATCCGGCTAAAATCTCAGTGCACCCGCCTAAGAAACTTCCTCCACTGGCCTAAGAAACTTAGTTAGCCGCCCGCGCAGATTTAGTTAGTTAGCCTCCTAAGATTTCTTCTTAGCTGCCCTAGCTAGGGCCCCTTCATTCAAGTTGCCGGGTCGCCGGGCCGCCTAAGATATTTATTTTCTTAGCACAGCTGACACACTGGTATACACTGACATAGAGACACACCGACACTGAGGCACTGAGGCACTGACGCGCTGAGGCACTGACACACTGACACAGTGACACTGACATGGGCGTGAAGGGCCTGCTTAAAGTGCTCGCGCAGCACATGAAGCGCGTGCATATTGCCAGCTTCAGCGGACAACGCGTCGCAGTTGACGCGTCAACATGGCTACACCGAGGCGCGGTGGCGTGTGCCAGGGCACTGGTGCTGTCACGCGACGGTGGCAATACCCCACGCGCACATATCCACTACTGTCTGCGCATGCTACACATGCTCGTAACGAGCGCGGGCGTTGCACATGTCGTACTGGTGTTCGACGGCGCGAGACTGCCCGCCAAGTCCGTTACTCATTTGGAACGCGAAGAGGAGAGACAGAGGGCGCTATCCACGCTGCTTGCACTCGAGGCAGCCTCGGGAAGCCCTCCTCAATCCGCCTACATGCCTGCGGTCGACATCACTCCAGAGGGTACGTAGTGCTGTATGCTCGTTTCGTCGTCGGTTACGCGGGCTACGTCTCCACCCTAAGAGCCTTGGAACAATTTTTCCAACCTCGTGTTCCGCGTTGCACATGCTGGGTAGACACCGAGGGCGGACTCGATATGGTGCCGACACACTCTACAGGTTTGAAACTATCAGTGTCCGCTCTGGTCATACTTGAAGACATTCTCCTCACCGCAAATCAACTTGAAATTGTAATGCCTGCACTCTCCGATCAACCCTCATTCCAGACGCCCACATGCTGCGGGAGCTCATCAAGCTCGACGAGAAGCTCAACGCAGTTGTAGAATGCATCACTGCACCCTACGAAGCTGACGCACAAATCGCCTACCTCTGCAGAACCAAATACGTTGATCTGGCCATCAGCGAGGACTCCGACTTGATCGTCTACGGTGCTCCGAAGATCCTCTTCAAGATGGATGGGAAGGGAAATGGAGACCTGCTCGACGTGGAGGCGCTCGTAACTGGCGCGGTGTATGACGATGGTCGCAGAATCATGGCTTGGAACCACGGCCTTCTGCTTGGACTGGCCGCCCTCGGCGGGTGTGGTAAGTTAGGCCTTTGTTAGTGTTGTAGTGTTTGCAGCTTGACTGACATCCTCTTGAAACGATTCCTTCCGACTCTGCCATAGGCTCCAGGTTCAGCTGACTGAGACCCTTAGCCTCACTCCACCTTCCCTACCCCCTCACACACATTTAGACTACCTCAAGTCGCTTCCTGGAATGGGCGTCCAGAGAGCGCTTTCGTATGTGCTTGAATACGGTAGCATCGATGCAGCCTTGAAACCTATACTTGAGAACCACATCCCAACCGACAAGCTGCTGTGTGATATTGTAAAATCAGTTGGCTTGGACCCATCGCTTGCCGGGTTGAACAAAAAGACAAACGCCGGACAGTCTGACCCTCAGCAAAAACCAGCGGAACCTCTTTCTGCATTCACACGGTTCACCTGCTATCGTGCGGCTATCTATCGATGCCGGCTCGTCTATATGCATCAACACGTTTATGACCCAGTCACTGGAAAATGTGTCCCAGGACTGCCTCTGCCTGATACCCCCTCTCAACTCGCCCAGTTGGCAGTGCTCGCGCACTTTGACACTCGACTGCTACGCAATGTTGACGGTGCAAGTAGCAGTCTGTTGCTTTCCGAGATTTATCGAACTCTGATCGGTGAACCTGTGAGCGACGGAGAGATCAGGCGAATCGCGCTGGGCATGGTGCATCCCGAAACGAAAGTTCCCTTCACAACTCCGCTACAGTTGAAACCGTACAAATACGATTATACCGATGGAATGGACAACAAGCTGCCAGATACAGAACCAGCCGAAGCTGCCGCCGTTCACTGGGACTCAAAGGTATCCATTGAATACGTGGATCAACAGCAATTTGAGACGAAAGGCAATGAGTGGAGGAATCGCAGGCTGACGAAGATGTCCAAAGCACAAACGCCGCCGTCAAACTCCGCACAATCACTACTGGAAAGAAAAGTAGCGGAGGTCCTATCTCCTGTGCTCTTGGGGCAGAGGCGCAACCCAGTTCCTTTTGAGGACACCTGCCAGGACAAGGTTCGGAAGCGCCTACGACAGGTATCAAAATTTCACGATCATGAATGCGATCGCAGTCATATTCAGAGCGCGGCATATTCAGAACCTGCAGGAAACGTAGCACCGATTCGTTGTAATAACGCTTCTGTGCAGTTCCACAATGAGAAGGAGAACGTACTGTATGCTAAAGACGAATCGCTAGCAAGGGTGAATACTGAATCAGCCAGACCAATCTCCATCGTAAAGTCAGGCAACAGGGAGGCGTACTTGCTTCAAATGAAGAGGTTGGCCGGAGAGATCTCTGTGTCTCAGCAACAAGAGGAACTGCCACCCACGGAATCTACCGCAGGTAATGTTACAAAACCATTGGACATTACGTCTCCCATTCCAAAATGGGTAAAACGCATGCGCGTACCATTTTCAGCACCACACCGAAAAGAAGTCGCCCGGATTCGAAGCTCAGCAGTAACAGCCTTGTCGACGCATGACCTCTTCCAGAGTACCACACATGAGTCTTCGGATACAGCAGCAGAACGAACAAGTCGGATGTCAATTCTCTGTACCGCCTCCGAAACGAGTGGTACGGACTCCTCGCAACTCGCATCAAAGCCAATGCAGCCTCCACAGGTCACGCTTTTCAGTGTCAGTCCTACCCGAGGCTCAACCGTATGCCTAGCGTTGGAGTTAGATCAGAGAGAAGTCGATCGAGGGGCTCGCCATCGAACGATGCTCGAGAAACTGAGTTGGTCACCCGATATGGGAGACGAGACTGACTACAGTGCCGATTGGAGGCTGGAATTCGACCCTGGGTTCCTAGATCAAGACGAGGCGAATCATATCGACGACTTCGACAAGCCGCTTCAGTTCAAGGTCCCCGGACGAGGATCAGGCACACAGCTTCAGCGGAAATTCAAGTTACAACCGTTCGGCGAATAATGAGGCACCTGATCAAGAATATACCTTAAGCATATTTGTAGACGTTAAAAGCAACACGAACAATTGTATGTCATGTGAAACCTGTCGCGATGGAGATCCTTGTGTACGTTGAGAAGTTGGGAGGACTAATTAGAACGGCGGGGCACGTGCACAGAAGTGACGGACTAAAATAGGAGAAAGGATGATAAGAGGCAAATTGACAACAAGTGGTATTCTCGAACATATTATGCAATGACAAAACCGGTGTATAAATACAAGATTAAATTTGAAGTCAGGGCCGAATCAGGAGCTACATTGCTTACTTAACAATCGATGCTCGGCGCTTGCCTTGATTACTCGTCACAGAGGCGATCAATGCTTCGACCAATGCGACAAACTCTGCGGCCTGTGGCGCGGATTCGAAAGCCATATCAAGCGTGCGATGTGCTTTATCAGTACGTTTGCTGTAATCCGCTTTCTTCTGTGCAGTATCATAGATGACGATATTGCCCAAAGCGACTAGTCCACCATCTTCGGGAGCCGCCTGTGGGTTCTTCTCCTCTTCGCATGCTTCTTCTCCATAGCCTGCAACGGTGCGCGGACTGAATGACATGGTTGAACGCAGTGCGTCCTCGGTGGGCTGAACCGTAGGGCGATCAGAGGGCAAAACCAGATGTTGGATGATGCTTACGCACAGCATTGGGTGCATCGCACGCGGTGCACTGTAGTTCTGCATGACGAAGGTGTGCTTACCAATTACGACATCTGCAATGTAGGTGAGGGGAATGCACCTTTCACTATCGACTTTGCGATCAGATTTCGACTTGCTCCAGCAGATGGCTCGCCGCTGCTTATCATAGAAGACTGTACGCTCTTGCGGCTTCCCCTTGTCATGCGAGAATTTAGTGACACGGAAGCCCTCAATCAGCCGTTGCTCGCGATCGGGTGTTAATAGCAGTTTTGGACTCTTCATAGCTGCGTTCGTTGGCAGAACACCTGAGAACGATGCTCGAGACATCGAACCACGGCGATGAGACGCTGCTGAAGACGAAGACAGAAGCGATGGTGACGGCTCTGGGAGCGGAGTTAATCCGCCTGACGAATCGCCATGAGACAAAGGTTGAGGAAGTGGGGTTGTGAGGACCGGTTCTAGGCTGGTCGCGCGAGCTGAGCTTGACAGAGCCTGAGGGCTGGGGCTCGGACGACCGGTGCTAGACGGCAAAGATTCATGGTCTTCAATCAGTTTCTCCAACTTCAGTGGTTTGGACGCAATGATCTCAAGAGCAGATGGCTCGCGCAAAACCTGGGGAGTGTAGAACTTCGATGAGTCTAAGGTGTCAGTTGAAGGAATAGGAGATGGGGCGCGGGATCGAGAATTCAGTGACGATGGCGTTGCAGCCGGAGTCACTTGAAGAGTTCCCAAAGCGTCAACAACCACACGCTGTCGACGGCTTGCCTTGGGTGTGGTCAAAGCGGCAATCACAGCCTTGGCAGCGGCTTCATCAGGCGTTTGAGGCACAAATGTGCATGTCAAAACGATATACCCATGCTTGCGTTCAGCAGCCGGTTCATCATCTTCGTCATATAGTTCGTCAGACTTCCCTTTCGTTGAGGGCTGCATCGCGCGCTGAACAGAATGTAGGTGTTTGGCTAGAGAGCGTGAAACTGAGACATCAGGTAGCGTTTCCGGGGGCACGTATTGGCGCAGTGCTTCTCGAATCGCGCGCGCTGTGAGTGCCTCGGTAACCACATGAGACGAAGAGCCAGGAGCAGTCGAAGAACCTGCGTGTTCCATGGCAAGCTTTTTCACTTGAGTTCTAATGGCCTTGCGCGCGCTGCGGTCATGCTCTGCGAAGGTTAGGAGCGCGCGCTTGTACATATGTCTACGCGCACGAGGAAGCGACAAGGGTACACGAAGCTTTGCGACTGTGACTCGCACAGTTCCAGGTTGCTGTGGCTCACCTACGCGTGGCTCTGGTGCCGCGGCACCTGTGGCTGTTCTGTAGAATGCCTTGCCGGAGGTAACGCACGCCGTGGCAATCTGATCCAAGCCAATCTCGCTTTCAGAGAGCCAGTCAGTTTCTGTTACGATCGGATTGGTTGGATCTACATGAAGCAGATCATACACATTAAGCTGCACAACTTGGCGTGCGTTTGGATTGTAGCTCAAAGCGAAAGTGGTCTCAAACGTGTGCCTCTCTTGCTCATGAGAAATATCTGTGTGACCAATGAAAATATCATTAGCAAGCGCATGGGAAGATGTGTACACACCAATCAAGAAGTTTGGATCGGAGGCATCAGGAGCACGAATGTGTAATGGAGGCAGGTTTCGGTATGAAATGCTGAATTCAATACGGCCAGGTGGAAGTGAGTCAGGAATAATAACTGGAAGCTCTGCTAGCTCAAGCTGCCCAAGAGCCGACGAAGCCCCTGCCTCATTCTGAACTGTCCGACCTTCTGCCTGAACTGCTTCAACTTCTTCGTCAGCGGCATCTGCAGGAGCTGGATCATCCAAGGGTTCCATTCCTTCTTGGGGGTTTTCGGTCAATGTGGGGCCAGACTCCTCGTCTTGTCGTGTATCATAGATTCCAGCTCCCCTCGCCTGTGCGAGACGGCCTGTTGAGCGTGCGCTAAGGGGTGGGGGCTTATACGAGAGTCGCCGGAGTGCAAATGGTGGTGGAGTTCGTACTCCCCACATTTTACTTGGCGTCCAGTGTCTGACGCGTTTTTCTGTTTCAGGTACAGCTTTAGATACGGATGTGGTCGCTGCAGGTAGAGGAGGAAGCTTACCGCTTCGAGGTGAGATACCTAAAATGCTGCTCTCGGAACCACGTCGTTCATGCTGTGGACTAGCTGCTGGCACTGAAGTTGCCTCATCAAGCTTCTTAAACTCAGGAACGTATGAACGGAGAGCAGCAAAGAGCTCACCACCCGAGGTCACGACGGCAGGAGGAGTCAAGCGGCTGGCTCTAAAAAGCGAAGTTAAAGCCGTGATCCAGACATCTCTGAATCTCAATGATGGAGCGCGTAGGTGGAGCGCAGTAAGACGCTTCTGCGTAGAGTTACCAGGCTGTCCGTTCACGTTTGTAGCTCTGAAAGAACCAGATGACGGTACAGCTAGGATCAGCGTGACACGAGTTGCGGAACGATAAGCGATGCTGGTAAGCAAGCGCCTCTTTGCTGTGCTGTGTGGGGGTGGAAGAGGCGGAGCGGAAGTCGGAGGAGTGCCTTTGGATGGATTTGACTCCGAGATATTTGAAGCGAAGATCTTTGTGATATCACTGGGTGAAGCATCGAAGGGAAGCTGACGTAGACGATCTTCATACTCTTCAACAGCCGCTAGAATAGGATCATCCAAGTACAGGATATCTGCATAGTCATCAACACAGATCGCCACCACGTCATTCAATGACAAGGCGTTGTTGTCACTCTTGGCGTCACGGCAGACGAAGTCCAGGCCCGCCTGAATGTCGCCTGGAAGGAGAACATCCACGTTTTCTAGGGCCTCTTTGCTAGTGACATAGTTCAATGCCGCAGTGGTGGCATCGCTAGGAGATGTCCACCACAAGAGGCCAAGCTCCGGGACCTCTCCTCCAGACTGTGCTGACTGCGAAGGAGCCTGATAGAATAGATGGAGAGTTCTCAGTGTGCTCGCTGGTCCCTGCTTGGGGCTTGACGTGATAGGTGCGCCATTGGTCGCAGCGATATCTTCCGTCGTCGATCCATAAGCCATCCGCAGCGCGACAAGGTCGCGTACTGAGTAGCCGTTCAGCAAGACCGATCGAATCACACCCTGATTCACAACGTTCACCGATAGACCCCTTTGGAAGTCGCTCTCATTTGGGATGAAACTATGCAACAGAATCTGTCCCAGCGTTGCATCCACATCGAGCAGCTCCCCTGGCACCACGATACCTCCAGACAGCATCAAGGATGGCGTCGTAGACGTAGGCACGCTGGGGCGGCGGTACGACTTTGGTTGCATGTACCTAGGCTCCGTAGAAGAGAACATCGCAGTCTGTCGCTCGTTCATTGCGATTCGTGCCTTCGCAATGGCATGCAATCGAGCAGCAGAGGCCTCTTGCCAAGCTCGCAATAAGGTTGGCGCGAGACCATATGGCTCGATTGGATTGAGGAGCCATCCTGCCGCTGGATTGGGAAGAACTTCGAACTCCACACCTCGTGAGAGCCAGGCTCGCAGTACATTCAGCACAAGCGGTGTAGGTTGACTGAGGGCGAATGAGCTCGGAAGGTGAGCTCCGGGTTCAGGGACCTGAGCCCCACCCACATTCTTCGAATCATTGTGTACCTCCTGTGAGTGCTCCACTGGCTCATGGGATGCATCGGTCGTCGTCATCACATTCGTAATGGCGGAAAAGGCAGCAGAAAGAGCAGATCCGGGTGACCCCATCAGCGCAGCAGCTCCTGTTAACGACGCTCTACGATCTCTCGCTGGGGTCTCGAAATTCGTGAGTGAAGGTCTCCTCGCGGTGATGGCGATCTCTTCCTGAGAAAGGCATGTCTGCTGGGTACGATGAGCACCGCTGCCAGCGATGGAAGGGAAGGAATTACCAAGGGATGACTGGGAAGGTGGCCAGAGGACATTCGCTCCCGGTATGGGGAGTTCTTGGCGTTCGGTACTAGCCGCCGAGTGGCTCATGAAGTGGACTTGCGTTGGGCAAATGCGGCCTCCTACATAAACCGATCCTGGATGCACGTCTCCTTGTTCAGAGGCGTTGTTCATTAGTTCCGACTGCATCTCAAAAGGCCTTGAAATGCCGTTGCTCACCGCATAGGCTTGCAAGTGCGCCAATGCACGGGGACTCAAATGGGTGACGAGCAGAGCCATAAGTGCTGATACCAATGTGGCTCGATCTAGCACGTTAGCACACTCGAGTTCCCAAAGAGCCAAGGCGATGGTGGGTTTACCACTAGGGTTGGGATTTGAAACGTCTGTAACGTAAGTCTTTGTAACAATCGTCAGGCATGCGTCATCGCTCACAGCTGAAAGAGCTGCAGCGCGCAAACTTGATGTCAACTTGCCAATATACAAGTCGGTGATCGAGCTTGGGAAAATGATTGGGGATGATGCATCAACTGATGAGTCGGCTGTCGAGCCCGTGAGCTCCACAACGAACTTGTCCTGAGCAGCAGCCGCTGTCGCCGCAGCCGTCCCGGTAGTCGCGAGGGAGATGCTTCCTGTCTTAGCTTTGTGCAAGTTCAGTCGATCGTGAGCTGTCGCGCGTCTCACCTTGCATGTAGCAAAAAATGTAGGCTGTGCTTGTGGCCTTGCTGAGGCTTGGACCGCTCGTGGGTGCTGTTGTTGCTGCTGCTTTTGATGACAACGAATCCGAATGCCGCGAGTTGCAAGCACATTAAGGCCCTCCACAAACTTTTCACCAAGTTTACGACGAATGTCAGATGCAAATGGAGACTCCACTTGACCAGGCATCAGGGTCCAAACTGCAGGTAATGGATAAGCGCTACCTTCGAGCCACTCATGGATATCAAGAGACGTAACATTTTTGCCCCCACTCGATGCTGTGGTAACTGTGGCCGTGGTTGTGGTGGTGGTGGAAGCATTGTCCAATCCGGGTTTGGACGAGGCCTGTGTCGTACTTGACGTCAACATCTCATTTGCAGCGGCTGTCTGTGCTGCCATTGCGGGTGTATGTTTCGGTTTTACAGCAGCCACCGCATCAGCAGCTTGGGCATTTGTGTTCTGAGCTGGCTCGGGAAGAATCGAAACGCTTGCACGAGAGGCTCCTGCGGCTGAGCTCTGGCGACGTTTCTGAGTCACTTGAACAGTGAACTGATCCAGAACGAGAGCTTGATCAGCGTCTGCTTCCTCGTTATCATCAGCCTTCGCAGGGGGTTTTGGCACTGGGGTCTCCGAGTGCCTCGAGTTGTCCTTTTCTGGTGTGAAGGCCTCCTTGGCAAATCGTTGCTCAAGGACGGCTGCGATCGGGCTACGGTCAACCGTTCCTGCCGTACTAGATTTTGGGGTGAGCTCTTCGATCACAGTCGGAGCTCGATCAGACGCTCCTGTTTGTGACCCAATGGGGGCTTCAGTTTCGTTGCGAGCTGTTTGAGGTGTTGCATAAGCTGGTGGACTCGACTTTGCCGCAACTGGTGGGGAAGCAATGGGAAGTGGCGGCTGTTCACTCCTCTGGGCCTCTTTGGACAGGCTCGCGATATCGCATGCAGCGCCTGAGGACGCTGTAGTTACTGTGGTAGGCGTGGCCGGTGGCTGTTCATCCTTTGCGACCTTTCGAATGAACTGGTGCTCCAGGGGATTTCCATCGGCATCCTTGAGTGTCTTGAGAATATTATGGAGTGAGAGGGACCACACGTCACGATGGCGATCTGAGGAAGCACGCAAGTCCATGCAGTCAAAATCAAACTCCCTGGTTGGGTCGCGAACGAACTCGAGGGGTCCCTGCGACCAGTCGATGACGAGTGTGACCCAGCAGTTAGCCGCATCGGATGTGCATTGTGGAAGGCCGGACGCCCCACACTTCTTCGCATAGTGCCAGATCAGACCTCCCAGAACCTGGGAAGTGGGGATATTCGGGTTGTACGCATCGGGATCTGTCACGTGTTCGACCATGATAGAGTCTTCATGCAGCATGAGCGAGAAGTTTCCACAGTACAAGCCGACAATTTGGCTGAGATGCACGCGTATATTATCCTGTGCATTGGCCTGCTGTGTGCTCAACTTTGGCTGCGCAGACGCCTGGGGCTGTGCAGTAAACGTAAGATATCCTCCTTGTGGGTCATTCTCAAAGGTTGCAGTAGTCTTGCGTTGGCTGGAGTGCAAACTGGAACTTCGTTCCAAGTTATAATGAACAAGCTCAATAGGCTTCTTCAGTGCCGCTATCAGTCGTGACAACTGCACGCCTGACTTGGCCTCGGACATGGTATCCTCACCTCTTTCCAAACTGAAATCCGTTGCACTATGTTTTCCTCGAATTTGAGGGGGCTCGTGGGGTCACAGCGCGGGACAAATCGGTCAGCCCGTGTGTTCCAAGTGCTCTTCGTCGAACCGTAATGTTCAGCTGCGACACACTACACCGGCACCGGATATATTCAATCAATTCCAAGGGTCCACTTCTTGTTTGAATTATAGCCGAATCCGGCTAAAATCAAAATCCAGCATCTAGTGGTCGCGTGTGCTGACATCCGACTCGTTGCGGTTGAGACACGCGAACTGGGAAGGGGAGCGCACAGTCCAGGAAGTTCCTGCAGGACGCGATAGTTCGATTCAACCCTGTTCACTAATCCAAACAAGACTTGATGGTGTGTATGCATCTCGGACTTGCTCACTTAGCAGGTGTGCTGGAGGGAATGCATGAGTGATCGTCAGGTTCATCATCGATTCACCCATCACGTATGGCTTTATTCGGGACAGCAATGCCAAACTACGAACTGGTTGCTCAGAAGTGACTCTAGGATCATGAGGCGAACTGCACGAGACCACCAAATGCTAGTCGCTCCTTGGTTTCCAACTGTGATGGCAGTGTATATAGAGCGAGCACATAAGGTCGAGCAGACATAGACTGGCGGATATCAACAAGCTTCTCCTTGAATTTCCTCGACAAGGGGTAATCGCGACAAGACACAAGTATCTCGTTTGTTGGTCCCCACAGTCGGGCGGCCTGAAAGTTGGCTGAGCCTCGATAGATGGTTGTGTTGAGTCGAAAGGGATTAGCTGGACTGAACTGATGACGAACTGTGTGTGAAAGAGTGTTTTCAACATGCTCCTGCCATACCATAGCATCCTGCGTATATCAACCTCTCGTTAGTATCTGAGAAAGAACTGGGACAGGACTGGAATACCGCATCGCCAGGGCATAACTTGTTGAAGCCTCAGTCCGATCACGACTGGAATCCAGAATCATTGGCAGTGCCTTTAGATATATTCTGTCCAGTGGAGGCGCGTGAATATCTCTCCGCCTTGAGCGGTACCGGTGTGTGTCTACCCGTGTCGGTTTCACTGAACCTACCTTTTCTCGTGACTTCATCCACCCGCATGGTCATGGAACGAGCCGTTTCACGGAAGTGCGAGCGGGATATCCGTAGTTTGGTGAGGATATCAACCGTGCGGCTGGGTATCCTCTGCGCCAGACAAAGAACAGGCTCTGAGCTATTATCCTTGGTCATGATTCTTTGAATTAGCTGTGTCGCAGCTGCACAGATCCACCTCAACACTCGTTTGTGTCGGCGTTCTCTGGTGAAATCCGTCCGAATCCGGGCCAGGACGGATAGGAATTGGAGGCGAAACCAAAGCGGGATAAACATGTCTAAGGAGTTCATCACCGTACTGTACGAGGCCCACAACGAAGGTAAGTAGATTGGAATGGATGTAAAGAATATTATGCACGGGTTTATATCCCACAACACCGACGCCTTACCTACAAATGCGATCAATTTTCTCCGCCATTTGCGCTTTTTGTCGTTTCAACGGTCGTTCCGGGATGCTATTTTTGTGTGGTTTGAGGGTATGCATTCTGCTGTGTGAGTTGATTATTCGTGTGATTCAACTGGTGTGGAACCTGCATATTATCCGCGCCGGTTAAAACCCACCAACACTCCCGCTAACTCGCGCCTGACCCTCTGAACCAACCCGACTTCGCAGGCCCCAACCAAAAGGAGTATGAGCAGCAGCTCTTTGAGTGGCGTGCCACCAACTTTGCCGATTATTTATACCAGGCGAGTGTTACTGCGGCCACTGCTGACTCCACTGTGAACCGTATGTATGCTAGCATCGCGCTCAAGAACGCCCTCGATGCTCGAGACGATGCTGCTCAGGCTGAGGTAAGTATATGATGAATATGTCTCGAGGCATGCCTTCGCGTGAGCGTGATCATGCTATGGGAGGTGTAGTTATGTCGCGCTAAGCTTGTCTCCAGATTCCACGGTAAATGGCCAGGAATGAGCCTCGGATCCTCGTTCGAAATACCTCACCTGAGCGAGGAGTTCTCGTGGAGGAGGTGTCCTAGGGTAGGCATCAGTGCGCATGGTGTTTATTCTATGCTATAGATTATGCAATGAAGTAGCTTACTCATGCCTGTTGCTTCCTCGATGCCTCACTATCTAGATCCTTTTGCAACAATGGTGCGACGTTCCCCGGGAGCATCGAATTGAGATCATCTCCAACATGTTCAACGCACTCGTGTCCAAAGAGTCCATCGTGACAAAACTCGTGCGTGACAACGTGGCGTATGCACTTGCAGTTCTGGGTGGCCTTGACGTGCGTGTGAATGGAGTCACGGATCTTTGCCAGCGCCTCATCGCAGTTCTGTCAGAAACCGAGACCACAGCGCAGGTTATTACTGGTATTCTCCTCGCACTCGGTTATCTGACTGAGCGTGTACCGAATCCAGATCATCTTGGTGAGGGTGCCGTCCAGAACATCCTCAATGCATTGAGTGTCGCAGTCGGAATTGATAACCCTGACGTTCAGTCAACGGCTCTGTTCGCGTTGGGTGTTACCTTGCCATGGTGCGCGCCCTACTTCGACGACCCAGAGTCATGCATGCAGCTCATGCAACTCGTGGTGCCTTTCATCAACCCAGACTGTGCACACGAGGTCCGTCTTCAAGCCTGGAAGACTCTGAAAACGATGGTTGACCACTACTATAACAACCTTCCGAACGAAAGCGTTGAGGCGATCTACCAGGTTACGGAGCGTATTTTGCCTGAGTCCTCGCTCGATATGATGGAAGAGGATTCTAAAATTGTCCGAACGGCCATCGAATTCTGGCTCGCCGTGGTGGATCACGAGTCGCAAGTTGTGGCAAAGCGTGCAGAGCTCGAGGAGAACCACGAAGAAGTTCCCGCATACCTCATCAACCGTGAGTTCACAGAAGCTATCGCAGCTCTCTGTCCTATCTTGCTTAACCTCCTAACGCTTCAGACAATGCCTGAGGAAAGTGCGCTTAATGATGAAGTGGCACAGTCATCGATTCCGGAGTCCGCTGCAACACTGCTGCAGAGTATAGTTATGCATATTGGTGCAAGTCCCGTGGGTATGGAAAGGGCAGCAGAAATCGCGAATTTCGTAAATACCTGCTTTACCGAGAGCAGCTGGGAACATATCGAAGCGGGTGCACTTGCACTTTCATCACTTATTTCACTTGCCACGATCGTTAGGTCCGAGGACTATCGAGAGACCATCGAGAAGATCGTGGAAACCATCCCATTCATCTTGAGCCTCACCACACTTGCTGAGAGTCCAGTGACCCAAAAGACCGCTGTATGGTTGATCTCACGTATCTGCGAGGACATGTACGAGTATTTGGACGATGAAATTAAGGCGCAGTTCATCACACAGATGCAGGAGACGATGCTCCATCGCCATACGCTTGTATACAGTGTAGCGACAATTAAGAACATTGCCGACTTCCTAGTTGCTGAAGCCGAAGATTCGGGCAAGATTCCGGACACAAATATCTTTTCGCCGCAGTATGATATTCTGTTCGAGCGATTAATGCAGGCCTCCTCGCTGGCCGGCCAACTCTCACTATTTGTCTATGATGCAATTGCGCACTTCACTCGTGCAGCAGCACGCGATTCCCTCCCCTTCCTGGAATCCCAGTTCGCTCCATTCTGTGAAACGCTGAGCCAAGCATACTTGAAGCACGCGACTCCTGGGATTGATGACAATGAAATGCAGCAAATTGTCATCACGCTTTCGCATGGGTGTGCGATCCTGATGGGAATGCTCCAATCGCTTGGATACTCCGATGCGCTCAGGAGCCGGCTTGGTGCATTCGTTGAGATGCTCTGCAGCTTTACCACGCTGGACGATCCCTCGTTGTCCGAGGATGTCTGCATGCTGCTGGTGGAGGTCGTTTATTTGTCGAAGAATGACTTCACCCCCCTCGTTGAAGGCATTGTGCCAATCCTCCTACCAATGCTCGACAAGGCCCAGCAGAATAACCAGCCGGCGCTCTTCAACGCGTGCCTCATGCTCCTTGGTACGCTTTCCAACCGTTCATTCAGATCAGTTGTGAAGGAACAAGCAGATGCAAACGTGATTATCACTGAGTTGATGAATGCTCTTGGAAACGAAAACCTCATCTTGAGCTGCAAGCCACAGATTATTTCAGTACTGGCGGACTTCGTAAGTGCGCTGGATCTGGCCTTTGATATTTTCGTCCCACACGTTATGACCAGCCTCGTAGAGGCTTCGCAGTTCGCTGTAATTACTGATCCTGGAATGGATGACGAGGATGTCCGAGTGTACCACGATCTTCAGTTCCATATTCTGCTGACGTACAGCAATCTGTTACGCCGCCGCGAATGGGACCCCGCAAATGTGGCGCCGTTCCTTGAACCAATGGTCGAGTTCCTTCAGCGCATTGCAGGTGATGCACGAAAGTCACCACTTGTCCTCGAGTGGGCATTCAAGGTGCTCGTCGATTTGATTCATGTCTCCCCCAAGTTTGAGGCCATCGGACACAACTTGGGCCAGGCGCTTAAGACTACCGACTTTGAGCCTCTCTTCACGGTTTCTAAGCATTATGCGCACAAGGATGAGAAGCTAGCAAAGGCACGTACAAATGCAATGAATCGCCTGAGCAAGCTTCGATCTCAGTAAGTGCTTTCTTGGATCAAGTCGATCTGTCTTAGCACGTCTGTTTTCTGACTCCACGCAGCATTCGCTATCTTATGCTCACTCTGTCGTTTAATAGGCACGCATTTTTGCAGACCGTGGGATCTCTGACGATACTGATGTCAGGTGCACTGAAGTAAAACCCCAGGCACAGCGAGATCATAAAATCCTTTATTAGTATAGTTATTCTGCTTAGCTGGGCGCAGATTGTAATTTCCAAGCGGGACTTCCTTGTGACGGATTTATTACTAATCGACAAAAGCAGTTACATCTTCGATCCTGGAACTGGGACACATGCCGCCTCTTTGCGAGCATGCAAAGCCATATGTCCCTTCTGAATACCCTCAATTGCAAGAGCTCGCATAGCTGCGAAGTTTTGTGCCAGACCCACGGAAGCCATGATCTCAGCGAGTGTCGCTGAGTCAGGATTACCCAGAAGAGCCAATGTCCACTTAAAGATTGGATGAGCGCCTAGGGATCCACCCTTGGTACCGACTGCCAGAGGAACTTCCATCGTACCTTCGAGATATTGTTGCTGTCGTGATGGCGCAGAGACAGACTCTGGTGATGTCGTGGAGGAGTCCAGTGAATCCGAAGTAGCTGAAGTATCGGCCGTGGGTTCGTCCTCGACGATGGCGTAGCGTGTAACGGGTTGATAGACTCCACCTACTGATGCAAACGCATGCACAGAAGCCTCAACTGCACGAGTATCCTGTCCGGTAGCTAGAGCCACGGCATCCACTCCGTTCATCGCGCCTTTGTTGTGAGTACATGCACGATAGCTGTCATCTCTCGCGAACTCCCAAGCGTTCAGGACTCGCTTTGCAACCTCGATGCCCTCGACACCCTTCCATGCCAACGATTCGACTGGCAGTCTAAATGACGACTTGACCATACGGTGCAAACAGAGATTCGAAAGAATGCGCAAACCAACCACAGGTTCTACTGAGACGGCATCCGTCTTGGAATCCTCGCTGGTTTCAATTTCTCTTCGGCATTTGGAGGCAACGAAACCCGAAACACCCTCAGCAATCGTGTTGACCAGATTGGCGCCCATGGCATCGCACACGTCTACGAGGAGATGAAGCACAACAAAGGGGTATCCTGTGACAGGAGTGGAGACACTGGGATTTCCTCCGGGTGCGAGATCAGGACTCAGAGGATGGTTGGATCCAGCAAAGTAGCTCAATGCGTTGACAGCGCTGGGACCATGCCGACGGGGGAGTCGCAGATGGATCTCAATGTCCTTGACACCGCCTCCGCGCTTCACCATGTTTTCGCAGTACTTGTTGGCCTCTTGGATGATCTCTTCCCTGGCAGCTTCGAGCAAGCTCACTGCCTCGGTCGCTTGTGCCAGCGCAGAACTATATGCGGCCTCGCCACTCGCCTTGAACGTGAGCTGGATTTGTGAGATCATGACGTTGGCAGTGTGCGCTGCAGTGAAACCGCCGGCCTTGTCATAGATCAACTTCGAAGCGGAAGAAGCCGCGGCTAGATTTGGAGATGCAATGAGATTCGCCAGCCACTCAATCAGTGATGCGTTCTTCAGCCATCCAAGCATTATGCGTGAGAGAAAAGATCAGCAAGCTGGAGATACGTATGATGACTACGTACCGATCACGGAGGGCTCCTCCGTGCACATGGGCACAATGTAGTGTTTCCCATTCACAACGAAATATGGCGCGACGCCGATCTATACGTGTTAAAGGGTGGTTCATCGATGCGCGTGAGCTAGTACAATGACGCAGCAGATGGTGCATGCCCAACCGGTGCTACATTCGTGTGCATCCAACCCCAACAACCCCTAGGCAGTGAACACCCAGTCGGGGCACAAACCTCGTGGTGGGGCATCGGATTGATTGGATGCCAATGTAAGTGCCAGGAGAAGATACGCAGACGGTCGAGGCGTACAATAAAAGATACGTACAGGCATACCCAGAATACCAACGAAGTTTTCGATCATCTTATCGCCAATGGCCGTGGTGAGGCCACCATGCTCAAGAAGCTGATTAAGTTTCTCGAGTTCTTCATTTTGCTGAATATCTTCGGTCTGCGGGAGCAATAGCCGTCGACGCTCTTCGATTGGCTTGGAAAAATAGCCTGAGAAGCGAGATAAATCGTATTTAGCTTGCGTCGACATGGTAATAATAATGTTTCAGATATCTAGACAATCTGCAAACTAACCCGAAATTGAAATTGACCGGATATGCGGTGTGACTGTGCGGTCCGCGGCAAATGAGTCGCCTTTGAACTCGTGTCCACACTATAGCCTGGTGTGCATGAGAGCAGGCCCAAACACGATCGAGACAGCGAATATAACTCAGAGAGTATGCAAATGGAATGTGAGATTCTGTATGTTGATGAACCTAGGCTCTTAGGCTTCGGCTGGAACACGTACAGCATTTGTACAGCATTTGTCGTTGTGAATGTGATGATTCTGGTGGTTGTGATGCAATGATCATTATGATTGTTAGAAACAAACAGACAAACAAGCAAACAAAGAGTGGATGAATGAATGAATGATGGAAGGAGTGAAGGAATGGCTTAATCCAGACATATGGTTTGTGTGCGCTTGTAAAAGCGTGTGTGAGTTGAGCATGATGCGGTTGAAAAGCAGCATGTTCAATTATCAGTTAGACAGCGTAACTGACCCGACAAACATAAAAGTTTGCTTGCTACATCAATTGTGCTACTAACTCGGACGAAGGTGCGCGCGCAGTAACGAGTTAGCTCGATCTACACTTACCTTCTGCTGCCCTCTGTGCAAATAGCTGTGACTCCCTTTGACTTACACTCTGGGGAAAACTTGATTAAATAACAGGACCACTATAGACTCGGCTCTTCGGCTTGGCTTAGCGTAGCTTGGTTTGACATCACTTCGTTGTCGAATTCATCGATGTACTGTGCTCGACGAAACATGTGGTGAGTTCCCCATGTTTCAAGACATGACGAAGGTGGCGAAGAGATGTGCGACGCAAATGGGTTGTAATGGATGAATATCAGCACCCATCGCTCGTAGTACTAGGATCAAAGACTTGTTGGGGTGATATTCTGACTGCAAATGTCTCGTCTAAGTTGGGAAACACTGATGGAACTGAAACCAAATGAAAAAGATCGATATACTAATGCTTACATAACCCGAGACTCAAGAGAACTTAGACTCCTCAAGGAGGCGGCGAAGGCAGTCAATGACTGAGGTGTGGCCGAGCAGTGGGGATAAGGGAATGCTTCAGACTCACGAGGAGCGGAGCCGTTTGTGATGAAGGTACTGTGACCGAGCTAGGCCTGACTAAAATAGGAACGAATCACAGCTCGTCAAAGGAAGTAGAGTGAACGAAACGAAGCACTGCATATATCGGGACAAAGTAAAATGTTCACGTCCAGAGAACAAACTAATCTGAACCTAGAGAAAACAGACATGCAGAAACCAAGGCAGCAAACTGGATCTTTAACAGTTGTGTGACTGTTTAGCTATGTAGTCGCTGAGAAGGATCTGAACGTCATCGGTCTTAGGAAGAAGACGGAGGAGATGTGGAGGGCATGCTAGCAAGGTAAAGGCCAATGATGAGCCAGTGAAAAAAAAGCGGTGTGTAGAAGTTGCATCCTCAAGCCATCAAAACATTGATTGAGAACCCTTATTCAGTCGGTCCTTGTCGGGCAGGGGCAACTTCAACATGCACAGAGGCTGTTTCAGTCATCTGGATCGCTGCTTGTGTAGAGACGGAGCCACGAACAGGCGAAACGATTGGAGAGCGTTGACGATCCATTCGTACAGGTGCGTCCGTAACTAAGTCCGCGTGCTCAGAGTCAGTTTTGTGGACTGCGAACTGCCTGGGACGTGGATCAGTCGCGACGACGTGCTTCTTGATGCCCGGGACTGTAGGCTGGAACTTTGCCTGGGCGGCGGAGCTGAAGCCAGCGCCTGCAGCTGCACTTCGAGCACGCAAAATTACGTGGAAGATGCGGCGACGAAGCTGCTCTTGGTCGTCGGGCGCTGGTGTGAGACGAATTGACCTCGACTGAGCCGCGGGGCCATCGTGGTAATCACCCTCAGGGAGCGGCACTTTGGTTGGGCCCTGAGAGTTGTTGATAACAGTACGTAGAGCAGCCTCATGCTCAGCTGGAATGACAGGTCGGGCATTTGTGCTGCCTCGGGGAGAAAGAGAGCTCTTGAATGCAGCAGAATAGTCGGTGTTGTCTTTCTGGATGGTCAAAGGTACGTCCATGTCTGTGCCAGTAGCCTGAAGTTCCTGGAGTTTCAACACATCGATAGATCGATTGCCTCCGCTTCGGTCGAGCCAGAGAGATTCGCGAATAAGATCTGTAAGAGTGGGGAAGTACTCGCGCTGGATGTACAAGTAGAGGATTTCAAGAATCATCGGAACAGCGATGGACAAGGCCAGAGTCAGCCAGAAGACCGGTGACATGTACATCTGGTACACCACACCCGTGATTTCGGTGTCAATGCCGAAGAACGCTTCGGTGTTGATGATGGTGATGACCAGGAAGATGGAGACAATGGAGCAGAGGAAGGCGATGATGTGGAAAATGTTGACTGACAGCATCAAAGTGAAGATCAGGAAAGTCGGTAGCAATGCCGTAGCGAAGAAGACCGTCGTGGAGAAGAACCACAGATCCGAGACTTGTCCGTCAGAGTGAACCACATTGTTCCAGGATGTGCCCAGCAATGCAAAGAAGAAGAGGATAATTGCGTGTGAGAAGGAGCGGAAGATCCATGAAGCGAAGACCAGAGCATTGAACACAACACCCTTCTGGCTAGCGAAGACCATTGGGTTATCCTCACAGCTATTGCGAGGCAGTTGCTTGTCAAGCACCGCAAGAGAAATAATGGGAAGGGCTGTAAACATAACGTTGTACAATTGGTAAATGGAATCGTTGAAGAATTGCTGACCAGAGAAACCGGAATAGAAGCCGAAGAGGTACTGGAGGATAGCGATAAGGGCAGCCTTGTAGAAGATGAAGCAGACTAGGATAGAGATACGGCGGTACGACCAAAAGCCATGAACGAACAGAAGCGTGTGCAGCATTCGGAAAGTACCAAGGGCGTAGTCCGCTGAGTTTGCGGCAGCTGTACCCTCAACGCCGGCAATACCAACACCGATGTGCGCAGCAGTGATCATGTCCGTATCATTGGCACCGTCACCGATGGCAAGTGTGATTGCGTTGGGATATCGAGCCATAATTTCAGTTACCATCTTCTTCTTCATCGCGGGCTGTGCACGAGCGAAGACGACCGACTTCGCGACAGATGCTAGGCTGAAGAAGTCAGCGCGAAGGCGCTCAAGGTCCTCTTCACTTGGCGTTGATGCCTTTTCGTCGGGAGAGCGTCGCGAAGCAACCGATTCGGAGGGTTCGCGCTTGCCTGGGAAAAGAGTCATGAAAGCATCTCGAGAAATGATCAGCGAGATGGGATAGGCCTCATGGTCCTCAATGCGATTGAAGCGGCGAAGACCTTCGTCGATATCAAAACGGACCGCTTCATACCTCGAAGGTGCCAGGCGTCGCATAACGTCAATAAACTGGTTGAGGTCAAGCGAATCGCCATTGCCCTTAGTCTCCTCCGTAAGGATCTGTCTGAAGTGATCTTCGTTTACGGGCATGTGCATGGTGTTGAGAAGAGTCCAGATGGTGGAGATTTCAACACGACCGTCCTCCTTCTTATCGCCTTCGGTGGCATCCATCTCGTTGAAGAGCATAGTGAGTTCTTTTTCGTCAACAGCGAACTTCGCCCAGTCACCAGTGATTTCGATCAACCTGGCGTTTGCGACAGCACTGCTCAAGTCCTTAATGTCACCAGCGGAAGGAATCTGCGGCTGCATATCTGCATCGATGAGGTTGCAAGCCAATGCGATATTGCGAGCTGTCTCAACCTTGTCGCCGGTAATCATCCAGACTCGGATACCCGCGCGCAAACAGTCACGAATAGTCTCGGGCACAAGTGGTTGCAGCTGGTCTTCCATACCAATGCAACCCAGGAACTCGAAACCAACGCTCTTTTCAATCTCCTCAAACATCTCATATTCCTTCTGCTTACGAGTCTCGTCATCCAGTGCGGCATCTTCTTTCAGCGCAATGTACTTGGCTGACCACTGGTCATACCACCACTCAGGCGTTTGGACCTTGTGGCCCGCAATCAAAGTACGAAGACCGTTGCTACCCAAAGTGTTGAGAGTCGTGAGCAGGCGCTCCTTGCGTTCCATATCGAAGGGTGGGAAGAATGGCATCACAGTGGTATCCTGACCCTTGATCATACAAAGAATCTGTTTGCTCTCCTCCTCCTCATAGATGACCGTGACACGAGCGCGAGCGGAGGTGAAACCCAAGCACGCCAAGAAGACGTATCTGTGGATAACTGCACGTGACTCATCGGGAACAAACTCACCATCTTGCTCCACAAACGGAGTGATCTTCACGAAGGTGTTGGCACGGCTACGCTTCTCCTCCTCAGTCTTTTCGCGCTCATCCTTATCAGGCAGCTTCGTGTAACCACAGTCACGAGCAAATCGCACCATGGCCAATTCCTCCGCTGATTCAGGCTGGAATTGGAGCTCGCCCTTCTCAATGAATGGTTTAACGGTGTTACTCAGGGCCATATGAAGCATGTACGTATGAAGATACTGACGACGGCGCTCCCAAGCTGGGGTGCCATCTGACTTACCGTAGAGGGCACGAAGAAGCTGCTGTCGCTCCTCCTTGCTGAAGCAGTTGGTATTAGCAGCTGCCTCCTCGATAGGTTCGTCCTCAACTTTAGGGTTGAGCCAGCAGCTCCAGCAGCACTTAGGGCACTTGGTAACGCAGCAGTCAACGTCGTAGTCATCTTTAGGATCCTTGGAGGGCGTGCGTCGAGGGACAAATGGCGTAACGAGCTTGGTCCAGCGAGTGAACGTAGGGGGCTTGTAAGTTCCCTTCTTGCGCTCTTCGATCTCACGGTTGCGCTCCTTCACAGCCTTTGCGATTTCAGTCTCACGCGAGCCAAACTCATCGTCAGTCGCAAGTGAAGCAAAACGGAACTCCATCTTGTTCTGAGTGAGCGTACCAGTCTTGTCAGAGAACACGTAGTCAATCAGACCCAGATCCTCATGGATGGTGGAGCTGTTGCAACGCGCGGCCTTTCGAATAGGTGGGTGGTAGAGGGTAACATCCTGGGTGATAAATCGAGACATGATGAACTTGACCATTTCTGCGGACACGATGAGCGAAATGGGCACCATCTGCGAAAGGTTAATGAACCATGTGAAGAATGCGAGCACTGCGGTGACTACAGCGCCGGACTTGCTGTGATTGGTGTAACGCATGTACCAGTCCTCAGTGTGTTCATAAGACCAAGCACCGGCAGCAATACCACCAGCGATGCACAAGAGCATCTGAATCAAGAGCATGACACGGAGGTAGGTTGAAACGCGGCGCATAATCTTGGACTGCTTGACGCGTGGCTTTTCACCCTCGAGGGAGGATCGTTGAATCTTGGTGTCGTTACCCGTGTAAACAACCAGACCGTAGATGCAGTCGGTATTCTTGAGGTTTGTTTCACGCATGAGGAGAGAGTGGCCGTTGACGGATATTTCAAAGCGAGTCGGTGCACCGGGGATCTGTAGTGAGAGAGTGCCGAAGAATGAGTCGAATTTCTTGTTCGGAGGTTCATATCGCACCTGCAAGTCGATGTTCTGCAGGTCCTCGAGGGGAGGAAGCGAAAGATACTCCTGAACAACGTCCTGACTTGGATTGTCGTCGTTGAGCGTGGGGAACATGTAGCGAGTCTCGCGGATAGACGAGTACACCTCAAGCTTCGTTTCACCGTTAAGGTTGGCCTTATCGATGAAGCAGTGGCCTTGGGGCAAAGACGAACCGAGGAAGAGAATATCTGCGGGAACCATGTCGTTCTTCTTCACACGAATGATGTTACCGACTTGCAGATCACCCGATGCCATGGGAACCCAGCCGATCTTGGTGAATACATCATACTTGTAAGAGTTACGGCGGTGATCAGCTCGGTGCTTACCGATATCTTCTGACAGGGCACGCGCAGCGGAGACGAGCACAATGAACGCGAGAGGTTGGTACATGGTAGGGATACCATTGGTCGTTGAGATTTGTGGAATGATCTGGAAGATACCCACGAGCAAGAAGTAAAGGTTCGCAAGATTACTGAACTGTTCGAACAGATTCTTGGGGATAAACGAGTACCATGTATAGCTCGAGGTGATCACATTGTTGTCTGTGTAGCGTACACCTTCTGGCAAGGACTCATAGATGATCTCATGCTTGCGAAGAATCACGACGCGCTCTTCCTGCACGTCCGCTACGCCTCGGCCGCACACCATGACTCGTGCGACTGTTGGACTTGGTTGCAGAATCGTTCCGTGAGTGATATTATGATCAGCCGTTTCGGTACAAGATGTGATCAAATGGGATCAAGATGTGTCCAGAGCGAGTGTGGATTGGTCCAGGGTGCACGAGTGCAGTCAGCACAATGATCGATTGATCGTTTGTTCAGGGCGAATCAAGTCAACCGAGGGCACGCGATGAAGAGGAATGAGGAAAGGAAGACTTTGGATAAGTACATGAATTGAGACACACTAACTGAATTGCCTATGGGTAGCCAACACGTGACCGAATCCACCCAGAAACGTAGAAGGTCAATCAGACCAATAGCGCTGGCTCTCCAGCGGCTCGCTCTGCTAGCACTTCTAACCGAAAAACTCAGTCGGTGAGGGCAAAATATCTCGTCTTGTGTTAGAATTTCAGCGGAGCTGGGGAGTGTGGGGGTATGGAGCATTATCATAGCGATATACTACACGCATACATACTGAATATATACCTTTTTAAACACCCACATTCACTCCTATCCGCGCTATACATCCTTTTCCAACTCAGCAATCACTCACCAGTTTCAAGTATTCCTGCACCCCCTCCTCCGGATTGTCTACCTTTTGCTCGCACCGGGCGGGGCTGCAGTCGAGCATGCCTGTGTGCGCGACCACCGAGGGGATGCACTGGATCTGCACTCAGCGTGCTCGTCCAGCCAATGCTCTTGCATTTAATCGTGGAGAGCGTGACCTATGTCGACGGGGATCTGAGTCTCGAGCATGCGGTTGAGAAGAAGTGTGGCTCATGTGAGACCTGTTTGGTGGGTAGGTTGAAGAGGGAGTTTATTCTATATTACAATATAGCGACTGTGACACAGGTGCATGTTGGCCGCCATGTCATTGATCGCACTTGGGTGCGTTTCTGAATCCTACTCAGGCTGCAAATGAGCTGTGGGCTTGGAAAGGAGAAATATCAAGAGTCCGCATTCAGCGAAGGAGCGTAAGGACCATGATGTTGGAGGATACAGTAGCTATGTTCCGATGATACGAGACCATCTGCGCATGGTAGAAATCTTATACACACCCTCGGCAGCCGCACATCTTGCACTGGAAAACTTGGTCGGAATCCAGCTCGTTCTTGGGAACGCGGCAGATACACGTCTTTTGGTGGTTCGTGACGCCCGTCTGGATGCACTTAACGCAGCAAAGGTTCTCGAATCCTGGTTTCCTCCATTTCGCGATGAGCGCCGCGTCGGCGTACTTCTGCTCAATGCAAAACTCGTACACCTCCTTTGAGATCAGCTTCTTCTCGTAGTACATCTGATAGACGTACCGCGAGCGCTGGTGGTGTATCTTCATGATTTCCCACAGGTTCTCATCAGCTCGCTTGTTCTCGACGCTGTCGGCCTGCGCCTCGCGCATTTTCTTTTCAAACTGCTTGAGTGTGGGCTCGATGACGTCGAAGCCCTCAGGGATACGAGTCCGCTTCGTCCTCACTTTGGGCATGCTTGATGTGTTACAGTGTGTGTGCTCTTTTTGGAAAAACTAGTGGGCGAAAGATGTGATATCCTGGCGAGTATTTTCAAATCAAACGCAGTGCTCAGTGTGGCAGATGAGTCCGCTCCAGTGTGTAGTTGACAGTTGGAAGGGGGACGATCACAAAATGTTCGATTTGAAGGAATATCACCGGTTTAAGACGGAGTCTACGGGCTCACGTCGACTTGACACGCGGTGATCTTGTCAGTTGTATCAGAATCCAGCACAGTCCACGTGTACGCGTGCCGATTCAGTACCTGCGCAAGTGTGGTGGTGAGTTGGTTTAAGCTTGGTTTGTCTGGTGGAAGAACCCATCCACCTGCGTATGGTGTATTCGAACTTTGGCTCCGTGTCCGTTACTGTTGGCCGAGGCAGAAATTTAAATTGTTGTGGAGCGGATTGAAAACCGGGCCAGGACGGATGGCGTCGAGGACGGTTTTTTTTTTGAACAAGTACTATCATTTTTTGTTGAAATATAGTACTTTGGGTTTGACATTGCAAAATGTCAAATTTATCAAGACGTGTAGAATGGATCCGCCAACAGGTCCGTCTCGGTTTTGGTCTGGAAGAAGTTGATACAAAGCTACAAACCTTCTTCAATGATGAAAATAATGTTCGAAAAATCGACGATTTTTTGACCAACATTCACACCGCACCACCGAGACTGTTCGTGTTCTTCCAGTCACGAACGGCTACACGTGACCCTGAACTCTTTATTGAAACGAGTACGTACCCTGCCATATGCCTGGATCCCCTTTAACCGGTCTTTGTCCCCACCCACTTCCAACCGCACTTTTTCTGTCCGTTTCTCGCGCGGATTGGAAGACTTGCTTGATGCCGCACTGCTGCGGCTGGAATTCGTATCGAATGTGTTTTTGGTATGGCTTCGTCCTGCCAGGTTTCGGCGTGAGACTCGCGGGGCGACCCTGGCAACCTGACCTCACCTAAGAAATAACGGACAGGAGGATCGAGCTTGGGAAAACTTGCTCGGTGTAAGTTTGACTGGAGTGACACTAACCCCCGGCATATTGGCGCTCACAACTGACCTGTACCTGGCTTGTACCTCATTCTAGATGTCCTCAATGGCGAAAAGCTTACGAGGAAATGCGTATACTTCCTGCGCAACACGGCCAACAAGCCAGTCAATAAGGACGTTTACAACGATCAGGATGTGATCTCGGGTGAACTCATGCCCAATGTGCTCCAGAGCTTGGACACTGCGTTGAGCGAAGTGTACGCCCCCATCCTGGCGGGAAAGCAGGCTTGGGGTAAGATCCACCACGAGAAGGAAAAGAGTGCTTTCTTGAACCAGGTCAACAAGTTCCACGTTGACCTCTCGCGCCGGGTGCTCAACCTTAGTGGCGACTTGCAGGTTGAGACCCCACGCGCGGGTTTCGATCGCGTTGATGCCAAGGCGGCAGCGTACAAGGATGCGGCCAAGAACCCGGCCTTCCTTAGGGAGTTCGTGCGCGTCGTGAACTCATGGCGCAAATCGATTCAGGAGTACCTCGACAATGACATCTCCTTGAAGCCTCTGGACCCTGCCAACGACGAGGGCCCAGAAGTAGAGATTGACTACTGGTCACGCCGTATGCTTACCTTGATTTCCATCACAGAGCAGCTTGGCACACGCCAGAGCCGTGTCGTGTTGGGTACACTCAAAGTTCACACGATTCGTGGCGCTGGTGAGGACTGGAAGAACGATCCAGAAATCAGCCAGGAGGCTGTACAGGCTCTTATGGAGGCATGGTATTCCGTTGATCTTTGCATCACCGATGCGCTCAACGAGGCCAAGGACAACGTCCGTTTCCTTGACAACCTTCAGAAGGTGATCGAGCCTCTGTACACCGAGTCCCCAGCTGCGATTGCTGACTCCATCCCGGCGATCATGAACAGCATGAAGATGATTCACACGTTGTCTCGTCACTACGGTACAGAGGTGCGAATGACCAACTTGTTCCAGCGAATGACCAACCAGCTCATCAAGCGGTGCAAGCAGGATATCTATAACGCAAAAGACAAGCAGGAGCTCTGGGATCAGGATCCTAAGGTGGTCATTGCAAAGATGGATGCTTCGCTCAACCTGTGTGATCGCTTCTACAAGTGCTACAAGGAGACTAGCCAGAACCTCGCTGAGATCGACAAGGGTAAGCAGTTCAACTTTGATGAGAATGCCATTTTCGGCAAGTTCATCCGCTTTAAGCACCGCCTTGAGAAGCTTAAGGACATGTTCTCATCTATTGAGCAGTTCCAGGCAATTGAGAACAAGCGCATTGACGGCATGGAAGAGCTCATCCAGCGCTTTAAGACCTTGATCCAGAAGTTCCGCAGCAAGGGTCATGACATCTTGGACTTCAGCAACACCGTCTTTGAGCGCGACTTCATTGAGTTCACGATGCACAACTCTGGTCTTGAGCATGCAATTCAGACGTTCATTGAGCAAAGCATCTCGCAGCCCAACGAGCCCATTGACAGCAAGCTCGAGAAGATGAAGCGTTTCAAGGATGTCTTGCACCGACCTAGCCTGGTTGAGCAGCTTGATCAACGCTATGTTGCGATCTTCCGTGCATACGGTGACGACCTCAGCGCCATTCAGGCCTTGTTTGAGAGCCATGTCAAGGAGATGCCTCCTATTCCTCGCAACATGACCAAGATTGCAGGTTGCATCCAATGGTCTCGCCAGCTTCTTCGTCGCGTCACTGGTCCTATGCGTCAGTTCCAGGAACAGCGCAAGGTGTTCCACCAGTGCAACAACACTCGATCTATCCGCGAGCAGTACAATCGCCTGTGCAATCAGCTGATCGAGTACGAGTCCATTTGGTTCCAGGCTTGGCAGCGTTCGACCGAGCAGGCTAAGAAGGGTCTCCGCTCGCACTTGATCGTGGAGAATCCCAAGACGCACAAGCTCTACGTGAATTTTGATCAGAATGTGTTGATGCTCATGCGCGAGGCACGCTACCTCCAGGTAATAGGCTTTGAGATCCCCAACTCAGCCAAGATGGTGTTGCTCCTTGAAGACAAGCTTCGCAAGTATTACGCTGAGATCAGTCACATTTTGACGATCTACAACCGTCTTGTTGAGTCCATTACTCCCAAGACCCGTGCGCTTCTTGACCCTCACTTGAGTGATCTCGACAATGCGTTGAGCCCTGCGATTGAGACCATGACTTGGACTTCGATGAACATTGACTCCTTCCTGACTCGAGTCAAGCAGGCTCTTGCGCGATTCGAGGCGCTGGTTACCCAGATCAATGACATCACTACAAACCGCATTGAGAAGAACCTTCGTATCGTCGCCGAGTCGTGCCTCCTTGACCTCCCTTCTAACCGCACCTTCAACTACCGCACCTTTGCATCCGAGCAGAGCCGCCGCATCGAAGCAGTTGCAGCATTCATTGCTGCCAAGAATGAGGAAGTTGACATCGCTGTTCGCGATCTCATCACCATCCTCGAGACCTACTCCTTCGATAGCCCCAACATCCACCCTCCTTCGAAGGATGACACCAACATGCTCCGAATCATCTACTGCGGCCACATGTACCACGCTATCCTCCAGTGCGTCCGCAACTCCATTGCGGCACTTCGCAACCGTCTCATTGTGAATGGCTCCATCTACGGTGTTCCTCACAATGGTGCGCCCTTGTTTGAGATCGATGTCACGCTCCAGGATGACAAGATTGCATTGTCGCCCGAGGCTCCTGTCTACGGCAAGGCCATCAATGAGGTGATCCGCAACATGTTGACCACTGTCGGCCGCATCCGCGATTGGGGCGTTGATGATATGCGTCAGAAGGTCTCGAAGCCATTCTCGGACCGCCTGCTTGTTGACCGTTCAGTTGCACGCTCGCTCTTCCTGCTCTTTGGGGCGTTCGAAGAGACTGCCATTCAGACTGCACGCCGCGCTGCGATGTTCAACAGCCACAGCAAGCTGTGGGAGAACCGTTTCGAAGAGGACTCCAAGTCTTGCTATGACGGTAAGAAGGCTAACGTCGACAAGTTCGTCGCTCGTCTTGAGAGCTTCGTTGCACTCGAGGTCGAGATCAAGCGCATCCCCAACGTGATCAACTTGGGCTCAGTCGCTATCCGCAACGTCGGCATTAAGCAGGCTCTAGTGGATGCTTGCCAGCGATGGAAGCACAACTACGCTGAGGCGCTTCATCAGGAGGCCAAGGCCGCTATGCTTGCCCAAGTCGAGCACATGTCACGCCTCCGTGCACAACTCGAGCGTCCTCTGCAGGACCTCGCTGCCTTGAAGCATGTGATGGATGCTCAGCGTGAGATTCGAGAGATGCAGGCCTCGATTGAGTTCAAGTTTGCCGAGATCATGACCACCTACGAGATCGTTGAGAAGTACCTCGCTCCTCGCACTGTGCCGAAGGAGGAAATGGACGTCAAGTCTGTCCTCCGTGCGGATTGGAACAAGCTCATTGCCCTCTCAGACAAGACCCAGGCTGAGGTCCTTGCTCTGCAGGACGACTTCCGCAACGACTTGATCGAGCAGGTTGCGAACTTCAAACAGACTATCGAGGCCTTCGAGCAAGACTATTCCCAGAATGGTCCCAACGTTCCTCGTATCCTCCCAAGTGAGGCCATGTCCCGCGTCAACAAGTACAAGCGTGAAGTTGAGGTGCTCCGCCGCAACTACGAGAAGTTCAATGCAGGCGAGAAGCTCTTCGGCCTTCCCGAGAATCAGTACCCTGCGCTCAACTCTATCTCTCGTGACATCGAGATGCTTGATAAGTTGTACAAGTTGTACGATGAGGTGATGAACCAGGTAGAGCACTATAACAATGTGCCCTGGTCGGATGTCGTTCTTCAGATCAACGAAATGGAGGAGACTATCAACGACCTTCGTCGTCGCTGCGTCGCTCTGCCCAAGGGTCTCAAGGAGAAGAAAGAGGGCGAATGGTCAGCATACCACGAACTCTATGGTAAGCTGGATGACCTTGCCGTTGTATTGCCCCTGCTTCAGAACCTCGCAAGTCCAGCCATGCGCCAGCGACACTGGGATGAGATTAGCACCCTGACTGGCACCAAGTTCGACATGGAGCATTTCGCAGACTTGAAGCTGAAGCAAGTGCTCGATGCCAATCTGCGAGAGTTCAAGGATGATATCGAAGATATCACCACTGCGGCTGAGAAGCAGGCCATCATTGAGGCCAAGTTCAAGGCCATCAAGAATGATTGGGAGATCCGCAAGTTCGAGTTTGCTGTGCTTGATCCCAACTATCCCGATGTTCAGGGATTCGATGGTACATGCATTCGCATGATTACCACCGATTTGGAAGAAGCTCAGTCGACTTTGAACCAGATGTTGACTCAGCGTCAGGTTACTCCCTTCAAGGAAGAGATTATTCTGTGGCTTGAGAAGCTTAGCAGCGTCATTGATGTCCTCGAACGGTGGGTGAAGGTCCAGCAGGTCTTGAAGGCTTTGCTTTCCGTCTTCCGCTCTGGTGATATCGCTCGACAGCTGCCAAGCGACACTCGCATCTTCCAGAAGTGGGATAAGGAATGGACTCAGCGCTTGATGAGCAAGGCAAAGGATGTTCGAACCGTTGTAGACTGCTGCCAAAATGAGTACATTCGAGATATTCTCCCGGCAATGGCAGCGGATCTCGACAAGTGCGAGAAGGCGCTTGAAGGTTACCTCGAAGCGAAGCGCAGCAAGTTCCCTCGTCTCTACTTTGTCTCGCAAAGCAAGCTGCTGGAGATCTTGTCGCAGGCTTCAGATCGCGAGAAGGTTCAGCAGTGCTTCTCCAAGGTGTTCGACTCTATCAACCGTGTTGAACTCCAGGGCACTAATATTACCAAGATCATCACCACTGGTGCAATCGTGAATGGTCGCCCTGAGACTGAGGTTATTCCTCTCCTCAAGCCTGTTCAGATGAAAGGTAACATCGAGGAGTGGCTCACCAACCTCTTGCGTGAGATGGTTCGCGCTATGAAGGAAATCATTCGTCAGGCTGCTGGCGAATACGAGTCGACTCCCGTTATCGAGCTCGTCCGCAAGTACCCAGGTCAGGTCGCGCTGCTTGCTATTCAATTCCTGTGGACCAGCCAGTGCACCGACTACATCCTCCGCTCGCGCACCGACAAGTCCATGTTGTACACCCTTGCTGACCGTCAACAGGAGGTGTTGAAGGTCCTGACCGGTCTCGTGATGGATGAGAATTTCATCCGCACGAGCCTTGAGAAGCTCAAGATCCAGACCCTTATTTTGATTCAGGTCCACCAGTACGATGTCATCATGACTGAGCTCTTGCAGCGTGTGGACGGTAACCGTGTTGTCCACGGCACTAAGGCCAAGCTCCGCCGTCGTGATATCACCGACTTCGAGTGGCAGCGCCAGCTTCGGTGCTACTGGTCTGTTGAAGATGACAACTGTGTCGTTCGAATTGCAGACTCAGAGAACTTGTACAGCTATGAATACCTTGGTTGCAAGGAGCGTCTTGTCGTCACAAACTTGACTGATCGTTGCTACATCTCCTTGACCCAGGCTCTTAGCATGGGCTTCGGTGGTGCACCTGCCGGTCCCGCCGGTACCGGTAAGACTGAAACCGTCAAAGACCTTGGTCGTGCCCTTGGTAAGTACGTCTGTGTGTTCAACTGTGCGCCGGAGTGGACTACGAAGGAGACTCAAAAGCTTTACAAGGGTATCTGCCAGTCTGGTGCATGGGGTTGCTTCGATGAGTTCAACCGTATCACTCTGGAAGTTTTGTCTGTGTTGGCTCAACAGATTCAGATCATTTTCAACGGTATCCGCTCTGAGGCCTCCACCGTCTACTTCCCTGCTGACGAGGCCACTGAAAAGCTCAACCAGGGTGGTCCTCAGCGTATGCTTGTGCCCGTTGCGCTTGATCCTAAGTGCGGTATCTTCATTACCATGAACCCTGGTTACGCAGGTCGTCAGGAGCTGCCAGAGAACCTCAAGGCTCTGTTCCGTTCGGTCGCGATGATGGTCCCAGATACTGAGGTCATTATTCGCGTCAAGCTTACTTCCGTCGGTTACCAGTGCGCTCAGGACATCTCGAAGAAGTTCGACAAGCTCTACAAGCTATGTGCACAGCAGCTCTCCAAGCAGCGCCACTACGACTTCGGTCTCCGAAACATCCTGTCTGTCCTTCGTACTGCCGGTGCTAACCTCAAGCACGAGCTGCACCGCCTCGGTACCAAGGAGCTCGGCGAGAAGGATCGACTGGAGCTCGAGTCTCGTATCATGATGCGTACCCTTCGTGATATGAACCTTGCCAAGCTCGCAGAGATCGACTTCGACTTGTTCAACATGTTGCTCCGCGATATCTTCGTCTCCCTGCCCATGCCCGAGAACCACGAGTACGAGGTCGAGGAGCCTGCTATCCGTGAGGTCATCGCCAGCCGACCCAACATTGTCTTTGTTGAATCATGGTTCCGCCGTATCGTGCAGTTCTATGAGACCTCGCTCGTTCGTCACGGTTTGATGATGATGGGTCCTGCAGGCTGTGGTAAGACAACCGCCATGGAAGTGCTTGCGGAAGCTCTGACCCGTCTTGAGCGCAAGACCGTCATTAGGACCATGAACCCCAAGGCCATCGACGCCCAGCAAATGTACGGTGTCGTCGATCCTTTGACGAATGAGTGGACCTCAGGTGTCTTCTCGGAGATCTGGATGGCAGAATGCGTTGAAGACTCTGGTCACAATTCATGGATTGTTTGCGATGGTCCAGTTGATGCACTCTGGATTGAGAACCTTAACACCGTCCTCGATGATAATAAGGTGCTTACCCTACCTAACAACGATCGTATTACGATGACTAGCAATGTGCGCCTTGTTTTCGAGGTCCAGAACCTCGATAATGCATCCCCTGCGACAGTCTCTCGTGCGGGTATCGTCTGCTTCAACGATCGTGATCTCGGCTTCCAGCCGTACATCGATGCATGGTTGAACGAGCGCCGCAACGAGATTGCTCAGCGTGAGGACAAGAGCGTGCTGGATCTTGCTGACTGTGTCAACCAGATTGCTGTCGGTTTCAGCCGTTTCCTTAGTGAGACCAACTTCCCTGAAACCTTCCGTCGTGAGTACCACCCCATCATGACCACTGCACCCACTCATCCCGTGGCCAACCTCTGCGCTCTTCTTAACGCGCTGATCGCCGCTGCTAAGTCGCGCATCGGAGCGCTCCAGGGTATGCACTACTTCATCTTCGCTTTCGTCTGGGCTTATGGTGGCCTTTTGGAAGAGGACAAGCGCCGTGAGTTGCACAACTATGTTGTGTCTCGAGCAGATCCTGAGTGGCTTCCACCATTCGAGACCAAGGCTGATGGTGGTCGCTCAGCACGATCTTACACGATCTTCGACTACAACGTCGATCTCAACTCGCATGAATGGGTCTTGTGGAAGCCACGCGTATGGCAGCCCGATCCATGCTTCAAGTTCACCACTGCCCTCATTCCCACGGTTGAGTCCTTCCGAACAGAGTACCTCATCACACTCCTGCAGGATAAGGACAAGGGCATGCACCAACCCGTCCTCATTCTGGGTTCGTCTGGTACTGCCAAGTCATCCGTCGCGCTGCAATACGCTCGCAGCTTCGAGACGAAGGGTGGTCCAACTGATCGCTACCTCAAGCGACTTAACTTCTCGTTCGTCACTACCCACAACCTGTTCCAAGCGTCTCTCGAAGCAGACCTCGAGAAGGGTATGCGACGTAATGTCCGCCAGCCACTTGGACAGCGCTGGATGACCATCCTCATTGATGACCTCTCACTCCCTGAGGTCAACATGAACGGCGATCAGCCTACTCTCGAGCTTGTCCGTCAGGTCGTCGAGACTAACAGCTTCTATTCCCTCGACCGTGACAAGCGTGGTGAGAAGATCTACATTGAGAAGGTGTTGTACCTCGGTGCTATGAACCATCCAGGTGGTGGTCACAACGATATCCCTCACCGCTTGAAGCGACACTTCTTCACGATCAACTTGCCACCGCCGACCGTGTCCATGACGAAGAACATCTATGGCTCTATCCTTCGCCATGTCTTCGGCATTTCTCGTGACCTCGAGCCCATCATCGACCTGATTGATGATATCACTGAGGCCACCATGACCGTCTGGAGCAATATCCGCATGCGACTGCTCCCAACACCTTCACGCTTCCATTACATCTTCAACTTGCGCGATCTCTCTCGCATCTTCCAGGGTATGCTCCAGGCCCCAGTTAACACTTACCTTGGAATGGACCGCTCACAGATGCAGGTGCAGTTGATCCGACTCTGGCACAACGAGTGCGAGCGTGTATTCGCGGATAAACTGGTTACCAACGCAGACAAGATGGTTGTCTTGCGTGAGCTCCACAATACTATTCACGACAAGTTCAAGGAGCACTCCAAGCACTTCCAGTTGTACGACCTGTTGAATCCCAAGTCCCCCGAGAATGCAAAGGTTCACCGACCCCATTTCGTCAACTTCTTGCGTGATCCTATCTACCAAGAGGAGACTGGAACTGAGTATGTTCCACTTGTGTACGAGGAGGCACCTCCTGGTGCTCTGATCCGCCAGAAGGTCGCTTACTATCTCGACAAGTACAACGCGACACCACATGCGAAGAAAATGAATCTGGTCATCTTCGACGATGCGCTTGAACACTTGGTCCGAATTTCTCGCATCATTGGTACCCCACGCGGTAGCGCGATGCTGGTTGGTGTCGGTGGCTCTGGTCGTCAATCCTTGGCACGTCTTGCTGCCAGCATCAATCAGCACCGTATCCACCAGATTCAGCTTACCTCGAACTACCGCTGCTCGGACTTCCTCGATGAGATCCGCAAGTTGTATGAAGTCGTCGGCAAGAATGGACACCCTACTACCTGGATCTTGACCGACTTCGAGATCATTGACGAGCAGTTCCTTGAGTACATTAACTTGTTCCTCTCGACTGGTGAGATTTCAGGTTTGTTCAACAAGGATATGCGTGAAGGCTTGTGCGCAGATATGGCTGAATACGCCAAGAAGGAGGACCCAAGCTATGAGGAGACCTCAGAGAACAACTGGCGCTACTTCATCAACCGCGTTCGCGACAATCTGCACATCGTCCTTTGCTTCACACCTTCCAACGAGAAGTTTGCTGTCCGCGCTCGTCGCTTCCCAGCAGTCTTCAACAACTGCACGATCGACTGGTTCATGGGCTGGCCCGAGGCTGCTCTCGTGGATGTCGCAACTCGCTTCCTCGTTAACGACTCGGCCAACTTCCACATGGAGGCTGCCCCTGAGGTTCAGCACTTGGTCGCCAACTTCGTTGCTCACGTCCACACCAGCGTGCTCAGCTCCTGTGAGGCGTACATGACGAACTACCGTCGACAGGTCCACGTCACTCCCAAGATGTACTTGTCGTACATTAGCTCGTTCAAGAAGACCTACAGCGAGAAGTATGAGCAGATGACGAAGCTCGCTAATAACGTTGCTCGAGGTCTCGAGCGCCTGAAGGAAGTCGAAGCCGATGTTGCAAAGTTGAAGGATGAACTTGCAGCCAAGAAGATCGAGCTCCAGAGCAAGGATGAGAGCCTTAAGGTTGCCATGGTTGAAATTGCTGAGGCAACCGCTCGTGCCCGTGAGCAAGAAGAGCACATGGACCGCATCAAGGCTGAGCGTGCTGTTGAAGCTAAGAATGTCGAACGTGATATGAAGATCGTCGAAGAGAAGCGTGATAAGGTCTTGCCCTTCGTCGAGCGCGCTAAGGCTGCGACTAAAAACCTCGATCCCCCCAAGATCCGTGAAGTTCAGTCATTCCAGAAGCCCCCCGTCATTATTAAGTTGCTGATGGACTGCATTCTGCTTCTGCTCCAACGACCGGTCGTCCCTGCTGTACCAACTCAAATGCAGATCGATCGTAAGACTGAAGAAGTTACCTTCATTCAGGACTCTTACGACGGTTATGCTAAGGCGGTCATGGCTGGTACTGGTTTCGCAAAGACTGTCGAAACGTTCGCCGAGGGTGAAGAAAAGGACAAGATCAACGATGAGACCATGGAGTTCCTTGAGCCCTACCTCAACCTCAAGAACTTCAATGGTGAGACCGCAGCTGGTGTCGCTGCCGCTGGTGGCGGTATGTATGACTGGGTTCGCTCCATGTTTGACTACCACAACTATTCCAAAGATCTCATACCGCTGTTAGATGATCTAAGGAAGAAGGAGAATGAACTCAAGTCGGCCGAGAGTCGCTTGGCAGCCGCAGATGAAGCTCTTCGTGAAGTCAAGCGCCAGGTTGAGGAACTAAGCAACAAGCACCACAAGCTCACTATTGAGAAGAAGATGTTGGCAGAAGATGCCGCTCGCACCGAGGCTAAGATGGAGGCTGCAAGCAACCTTGTTCTTTCGCTTGCCGATGAGAAGCGACGCTGGGATGAACAGAAAGATTCGTTCGCCAACAGCATCGCTCGCCTTGTTGGTGACTGTGCCATTGCATGTGCCTTTATCTCATACCTGGGTCCATTCAACTTCGAGACACGTCGGCAGATGTTGCATTCATTCACAGCCACCCTTGCGTCACCGAGGTTCGACAAGATCCCGTTCGATAAAGATCTGAATTTGACATCGTTCCTGGCCGATCCATCACAGGTTGCCGAGTGGAACCAGGAGGGCTTGCCGAAGGATGAATTGTCGATTCAGAACGGTATCTTGGTCACTCAGGCCGACCGATTCCCGCTCTTGATTGATCCTCAGGGCCAAGCCTTGAAGTGGGTACGACAACGCTGCGCAGATAGACTGCCCGCCTTCGGCACGACCACATTTAACCACCCCAACCTTCGTGACCAGCTCGAATCAGCGATGGCTGAGGGTGCTACACTCATCATCGAAGGTAATATCAAGAACCTCGATCCAATCTTCGACGTCGTCCTTGAGAAGCAGTACACAAAGCGTGTGCTGCGTGGTCGCGAGAGCTATGCAATTATGTGGGGTGAGCGTGCGCTTGACTATGACCGCAATTTCAACCTCTTCATGGTCACTAAGCTTGCTAATCCAGTCTTCACCCCCGAGCTTTCCGCAAAGACGACCATCATTGATTTCTCAGTCACCCAATCTGGTCTCGAAGATCAATTGCTGTCTGACGTTATCAACGTTGAGCAGCGTGAGCTCGAAGAGAAGCGATTGGCATTGATCGCCGAGTTGAACGAGAACACCATCGCCAAGGAGCGTGCAGCTGCAGAGCTGCTTGAGAAGCTCAGCTCAGCATCAGGCAGTCGTCTCCTTGATGATACGGAGTTGATTGAGATGTTGCACTCCATCAAGAAGAAGTCGCAAGAGGCAAAGGAGCGTGAAGCTGCTAGTGTCATGACCGAAATCAGCATCAACAAGAAGCGTGAGCAATACCGATCTGTAGCACGTCGCGGTTCTATCCTGTATTTCGTCATTGTCTCGCTTGCTCAAATCAACAGCATGTATCAATACTCGCTTGATCAGTTCCTCGAGTGGTTCCAGGAATCCTTGGAGGCTGCTGAAAAGGCGACTAACGTTGCAGTGCGCGTTGATCACCTGAGCAAGTACTTGACATTGCACGTGTACAAACAGGTGAACATGGGTCTGTTCGAGAAGGATAAGCTCACCTTCCGATTGATCATGGCGCTCCGCATCATGAAGCAGGAGTCGAAGAACACCCACGTTGACTTCGACGCCGCCATTCGTCTCCTCATCACGGGTGGACAAAACATGGGCTTCAGCTCGCAGCTTACCAAGAACGTCTCATGGATCACGCCCAGCGTTGCCGTCGCAATCAATGCAATCACCACCCTTATTCAGCCACTCCAAGATCTACGTCTTGAGATCGAGCAGCGCGACAAGGCATGGCTTGATTGGGCAACCAGCGCAAGTCCCGAGGCAGTTCCTCCACCTTTGGATCGCTTCAAGGCACAAGACGAAATGACCGCATTCTACCGCTTCCTTGTCACACGTGCTTTCCGTCCCGACTGCGCACGTGTTGCCGCAACCAACTTCGTTGGAGCCGTCTTGGGTGAGAAGTTTGTCGAACCGATGGAAACCTCGTTCGAAGACTTGTTCAAGATGAGCAACCCCTTCAAGCCTATCCTCATCATTCTCACTCCAGGTGCTGATCCAACGTCCAAGATTGAGGAATTGGCTCGTCAGCATGGTATCAAGATCCATGCCGTCTCCATGGGTCAAGGTCAGTCTGAGCACGCACGCCGTGCAATGGATACTGCTTTGACAACTGGTGGATGGGCACTATTCCAGAACTGTCATCTCGGTATTGACTTCATGGAGTCTCTTGAATCGCGTCTCGCGGATGCCGAAGCTGCAACCTTCAGCGATCAGGACCACAAGACGGTTCACGAGAACGCGCGAATTTGGATCACCTGCGAACCCAGCCCCAAGTTCCCCGTTTCTGTGCTCCAGATGTCGATCAAGATTACCAACGAGCCTCCTCGTGGTATGAAGGCAGGTCTCCTTCGTTCATTCACCACACTTGTCGACGCCAAGACCTTCTCGAGCATCGACACCAAGGAGTGGCGTGATATTGTTGCTTCCACATGCTACCTGCACTCCGTCGTCCAAGAGCGCCGCAAGTACGATGCTATTGGCTGGTGCATCCCGTACGAATTCTCGACTTACGATCTTGAGGCCTCGATCCGCTTCCTTGAGAAGCACTTCTTGAGCAACCAGATTAGCTGGGATGCCGTGCGCTACATGATTTGCCAGGTGCAGTATGGTGGTCGTATCACGGACGACTTCGACCGACGCCTCTTCGGTGTCTTGGGTGACTTCTTGCTTATCACCACTGAGCATCAGATTGATAAGGCCAAGGAGGAGCTCAAGTTGCGTGAGGAGAAGGACCGCCAAATGTGCATCACCTTGCACAACTTGCCATTCGCCCTCAAGCCTGCGAACCCAGATGTTACCCATGAGGACTACCTCAAGGCCATCAAGTCGCTGCCAACCACCGACAAGCCCGATATCTTCGGTCTTCACCAGAACACTGAGTTCACTGTTGGTGAGAACGATGCTCGTGAGATCTTCAATGTTCTCCAGGTTGCGCTCTCAGTTCAGTTGTCGAGCTCAAGCAGCGAGAGCAAGAGCCAGGTTCCTCGCACACGCGAAGCCATTGTTGCCGAGAAGTGTGCCGAGTACTCGCGCAGAATCCCTCGCGGCTACGATATGGATGTCGTGATGGACTGCCTGCGAAGCCGTCGCGCTGCCGATGTCGCATTGGCCTTGGGCGGTGATATCCTCACTCAGATCAAGGACCCTAATGCGATGTACGTCCCACGTGAAGGCGAGTCGAGCGACATGATTGTCAATCTCCCGTTGAACCTGTTCCTGTTCCAGGAGATCCTCCGCTTGCAGAAGACCATCGCTACCGTCACCAAGACACTCAAGGATCTTTATGACGCGATCATGGGTGAAATCATCATGACCAGCGAACTCGAGACTGCCCTCGAGGCAATTTACCAGGATCGCCCACCTATCTTCTGGTACGTTGACAACGGTGGTGCTCAGATCGCTTGGCACACTCCATCGCTCCCACTCTGGATCGAGGGTCTGCGCCTGCGTGAGAACCAGCTTAGCGGCTGGCTCTATGGTATGCGCCCTGCCAGCTTCTGGTTCACCGGTTTCTACAACCCACTGGCCTTCATCACTGCGGCTCGCCAAGAGGCTGCTCACCGCATGCCTAAGACCGAGCCCATGGTCAGCTTGGATGAGATCGTCACTCGCATGCAGTGCGTCGAGACCAAGTCCGCGAAGGCGCCCAACCAGGTTCCGATTCACTCCGAGCCAGGCGCTTACTTCTACGCCACGACTTACACCGCAGATCACCCTGATGAATTCCCGCGAGTCGTACCATGGCAGAAGTCGATGTCGCCCACGCCTGATGTTTACATCCATGGCTTGTACCTTGAAGGCGCTCAGCTGCAGCTGGTACAGGTCAAGGAGAAGGAGTACCGCTACATCTTGCGTGATCCCAGCCGCGAGTCGTACTACAGCATGCCCATCATGAGTGTGACGGCCATCCCTGCGGCTCAGGACAATGATCCTAAGTCTCAGTTCTACGAGTGCCCGATTTACACTCGCAAGCGTCGTACGAATCTCAACTATGTCATGACAACCAAGCTTCGCACTGATGTCAACCCCAAGATCTGGACCGTCCGCGGTGTTGCGTTGTTGTCATCGACTGACTAAACCCAACTTACAACCTTACCACCTTCATTACCCGTTTCATGTCATATCATACCTAGCTACCAAGATGATCTCTTCTTCTTATCGTGTATTCATAATGTATTTTGGATGAGTGCAATAAAGCTCTCGTATTTGTAAGACATCTGACAAACGCGACACATCCACACAAAAGACACAAATCACGTCTCACGTGATGAAGCCAAGACACCTTGAATACACCGCGAGTAACTCGACCTTATCCATTAGAGGCCAGACATATGAGTGGACTGTATTGCTGACATGCTCTCGTGCAAGTAACCCTGAGTTGCTGTTGAACCCAACATCGTCATCTTCATCACGAGTCCGGCGCTAGCAGCCCCAGCCCTGGCTTGCCTGGTAGCTTGGTCGCAATCATTGGCGACCTTTTTACAAAACATCAACACGCTGGATGATGACGTCAGTGGTGGGCACATCGGAGGCGAAGGGGCCGCGGCCGCTAGTGGGCAAAGCAGCGATCTTGTCCACGATGTTCATGCCCTTGGTGACCTTACCAAAGACGGCATAACCGAAGTCTCGGACACCATGATCCAAGAACTCATTGTTGGCATGGTTGATGAAGAACTGCGAGGTGGCAGAGTGGATGTAGCCCGTGCGTGCCATGGCCAAAGTACCGCGGCGATTCAACAGTCCGTTGTTGGCCTCGTTCTTGATCGGAGGTCGAGTGGGGCGCTCGGTGAAATCTGGAGTATAACCACCGCCCTGGATCATGAATCCATTAATAACACGATGGAAAATTAGACCGTTATAGTGACCCGATTGTGCATACTCAACGAAATTACGCACTGTGATGGGAGCACGGTCCTCATACAACTCTGCTTCGATTGTACCCATGTTGGTGACAATACGAACGCGCGTGATAGCGGTCGCGCCGAGGGCAAGGCACATCAAAACCGCCGCGAGAAGCACGGAGGAAGCAGACAATCGCGCCATCTTCGATCAGATTCGGGCTTGTCTACATACGAGTGGTTCAAACAGTCGAGAATATACTCATCAGTCGTATCTTCAAGTGCTCACCTAGCTGTTGTGGCAATTTGCGCGACAGGCTTGCGCTGACGTGGAATGTTCATGTCACTACACGGTAACACCAGACCTCGCGCACCCAATGCAGTGGTGTTATATTCGGTAGCACTGCTAAATCGCGAGATATTCGCTATCAAAAGAGCTCCGCTTCGAGTTGGTTTTCTGTGTGTTTTGCTATCCGTCCTGGCCCAAGTTCAGCCCCGGCCCCGGCCCCGGCCCCGGCCCTGGCCTGGACAGGGGGTGACGGAATACCCCTGCCTGAATATTTTTCGAATTTCCCAGCTTGGACCACTGGACTGGACTGCATCGGAGCGGGTTTGGCCGGGGCGTGGGACGCAGTGCGGGGGAGAATTGCCATCATACTCCTGAAACTTATGCTCCAGGGACTGAGAAGCGTATGCGGCCCCCTTTTATCAATGAAACCCGCTTGGAACCCGAAGAATACTCGCACGAATTCAGTGAGGTGGCTACTACCAGCCACCCTTCACGAACATGTTTGGAGATGAGACATAGGTTTCAAGTGCAAAAGAGCGGTGCGGATTACGGTTCAATGCGAAGCTCTTCCCCGGAGGCAGTCTGAAGCGGTGACGAGTTGAGAAGCTCGCTTGTGCACATGGTTCCTCGCTCCCAAGACTTCGCAGCTGGATCGATAAACGACGCCGATCACGATGGCAACGACGACGCGATCCCCACTCCAGGTGCCCACGAACTCGTAAGAGGGGGCTTATTGCCGGCACGCGTTGCATAATGTGCGAGTCCTCCATCCCGTCGAGTATGGGGGCGTTTCCCCACGTCGAGAAGTGGTTCATGACTGGGATGAAGGGTACACCACGCAGGATGGGCAGTGGTCAAACCGTGAAATGGAGTGGAAACGCGGCCTGAATGCCGTGAAGACACCATGTCCGGAGTCCGTCTGAATCTGCTCGGTATCGCCCGGCCAAGTCACCCACACGGGATATACCTGAAGATATTCGAGGTTTGGGAACGGGTATATCCTTCACTAGAAGACGATATTCCCGCCAGCATCAGCGCGAGCTTGATATGCTCAAGTATCTACCGTACTCGCCACATTTTAAAAGTCACCTGGTATTGGGTGCACTCGTCCTGTTTGCATGGATATTCGTACGTTTTATATCTCAAACTCCGGAGTTTCGGCTTTTTAGGCGGCATACCCCTCGTGTTTGCATGCTTGCCGCGGCTCCACGCCGCTCACTCCCCGCCCATCTCGTGCAACGCACCACGCTTGTCTAGGGCTACACCAACTTGGTCTCGCTCGGGTTCATCCTATACCTCTTCGGACGCGTTTTCCTCTCCACGGGTCAATCGGTCCAATACGGTGATTTGAGACGCCAGCCGGTATTTAAGCAGCAGCGCTTGCCGGACAACATTATTGCTGACTTTGAGTACTATTTCATTCCCTCAAACGATCCCGCGTTGCCCATTACACAAGACTCTGGAACGGGCAAGTACGACGAAACCAAACCCAAGTCCACTAAGCTTCTCAAACTCGTGAATGAGGCCACGCCAGCGGGTGAACCAGCCAAGGATGACAAGTCTCCGTATGCAGGCACGGGCTACACACCCTCTAGTAATGCCCGGCTTTCACCCCGAGACGAATCACCTGGTGCTGGTCGTCTCCTGTTCGGCCAGAGTTTCCGACCCAAGGGTGTCAAGGCCAAAGCTGTGATCTTCTTTTGCCACGGATTCGGTGACCACACCAGCTGGTACATTCGTGATGAGGCAGTTATGTGGGCACAACGAGGTTTTGCAGTCCACACCTTAGATTCCTACGGTAATGGCCGAAGCGACGGTCTTCAGAACTACATCCCCAGCCTCCCCAGACTCGTTGACGACTATGTCCATGTCATCAAGGAAGTACGCCAGCGCTACCCTCCTGACACCAAAGTCTTTGTCGTCGGCCATTCTATGGGTGGTGCTATTGCGCTCCACTTGGCTTGGCGCATCCCTGACATTATTAAGGGTCTTGTTCTCATCGCTCCCATGGTCAAGATCGTCGAGTCGCTCAAGCCTCCCAAGCCTGTCGTCCAGTTCCTCACGTTTATTGCTTCCCTTTGGCCCACCGGACCCATTACTCCAATGCCTGATGTCCTCTACCTGTGCTTCGCACACGAGAAGGTTCTTCATTGCCGCCAGCAGGATCCCATCCGAGTCAAGATTAAGACCCGTCTGATCTCGGCGCTCGAAATGGTCCGTGTTGCCGACGATCTTGAGACGCGTTTGAAGGACGTGACCGTGCCGTTCATTGTTGTCCACGGTCGTGAGGATCGTGTCACCGCGTACGAGGTCAGTGAGGCGCTGTACAAGTCCGCCTCAAGCACTGACAAGATGATCGTGCACCCACCAGGCGCGCTGCATGACATTTTCCACTGCAGAGGCCTGAACTATGCACCTACACTCAAGGTCTTCGACCAGCTTGCTGAGTGGGTGCTTGACAGATCGTAATCAAAATCTAAGTTACTCTAGAGCGTGACTGCTTCTTTTACACTCCAATATTACTCAAGCGACGAACAATACAATCTGGTAGGGTCTTTACTCCCCCATTTGCGTTGAATACTGTAGAGCTGAATCGTGCCTGTTTGAGGTCTCTAGATGTTAACACAACTTTATGTGCAAGAGAATTAGCACTAACATTGTGGGTAAAATATACAAATGGGGCTAAAATGTCACGATATTCGAAGCTTAAACACGTTGCTGGTGCGACTGAATGCGTAACTGCTTCGACTGCTCAAGTCGCAAGTACGTCTGCTTCGCAACTCCTTCGTCATGTCGCGCCTTGGCTGCGGCCTTTTCAGCATCGTGCAGTTCACGCTTAGCCGTCTTGACACGTGCGGCACTGGATGCAACACGCAGTTCAAGCTGCTTAACGCGCTCGCGGCGGCCAACAACAAGATGCTCTGCGGTATGAAGCTTCTCAGCCATTGCCATAGCACTATTACGTGCCTGAGACAAGGCATGGCTTCGGCTTGCCAAACGGCCCGAGAGGCGGGTGAGATTCTCACGGAGACTGCGTATGGTCATGAAGTTGCTGGCCTGGTTACCACGCAACGACGCGGCTCCGGGTCGAGACAGACGAGAGATCTCAGCAAGCACGGAGCGTTGCTGCTTCTGAAGGTCGTCAACCTCCTTCTGAAGGTTGGCCACGGTGGAGTTCATGTTCGCTGCCTGCTGTTTGAGAGCGGTGACTTGCAGCTCAGCCTGCTTGAGATGCTCGCGAGCTGCATTGACAGCCTGTTCATTGCGCTTGTGATTGTTCTCGGCGACGTTCAAGTTGGCGGAGAAGCGCGAGATTGCGAGCTCTGCATCGCGCGCCTTGGTTTGGGCAAGGAACGCTGCCACTTTCGCCTCATGAAGGGCACGGGCAGCCTTCTGGGTCTCATCAATCTCCTTCTTCTGCTCATCGCGAATCTTCGCAATAGTTGCTCGAAGGTCCTTAGCCAGCCTGTCTCGAAGTTTCTCGCGTTCAGCCTTGATGTGCGGGATCCACTTCTTCTCCCTCGTTTCCTTCTCGAGTTCGGTCAGGCGTGCCTCGATTCGTGTTCCTTGGAGGTCATCCAAATCTCCTTCGAACTTCTTAAGTGCCTCGCGTGTAGCGGCGCGTCGAGCGCGGGCGGTATGTGCGAGGTCGCGGAGCTTACGCTCTTCTGCAACTCGCGTTACAAACTTAGCTTCGGCAGCACTTACTGCGCGTTCGGCATCGGCAACGGCCTTCACTCGTGCCTTCTCCTCTTCTTGAAGCTCATGGATCTGGCGACGGAGGCGCAAGACATAGTCTTTCTGGCCCTTCTGCTTGGCAGCACTTTGAAGCGTCTCCGTAGTGGCCTTGAGAGCCTCACGAGTCTGCTTCAAATCCTCCTTTGCCGCGGCGAGTGTAGCCGTGGCAGTCTTGAATGCGACCTGGTCATCATGATGGCTGCGAACAAACTCACGCTCCTTCTGCTCCGCAATGTGGACAGCTTCAAGCGCCTTGGCGTCGCGCGCCCTGGCGTCCTGGATGAGCTTCTGCAACTTGGCGATCTCTGCAGGTGTGGCCTTCTTAGCCTTCTGCTGGAGCTCGATACGGGTGTCGTGACGCCATTTACGAGTTGTGTTGTGAGCCTCCTGCTCGATCTTTTCAAGACCAACACGCTCCTTCTCGTACGACTGTCGGCGTGCGGCGAGCACCTTTTGCTCCGCGCGTTGAGCTGCCTGAAGCATCGCTTCCAACTCTGCTTGGCGAATGGCGCTAAGCTCATAGTGGTGCTGAGCGGTGGCCAACAAGACACGAGCTTGTTGAACGCGCTCCTGAGCACGAGCTCGTGCCGCCTCCGAGCGGGCAAGTTCCGCTTTGGCCTCACGATCCTTTGTCACTGCGATGTTCTTTGCAAGGAGAGCCTTTTGGACGGCGCTCGTGCGCATTTGAAGCAAACGCATCTCTTTATCACGCGTGTCCGTCAAACGCTTAAGCTGCGATTCCAAGTCAAGCTCACGCTGGCGTTCGAGCGCCGTCAAAGCTACGGGCTGTGGCTTCAATGGACCACGGTTGCCATAGAAGTGGGCCGAGCGCTGCGCTGCACGTCGACGAGCCAACTCGGCACGGTGCTGCTGCTTGACATGCTGTAGCTGCTGCTGGATGGTTTGGACAAGTCCTCGGGTGCGGACGAGAGCCTGACGCGTTTCAGCAACACGTGCATGTGCCTGACTGAGTTCAGTCTTCGCCAGCTCTTTCTTCTTGGCCGTCCATTGCATTCGTTCCTTATCGTGGGCAATCTTGCGTTCGGCAGCGTTCAATTCTGCGAGTGCCTGGGCGAGCTCTTCCTGACGCTGAGTAGTTTCTTGTGCAGCACCAGCAGTGGCGCGATCAGTTTGCTGCTTGCGGAGCAGGATGTCAGATACACTCTGGGCAAGATCCGCCTGAGCAAGCTTTTCTGCTGCCAAGGCGGCGGAGCAGTGAGCACGCTGTGCTGCTGCGGTGGCATTTTGTGCCTTTTCGCTAAGAGGCGAGAGAAGACCCACGGGTGCGTCAACGTTGGCGAGCAGAGTCTTCTCAAAGATTCCACCCGAAACGCCAGTATTGCACATCCAGGTAACCAAGCCTGTGGCAAAACCGTGACGATCCTTTCGAGGGATGTGCGACAGCAAGTCATGGCGTTGGCGTGCCAAGTGTTCCTTGAACATCTTAATCAGGCTGGTACGTGAGCCAGGCGTAGCACAGACGCGGTGGAAAGGATTCAGCGCACCATGGTTAGCCGGAATACGGTAGGCAGGCGAGCGGCCCCATCGGATGGGTGCATCAAGCCATACGGGCGCGAGCGGGGTCTGGGAAGTAATGGGAGTAGCAAAGATGTGAGAGGTCGTGGGAGTAGCTCGAGGGAAAGTTGCAACTCGGCTAGCATCCCACGCGATACCCTTGCTCGTCTCATCATACATGGCCACGCCAAGGTAGTTTCGGGCCATATCACAGTCCAAGACGACGCCGAAGACTCGTTGTCGGCCATGCTTAGATGGTTCCATGCCAGTGTTCGCAAGGACGGCAACGGGAGCAGGCATACCTGGGATAGGGGACTCCGTAGGAACGAGCGAGAACTTGGTCGCAAGACGTGGCTGAGGCGAGTCGTTGCCATCATCATCCCTCAACTCGTCCTCGCGCGTGTTGTCCAAGGTGCTGGTGCTGAGCTGATTGAGCTGAGGATCAGTGCTTAATGACTCGCCGCTGGGGGGGAGAGGGTTGCGGTTGCGGTACTCACGGTGAGCATCATCCCAAGGAGTGTTCAACTGAGTGTAGATATGGTGCGACGACTTGGCAATGAACAGCTCAACGCGACCCTCGGCGTTAAATGAGAGCTTGCTGCGAGGAATGAAGGTGGTTGCGGTGCGAGTTTCACCACCAGCGACTGCTCCGGCAGTGAGTGGTCCTGATTCAATGATCACACCAAGCACAGCGTTGGTGACTAAGTCGATCAAGACCTCCACGGAGCGCCAGTCACCCTCATGAGCACCGACGTTACCAAACGAGGTGTAGTTTCCAGTGCTGTAGTCGTCCTCGTCTGCGAGCGGGATCGCGTTGCGGAAGATCAAGTATGGGTTCTTCACTGGGGGCAGTTCAGCGTCCGGAGCAGCATTCTGCTTACGCATGTGGAGAGGTGTAGGGTCATTCTTGCCCACCGCAAGTTCAGGCGGGGGCGTCACGAGGTGGAGCTCCAGCGCGGGGGGCTTGGAATACGCGAAGAAGGGGTAGTAGCGAACTGAAAGGACGCTGTCTCGGACAAAGAGGTCCGAGTAGATGGGCGTGTTTCCAGCGAGTGCTTGAGGCACACCGCTGCGGAATTGAGGGCTAGTCAATTCATACACGCTCTCAGGCACACCACCCTCTACCCCTGCATCTGCTGGTGCAGACTTAACAGAGGTAGCATTGACATTGGGGGCAGGCTTGGCTCCTGCCTTTGCACCAGCTGCCTTAGCAGCAGGAGAAAGAGGTCCCTTGTTTTGCTTCTGCATCTTCTTCTTTTGGACGTAGCTCATCGTGGCTCGGCTCAAGAAGTCCTGAGGGCTGATGGGACGGTAGGGCTCCTCCTCATGGAGCCAGAACACAGGGGCATGCTCACGTGCGACACGCTCGAGACGATCCCACTCCTCACCAGGGATAGGACGACGAGGTGCCTTATCACACGATGGGAAGTTGGGAGTGCCGATGTGTGGCGCGGGTGCCACGTGAGGCATCGTGCACTTGTGCTCTGCCAGCGCCGATGCGAGGGCATGCCACAGGCCTTGCGACTATAGGTTAGAATTGAGATTAGACACGGAATATCCTTGTGAGTCGAAGCTCGGGTGGGCTCAAGAGAAAGGCGTCCCAAACACGATCAAGCAGTGAGCTATACGTACGGTCTCGAGGTACTCCGTAAAGCCTGGGACACCGCGATGAACATTCTTGTTCTGGCGGGTGTCAAACACGGTGCCGCGTGCGACATCGACGATGAACGAGTGTTCGTCGACAGCGCCTTCACGCTCCGACATGATTCTTGTGAGCCATGTCGCCGACTGTAGATTAGTGTGGGGGGGAATAGGGGGCATCACTCAAGTGAGCATGGGTTCCGCTACACATTGATTATTCTGCTGGAGTAACACACTCGCCAGGTCACGTGTAAATCGTCGCAAAAGACGACTTGAAGTAAGCTGGTATGTGCTAAAAGGACATTGTTGATGAAATTTCATGGTATCTGACTAATTTGAGGCTAAAAGAAATAGCTACGTACGTGCTGAGCGGCGAGGGCAGTTCCAACCGCAAAGAAAATTAGCAACAGCACTGACAGCTTGTGCATATTTCCTTTAAAAGGTGTGTTGGAAATGGACCAATCGCTCTCGTGGGTTGTGTCGAATTTTTGTGTGCGCGTAGGTTTCGGGGGGGGGGGGGGGGGGGGGGGGGGAAAACGGCAAAAGCGGGGGAAGGGGGGGGGGGGGGGGGGGGAGTGGGAAGCCGGAGAAATCAGTTGCG
>Ga0180217_1000673_pt1 | contig 48791 bp, 23 predicted proteins | sample eDN3rd37CBELigOP_FD_128521 | JGI IMG/M metagenome (GOLD analysis project Ga0180217, IMG submission 128521) | Enriched Organic Plus compost microbial communities from Emeryville, California, USA - eDNA 3rd pass 37_C BE-Lig OP (version 2) (version 2) ...
CCCCCCAAAAATGGAGTTTTTAGGGTGTTTGTTTTTGTTTTTAACCCCCCCGGTTTTAGGATGGGGGTTGGGGGGGGGGGGGGGGGGGGGGGGGTGAATGTGACCATGGTCACGGCGCCAGGTGGAGGGCCAAGTGCTGCGCTGTCTTGATCACGAGCAAGAGCGAGAAGTGATTCAGGTGTTTTGCACTGTAGCTGTGAACATTTGCCTGTGTATGATGTGAGAAAGCACTTGGCTTGCACGAAAAGAGACATTCGCTCAGAGTGCGGGGCATGAAAGCTCGAGCCGGAATTCCGCACAGGACTGAGAATGAATGAATGCAATAGCTGGGGTGCGAACTCATGCGTTCCCGTACTCGGTGTTGCTGAGCAAGCAGTTCAGGCCGAACACGTCCCTGGTGGTTCTTATGTGATTACCTCCCGGGACGACGAATACCCCCCTCCATTCTTCAGTGACTCCCATCATGGGCTGCCAATTGTGCAGTTCCCCGCACAGGATAGCTTGGGTAGATACTGCAGCCTACTCCCTGTTCACAATGGCTTACAACAGCCCGTAATGTTGTGTGTGGCGTCTGTGGTGAGCCAAACAAGCGAGGCGGGAAACTCGATCCACCCGCGCCCGGCTGAAAAGCTGGAAGAAACTGACAAAGGGAACATTGATAGGGGATGTGAATTGTGGATATGGCGAGTTGGGGATGCGAACCAGATTATTTATTCTTATAGAGATACCGTGGAGACGTCTGAATAGTATGCTCCACATACGCATACCCATCGCAGTGACCCCGAACAATCCTCACAAATAGTGCTTCCGCTGAACACTCATTCCACCCACGACTGAGGTACCCTTTCCGCTGCGCTTTTCACTGCATCTAGACCCTCTCCGGTCGAGACATATTGTTAAAACGACTTGAGCACACAGTAGTTATCTATGTTACATATATGCCCTAGCGTTGCACTTTTGTAGCTGCTGTGCAGAGCTTCTCATAGGCCCCGCTTTTCCGCAAGGATTGGTACGTGAAGGTGCCAAACCGACACTAAACAGCTCGTTTTGGCGTAGTATGCGGCTAGCTTCCGCGACTCAGACTCCTTACATCCATTCCCATGCCCCTCTTCAATTCATATCTCGACCCGATTTAGATCATACTGTGGACTCAGGGCATACTCAGGACTGAACACGCGAGACTCGCAAAGACGTCAGTGAACGGGACACCGAGGACCGTGGTCCGGCGAACTTAAGCAGACCAGCTAACACCTCTACCTGTTATAATTAACTCAATTCAACGGTTTTCTCTTCAATTCTCCCACGATGTCATCCGAATCAAACGACCACGCACTCCTCACGGCAGCAGCGAACAAGCTCATCCTACGCCCCTCATACGTGACTTACGGCAACTATGCGTTCATTCTTATGGACGCCCCCACAGACACAACACTGCCGTACTATCTCGCCATTCTTCGTGCCCGCAAGGTTAAAACAGTTGTTAGGGCATGCGAAGCAACCTACCGCATCGATCAGTTGCAGCGAGAAGGAATCGAGGTTGTTTCACTCGACTTCCCTGACGGTGAAGCCCCTCCGGAGGATATACTGAAGAGCTGGCGCGAGCTGCGTAACCGCGTCTTTGGACGCTTTAAGCCCGAGTATATCGATGCAACGGCGATACCTCACCCATTCCCATTCCATGCCCATCATCCAAGCCACGATTGGGAACATCATCATGAGGCCCCACACCTCCATCACTCTGTGGGACGTGCTTCCGGTTCTGGGGCCGCAGCACCCACGTTATCTTTGCAACATGCATCGACAGCAACCTCGAGTGCGCCAACCACGGCAAATAGCACCGTATCTCCTCGTCCCAGCTCGGGTTCGCTGACCAGTCCCAGGGGGTCGACCACTGTTCTTCATCATGGATCAGCTGCGGGGGGCTCTCAGTCAGCAGAGCAAAAAGACCTCCAAGTCGGTTACCCAGGTACGCCAGCCGCGGCTACACCTCTGAATGGGGGTGATCATAATAGCAACACGAGCGGCAGCAACCACCATCACCATCATCACCACCATAATCACCACAATCATGGTCGACACTCGTTGTCCACATCCGGACATAGTACCGGTGTGGCGTTCGGTGGCACCAGCACCTCTGGTCATCAGCACGTTAACCTTGTCTCAACTTCAACATCAAGAAGAGACCCGTCACAGCCAGGTTCCGCAGTTTTGCAAACTGATCAGACAGGTCGTCACATTTCTGGTGCTGTCCGGGTTCCACCCAGACACATCGAGTTAGACCCATTGAAGTTGCTCCCAATCCACCACAACCATCATACCCACACGACGAGTGCAGCTTCAGCCGCAGGCTCTCACGCACCGGGCGCGGGTACGAATGGTTCTGCATGCCCGCTTTGTGAGAATCGACCCATCATTGCGTTGCATTGCATTGCCGGCCTCGGTCGCGCACCACTGCTTGTTGCAGTTGCTTTAATTGATGCCGGTCTTGCTGCTGACGAAGTTATCCGTCTAATCAGGTTCCGTCGTAAAGGGGCTTTCAATTCGACACAAATCGGCTTTTTGCAGACTTATACTCCTCCACCCCAAGGCGGGTGCTGCTCAATCGTATGAAATTTGTTCTGGATGTTAAGCAATGATTAACTTGTTCCTAGTCCATTCGCTCGGGATCTTGTCGAGCCCTGTAATCGCACACCTCACTTTATCGTAATTTGGGTGGACACTATACTAATCCACTTTCACCGTCGGCTTCGTGTATTATCCTCTATACGGACAGATAGCTAGTTGATAAACTTGTTGATTATTGAGTATCGCGTAGACCCATTGGACTCCTAGTCTGTTTGACTTGCGTTCCACCCCCTCTACATTTGTATTCTTTCCGTTTCCTTGCCTGATCACGCGTTTACTCCTTTGTCTTCTGGCCAGTTCACGATGGGCGAGCTATCTATACACTTGATAACATTTGTTTAGCTCACACGTTGTGGAAGCCCTCACTACTGCTTGCTGTGACTATCTCAATGACCTTACTCTTCATCAGTGATTCCGCATCGGCGCATCACAGTAGCCTACAGAGACTTGCAAGCCAGTCTCCCCCTTTCTTCTTTTCTACGTTCTCCTCCCCGCTTATGGCGAATCACTTGTACCTGACAGACCCCAATTGCTGCCTTCATCAGCCTCACTGACTCAGGTCATCTTGACGAAGATCAGATGCTGGTTGTGGCCTCGCCATCGATTGCAAAGCTCTGTACTTCGTAGCTACAGTCAAATAAATTGGCTGTCTGGAATTTTTATGCATTCTGCAGCAGGGCGATGGCAGGAGTCAAGGCTGACGCCTGCCATCGACCTTAGAGTCCAGAACCGGACTTACGGGCGACATATGGCATTTCTTGTCGCGTCAACAGCTGTTCGGCGAGGTCATTGACGTCGTCCCAAATTGACGCATCCAACGTTCGATGGCCTCGCGCTAACGCAAGTAGTCGAGCCAGTGTAAGACGCATATGGAAGTGCTCCTCAGTATAAACGGCGCGACGTTCTCGGTTCTGCAATAGTTCAACAATCTTGTCTTGCACCATCTTCGACTCGTCTCCGGTCATATCAAAGGAGCCAACACGAGCGATTGCGATGTACTTTCTTAGAACACCAAGCGAAAGAGCAGGAGGAAGAACACGCCCATCGCGGGTTGCAATCTGGGGCGAAGGAGAGTCGTCTGTCCATTGAGGTTTGACCGCTCCGAGTACATACGCGACATTCACATCTGTTGGGAGAAACGCGTTGGAATCCGCAACAGCGACGACGGAAACGTCTAGCGGCAGATCGTGCTCTGAGTAAACAAAGTCGTAGGTTAGTGTGGAGTTTGTAAGGAGCTTACCGAGAACTTTAACATTTTGGACTCCGTTTGACTCTAGTGTGCCTTGGCCCATATCTAGCTCATTTAGAAGGAGACGTGTACCAGGTGCCACTTGTAAAGGCGCGGTCCTCAATCGGTCTTCATCAGGTAGTCGCACAGGTCCCCAACGACACTCATTTAGAGTGGGAATATTCACAGCTAACGGAACACACATCGGTGATAGCTGACCCAGGACGTGCTCTAGTCGCGATACGATCTTCTTGGCGTCGATGCCCAAGGTGTTACCCTTGAGACCTTCAGCCAAATGACTCAGCGCAATATTGAGCCGCCCCATACAACGACCTGCCTTGCGATCATAAACCCTCGAAAAGAGACTCAAGAAAATGAACCGCGCGGCAACCTTATCGCCATAAGTTGCCCACTCAAGCATGTCTAGCAACGCATTTTCCATACTCTCCGTTGACAAGGGCACGAGTGGATTGGAGTCGACAGTCCTCTCTTGGAGCAGCGCGGTGAACTTGAAACCATAGGCTTCCTGAATCGCTGCGCCTTGGCTGGTCGCAGAATCAAGGATGGACTCCGGGATTGCAAAATGTACGACGCTCGGTTCATTGGACTGCGACTTCGCTGCAGACTCGCTGTGATCCACAATACGATATGTGATGGCATGCAATCGGAGATTCGAGATCTCTTGCCCAGCAATCACATGAGATGACTTGGTCTCGTGGGTCTCTATCTTGGAGTCATCGTCACCCTCCATGCATGTTTGCTCAGCCTCAAGGTCATCATCTGGGTTATGGTGCTCAGGGACACACATATGTTCTTCATCTTGGTCTGCCAGATCTGCCCAAAGGATACCAATAAACTCGACGGTGTCACCAACACGCAAGTGATCAATTTGTGTGGTTAGCTTGCCCCATACAGAGCAGGATTCGCTATCCGACTGGATCGGGTAAGTCTTGACGATGCACTCGAACCTCTTGTCTTGAGGAGCGAGACGAGCAGACATCGAATCGTCTCCCCTTGCGCATGAGGAGGATCCGCTGGAAGTAACCAAATCCAGGCAGTGCACCCAGCTCTGTTCGCCTGGAATCGTGATACAATTGAGCACTCCCCGTTCAACAGGCAGATCGTTATTGTCTGGGAAATCCAGAGAAGATTCAGCACTTACAGGAACGGGAAACTCGTGATACTTCATCGTTCTCAAGACCGTAGTTGCAGTTTTGGGGTCGGTCTCTAGGTACACTGAGCTGAAGTACTCCGGCTCGAGGGTGTCCTGCACCATACACCTGAAACGAACTAACTTACCGCCACTGAGTTCACGGAGTGCATCAGGAGTTGCTTCGTTCAGAGAGGGAATCGATGCGTATGCGGAGTCGTGGGCAGAATCCAGACGAAGGTCACGAACAAGGGCCTTGGGCACACCCAGATCACCGTCACCACACACCTCCTCCTCCGCTAGCCCTGCAGCAAGCTCGTGGATCACCTTGCTTGGCTCCTGCAGCCATTTTTGTACGATTTCAGCGGACATCCCGCAGGTCTATACCGGGTTGAGATGATTCAATAGATAAGATATGTAGGTATCTGTTACAATCAGCAATTATTATTCAAGCCTGTATGCGAAAATGCCCACTATTGACACTTTCGGAAGTGTAGCAAACTCCTAAAAATCTCTAACGGATTTCACTCGTGCTCGGCTCAGTAGCTGTGGAGAGCCTTTTCCCACGTGTTTCCACTGGATATTGCGCTTTTCGGCCTGATCCAGCATAATATGCATACATGTCATGATAAACACATCACAGACTCCATATGTCTTGGGCCGAGTTGGAGGCCGCTCCCGCAGCCTTTGATTGTCCACCACCACTAAGCAGACTATCAAAGAGGTTGTCAACCGGGTTAGACTGCGTCTGCGCTGGCTTGCTATGTGAGATGGGCTTAATACTAACGATTGAACTAGATCCTCCCGCATTGGCTGTCTTGAGCTCACTACCCGCACCAAATCCGCCCAAATCCCAGTTTATACTTGACATGACCTGAGCAACTTCGGGAGGAGATGCAGCCTTACTCGCTGCCGCGGTCGGTTGTTGAGATGATCCACTGAGATCGAGTTCGTCTGTGTCCTCCGGACTCCAAGAATCCCATGAAGACTCAGCCGCAGCGTGTGCTTGCGTTGCTGGCTTGTTGGAAGTACTGGGGATGGGTGCAATCGAAAACTCTCCTGCTCTGTTTCCCGAAGTCTGATTCGACGCAAACCTGTCGAAGTCGAAGTCGAAGCTGCTACTACCGGTTGGGCTGCTCGACTTAGAGTCCTCGATGAAGCTCAATCCTTGATTTTGTTGCTTAGCTGGCATGGGCTGCACGGAGCTAGCAGACGATTGCGGCCTGGCACTTTGGGGCTGGGGTCTTGCTGAAGCTGAGATCGCCGCAGCCCCTTGTGGCTTGGCTGTAGATTGGGATTGAGAGTGGGCTGTGGAGGGCTGTGTTTGTGTACCTGCGGCGGGGGTCCCAGTTCCCGCAATCATGGCCTTGTTCAGAGCAGTGTTTACGGCTGACATTGCCCAGCTACTCACGACACCAAGCACCGCCCCCGCAGTTGCAGTCGCCTTAGAAGCGACAGTGTCTGCTGTCTGATCGGAGTCAACCGTCGCGTTCGAGCTGTTGTTCACTGCACTAGCATTGGCCATCCCGGTTGCAGCCGCAGCTGCTGCTGCGGTCATATATTGGGTCTGGCCACCAATCTGCTGTTGCGGACGACTCTGCATTTCTTGATTGTACTTGTTCAAGATAGGGATAGTTGCACTCACGAATTTGAGGGCAGCTACTCGAATTTCTTGGACTGGGTCAACCGTGTAACCGATTACATGCGGAAGGATTCTGCGAGCGAGCATTTCAGCAGAGTAATCCGCCAAACAGTGTGACAAGGCTCGAATTGCCGCAAGTCTGGCGGGTGCAAAGCCATCCCGCAGTCCGCGTCCAAAAACTTGCAGTAATACGCGTTCACGTGCCTCTCGGCTGTAGTGGTTTGAAAGCTTTGCGAGAGAATACGTGACGTGGGCTCGGACCTCAGGTTGAGGGTCAGCTTGGAGCGCAGCGAGTGCGTCCAAGGTGCGAGCTTCTATCTGTGAGGATGGTAGCTTGGAGCAGAGCGGAGGAAGCGCACGAACAGTGACTTCTCGCACGAGAGGATGAAGATCGCGCAGGCCAACCAACACACAGGGCAAAATATCGCTCAATAGGACGGAAACAGGAAGGTGAGCGGCATATAGGTGCGCATTTTGCAGTAGATACACTCGCACAGCACGTTCGTCGCTGCGGAAGAGTTTCACAAGCGTCGGAACAACCGTGGACTGGAACCTAGCTGAGCTTAGTGTTGCAGTTGCGAGCTTCAGCAATGAAGGTAGCACAATTACCAGTGGCGATCCAGCCGCCAGACCATGTTCTAACGCGCTAAGCACAGACGGTACAATTCGTAGACGGGACACCACCCGGGGTAAACTAAGCGTGGTGACATCAAAGTCTTTGAAGAAAGCCGATTTTTCCTCCTCCGTCTTCAGGGCGAGGGAGTCCAAGAAATCGATCGTGCGGATGAGGTGGTTCGCGAAATACATTGACTTGAGAAACTGTGAAGCTGGCAATCTTTGGCTTGGGTTCTGAGCCAGTAGTGCGGGAAAGTCACGTTGAAGAGTGGAAGGGAGGAAAGATGAGCCCGCGACGAGGTCCTGGATCGTTGGATTCGATTTGTATCGAAACTTTTCACTCGTAAGTGTGGATCCGTAAAGATGATAAATCAGGCATCCCAGGCCCCACATGTCGTGACTCCAAATGGGGCTAGAAGCAACTTCGGCCCAGCGGTGCTTGCTCCACTCGGGTGAAGCAAATGACCACGATTCTGGAATATCACTGCCGAACGAATCCTTTCGCCGATACGACGTGTTGGGTGCTAGGTCGGAGTCCTCTGCTGCAAAGGCACTGCGGATGTCTTCAGGCACGTTGCCGACCATGACACCACTCACCAGCGAGACTGAAGACGCATTCACAGTCGCATTCATGTCCGCTTTGAAGGACAATTCGAGACAGCCTAACTTCCAATCGCCTGAAGGTGAAATAAATATACTTGCTGGGCTCACCTTACCATGACACATATTTGCCTTGTCATGAAGGAAGGCAAGAGCTGTAGTGACTTGGTATATGCCTAGCGACATGAGCAGATGAAGCGCTTCTTGTTCATTAGGCGCGAGCATTTGGCTCAGAGCGGCATCCTTACCTGTGAGACCAGGCTTCTGAGATTGCTTTGACTCACTTCCATGAGCAGCCACTGAACCGTCCCCAACTGATGCTGCGGGCTCACCATCATCACCAGCTGGGTCAATTTGTGCGAGGCTAAATGGAATCTCCAACGGTTTAACTGGTTCAGTCACAAGGTGTAGCTCACCCTGGATTTCTTCGTGTGCGATGTACTTGAGGATTAACGGGTGCCGAACGATCTTCAGTTTGTTGACTGCATTGCGTGCGGCTTGTATCGAAATCTCGCTTGCAGTTTTCACTCCCGCTGGCGTGGCACCTGACACAGCACTTGGATTAATAGGGAACTTAAAGATGGTCACTGGTGCGCCTGTGGTCTTATCCGCGCCCTCATACATTCTCCATCTGGTGTTGTAGCGTGCATAGGATGTGATCTCATTTCCCAGGCTGTAGGGAAATGTGTTTGACTCGGCGTTGCCCATATCGAAACTGGCTCACAGAGCAGAGCTGTGCTTCGACCAGCCAAGCCGCTCCACTTGCCTCAAGACGGCTGTCGGCGAATTCTCCCTCAGAATCGCAAAAGACACCGGGCGCCTAAAGGTTCTCGCGAAACAGGCCACGTGACCTCCACTACTAGGGCTGACCTCAACTCTGCTTGCTGGCGGGAGAATGGAAGAAGGGTCTACTGAGCGGGAAGGAGGAGGTAGGGGATCGAGAACTGTTAGGAGAAAAGAGCATACACCAAGGGGATTGAGTTGCCATCCTGATGACGCCGAGCTCATGGGGAATTCTCTCGCTCGTCACCTTTCGCGGCGAGCTTACATCTTCGTTCTTCGGTTGTCGTGCACGAGTCGTTCGTTTGCAATACCCACAGGTACAGATGATATGAGATGTAACCACAAGTGTTATACCGTAGAGCCGCATCGATTTGCATAATATATACCCCAATCTGTACCCTATATCCAGCACTCAAGCAAAGTATCTACAACTGCTTCTGCTCGCGTTTTCAGCCGAACGTGACCATGGTAACAAATTGCGCCCTCGAAAAGGTAGGTGTCCCTGGGTCGGGGGGGCTGGAATAGACTCGAAGTGGATAAATGTGAGTTTGGCGAGCCACATGATAAATTGCTGATTGCGGCGCTCCTGATGGGATGGCCGAGATACAAATAGAAGTGACGTGTTGCAGACGCTGGAATCGAGTGAAATATCTGCCTTCGGTACCTGTATAATCCGCCAATAGCAGGTAAATCTAGCACAGAGCACACGAGCTTGGTCTAGGAAACTATCTTTCTTTAGGATATGTTGTGTTTTGAGTGGAGCCTGAGTCGCTAGACTGACCTAGCGTGTAATGGTTCATCTCGCTCATGTGTTCTGTTATGTTGGCATGCACCTTTGCTATGCACCCTTGTAGAGCACAATGAAGCGCGCTATCGTCTGCGATAATGGTACTGGATACTCCAAAGTGGGTTACGCGGGCTCGCACTTCCCTGAGCTGATCTTCCCCACGATGGTCGGTACTCCGATGATGCGTTTCGAAGAAGAGTTCAAGAACATTCAGCTCAAACCTATCATGTGCGGTGATGTACGTTTTATCAGAACTAGGACTGGCTCGCATAACATTAGATCTCTTGTGCCAGAGCAGAGACGGCACGTGCGCACTCGCATCCACAGCAGACACCGACAGGGGGCATCTCGGCGGCGTGTTAGTGACCGACCATTCTCGACAGAGAATTCATGCACGCACGGATCGACTCACTAATGTGTCTGATCCTATGTTTCGCATGTGCTTAATTCCAAACCCCGATCCCTCTAACCCATGCTGGCCCTGCCTTCATTACACTCTCACTCACTTATAGGAAGCTGAGCAAGCCCGCAAGATGTTGAACATCTCATACCCCGTGGTGAACGGTCGCATCCGCAAGTGGGATGAAATGAATCACATCTGGGACTACACATGGGAGAAGCTTGGCGCCGATCCTACCGAGCACAAGATTCTCATGACCGAGCCTCCTTTGAACCCCGTCGCAAACAAGGAGAAGGTCATTGAGACTATGCTTGAGCGCTACCAGTTTGCAGGTGCTAGCATGAAGATTCAGGCGTTGCTCGTTCTTTACGCACAGGGTTTGGAAAACGGTGTCGTCGTTGATATCGGTGACGGTGTGTCCCACGTCATTCCAGTTTGGGATGGTATCTGCCCTCCCCATCTCATTAAGCGACTTGATGTTGCCGGTCGTTCCGTTACTTCATATCTCGTCAAGCTCCTGCAGGCTCGTGGTTACAACTTCAATCGATCTGCAGACTTCGAGTCCGTCCGTCAGATCAAGGAGCAGTGCTGCTACGTCGCGTACGACACCGAGCTGGAAAAGAAGCTCGCACTGGAAACCACTACCGTCGTCCAGAACTACAAGCTCCCCGATGGTCAGGAAGTTAAGCTCGGTATGGAGCGCTTCGAGGCACCTGAGGTCCTGTTCCGCCCAAGCCTAGTCGACATCGAAGCACCTGGTATCCACGAGCTTCTCTTCAACATGATTCAGAAGGACGCTGATATCCACCTTCGTCTCGACTTCTACAAGCAGATCGTACTCTCTGGTGGTTCGACAATGTTCCCCGGTCTCTCATCTCGTCTTGAGAAGGAGGTCCGTCAGCTCTACCTTACACACGTGCTCAAGGGTGATGAGGCTCGATTAAAGAAGTTCCAACTCAAGATTGAGGATCCTCCACGACGAAAGAATCTTGTCTTCCATGGTGGTTCCATCTATGCTGAAGTCTTCCAGGGCGACAACGATCACTGGATTTCACAGGCCGAGTGGAAGGAATTCGGCCGCAGCATTATTCAGCGCAAGGGTATCTAAACGACCGGCAGCTGGGTAGATGGCGTGCATTACACCTTGATGTACTCAATCTGCATATCGTTCTTCGATACATAACTCACCTCAAATTTCTCTGCAGTCCCGTAACAGCTGCATGTGTTAGAAACTGAGATAAGCTTTATCCACGCAGACACAATGCTCTTCGTTGCTGATAGTTTCATGCAAATCTCATGATGGGCTACAAAGCGGTGCGACCATTTGGCTCTCAGAGCATACCGTACTTTCCCGTTCGAGTGATCCAACCCTCCATGGAGCAAATGAATCAGCGCTTAAATGAGCGTAATCTGAGTGGGCCAATGAGACACGCTCCTCGATATCCCTGAATGTCTCCCAATCCCGAGCCCATCACAAGCACCAGCTTGCACCACAAAACACTCGCAAAGTACGATGCTGTTTATTAGATTACAACTTAGACACATCATGTGACTGGATGTAGTCATGTGTCATCGTAGATACTGAACGAAATTCCGTTCTATTGATTCGTTTCAAGCAGGATCCGGACAAAGCCAAAAACAAACATAAAATATAAGGAACAAATTGGATAACATCACGCAGACGACGAGTTTGAGAGCATTGCTAATCACGGCACCCAGTCTCCAGCCTGGTCTCTGGTCATACTGGCCGGCCGGGGGCCGGCCGTATTCTCGGCTTTAGTCCAGCGCCTCGAGATCGATACCATCCTTAACTCTGCGAGGAGATCGGCTGGCGAACATGGTGTAAATGTTTTGTTTTGGATTGGGCTTCGTTGGGGAAGATGTAGTATTGGGAGAGGTTGTCTGTGCACTCTTAACAGGGGACCTTCCAATCGGTGCCTCAGATTCGGGGGAGTTTGAAGGCGCGGTCGCGTTAATGGGAATCTGCCTTACTGGTTGCTCCTCATCCTCTTCTTCCTCGTCGTCCGCAGTATCTTCGGGGTGCCCGTAGTCGTTGTCATCGTCGTGGGCATCCTCATCATAGTCAGGCTCGAAGTCGAACATACCAGCAAGGTCTCCTGCCGAATCGTCGACACCAGCACGCGCCTTAAAGAGCTCTACCATAGTTCGAAGTCGATTCAGGCGCTCCAACAATTGCTCGGCATTCATTTCAGATGGATGCCCTGATTCATCAGTGAACTCCTCATTGCCACCATATTGATCAAATAGGTCCTGGACAAATTGATCTTCATCGTATACGTCTTCCGTCTTTGTATCTTCATAGTCACCCCCTTCGGGAACATCTTCGCCTTCTTGTTCGTCTTCAACATCAGCTTCTTCTTCGCCACTCGTATCCTTGGCTTGAGTGGGTGCGGTCTCCTCTTGTGTTTGAGAACCACCGGTAGCCTTGTTCGACGATGCTGCCTGGGATTCCTCCTCTGTTGCTGACGATTCTTGCTCTTGTTCGCTCGCCCGAACGCGAGCATTGGCTTGTTTCAGCTGAATCAGACTTGGTAGGACTAGCAGGCGGCTGACTAGCATGATAGGACTGTGAGGCCACGCTGCGAACTCCTCTGGTGAGATCTCCTCCTCAAGGCTGCATTGTGCTGCTTCAGGGCGGTTACCAAAGAGGAACCTGGCACAGCGGCTCACGTTGTTTACGCTGCGCTTGCGGGCCTCGGTGCTAAGAGTAGGATCCTTGAAGAATGAAACAAGCTTGGTCGTGAAACCCGGAGCGTCGGGTCTGGGCAGCATCAACATCGCCTCCAAAACGCTTGCAACGCAATACAAATAGCGAATAATCAGCTGAATGCTGATACCGTCAACGTCAGCCATGGTCGTAGTGGCGCCGGCATGCTTCTCGGCTGCGGTCTCAACCGCAAGGAGATCGCTAACAAATCGTGTGATTTCAGATGGATCCGCAGCGGTGAACAGGGACAGGGCAGAGATGAGCTGGGTCACTCCAATTGACTCCGCGTTCTCCAGGTTAACGAGATCGAATGTAATGTAGAGAATGTTCGCAATGAGGAGGAACCGGAGCTTCCGCATGATCGATTCCGATTCAGTTTCACTTGCTTCAAACCGTGCCTCACGCTCAGCATCGTAGCTCTCTGCTGCGTCATCCTCATCTTCAGAGTCAAGCGCTTCATCGTCCTCCTCGTTTGGCAGACGCGTAGTAGATAGGCGAACCATACGCGAAAGCTTGCGGCTGATTTTATCTGCAATAAACGCAATGCCAGAGCGTGGAATCTCGTCTAAGAGGTCCGCCTTGCGGAAGATAATAAGCAGACTCGCTGGGGAAATGTGGTGAAGTCCTAGCAACTGCAGCACGCTCTGGATGTGCTCTAGCTCCTGATCGCTGAGCTGTAGGGATGAACGCGCGCCCAAAGGCCACTTCAGATGCAAGTCTGAGCGATCTTCCTCGATGGGTGGAGGTGGAGGTGGCACTGTTGTACCACTGCTTCTCTTCGCATTGGCCTGCTCAGCAAACTCGAGCTGAACATCCGCATCGTCGACAATTGCACCTTCATCCTTCTCCTCATCCTTGGCTTCGACCTGAGCGTTGCCATTGTTTTCGTACTCTTCGAAGTCGTCGGAGTCGTACTCATCTTCATTGCCTTCCTCAGGAATGTAATTGCTTGAATTACGGAACAAGCTCCGTTGTTGCTCGGACGCCTGTCGAGAACCATTATTGGATTGAGCACTCGCCTGCTGTTGCAGCTGCTGTTGCTGTTGCTGTTGCTGTTGCTGTTGCCGGACACGGGAACCAATGACCGGTATGACACCAGTAGTACCGGGCTGATAGTTTTGGACACCCTCACGAAGGGGTTCCAGTACAATGTTGATAGCCCGCACAAGCTCCGAGATTTGGCGGTCAATCAAGTAGCGCTTGAAGCCAATCAACAGAGTGGCATTGAAGCAGAACACCTCCTTTTTCAAGAACGTGCGCTCCTCGACGGAGATGAAGTTCTCCTTGGAGAGGGAGTTGATGAGAACAAGCAACGCGGATGACCATGCGATAAGTGTGGGCTTCAATGCCTCCACGCTCTCCGCCTGGCCCTGGCTCTGTGCCTGCTGCTCGTCCTGCTCCTGCTGACGCAGGATTTGAGTGTCTCGGGTGTTCGCTTCGGCCATCGTAGTGTGGGGTCAGAGGCGAACCTAAAGCATACGAGATCAAAAAGTAGATATATCACGATGTAAGTGTTCAAACATCAGAACGGATGCAGCTGTCCGGTTGGGGTGTGCCCCACAAGACGCGTCGCACAGGCTGAGGAGTGGAGGGAAATCTAAGTTCGCACTAGTGGGGGTATTGGCTAGTTGGACTGGAGTGAATCATGTGATGAAAAACTTTGTTTATCATTGATTCGCACTGCGATCCATCGGAATCAAAAGCTTGCTCATCAGTATACTCATCCTAACCCCGCATATCCGCCCCGTGTACACTCTGGAATTTGAACTGATTTCGTCTGTCGCCAGAGCGAAAAAGCGCTACTCCATCCACCCGGTGGACCAAATCAGGGCTCAAAGAAAGTCGCGAACATCTGCGCCGTCGCCAGTCAGATGGGAGTGTGAAAAGGCTAAAAAACCCGGACTTATACGGACTGGGTGGGGTTGTCTTGGGGCCCAAATGATATATAACGAGTGGTACAACTGCATCTTAAATTTTATTGCGCTATAGCACCGCTGGGTGGCGTGTGAAAAGCATGCCAAGTGTGATTTTTAGACTCAGTCGAACAAGTGAGACCGTGTCTGGAAACTTCTGCTGCGATTTGCACGCGAGAGAAGGAGTTCCCGCGAGTGTTTATGGCTGAATCTGTTCTGAAATGCATAGTATTACATAATGTATTGGCTCCCTACGTCGAGCACTCTGTGTTCGCTGGCTCTTCTGGCTGCCCGTCGACTGGCCTCGCTCCAATATTCCATTTGCCGACAAGCTGCGTTTCGACTCGATCTGAAGCCGCCACTGGCGTGTTCAAGTGCCACACCCCTCACCACGCTTGGCACCCTCCTTACAATTCTATAGACCCAGGTTTCGCCTCAACAACCACACACAATGTCGTCCACGGAGTCCAAAACGCCAGTTCAAACGGGAAGAGTCGGCTCGCTCACCGAGAACGAGGCTAAGGCCCTGGGCGAGCTCAAAGCCCAGATTGCCGCGAAGAACGTACGTAACCACATGCAGTATGTGTTCCATTCAGTGGGGCACTGTAGTATCGTATCAGTTTTGTGATCTGGTGGCAAGGCCTAGGTCTGTTTCAGCCCACGTCGCCGAATCTCCGCTTCAGCACATGACTCCGCCACGGTCACTGTCATTGTGTGCAACGTCGGTCGGATGTGTAGGCGACGAGTTGAGCATGCTATACTTACCTAGCGGGTTCGAGGAAGCACATCACTCGTACCGGTTTCGTATACAACTTAACCCCTAACTTACCCGTCACTCACGTTGTTTTGATGTCATCCTTCGACCTTCTAGTTCGAAACCGATGACTACGAGTGCCTTCGTTTCCTGCGCCACACCCAGTTTGATGTCGAAAAGGCACTTGCTATGGTTGTAGAGTACAAGGAGTGGTACATCAAGAACGATATCAAGAATATCTCCATGCCCCCACGGGCCGATCTGCTTACCAAACTTGTCCCAAGCGCTTTCTTCGGCTTCGACAAGGAAGGACATCCTATCTACATTGAGAGGACCGGCGCGATTCACTGCGAACTCCTGATGAACCTCTTTACAGACAATGAGATTTACATGGCACACGTGTATGGACAGGAGAGACAGATCAGCCGTTGCTATGAAAGCGCAGAGCGCCTTGGTTTACCACGAGGTTCTATTGAATCCTTCACTACCATCATGGATTTGGAAGGGCTTTCCCTCTCGCACCGCGCAGCCCTCCGATTCACACAGCTCATCACTACTGCAGATCAGAAGTACTACCCTGAACGTATGCACAAAACTATCATTGTCAACGCACCCGGTCTCTTCAGCTTCTTCTGGAGGCTCGTGCAAGGTTGGCTTCCAGCTGCCACTCGCGAGAAGATTGTCGTGTGCTCGAGTGATAACCGTGAGTTGTTTGAGCTCGTCGATCGCGACCAGATACCCACGCGTTATGGTGGCACGGCAGAAGTCCCGGGATTAGAGGACCCAGACATCAAGCAACTTTACGAGCTTTATGCAAAGGATACTCGCCGACCAGAGGAATATACCGTTCAGAAGATGAAGTCGGGCACTGAGTACCGTATGAACATCCCCATGGCTCCGCACGAGACCTACAGCTGGATCTTCAAGGCAGATGACTCCCTTGGTTTCGAAGCCATGTTCACTCCCGATGCGTCGCCTGATGGGACTCAGGACCATGTCCGTGTCGTGACGACGTACAGCAAGGTCCCGGCCGACACCATCCCCAACCAGGGTGTGTTCACGACAGAGCGGCCAGGTACGCTCAACCTTTTGTGGAAGAATGAGAATTGGTTCTCCACGCTTCGTCTCCACTATATCGTTGAGAAGGTCCAGGCTGAGCCACCGCTTTCCGAAGAGGCACTTGCAGAGTTGACTGCGATCGCGTCCACCGCGCCTGCTGTGGCAGCCGACGAAGCTAAAACGTCCACCGAAGGCGAAGCCGATTCGTCGCCAGCTCTCTCCACACCTGAGCAGGATCCCACGGTGATCGTTGAGAATACGCCCGCTTCACCTACTGCTGTTCCAGCGGCAGATAACAGTTTGGCTGTTCAGACCAATGCAGTCATGCCTGAGCCTGTCACTGTTGAATAAGCAACGAGTGTTAATCCATTCGCTGATCGCCTGAGTTGACCTTTCCCCGCGACCACACATTCCTTAGTAGAGCCTGAGGTCGCCCAAGGTCGACTATCCGGCACCATCGAGAGCACATGAAGCATGAGTTAGAAGACTAGATAACGGCATGTCGAATGATCCTTATCAAACGCTCTTCCGTATGCGTCTGGTTGAGGGATCCCGCCGAGTCACTTTCGATAGACACACCAACAACACGACCGCCACATTCCTTTGTGTAAACAAGTTTTATTTGCATATCGCTCCTTTTGCTAGAGGGACTTCAACCTGTAGTAAGCTACACCTCTCCCTGAGCCACTATGTGGCCATTCCTTGGTGATTCAAGCTGTCATGACGTTGTCGTAGTCCGCTTGTTCAAGCAGCTTTGCAAATGTATATAAACCCCAATTCTGCTAACCATCACTGTTTTATTCAGTGCGCACCCGATTTCAAAGCAACAAGGCCTCCACCCGTTTGTTCCCACTCCAATAGCACCCGCTCCACCTCGCCATGTCGCACATCCGCCCCACATGGCACCTAACTGGAAGCGGTTCCTTTTCGTCTCTTTTCTGTACTGAGACCAACAACAAGTGGAGGACCAAGCAAGACAAAAAAATGAACAAGAACAAAATTGACGTTGTTGATGAAACGAGTTTGGTCCTTAGCCTTAATCTTCACTGACACACTAGGTAACGCAGCTCCCGCATACCAATTCCCACTTACTCTTTTTAACTGTCGGCCGCCGAGTCGTTAGTCATGCGCCGGTCATGCACCCCTGATTAGTCCGTCATTCACCGAACGCTTCCCTTACGATTCCGAGAGATGTGTGCATGCGCTGGGCGATGAGCCCTGGCATGCTCTATAATCTCATCCAAGTTGATAGCGGTGTTACCCCTCCTTACCCACCTCCCCAACCCGAAACATTTGATTCGTCAGCCTGCTCATAAAATGTTGTCCAAAGGCTCTGTACTATTCATGGAGCAGATCCTCTCACGCGGTATAGGTCTGGGAGTCGTCATTCTAGGAATCAACAACGGTCAGAGTATCGTTCTATTGGTGAAGAGAAAGAGTCTAGACTAACATATTAAAATCTAGGCTCCTTAGTCCATTCGATAACTTGCTTGTAAATGGCCTGGCGAGCCTCAACGATGAACTTCGAATCGGTAGGTAGGGGTGCATGGGTCCAGAAGTGATGAGAAGCACCCGTAACATTCATTACGGGCTGCTGTGGGGTGAGCTTTTGAGTGATAGAGTTTGCAATCCACGGGTCAATCTCACCATTCACATACATTATGCGTGGAGTGACAGGAGTATCAGATCCGTACTCAATTGCCATATCTGTCACACCGGACATGATCACGGCGGGATCGACATCAAAGACTTCCTTGCAAACCTCGAAGTAGAATTGGATGTCAAGACCGGCTTCGACGGGGAATGGACACTTGCCCTTGTAGGTGCATGTCTGGAAGAAGCCCCATGCCGTGCAAGTCTGGTACATCCAAGTGCGATAGGTGTTGTCTTCCACAATCGTTGGATTTTTCATAGTCGCTATGGAGTCCTCGTAGTTAATATGAAGGCATACATCATCATCACCACTTAGAGTCAAGCTTTGAGAACTGAGGGATCGACGCGATCGGATGCGAGACGCCATGGTGTGATGCAAAGGTGCCAGTCTTGGCGAGCGCAGACGAGAGCGGTCTCCAAGTTGATGAATTGAGTGCTGCCATTGGTTTTCATAAACAACCCAGAAACGATCTTCGTACGAACCGATCGAAGCATCTGTCATTACCTTGCAGATGGATTCAATGTCGCACAAGGAGGTGGGATCGATGATCTTACATGCAGGGTCATTTGTCTGAGCAGGTACGTCAAACGCTCCAAAACCAATCCATTGCGCGACGGACTTACGATCGCTCAGGTCGTCCGGGTTGCAGATGTGGAGACGCTTTGCAAGCGCTAAGCGAGTTTCGTTGTCTGAGCGGATCTTTTGATAGAGACTATCGTGTGCGCCCTTTACTGCCTTCAAACACTCGAGCGAACCACCGACGGAAGGCGCGGACAACGCGTATGCGACCATACCGTTGTACTCAGCCATCTCGACGGAAGGTCGAACTGGAGCTGAGTTCGCAATCGCGGCGTGGAAAATGTTTGGATATTTGATACGGGCGAACGAAGCGAGCATGCCTGGATAGCTTCCGCCAAACAGTATCCACTTGAACTCCTTCGGACGAACTTGACTGGGGTCGGCGTTCGCCATGAGGTACTCAACGAAGTAGGCCAGGTCGTTCACGGCCTGCTTCGTCGACAGAAGCTTGAGATTCTCAGTGCGGATATCAGGCACAGGGTATGATTTGCCATAGAATCTGTGCTCAAGAGCAACCAGCAACGCACCGGTCGTCTTGGCAAGATCCACCATTTCCGAACAGTGAGAGGAATCGATCAAAACATCCAGTCCCAGCGGGGTACCCTCACCGCCAACGCAGAGATAGGCAAGTTGGGGTCGCTTATTCTGGTTCCAGTAGTCATCACGGAAGAAGAAGCGCTGTGGGAACGTCTTGAAGGCTCCCGCGGTGAAATGGTCTGCGGTTTGAGGCAGGGTATATTCTTTGACGATCGAATCCGGTGCATTGAGTGCGTTGCCAAGTCTGAAGGCTGGTGCTAACTCACTGGCAACGACGGCTATGCATAAACCGCACAAGAGGAGCACGAATGCACTCCGAGCGAGCGCCATTCTGTGCTCTTATCTTTGACCGCGGATTTCTCGCTTTCTTCCAGAATCCGAACTCAGATTCTGAGTTCTGGCGACAAACAAAGTCACAGGTGGGACAAGACAGCCCCTGTCCTTACACGACAAAGAACTTGTGGTAAAACGTGTATTTCAAGCAATGAGTGGTCTAGTCAAGTACACTAGGTAGCCCTGACTAGGTATGTGCAATTACGGGTGTCCTTCTAGGATTCTCATGCTGCGTGAGAAGTCTTATGTGGGCGACCTTCATGACAATTTTCAAGTGCATAGCGAGTAAAAGGCAAATCACAAGCAGAACCAATATGGGTTCCGAGCCGTCTACCACAGCAATCGTGGTTTAAGTTGTCGGCTTGATATCAGATCGCATGGTTAATATTCTCTGATTAGCCTTAAAGCCAAGCAATGTTTTGCTTAACTGGAACACTCGAGTCCTCGACAAGTCTTGTAAGACCGACTCGCAAACCGATGACCAGCACCAAGATTGAGCCTGCGATATGAGTACCTTAGTCCGCGATACCCCAATTGCTCACTGTCGCCGCTAACAAAGTAAAGGATCCATGCGGCACTCAGGCAACTTTTCTTGGAGTGAGGGAACATCCTCGCCACTCGATACCTTCTGCAATCGCAATCGTGCCTTCAGAAGCTAAAGTGCCATGATGCCCAATCCAGTTGCTAGATGCCTCTAGCCAGCGTAATGTCTTCAGCTTCCCAACCGCTTGGCCTAGAGCGGCAGTGCCTTCTGGACCATGGTCCTCCAAGGCAATGTCGGTTCGGGCTAGGTTAACAGGAGGCTAAGCTGGGATGCCAGTAGCAGTGGCCAGTGCAACCAAACCGGCAGAATCCAATGCAGCGACTTAGCCAATGCAGCTTCCGGTCACATTCAGCGTCGCCTGCTTGTACAGATCGACGCTCTTCGCCTTACCATGCTCGTCGCTGTGTCTGTTCTGCACTGTTTCGAGTGACGACATCCGGCGAGGTGGTTTAACTCTAACATCAAGCGAACTAGTCAGCAAACGTTATCCCCTGTCATCTCTGGTGCATGCCGGATGTCGGGGTCCTCGCCACTGACTAAGACCTTTCCCAGATCTGAATCGATCTGTCAGGAAGATTCTAAACTGCTGCCACATTCGGTGGCTCACTACAAAAAATAAGGACACAAAGCTGGGCACTTAGTTATCATTATTATGATTACTGTCGCTCACGGTACTGCCACAATGAGAGCTCACGATCACGCAGACAAGCACTGGAAATTCTTTGTCACTGAAGATGGCACAAAAACCTGCGGCAGGTGGATGGAGTCACTTGATGGACTTTCTGAGCCGAGACCAGAGCGTTTTTGCAGCTCGGATCACTGGGTATTTTTCCTGGATTTGTGGGTGTTCGCGCGAGTGATCTACGTTCGGAGATATCGTACTTTGCTGACCAGCTAGTTAGGTGGTGATTGCTCTGGGTGCTTTGCCTATGCTATCTGGGACACGAGGCAGATGTGCGCCTAAATTATTCGAGAATCTGGTTGAGATCTGCTTCCAGGATCCATTCTTCCTAGCCTGTCAAGAATCTTGGCTGATGAGCCAAATCAGCGTTTAGAATGTATGCTAGTGCGCTAGAATAAGGCATAGCTAAGCCGCTCGCCCTCTTATGGCTTGTACGTGCTTCGGCCCAGGATCCCTGGCAATGAAGACGAATTAGCATTTGTGGGCTTCCTGGCTTCGTGACTACAACGAGACATCAAACTGGAATCACCACAAGGGACGGGCCTCATAGAACAAAGCTACAATGTTATCATGGCAGGATGTCCAAGCTCTCTTACGTTCATTATGTATTTCTTAAATCTCCCTTCTAGTGTTGGTGCTGCTGTTACCTGTAAAAGCCTTCGGAGAGGACAACGAAAGTGGACGCGGTGCAAGCACAGCAAGATCATTATTCGACACAGCGGCACTCGGTGAAAAGCCGCAGTGCCTGATCACATCCAAGACGCCGGTAGGCGCTGCTTTCGCAAAGAGAAAGCACGTAGTGGTACAGGAACATCTTTAATCGCAACTCATTGGGACGTCAAGATAAAACGGCAAAAGCAAGCAGTGGCTAGTGTGCAGGCGAAGAAGAGGTAAACCATAGTAATGAGCCACCACCAGCGCAATCCTAGTCGTCAGCAGATTGATATGCACAGTGCGAATAGCCTTTGCGGAGGAAGCGCCACAACTACTGTTTCGACTACTACGAACAACCTGAGTCTAGCGACCCAGCCAGTCGCCATCGGATCGTCAAATCTGTACCCAGCAATTCCTGTCAACTTTCATCTGGTGAACGGACCTGACAAAATGAAAGCAGCAGGAGGCACTCTTGGGAGTAGTAATATCGCTGGAGCAGCTCCAGGGCCAGCAAAGCCCGCACTTCAAATCATTGCCAATCAGCAGCCGCTACCATCTGCACCTGCGCCTCCGCAGATCCCATCGCATTTGCAGGCACAGCGACGCATGCATCAGCAGCACCAGCAGGTTTCTCAGCCCCGAATAGCACTATCACATTCTTCGCAGACGGAACTCGCGATCGTGAGTGGAGAGAATAAGATCATTACAGAGGAACTGTACGAAGTTAAAGGAGATACACCGGATCTATATGGTGAACGTCACAACACAGCGGTCAACACAATGCGGATAAATGTTTCCCAGCCTGGCAGTATGGCTGATATGACTGGTTCAGGGCTTCTGAACGCGAGTGGGACTGTCCCTGCTATTCTGCCAAAAAATCCGCTTTTAGGAGATGAACCTCAATTCTGCTGTCAACCCGAAATACGTGCAATGGCTCTGAATATGTGCATCAGCGCCGAACCTCCGATTGTGCTGCATATGATGATTCCAGGAGCGGATGTTCATAAGCGGAATGGCCCGCGTCAGTTCAGTTGGAGCGAGTCCCATGTTCAACGAAGTCTCGGTGATTACGCATTGAAACGGGTACGGGACTACATTGAGGCAAACGCGAGTGTGTTGTTGCCTCGGCCCCCTGTGTGTGCGTGCGAGGCGGGAAAAAGAGCGGGAGAAGGCTTGCTCAAGCATGCCCACCCTGTTTCCCGAGTTGTATATCACAGTCTGTCGTCTTGTCCCGAATTCCGCCGAGGGGCGGAGGAACTGGCAAATCAAATCGCCATTCGTGCGAAGGCTCGCTACGAAGCCGTTATGAGCGCCGCTCCACATACCAAGGATTGTCCACTGATGGAGTCGGAGCGAGAGCGGCAAAACGCAATGTCAGGGAGTCACGCATCGATGTCGTCACCTAGCACAGAAAGGAACGCAACCTTTCCTCTCTCAGAACAGAAATCCATTTATCCGTCTGCCGGTTTCTCTACTCATGCCTCGGGAAGTGCCCAGAACTGTGTCCCAAGTTCCCAAAGCACAGGCCCCACGCCCACACAGGACTTTGGGACTGGAACTGCCCTGCAACAGCAGCAACAATCTTCTGGCCAAGGAGATCCATCCGATCGAGGAGGATATACCAAGTCCTCCACAGTCCCGGGTTCCGTCAACTGTAACTGGACTCCCGGAGGCACTTCCAGAGGCGAGTCAAATACCGTGCTCAGCAACAACACCATGTCAGGTGCAGTCAAACCTGAATTCCCCAGTTCTAGACCCATTCCAAATACCACACGCGTCAACGAAGCGAGATGTGGGACTCGCAACGTTGCTTCTGATTTGCATGGTCATAGCGTGGCAACTGTCGAACGCCGCCCGGGCACAATTTTACCTCAGTCAGCACCAACGGACAACAGCGCCGCAATGAGTCATCAAACCGAGCTGCATGCGCCCAATTTGGAAGCAAAGTCACAACGCGACATGAGACTTTCGTATGGACGGCAACAGCAACGGGGCTCGATCACAACCACTCGGGGCATGTCAGAGAGGCGTAGCTCCCAGACAAACATGGTAAGTACAGATTGTGTGAATGATGCTTAGTAGTGGGCTGACGTTGTGGTCGTATTCGCATTGCTTCTTAATGATTGTGAGGGGCGTTAACTCTTTGGAGAGTGGGTTGTGTAATGCACTGTGCAGGTTGTATAAACGCCTACATGTTGATCACAGTTCACGTCGACTCGATCTCACGCCTTATTTGCCATAGCCACGGCGCCAGCAGGAGTGAGGGTAGCTCCGAACATCTTCTGCGCTTTGCACTCACAATGCTTTCTAATTTACTCTCCCATCTTCAGCAGATTCTGGTGCCTCGCGGGCAGCTAATGACTGAAGAAGCCGAATGTGGTGTGATGCATGCCTTGGATCCCGGTATCGCCGAAGTCGTGCATCCAACCAAACTAGCACTTGAGGACGAGATCTGCTGCACTGAACTTCTCCCTTGTGAGCGCCTCAAGGAGGGTCAGACGAATCTACTCATTAAACCGGTGACCACCGAGCTGGATATTATTCCACAGGAATGGAGCTATGATGACCATCCCACGACCACTTACTCGAGACTAGCCTCCGAGAGCGCGAATGTTAAGGCGACTGTCCCAGGAGAAGTCGAAGAAAGGTTGAGTGAGTCACGGCATGGGGCCATAGCCGGGAGTCCACAGAGCTCGTTTGAGTCCGAGTCAAGTTTGGGTAGTCAGCATGAGTCGCCTCCAGTTGCAGGCCAAGAGTATTTTAGTCGCAGGACAGACGTGAATCGTATGCGCACAGAGCTTTACCACAACATGCCCAAATGGAAGAGCCGTTCACGCGCAGCTAGAAGCGACTTAGTCGCCGACTATAGCGACGAAACTTGCTCTGCCCCTCCAGAGAGTCATATAACGGGGCCTCAATCCATTTTCTCGCATCCACCGCTTGAAGCTGGGAGAGTGGAAGTGGATGGCCGCGTGAATTTCCGATTACGGCACAACTCAGGGGGGCCAAGTTATCCCCGAGTATCTGGCTACGACGAAGGCTGTACTAATCATGGTGTAATTCCAGAGTGTGAGCATGAATGCAGTGATGCCCCCAACGACGAGGAATTGGATCTTCAGCCTGACTCGTCAATGAAGACGGACTATTGCGAACTCGGAACTGCTCAAGATATCGGCAGGGTTCATAGTCATGGGTCCCATATCTATCGACATGTACGCGAAGGCACATTTCCATTCCGGGCTGGGGAAGTGCGGGTCCAACCAGGAGATATGCGAGGTCGATCCCTGCTCCAAGGTCGAATGGGCTCGGCTCCCAAACTATACCGGAGCGCAAAAGGAGTCGGTGAGGTCAATCGGGATACTGTTGTAACAGGAGGGACGCATCCAACAATACTTTCTAAGGTCGCGGACGCCAACAGTACCGCAGGGTTCGAGCAAGCAGATGTCATCCACCTTCCTCCTCAGCAGGCCCAACCCGGATCGATCGCAGCAGCGGCACGTCCTCATCTCACAATGCCACATCCAATCATTCACTACCCATCCTACGCATGTCATCCGCAGCTTTCCGGGGCGGCGACAGGTTTTCAAGCACCGATTGTCTACGCTGCAAACTTTTCACACCACAGCACCGCTGCTCGTCACATGTACCCTACGTGTGGACCTATTGCACACCCTTTCGACCAGGTAGCGTGTGTAGTCCCTTTGTTCCCGGCAAACCCAATGCGGCCAGGTGGGCTGCGAACCATGCATCCGGCTCCACTCGAGTTGAGCGATACCAGTTCAAACTATCCCAGTTGCCCAATTCAGACGGCATCTTTTCATGTGTCCGCAGCATCCGGCCCAGTCGTGGCACAAGGCAGTGCCGCGTGGGATGCCATGCACAACCCCATTGCCACAGCAAGTGCTCTAGCCGCTACCGGAACCAGCTCAAGCCACCTCCCCCTGACATCCGAAGCCCAACAGCCAGGTGGAGGGAGTCGTGAAGACGAACAGATGGATACCCGGGTGTTTCAGCGAGATTGGTTCGAGGAAGGATACTACTTCGAGAGCTCAAATCACACACAAGCCCTGGTATATGCTCGCCACCAACCACCTGTCGAGAGAATTCAATCGCTGGCCACGGCTGCGCAGCGTTGCGTGCCTGAGAGTCGGCTCGGAGTCACTGTGGCATCGGGACAGCCGGACAACCCAACCAATCAAGGGACCTTCGTCGAAGGCCAGTATCACTGTGAGCCGCATGATACGGCATTCTTTTCTGGCGGAAATCAATCGTCGTTGATTTCACCAACACCTATGATGTGGAATGGGTATAGGCTGCAAACTACAATGTCTGATGGCACGAGCATTGCAAACGAATTCTCGGCAGAGGACCGTAACTGCGATAGACATTGAAAATAAAACAACCCCCCAGCCAGGGAGGATGCGCAATGTAACTGGGTAAAGATGATGTGACTCGAGACGATCTTAGTCGGCAGATTGCTCGGCGGATGGTTCAGAGGTGTGATAAGAGTCATGAAGCTGATTTCTAAGTGTCTGGAGCTCCGTCAAGAGGATGCGCATTCGCTCAGTGTTATGTAGCGGCAATGAACCTGTGCATACCTCAGTCGTACTGCAAGTACTCTCGTCTGTTCGTTGGGTGCGTTTGAGAGTTGTTTCGAGTTGCGCGATCAGTGTGCTCAAATTGGAATTACATTGTGAGTTAGCTTCCGGAATCCCCAGGTGTGTCTCGTTTGTTGGATACAAGTCCTCAGGATGTACGAACAGAAGAGAATGCGAAGGTATTTCAGTAAAGGAGCGATTGGCCTCGAAGCGTCCTTGTGCTGGAGGAAAGCAGGGATCAGCCGAGGCCACATCCGTCAAGTCATGGAGAGAGCGTGATTGACTGAGTGTTTGGTGGACAGAGCCTACGTGGCTTCGGTTAGCAGGCGACTGTTGAGTTGTCTGTTTCGATAAGTGAGTTCGTGATAAGTGCGGCGTATTTGTCGACTCAATTTGAGCTCGCTGGCAGGTCTGTGAAGTTTTAGCTATATTCTCAGATCGTTCCAGGGAATCTATGGTGGGCAGGGAGGTCGAACCCTGTCGAGGCTGACGCCCACGGTCCCGGCTTTGGCTTCGGCTGGTGCTACGACTGCGAGGGGATATCCTATGGGCTTCAACGCCTGATGTGCTTCCTCGGCTTTGGCTCGACTCGCGGCTATGACTTCGAGCTCGTCGATAGGGAACCTGCGACTCGGTCCCGTCCGGTCTAGCGGGGCTGTTTGACCTCGAAGATCGGGATCTGTGAGAAGGGGTCACTTGCCTCCTCGAGGCTCGGGAGAACGACCGATCGTCCTCCTCTGGTTCTGAATCGTCCTCAGCAACACTTATTCGAATATTTTTTGCATGTGTCTCCATTGCCTTGATCGTGGCAAGCACAATCCGATTGACGAGGCTACGTGGGACTTGCTGGAGCGTGTTGCTTTTGTGATAAATATCGCTAAGCGCCGATGAACGCTTCAGTGCAGCCATTGACACCTGAATGCATGGAGGTTCAGACATGCTATCAATGTGAGGCGTCGAACCAACGCGAACGTCGGATGTGGAAAGCCTTCTCTGCTTGTCACTTGCCAACGAACTGTGCCTTGGTTGTGCATGAACCATCTCCTTAAGCGAGTCATACTGTGCCTCAGCTTCGGCCCGCCTTGACTCAGCATATCGGAGCTTACTCTCTAGCTCCCTGACGTATTGAGCTGTAACACTGGTATCCTGATTGCGATATTTGTCTAGCAATTTCATCTGCTCCTCAAGGGCCTTTGCCCTTCGTGCAAGTGCATCGCGCTCGTCTTCTGCCTTGCGTCGCAATGCTATCTCTCTATCATATGCCAACTGCAGGTCACCAAAGGCCTTCTGCAGGGCTGTTATTCGCTCTCCTGTGCTGTGCGCCTCTCGTTTGAGCATGTCACGGGACCTCTTCAGGAGCTCGACCTGAGATCTCAGATGTGTCAGCTCCTCATCTCTTACACTTTGTGGGCCTAGCTCCTCGACCTTTGCAGCTTCGTGAGCGGCTGAGAGCACCTCATATCTTCCCTCTAGGGCAGAATAGCGTAACCGCCATGAGTCCTCGATCGCTTGGCAGCGTTGTCGCATTTGATGTAGTTCCATCTCGAGTTCCAGGATACGGCTGCCGCTGCCCGGTTGGCTCTGCAGGGCATGTTCCGAGTTGTAGCGCTCCGTATGGCTGCTTCTGCTTGTGCTCATGCCATGTTGAGTGTTCCAGGTCGTCTGGCCATGCACTACAGCATGCCTTGCCTCAGACGGCGCGCTCATTTTGACTGAAAATCCACTAGGCTGAGTGGATCCCCCACGACCCTGTGCGGCAAGGGCCTCGTGCGCAGCGCCAGTTGTTGAAGCCTGTGACTGATGTATGGCATGCATAGTCAAATGGGTGCCAGCACTGCTCATATGCTCAGGGCCGCCGCTCACCAGTGAGGTTTTAACGGTTGGAGGATTTGTTTCGGCCATGTGCCCGGAGATCTCGATGAAGAGAGACGTGCCAAGGCACTTCAATACAATAGAATGTCTCTTTGGTGCTGTGAGAAGCGTCCGTCCGTGTCGGAATGATCTGCTAAATGCGCGAGCCCCTCGTTTACAAATCCCATCACTGTGCCTCAAAAGCTGAATCCAACGCTGGATGTTGGGCAAACCATTGCTGCGAGGTGAGGCGAAGGATGTGATCAAGCCGCCCGGCTAGGCATGCCCGTACGAATGCGCTATTTACGTACAAGAAACATACTCACTTGGCTTTACTAACACATTCCGAAATCAGAAAGGAAGACTAAGATGATAGGGCAAATTGGCGTTGGTACAGTTGAATAAAGTAAGTGTAGCACAGTCCAGCGTAAAAGCGATAGGAAATCAGAACAGATGCTTGGGTGCTACGCACGGAAACAACGCAGTGGAATGGCACCACAGTGTGACTTGCGTGTCCATTAACCATTAAGAGGTAACTTGCGTCTGATAAGGAATAAACACGGGAATATATAAGTCAAAAGCATTTCAGTAAATCCAATCATGACACAACACCCTTCGAAATCGCGAAGCACACCATCACAGTAGGCGGAACAACTTAGCGAGACTTGGGGAAAGAATTCAACTCGACTGATTGTGTGCTGTCAGGTAGTCATTTGTTGACACTCATGGTTGAATCAGAAAAGAGCTGATAGTCGGTACTGCCATGCTCACGAAGGTTCTGCAGTTGTTGGTTGAGTTCTGCGACATTAACGGCGTTGGCTTCATTTTCCGCACGAATGCGATCACGGAAGTCGCTGAAATCCTCTGTCTCTTCGAACTTGACCTTACCGTAGTATTCGCGGAGAGGAAGGACGTAAAGCATGATGAGCTCCACGAGCAATGTAGCGATCGAAAGCAGACCCATGGCTGAAACGGCTTGAACCAGCAATGTCTGGAAATCGAACGCAACAATATCACCAGTAACGGTAAAGATGAACTTTACACCTGCGCGCTTCAAGATTGTACGATCGCTGTCTGTGTCGCGACTGGCGGAGCGCACTTCGAAGACTTTGTAGGCTGCGTTTGGAATTTTCTGTACGGAGTAGGTATACGTAGTAGGGCCATCGACGTTAGAGTATTTGATCAGAACCATGACAACGATACCGTTGTAGAAGTCTGAGTGGCCATCCTTGTCACCTGGAGTGGGATTGCGCAAGTTGACATCCGCTGCTCTTAGCAGGTCGCTTGTCCTCATAATATCGGGGGTATCCTTTGCGACCTTGCCCCTTGGCACCTTGAACTCCATCAGAGTTCGTCCGTCCAGGTCAATCAGCCTGCCATTCAACGCACTCGAGGCTCCAGCATAGTTTGGATTGCGGGGATGGAGCGAGGCAAGGACAGACGCCTGGAACTGATGGCTAATACCGATTGTGTAGTTCTCCGTACCAGCGAGGTAAATGATGCGGCTATCGGTCTTGGTGAAGGGGTCCGCACAGTGCGTTTCATTGTTGTCTTCAGGATGTTCATTCTTTTGGCCACAGTTGTACCTCTGCTCAGTGACATCGACACGGGTCGTAATAAACGCCGCGTTGATCTCTTCCGAAGGATATCGCACCAGGTTCTCATCCCAGACTTGGCATGCGTACCTCTCCTGTGGATACTGCTCCCACCATGGTGTGTCGGTTCCATTGTACTGAGGGCAGAAAGGGTACTCCCAGAGTTTGATATCGTGAGACGCCGTGGGTCCATCGGGGCCGTCCAAGTCACGCATTTGCAGACTCGAACGAACGGTACCCATTGGAATTTCATGTTTGTTGTATCCCTTGTCCAGGAGCAACACCTTAATCACGATGTAAATGAAAATTGCAGCAATCAACGTCAGACGAAGCAGACCTAGATAGCGGTCCTTCACACGGACGATCTACACAGGGGGTAAGTTCCGTAGACGGATGCGTAATGGGTAGTCGTGTGTCATCATACCGGCTCGTGTTCGTGATTGCCGCGGGTGTGGGCCTCGACAGCGTGGTCGGACAAGGAACTTCGGAGAAAAGACTACTTACTTTGACCGTGTTGTAAGCGAAGACTTCATCGGGATCGATCTTACAGCAGGGCATCTAGATGGGACAAGTTGGTTCTATCGAATCAGTACAGGGCGCACCTCGAGCAGACCGCAACAAAGCCACAGCACACGCATTTTCCTCACGGGAAGCCAGGGATCTTGTGTACATGCAAAATGAGGCTGTATACACTGCGCAGCTGCAGGCGGTGGTGAAGTGTGATATCATTCGGGTTGCACACCTGATATGAACCTATTCATGTGATTTCTATACCGCCCCGCTGCTGGTACCGCAGAGCTTTCACACATTTACATTTGTGCCGCGGATTCTTAAAAAGCGTTGAGAATCAGGAGGGATGGAACGGATTGGTTTATGAAATACATTCGCTGGGAATGGCGACCACCCAACCCGTGGAAAATGGTGGTTGTCCCTGTACATTTGATAGCTGCTGTCTGTGTGGAGTATCTTCTTGTCTATGCGAGTCTGAGACAAGAGAAAGCATAGCTAACCAACGTACGAATGAAAATTATCTCTGTTTGTGTGCAAACTAGGGAATGTGGCGGCGACAAAGAACAAAGCCACTAGAACTGAGCAAGGTTCGTCCAGGATTTCGCTCATGCACTCACCTAGGCAAAGTCAGGAGAGTAGTAGAGACTGAATACGGATGGAGACTAAATAAAGCTTGGGTGATGTGATTGCACGAGTGAATGCTGACGATAAACAGAAACGCAGCAAACAAGCGTCCGAAATATTAGTGCGCTGTGGAGAAAGAAAGGGGTCATTCTGAAGAGCAATCTCAGTTGACTTAGCTCCGCGGCATCTACTGCCGAGTAAGTGACTGTTGATACCGAGCCTCATACCCACCTTGTCCAGGTCCAGACATACCACTTCCTCTCGATGCTACGTTAGCAGTTTGTAACGAAGAGAATGAGGTGTTCGGAGCAGGGCTCATCTCGTTGGGTTGGCTTTGGTTTGTAATCCCAGTACCACTGACATTCAAAAGTGTCGGATTTGATCGGCCTGCGCTAGGTGCTCGAGGTCGGAGCGCACCCGACATCGCCGATGCACCGCTAGGGGTTTGTGCGTATGCAGATATCGTCCCTCTGGCTCCTGAAGGAGGGCGCTGGTGAGCTGTGCCCGCAGAGGTCATAGATGAACTGATGGTCAACACAGTCGAGAGGTTCGAATGATTGAAATCATTAAGTCCAACGCTCCTCAAACTACCACTGGAACTGACGCTACCTCGATTGCTCGTTGTGCTAGGTGGACGGCTTCTGGAAGAGCCTACTCCCCCAGCTAAGCCCAGAATCGCAGCGCCTGCGCCAAGTGTGGCTGAACCACGAGGTGCACCTGGCACACCACCAACACCCGCTCCAGTGATACTCAAATCTGAATAACTGCCGCCTGAAATCGACGGACGGCTTTCACGCCTGTAGTGAGCGGATGGAGGATGGGTCGGCGGTACAATCGAAGCCGCGGCACTCGCCAAAACTCCTCTTTCGGACGGAGTGACCTCAGATGTGGATGTTGAAGAGATCACTGAGGATGCAATGCTGTTCGATCGGTCGCGCATTGCGCCAACTGATTGTGTAGACAAGGATGGGAAGGGTCCTGTGCCGTTGGATTCGAGTAAATTCAACTGCGGATACTCTTCTAAGGCAGACTGCCGCAACCCCTCAGGAGATTTCTGGAGAAGGCGCTGAAGCTTGCTTCGAAGTCCTGCATCGATTGCCGAATTGTTGGATCCAGGCTTGTTCCACATTGCTTCCAACTCAGATATGCTCAAAGCCTCAAGTAAACGAGATAACGACCATCGGCCGGCGGCTCGGGTCGCGGGCGTCTCTCCCGCAACGCATCTTGCAACGGCAACACAAAACTTCGGCCCATCACGATGCGTTGTTATTAGTTGGCCCAGCTTTAGACAGTTTTGTGGCAAAGCGCGATCTGTAGGTGCATAGACCCCACACATCGAATCGAGCCAGCAGGCCATAGCTCGACTAATCACAACCTTGTGCTTGGCACTAAACGTGCTCGTGCCACTGATATCGCTTCCACCAGCGCTACTGGATACCGCCGCGGTTCCTGCGGAGGCCGCCGGAGGTCCGGTAGGGCCCTGCCCATTACCCGTAAGTAGCGGCCCCAGCTCATCGGAAGACCCATACGGTGTGCCTTGTAACGTGCCATGAGAAGCCGCCGCCAGGATACTCAGAACTCTTTGCGCATTCACAAGCGTCACGAGTGACCCAAGTGCCGCCCGTGCGGGCTGCGCAAGGAACTCATTCTGATCGGCACCACGGCGGACAAGAACGGCGAATGAGGCATTCACAAGGGACGCTTCCACAGACGGTGCTGCACTCTCGAACAGATCTTTCAGCCCGAGCAGGGCGTTCTTAGCCAGCTGAGATCGGCGGCTTTCGGCCAGAACACATAGACGAATGGCAAATGTACGCAGCGGTGGTAAGCTTGTAGGGATGTAGCCTGTCATGTAGTCTACATGATGCACAAGTGCTCGCCTGAGCATATCAATTCCCATGAACTGTGAATCCCAGGTATCCACTTTGAAGAAATTAGGGATCGTAAGCACGTCACTCTCTGGGTCATCAAAAGGCATCAGGTCTGAGGTTTGGGTATAAGTGATAGGGCTTGTGATAGCAGCTCCAGCTCCCTCGACGTCGAGACGACGTGCATGCTGCGTAGGAGATTCATCTGAGACTCCCGTAATGCTACTTGCGGCTAAAGAAGGTGCTCTACTTCGACCCTTTAGCTGCGATGGTGTTGCATTTCCACGCGCTGTCGAATGCGGCGTCGACACCAGTCCACGTTCCACAGCAAGATCTTCGAGTGGAACCGAGGGCGTCGGCGCAGCCACATCCCCATCATCCTCATCAAACAACCAAGAAGTTTGTCCGTTGCTAGGAGCTTTGGCAGAGCGACCACGACCACGCACACCACCCAGCGCGATTGACCGGCGGGACGCTGGTGCACTTCCTAGCCCGGCAACCGAAGGGGGTGGGAGTGGGGACGGATTGGATGTGCGGTCAGCCCGATTGGACGCGGGTCTCGACTCTGCTGACATATCTCGCGAGAGTGGTTTGGGCCACAGCTGCGGCGTTGTGCTTGTGCTGTGTGGCGTGTCAGTCGTTGGTGTGGGCGAAACTGCATGGATGCTGGGATCTTCCAAGTCAAGCGACTTGAAGTCAGACTTGACGATTGGCGGTACTACATTGTCTTGATCAGTCACATTTTCAGGTAGCACCGCACCGGCAGCGATGGCCACACTTAACCCAGGTGTAGCTGCAACGGATGCTCGACGCTTCTTCAGGCTCACAAGTGAGTCACGTCTCCTACGAGCCAACTGTTCTGCCGTCATTGTCTGTGGTGTAGGCGCACGTTCTAAGGTCTGGCGTGACATGACATCGACCATCATTGTCGTGTCTTTCTCGCCAGGAGGATACTTTGAGAGGGAACCCTCACTATCAAGCATTGTGTTGCTTCCATTCTCGAGGCCTTGTGTCTTTGGTCGCTGTTCTTCCGCTGCTACGGAGTAGGGGGAACGACCTGTGTCCCCTGGTAGGGGACCTGATTGGTTGCGCAAGTGAGGGCGTAGGTTTCTTCCGATAACTGATATGCGTCGGGAAGGCTCATACTTGGTATCGGCGTTCGGTGACTCACCTTGGTTCGAGATTTGAGGCTCGTCCAGGGGCTGCGAAGTGATGGATGGATCTCCATTCGTTGTAAGCTGAGACGGTGGCATAAGATCGTCAGTTGTGATCGCATCAGCATCTAAATTAATAGGTCTCATTCTTGTCAAATCGGCGGGGTCGAAGTGCTCATCTTCTGTAGATGTCAAGGAAGCCTTTGCTGACTGGGCTCGAGCACGATACGCCGAGTAACGCAGATCCTGGCGCTTGTGACTGCGTAAGCTAAGAACACCATTACCGAGTTGTGACATGTCCACGGTTAGATCAATTGCCGGTTCATCCTCTGTCTCCTCCTGTTGACGATATCCCGTGTCTGCAGGGGTCTCAACCGAGGCGGTCTGTGATTGAGCACCGGAAGGGAGTGGGCCATTCGTTGTGCTTTTACAGGTTGCATCGGACGTCCAGGTTGAGTCCGATACAACCTGCACTGGGGAGACAACTGGTAGTGCGCGGTCCGTGTATCCGAGTGCGGCTGGTGAACGGCTCAGCGATTTCGCTCGCTCTCGAGTTCTTGGGCTCATGTGAGGAAGAACACGGAGTCCGGCGAGACTATCGCGAGCCTCATCATCCTGAGCATTTGAAGTCACTAATTCAGTTTCGTTCGTTGTTGAACCTATTGCATCAACCGCAACGTGGATTGGTACCTGTGCTTGCTCCTCTCGAGCTGTGACAGGCATAGAGGCAGACGCTTCTTCTCGGTTAGGATCAGAGACTGTAGCATCCGCGGTGCTGGGTTGGGCAGTTTGCGAAGCAAGAATTGAAGTTGGACGGCTAACCGCACGACTCATTCGCCGTGACCTCAAGAGTTCTGTACGACCGGTGAGGGGCGCTTGCGCTGACTTTGTCGAGCGCTCGGCTTCGTTGGGTGTCGTGTCTGGAGGAAGCGCAAACGGTGATGCATCGACCTTCAATGGCGGCAATCCAGGTTTCGCTTTTAGCGATGGAGAGTCTGCATGCTCCGCACCATCTTGAGTCGATGCAGGCAAGGGCGGCTCTGAGTAAACTGGTGAAGAATGCGTATCAAGCTGTGGCGCAGCCGCCACCATCAACTGGAGAGCTGAGGCCGCAACATCCGCTGAGTCGCCTGGTCCACGCACACGAATTATATCTTCAGACTTTGATAGTGCGATCTTGGTTACTGCTGGTATTGTTGTTGTCGCCTGAGTGACCATATTGGTGGGTCGAACACTACCATCATGGTCGCCGGCATCGGTTTCCAGAGAAGGCAATGGGACGTGTGTCTCATCAGACTCACGAACATTTGGCTCGTCTGCAGCTCCTTGAAGCGCATCTCTTAAGTTGCGTCGAGGCGTTGCTGCATTGGATCCGGTTGAGTGAGAAGATTCGAACGTGTGCACATTTACCTGATGGGTTCTGGGACTGGAGTGATCCTCTCCATGCAGGCTTTCCAGTTCGGCATCCACAGTCGTGGCCTGATTCGATGAAGTGTGTTCGGGATGACTGAATAAGAGTGTCGACGAAGAGTTTGCCGACGACTGGGAATTCAACTTCGGATGTACCGGGACGGCATCTTCACTTGATGGTGAGCTTGGGCGAGAGTCCTCCGAAGTTGTAAGGAGCTCAACTGCCAGCGAGCGCGCCAGTTGCTCCTCGTCGTCTCTCGGTCGTTCGTGCATTAAGCGATTGAACCGCAACCTCACGAAAGGCTTTCCACTCTGCCTTAGACGTTCCAATGCAGAGCGGATAGACGCATCAAGGTTAAGCTGGCTGAAGATTCTGTCTACAAGCGACGGTAGCGTATGGTGCAGTGCTCCAAAGGCAGTTAAAACTGCATCTACTGTTGTTACTGCGTAATCGTAGGACACACCAACGCCTTTCGACTGAGTAACTGCATTCGAAAGGAATGTAGCCAACGCCGACATGGCCGGAATCAGACTTGGGAGCAAGGTTTCCAGCGACGCCTCCGAGATTGGTGCAAGTACGAGCGGAACGATGGTGGCAAGCTCGAATAGAGTAAGAATGCCATAAACATCTCCATACTCACGAGCGCGTTTTGAGGCAGTCGACGGAAAAGCTCCAAGACATCCCGCTGCCAGGCTTGACAAAAGCGTTGTGAATGCCCCTCTTCCAATCTGGTTGGGATCGCCTGTGTGCATGAAATAAGCGGCGAGACGCATTGTCAAGACAAGGACACGTGATGCTCCGACTCTGAACGTGCACAGCTGCTGTTCGACATCTTGATCGGTAATAAGACTAAGTCGTGTTGCGAGACCTGAGACACCATCTGTGACGCGCAAATTTTCGATCAAAGTCGGAAGGACAAACCTGATGGGTTGGAGCGCATGAGGACCAAGAGTTCGCAGCAGTTCCGCATAAAGCGTCGGGATTGTTGCGACTACATCCCAGAGAAGTGCTTCCGTTGCTGAATCCTGAGGCTCCAAAGAAAGCAGCCCGAAGAACGACTCGATGAAGAGGAAAAGCGAACTAGCCTCCGAAATAAGGCCAGTGATATCTCGCTTGTCTGTAGGCTTCGCCTGAGGAGGAGACAAACTCGACAAATCAGGGATACGGCCAAAGCCTTTGAGGACACCTAAGTTTGCTGATTCGGTTCTCGCCCGTAGGAATGCATTCATGTCTGAACCAACGTCAAGCGCCGACTGCAAGGCAGTCGAAGGATCACACGAGTTGGTTGCTTTAGGTTTGCGTGCAAGAGATGACGAAGGGTGTTTTGCACCATGTGAGGCATCCTCGACTTCATCCTTGCTAAAGATATGCTTGCTCCAGTGCGAGTGCGTGGGAAACAGGGCTATTACCGCGCACATGTAGTCAATCGCACTGAGACTAGCTCTCACATAGTCGTCGCTCGAAGGAATAGTAATATCCGACCCTGGTCTGGCGTCCCCATGGATAGTGAACAGGCTACGATACTTGCGGAGCAAAGCAAGTGGCTCTGACGAGAATACACCAAATTCGAGTGGTTCGGGTGGAGCGGGGCGATCGGGCTTGCTCTGGAAGGAAGCTGCTGCTGAAACCTTAGTGCTTTCGGGCGAGTCAGTGTGATACTTCACGTTGCGCTGGGATGTCGTTGCCGACATCAGAGGCACAGACTGGTCCCGCGGTATACCTCCGTCCGTTCGCAATGTGCTTGTAACATCCTTAGTTTCTAGCTCGGGCTTGAGCTCAGGCTCTTGGGGTGTAACCTTTGGAGAGTTCGTAGTGACTTCGATGTCGCACGCTTCATTTGGACCGTTAGATTCGGTTTTGTCGCCAGTGCGGCCTAAGCGATGTAGCCGCGGATGCGTATCACTCCTGGCATTCTTGGAATGAGTAGTAGCCAAAGGTCTGGTGCCCTCGTCAGTAGGTTGTTTGGCAGGCTTCGACTCGGATGCCGTGCCCTCGATGGCCTTCTCAGCGGAAATGCTAGGAACCTTGGATATGGTGAATGAAGTAGGTGGCTGAGTTGGGAAAGTATTAGACGCTTCTGGGCTTTCCGTCGCACGCCTTTTAGCTGACTCACTTGACGATGCCTGTTGAGTTAGGCTCTTCGGAGCCGTCGTCGTAGCTTTCTTCAGGTTCGACGGACCTCCTATACTCGTCGTGGCCTGAAGCGAGCTTGATTTTGCTTGGTATACCTTCTGTGGTACGGGGACCACACTAGCCGGATCGCGTGGAGCATGATGGATGGCAGTCCCGGAAAGCTGAAGCGTGGGACCTCCACCTGCACTCGCGGATGTAACGGGCGACGCCGAGGCCGTAGCCTGAGCAGCAGCCGCAGCCGCAGCAGCGGCTTGAATCTGCTGGCGCTGGACCCTCTGCGCTAATCTGTCAGCGTACGAGTTGGGTGCTCGAAAGGGCGAGGGCTTCATGTTGCGGTTGTCTTCAGGCTTTCGCTTCAGTTTCTCAGTGTGCAAGAGGTGAGGAAGAGTCGATTCCTAGGCCTGATCCAACGCTTTGACGAGCTAGGAGCAGAGGAATTAGATGTAGGCGCCACGGCTGTGGCGACCACGGTCCCTGGCAGGACCCCCTGGTGCGAGCTGCGCACGTTCCGAGCAGGTCAACACACGCAGCAGATGAAGGGAATCCTATCGAGATGAACTGCGCTCACTGCGTGAAGGAATTACTTGCATAGTCGGGGTGCCGTGGGGTGCAATTGGTAGCAGCAGGTACTGCTTTTCTGCTTCAAGCGGTGTTATGTCACGAATCGCACGCCCGGTCTCCAAATGGGATCACACCAACAACAAGTTGGTTGTTTTCCTTGGGTGCGAGTATGGATGCGTTTAGGCTGGGATACGCAGCGCTGGCTAGGTTGTGTGTGTGGCCCAGTGGCGCAGAGACTTGTACTGAAGTCAACTATAAAACCACGAGACGTGGAGGCTTCGTCTAGGCCTAGAGAACGATTGTGAAACCGGTGATAGGCAAAACAGTTCAAACTGCAGTCTGGGGGCAAATATGCACGCGTGGGGTATAAACGCGATCCAGCGCTGGGAGTCGGGGTCAATGAGAATAAATGGCATCAGGCACCGATACCCATACGAAATATCACATTCGCCTAAATTATCGCATCATCCGTCGCTCATTCCCCGTCATCTCTGCATTATTCCCACAGCTCGCCACCGGTCCGAGCTGAATATGTCACTGTGAGCGTGGCACAGGGCGGTGGGGAAAATCTGGGAAAAACTCGAAAAAAACCGAGAAAATGCAGGAAAATGGACGAAAAAGGGGAGAAATCTGGGAGAAGATATTACTCATAACTCGGGGTGTTTTGGGATATTCGAGTAAACTGAGTGGAATGTCAATGGCGGAGCGTTATACAGATCGTGCTCTGGAATGCATCCCGATAGGGTTTATCCCAAGAAGTCACCATCCAACACAGGAAAACCGCGACAAATCCAACCCGAACTTGCATTCGTTGACGAACGTTAGGATGTGCAACCTCTTTGGCCACCTGCTCTGGCCTTGGAGCATACTCCTGCGAACTGGGCACTCACAGCACGCTTTCTTTATGTCGTATTATCCTCTAGAACTTTATTCACGATGGGTTCCTGCAGCAGCCGCTACGAAAACAGTACGTACTAAACATCCTCCACAAGATTTTTCGAAACTGTCTTACGCAACATCCGCGTCTGCAGCGGGTGGGAGTGAGTGCTGTACGGTGGAGACTCGTCCATTTGTCAGAGAGCACGACCCCTGGTTGCTTGCGCTGATATAGCCCCGCCGGCCGTCGCGCCCGGATGACGAAGACGCTGCACAAAGACAATATCGTAGTTCGTGTGGCACTTTCGCAATCGGTGAATGGGGTTGAGACACATCTCTCGTGTGTTGTGGGGTTACCCATGGCCTGATAACGCCGAAATTTGCGTGGCACTACGTGTTTTTGCTATGAAAACGTGCTCATCGTTGTCCCCGCTTTCCAAACCTATGCTCCTTACCTATGATTAGACGACTGGGGTGTCATCTACCAAGCTATTGCTGAGCAAGTCCTCGAGCATGCTAAGCGCATCCTGAGCAACGAGCAAACTCCTCAGGCTCCTATCATGAAGGATAAGCTCGCCCTCTACGACCTCACCAAGAAGGATGCGGACGCTACCAAGAAGCTCTTCGACCTCATTGAGGATAACTACTCGGATGTCTTCGACTACTACGAGTCCCTCGCTAACGACACCAAGGTGCTCGTCGACTACCCCGAGACCAGCCGCAACCTCAAGGATCTTGTTATCCGCACTGCTACTGCTGCATACAATCTTATGCTGCAGTTCTGGGAGGACTTGAAGGAGCGCTCTGAGGGTGAGAAGAACGCTGACAAGGTCATCGACATCAGCCGCGACATCCTCAACAAGGGTCAGAACTACACTGAGGGTTACACTCTCAAGATCCTCTCTCACTGCCTTGGTGTCAGCCCCGATGGTGCTCCTAGCGGTAAGATCGAGAAGACCGCTATCCAGACCCACCTCTTCAAGTATGTCACTTACCACGTCTACTGCAACACCTCGGCAAACCACACCCCTGTGGCAAAGCCCACCGCTGCTGGCAGCTCCACTACCAAGGCTAACTAAACAGCCGAGGCAACCAGACAATGGTATGATCATGCAGTGTCTTGATGCGTAATGATGATGATCACCACCATATGCTTCATCACCACCCATCGTCTGCATATGACATATTCGTCCTGAAGAGCAAGACGTCAATGCATTGTGATGGCTTCTATGCCGACAGTCAGGAGCCATCCATCATTGTCCTCAAGCACTAGAATCGCCACAGACCCCGACGCTATCTTCTCCCCTATCATTTCCCGCGCCTTCTATCAAGGAACGGATCGAGTGTGACAACCAATGCTACAGTGTATGGCCGAACGAGTTTTCCGCGTTATCTCCGTGCCTAGCGGCTTCCGGCCCCTGTGCTTTCAATCGGCATCGAGCATGTGCATTGACATATGAGAACAAGACATTTGGCAATGTGTATCCTCGCTCCCATTGTTTCATAGTCCGCTCGAATCTTGCTGAACTCGTGCAAAGGAGCACCTGTGCACAGTTTCGGAAGCAATGGTTGGAAGCGTCGCAGCATCGGCAAGCGAACTTCATTTATTTTGTACATGCGCGCAAAGATTGGTTGTACACTCGATTGCCAATGGGAATGACCAAGAGCAAAGTCGAGTTGTCATAAAGTTTTGTGACATATTTGCAAAGCAAATAACAACATGTCTTCTCGAGATCCCATCTCGTTATTAATATACTGTGTGAGTATGTGTAATGTGAGTAAGTTAACTATTGAAACAATCGATACAGAGATACGAGCACTAGGATTACGCACTGGCAAAGTGTAACGATCAGGTGAGCTAGGCAATGGTGCACCACCATTTGCTTGATGGGACCGGATCAGGCGGAAGCTTGATTCCCTCTAATATCCTCTGGGTGGATTTGACATCTTCCTCTGTGAGCTCCTTGGACATGGCGTAGGCGTCAACAAGCGAGTTATCCGGGAATTTATAATACTCCTGCAAGTACTCAACATCCTGGAAACCTTGCGCCTTGTACATGCGACGAGCGGCCTCGTTGGTATGAACTACGTGCAGTCCCAAAGATTGGCAGCCCCGCAGATATGCGTCACGCCGCAAATAGGCCAGGAGTTTCGCACCGTAGCCATGGCCTCGTCTTGATTGGTGAACGCCAAATGTGCAGATATATCCTGTTGTGCCTCCCCAGAACGTCGATGTTGAAAGTAGCTTCAACGTACCCACCGCAACTACATAGTCTGGGTTAGGGTTGGCTACACCGAGAGCGTTAGTCTGGTCCTGCTCCGCTTCAGCTTGTATTTCCATCCGCTGACGAAGGTTCCGCTCATGAGTGAGCTCGATTCCGGCTCCAGGAAATGTCCAAGGTATGCTAGGATTTAGCTTGGGTAACCTCAGGTCGCGCTTGCTTGAACAGGATTCTGAACTCCTGCTAGAGTCATAGTCGTGCTGATTGCTTCGCTCGATAAGCATATAACAGAAGTAATTCGTTCGAAAGAAGTTCTGGAACCAGTCTACGCTGTATACCAGCGGAAAGAGTTGATCCTAGACCCATGACGCAGAACGAGTTAAAAAGTAGACTGTGAGTTAGTGCGCGCTAGGGTGGATGATAGGAGTACCTGTGGCCATGGGCAAGCGTACCTGAACTTAACGACTTACATGGAACTTCTTAATCAACGGCAGATGCTCGGGCGACTCGAGAAGGCGGAGTTCGAGCTGAGGAGAACTCTCTCGACAGGGAGATTTCTCCTCCGTAGCCATCGCCAGACAAGATGTGAATCGAACGCCGTGGGTTGTAGCTTGTTAGAGCGACGTGAGGCGTTGAGAAACGGTCTCTGTTTCGACCAGGCCTGGGTCCCTCCTAGAGTTTGAGATTGATAGCAAGTCCTTGAGTGGGACGACAACACCGATGGGCTTTGGCGAGGAAATCGCTGAGGTTCCGCGAGCTATACGTTTCAGACGAAAGCGACAAGATTTTGTTAGTGAGTTAGATGATCACATGTCAAAATTACAAGCCAGTCCATTCGTACTCCCTCGCTTTCAATAACCAGGAAATGTGATCTCAAACTCAAAATTTGAGTCTTCGTCCCTCCAGCCCATAGCCAGTCCAGAGTTGGGGAAGGGTACGGCAGGGCATAATAGCGCACAGTATGTCGCATCCCTAGATCTGGACGCGCATTATATTCGAATGTTCTCGCGAGAGACCTGCTTGTTCCACGTATTCCCTTCAGAGCCCCGATTTTGGTACCCTTGCGCTGGCGAGGTACGATACCCTTCGCGATGAGGGAGGTGTCATGTACATCTGGTCGGGTGTCCAAACTGCTTTCCAGTAAAACCCGTGTCTATGGATGCGGGGTCCAAGTCGCTGCCTGATCCTGGATGCCACACCAGAACCGCTCCAAGTCGAACGACGTCGTTGACCGGATATCCGATTCAAGTCATAATGCGAAGGTGTTTTCCGGTGTGTATTGTCGGACGAGGCTCGTGGTTTGGTTCGGGAACGTGTGCATACTCTCCACGATATGGGCTCGTCTAGATTGCATCGCAAATATACCATGCTGTGGGCGCTGTATATCCACGAAGTATCAAACTGAACACGAAACCACCACCTCAGGAACATGCCCGAGCCCGGAATATGCAGTTCTAGCGACGCTTGATGGGCGACAGTGCACCTGAAAGTCAGAAATCGTGTTATTTGCCATTGTGCTCTCGCTCATCCCCTGCACACCGATATACCTCCCCTCTAGCATTCGTGAGATGTCGACCACCACCAGCGACCCCTCGACCAACCTCGGTACCAAACTGATGGGTGATCTCGTCGCGGCCGCATCGGCCAGCTTCTTCGTTGCACCTATGGTATCTGCTGTCGATAAGGCACTTGTAGAGAACGCCTCTGGCAAGGAGCGACTCGTTACCTCGTTCTTCAAGTCACTCGGTGAGTGCATCAAGCACCCAATCCAGTATGTCAAGGCGCCTCAGTTCCGCTGGATCTGGTTCGTCTATGGCTCCACCTACGCTGCCGCCAACGTCGTGGACACCGTTTGCGCTGCCAACAAGAAAGATTCTGGTTTCGCCAAGTGGATCTCGACATCCGTGATTAACACGTACGCTTCGATCCTCAAGGACCGCGCCTTTGCTCGACTCTTCGGTGCAAGCAGTGCACCCAAGGCCACCCCGATGGGTAGCTACGCCGCATGGGTTGGCCGTGATCTATTGTCGATGGCTTTCTTCTTCACTCTGCCACCCATCGTCGGCCAGAAGATTGCTGATTACACCGGTGATCCCAAGAAGGGCTACTACGCTGCTCAGTTCGCCTTGCCCTTGATGCTTCAGTTCGTGACGACACCCGTCCACCTCCTTGGTTTCGATATCTACAATAACCCAACTGGCCGTACTGTCAAGGACCGCGTTGACTTTATGAAGAAGGATTACTTCAAGAACGTCGGCCTTCGTATGGTTCGCATGGTTGCTCCATGGTCCGTTGGTACCATTGGTAACCGAGAACTTCGAACCTACATTCACCAAAAGTTTGCCGAGGGCAAGCTTGGCAAGCAGTAATTGTTTGTCAGAATGATGTGGCATGGTACGACATAATGACTTGCCATGTGATCCAGACTGTTTACGATACTATTGTTTCCGAGATCCACAAACTTTAAACTTGCAACCCACACCCACACAAATGGCAATTGCACCTTTCCCTCGACTCCCACCCAGTAAACTAGTGCTTATTTATTATTTAAGTTACTAATGTGGCTGTGTCGTGCTATGTTATTCTGACTAGCTGCGATGATGAATCGCCAAAGCATGGTGCATGCAGTTAATGTACTTTTAGGCGAAGCTTGAGCGGGAATAACCATGTAAGGTTTGCTCAGACGCAAGACATTATCAGCCTATCCGGTAGGCGCACAACCTCAGTTCAATATGAACAACACGTAGAGAAATATGCGTAAAGTGTGTACAATTGAAGTGCTAAAACACAGGGACCGCAGCTGAAAGAAAATGTTATGTACATGTGCAGCCCCAACCAACGCCAGGAACCTTCCACAGATGGCACAGGGCGGGCTTATAAATGGGCTAGCATAAAGCTAGCCTAAGGTCTTAAAGGGCTATGAATGGTCTTCTTTGTACTCCTCGGGTCACTGGTGTCGTAGAGTGCAAACTTGATTCGTGGGTAGGCCAGCGAAAGTTCTTCTTCGAAAAGCCTCTCAACCGCACGAACGTTCCGGGGATCATCGTCACTAAAGCCGAATGACAAGAGGAAATCACCATCCGAGTCATCGTGAGAAACATAAAACTTATCCACGATTTCCTTAACTGCATGTGTAAGAGCCATTATCTTGGCCTGCTCGGTCGATACTCTCGTCTCCGGCCTATGAATACCGAACTCCGTCTTGAACTCCATGCTTGAGACAGGGTAGTAACGTTGATCAGCCACGTATGCTTCAATGCTTTCGTATCCTTTCTTCTGCACTGCCTCGAACAGGCGGAGCTTCTCCTCATCTGAGAAAGTCTCCTCAATGAGCATCTGTAGAGCATGCTTGAAGAGACCAGGAGACTGTCCACGTGCTGTGACTACGCGGACGGGGCATGCATCCAACACTGCTCGCTTTAACTTCTCGTATGAAGGACCAAAGCGCCGCTGCTCGATTGCGATCTTTAAATCAATCAGGAACTGATCATTGTCACCAAAGTTGCGATACGAATCTGGGACACGGATCGCGTGTAGTTCGGTTCGCGATCGCAATCGAGCATAGTTGGAGGTGGAGCAAAGAAACTCCTCCCACTCGTTTCCATCCCGAAACACTGTGTCATCATGGTCCTCCCGCATCAGATGCTCCAAATCGTCTTTGTCCAAGAGTGTAATGAGTTCCTCGAAGGGCAGCGCTCGCAGCCTCTGGCAGTGTTCACGATTGCGGAACAGGATCATTTTCGAAGGCATGTAGAGGATGTTGTCATCCCTAAAGGTTGCGGATGGATTCGATGCAGGGCACGATGAGCAAAGCTCCCAAACGCACGACAAAAGCATTTCCCGGCAAACGTGTGGATGGAACCGGGCCAAATCGGTTCGAGGTGGAATTCAAGTTGAATTCGAATACGTACCAGTCAAATGCATAGACCTTTAGGCGTGAGTAACTCATCCTTCGGAACTACGTGTGTTCTGACTCCAGGTCTGCGCTCTGTGCCGAGATTTCACCCTCTTACCAAAGTGGAATTGGGACCGATTTCCGCCGATCTGGTTGGCGCGGCGATTTCAAATTTCCCGGCAGACCCTCAAAGGCTGGCGCTGACTGAGCGAGCGAGCCCGTCACAATGAGAACTACATCATGCCATACAAAGTGTAATTAAACACGGTATATACAACTCTCTATTGATCGCTGCTACGATAAAAGATACTGAATAGTTGTTGGTGCGATTGCGGAGTGCTTGTAATCAAGCGAGGTTTTGGACTTAGTTATCTAGCTACGCAAAAAGCCTTAGCTTGTGTGGTGCGGCATAGTAAGGACAGTAGCCGGGCAGCATTAGGTGTCGTGTATCGGGGGAGAGAAGCATCAGGATAGTGACTAGTAGCGCAGAATGGTATAAAGCTGGGTTGATGTCATTTGCGGGTGGGGGGTGATAAAGCGGTACAAACTCCTAACGCACATTGTAGAAAAGCTTTCGTGTGGTTTATCGCCTTGGTGCGGCGATTTCGTTGCTAGTGAGCCAGTGATTAATTACCATATATGGACATGGATCGCGCTCTTGGGGCGGAACCTCCTCTTCGCTTGAGCCAGAATTTGAAGAACCTTGATCAGTTGCGGTCTGGTTGCTCATACTTCCTGATCCTGAAGCGGAGCGACGTTGCATCACACCTGCATGCAGCAATGCAGCAGTCTGTGGAGAAGATGGCAATACGTTGCTTGGGATTCCGGCCGCTGGAGCCGGTGGAGGAGGTACATAGGACTCCTCAGCATGTGTTAGAGGATTCGTAAAGAGCAATGTAAGTTGATCCGCTGTGAGGCCGTTTTCAGACGACCTTGTAAGGAGATAGCGAAGCAAAGATAGGACATAGACAAACAGCTGATAGTGTGGAGGGGGAATCACTGGAACAACCGACCTACAGAAGTCAGAGAGCGACTGCGTGCCATGTGGGTTGTACATGCGCGCAATTGCAGCTGGGAAAAGTGGCTCGGGTGTGCTCTCCAGCATCTTAATGAGTGCCTCTGCAAACGAGTGAGGTGTCACAGTTGGACTGAACTCCATTCCCTGGTCGAGGCACTCCCGGATCTCAACTAACTCGCGAGGGGTACCATCCACCGCAAAGAGATCTGGCGTTCCCGCATGCCGGTGAAGTGCGTCGATAATACGCCAGTACTCCTTGGGAACGGGGAGACGGCGAGCCGGTGGAAGTCGCACCTCTGCCAGCACCGTGAGAGGGCTAGTCTCGGTGGTTCCAGTGGTACTATTACCTGGCGAGGATGCCGAAGTGGGAGTCGGCGCTGGCGAAGTGGAAGGTGACGACGACGCTGGTGTCGTTGCTGAAGTCGTTGCCGTTGCCGTTGTCGTTACCGTGGACAATGCTGATACTGATGATGCTGGCTGTGATGACGGTGGTTTCACATTTCGGACAGGACCTGGGGTTTGACAGAGCCACATGATCGGCGCACCAAAGCAAGACTTAAGGTACGATCCCTTGACCTCGACGAAATGGTCCGAACCGTTCTCCACATGCACAATGAGCACGTCGCTAATGCGCTCGACTTCGGTCAATAAAAGTGCTGCCGTTTCTTTCGTCACCCTGACCTCAACCAGGATCTCTTGGGTCTGCTTCGGGGCTACTAGGCCGCGAGCTGGTGTAATTCGCATCCATGGCTTAGGATAGGCAACTGTTTGACGTCCACTGATGGCAGCCTTAGAATTGCCTAAGCTACCCGATCGCAGGGGATTAGCCAGTGGATTGGGCTTAGGCAGGGTCGCCGTTGGTGCGTCGGCGAGATTTTTTCGATTCAGAAGGCATGGAGGAGGAGGGACAATGAGCGGTTGCGAGCCTTTAATCTCGAATTGTGCCATCGCCTGTCCAGTATTACTTAACCGGAGCTTGAACTTCTCAACGGTGTCGAAGCAGATTTGTCCTAAGTCCAGCACAGACGGTACCACGTCCAGACGCGGGACGAACGAGTTCTCCCACGAGTCGAGCTGGCGCTGAAGCGACTCGTAGACCCGGCCAAGTCGGTCAAACTGAATCTCTCGGGCTTTGATTGAAAATAAACTCGAGACAGGCTTGTGATCTGAGATATTCAGCTCGGCACGACGGTAAGTCAATTGCTCAACACCCTGGCCAATCCACTGAATACGGTCGCACCAGGCTGGGACACGCTTCTTTTTGTCTGGACGGCGATCGTACTGAGAAGTGCCTGGAATGTACTTATAGGTGGGTGCAAAGGTGATGGTTCCTTCATTCCACTCCTTGAATGCGTTGCCCGCCGCCTTTTCGTTGACGAGCTGATCGTGCGCAAGCAGGTAAGTGTAATCCTTGCGTTCAATGCGGTCGTAAACGGTATCCAAATCCGTGATCGTCAGGCGGTAGTTAAGATCACCGAGCCAGAATGCAAAGTCGTGATCAAAGACAGTCAGTGGTGTGGAATCCTGGGCATTGCTGATTGCGTTTGCTGCAGCTGCAAGTGTTGCAGCAGTCAGAGGATTGGCAGAGGGAGGGACTCCCGAGGCTATGTTCGTTGCATTCGCACTCGCGGCTGCGGCGTTTGCCTGTGCAATAGCTACAACGGACGGTGCAGGTGAGCGCTTAAACTGCACCCGTGAAATGATATTATGGTAGTCACTATTGCGACCGGCTGTGTTGTGCTGATGTGCAGCAAGATGCGCGTTGACAAAACAAACCGTCGAATCATATACTCTGAAGCGGATGGCAACAGCACCCTTGTTACCACCTACACCCATGATGCCGACACCCACTTTATCCTCCTGAATATCGGAAACGTAACCAAAGATCGTTCGCTTAGCATAGACCGAGAGCGAAAGGCCAACGAGATGCTTGCTTGCGACTAGCTGATATTTTTGTTCTAGTGTACGCTCGATAGTGGCTTCCCACGGCTTGGATGCAGTGTGATCAACGAGTAGGTTGCTGGCATTTAGATCGACAATTTCCTGGAAACCCACTGCAACGATGTCCGGTTCTGGAAGGGTCTTGTCAACCAACCAGGGGGTGAGATCTTCAATCGGTTTCTTTGCGTTGACGTTCCATGTACCGATCAAGATGTGGAGCGGCCGTTCATCTGTATATTCCACAACCTTGCTCTGCATCTGCTCCTCGAGCCAGGTCTGCCGCATCGCAAGTGCTTCCACAGACATCTTGCTAGGAATCGTTGGCGCACTCGGACCAAGTACAGGGGAGGCTGGGGGAATAGGTGCGGTTGCAGCGGCTGGAGCTACAACTGGAGTCCCACCGCTTGCAGGGGTGATGGTAGCCATGTTGGGAAACGAAAGAATACTGTAGCTTGGAAATCACTTGTGCGCTTGCTCGCTCTCTCACACCACGCGACGCCTCCTGGAATGACTGCTCTCCAGACTTGTTGGTGACTCGCGTAGGCGCGGTATGGTGATTGTATCTAGAACGACACATGAGTGGGACGGTGGGTCGCAGTATGAGATACCTGAAAAACAACAAATCACATCACTCCACTACATATTTCATGAGATTTCTTGAGTATGCATTGTTGGTATCTTAGATTTCTCTCGTATCCGTCCTTGCCCGGATCTACCCTTGCGCTTTGGCCGGATCCGGCCAAAAAATACCCTTCAAGCACAAGCTACGCACATCCACAACTCCCAAGCGCACACAGTGTCTTGACAAGTAAGACTGCAGAAGCGCGCAGCACCCCGAGAAGATCACCCACCCTGATTCTTACTCGAAGAGGCGTAGAAACTCAATCGGGGCAGATCGGATTCTCAAATCGATAAGTTCTTCGCTGTACTCAAGAGGACACAGGACGAGCCAAGCCATTAGAGCTACGCCTGGACTGGACTGGGACCACACGGCCCGAGTAGTATGTCGAGCCCTCAAAACACGCCGCAGGCGCTCCAGAATGACGGGGCTCGCGGAAGGACGGTCCCCGCTACTGACTCCAAAACCCTGGAAGTATCTGTTGGAGGGAATAGTGTCTCGGAGACACAGCCTGCGGCACCGTCGTCATCACCATCATCATCATCATCATCATCATCATCATCATCATCATCATCATCATCATCATCATCATCATCATCATCATCATCATCATCATCATCATCATCATCATCATCATCATCATCATCA
>Ga0180217_1000674_pt1 | contig 48767 bp, 46 predicted proteins | sample eDN3rd37CBELigOP_FD_128521 | JGI IMG/M metagenome (GOLD analysis project Ga0180217, IMG submission 128521) | Enriched Organic Plus compost microbial communities from Emeryville, California, USA - eDNA 3rd pass 37_C BE-Lig OP (version 2) (version 2) ...
AGACCCCACCGCCTCGCCCGAGTTCTCGGACAAGGTGGCGCTGCTGCAGGAGATCGACGCCTGGGTCCGCGCCCGTGATCCCCGGATCGTGCAGGTGATGGCGAGCCTGGCTGGCGAGCGCCGCACCGTGGAGATCCTGCGGGCGGACGGCCGGCTGATCCGTGACGTGCGTCCTCTCTGCCGGGTGAATGTGCAGGTCACCGTGGAAAAGGACGGTCGCCGTGAGAACGGCTTCTCTGGCGCGGGCGGCCGCGCAGGCTTCGAGGCCTGGATTTCGCCCGACAAGTGGCAGGCCCAGGCGGACGAGGCGCTGCGGCAGGCGCTGGTCAATCTGGACGCCGTGCCTTGTCCGGCCGGTGAGATGGACGTGGTGCTGGGCCCCGGCTGGAACGGCGTGCTGCTCCACGAGGCGGTCGGACACGGCCTGGAGGGCGATTTCAACCGAAAGGGCACCTCGGCCTTCTCGGGCCGGATCGGCGAGCGGGTCGCCGCCCCCGGCGTGACCGTGTTCGACGACGGCACCCTGCCCGGCCGCCGCGGCTCGCTGACGGTCGATGACGAAGGCACCCCGACCGAACGCACCGTGCTGATCGAGGACGGCATCCTGGTCGGCTACATGCACGATCGCATGAGCGCCCGTCTGATGGGGCTGAAGGCCACTGGCAATGGGCGGCGGCAATCCTATGCCCACATGCCCATGCCGCGGATGACCAACACCGCCATGATGGGCGGCGGCCACAAGCAGGAGGAGATGATCGCCTCCACCAAGCGCGGCCTCTATTGCGCCAACTTCGGCGGCGGACAGGTCGACATCACCAACGGGAAGTTCGTCTTCCAGTGCACCGAGGCGTACCTGATCGAGGACGGCAAGATCACGACGCCCGTGAAGGGCGCGACCCTGATCGGCGACGGGCCTTCGGCCCTGACCCGCGTCACCATGATCGGTGATGACTTTGACTTCGATCCCGGCGTCGGGGTCTGTGGCAAGTCAGGGCAAAGCGTTCCGGTCGGCGTCGGCCAGCCTTCCCTCAAGATCACCGGGCTGACGGTCGGCGGCACCAGCATGTAACGCCCGGCCGCGGCCGATCTGTCCGGATTTTAATCCACCTTTCAGCGATTTAACTGGCGTCGCCTCCACGGCGCAGGTCACTTGCCTGCGACTTCGGGGAGCAATGTTACATGATCGCTTCGGCCCTGGCCTCCGCACTGGCACTCGCCGCGCCTGAGGCCGGCGCGCCTCCGCCGCGCGCGGCGCCCGCCGCCGGCGTCATCAGCTATGCGCCGGAGTTCTTCGCAGCGGCCCAGCCCGCGAACGCCGAAGAGATGCTGCTCCGTCTGCCCGGCTTCACCCTGGACCTGGGCGAGGACGTGCGGGGCTTCGAAGGCGCGGCCGGCAACGTGCTGATCGACGGTCAACGGCCGGCGAGCAAGACCGACAGCCTGGAAGAGATCCTGCGGCGGATTCCCGCCTCGCAAGTGGCGCGCATCGACCTGATCCGGGGCGGGGCCCCCGGTATCGACATGCAGGGCAAGACCATCCTGGCGAACGTGATCCGTAAGCCGAGCAGCGGCTTTCGCGGCCTCGCGGCCCTGTCGGCCCGCTCGATCTATGATGGCCGCGGCAATGTCAGCGGACGTCTGGAACTTTCGGGCGGCAAGGACGACCGCGCCTGGGAAGCCTCGGCCGTGATCGGCATGGGCGTGGACGACGGCGTCGGCGAAGGCCCGCGCGTCCGATTTGGCCCGGACGGCTCCCCGATACGGATCGCCGACGTGGATGGCGAGGGCGACACCTTGCAGGAGACGTTGACCGCCTCCTATTCGACGCCGCTGCTGGGCGGCCGCGCCAAGGTCAACGGCCGGCTGTTCAATGACAATTTCAAATTCGATGAGTCGAACAGCTTCACCTTTCCGGCCCCTTCGTTCGAAACCACGATCGAGCACTATGACGAGTTCCAAACGGAGCTTGGCGGAAGCTTCCTTCGGGATTTCGGCTCGAAGACCTCTCTGGAACTGATCGGGCTGCGGCAGGACGCCCAGATCGACATCGCCGAGGATTTCGCCGCGCCTGACGGGTCGGCCAGCTTCGTCCTCGATCGCCGGACCAGCGAGACCATCGGACGGGCCGTGCTCAAGCATCGTCCCAACGACCGCCTCTCGTTCGAGGCCGGCGGCGAAGCTGCCTTGAACGTCCTCAGAAGCGAGACCGGTTATGTGGAGAACGGGACGGCGGTGGCGCTGCCGGCGGCCAATGTCCGCGTGGAAGAACGGCGCGGGGAAGCCTTCCTGAAGGCCACCTGGCGGCCAAATCCGGTTTGGACCCTGGAGGGCGGGCTGCGCTACGAGGCCTCGGCGATCGAATCCAGCGGCGACGTGGCGCTCGAAAAGACGCTGAACTACGCCAAGCCACGTCTGGCGCTCACCTGGGCCCCAACCAAGTCCACACAGTTCCGGCTGCGCTTCGAACGCGTCGTCGACCAGCTCGACTTCGACGACTTCGTCGCCGATTCCTCCCTCAACACGGGCGTGGTCACCGCCGGCAATCCCGACCTCGTGCCGGAGCAGGCCTGGGTCAGCGAGGCCGCGATCGAGCAGCGATTTCCGGGCGGCGCCGTGGTTCTGCTGACCGTGAGGCGCTCGGCCATCGACGATGTGATCGATCGCGCGCCCGTCTTCCTGCCGACCGGCGTCTTCGACGCGCCCAGCAATATCGGGGACGGAACCAAGGACGAGCTCATGCTCACGGCCAGCCTGCCGCTGGCCCCAATGGGCCTGAAAGGGGTGACGATTCGCGGCGAGGCGACCTGGCGGCGGTCGGAGGTGACCGATCCGACCACAGGAGAGACGCGGGAGATCTCGGGCCTGCGTCCGGTGGAGTGGGAGGCTCACTTCACCCACGACCTGCCCGCCTATCGCTTCAACTGGGGCGTGGATTTCTTCGGCGGCTGGCGGGAGACCTATTACCGCTTCAACGAGGTCTCAACCGACAAGCTGAAGACCTATGTCGTCCCGTTCGTCGAGTGGAAGCCGCAGCCGGACGTGATCCTGCGGGCCGAGATCCAGAACGTCACCTCACGCGGATTCCATCACACGCGCACGGTGTATGCGGGACCTCGCAACGTCAGCCCCGCGGCCTTCGTGGACGACCGGGATATCCAGGTTGGACCGATGTATTGGTTCCGAATCCGCAAGACCTTCGGATCATAGAAAGAGGGCCGGACGAGAGGTCCGGCCCTTCAGAAGTTCTGAGCGTTCTCAGCTTTCGCGATCGGCGCGGATGGCGGCCGGGCTCACCGCCTGGCGCTCGCCGTCCAGGACCGGGGCGATGGGCTCAGGCTGGGCGTGAACCGGGTCGTTGGCGCCATGCGACCAGTGCTTGATGAAGAAGCTGAGCGCCAGGAACACCACGCCAACCGCGACGCCCGCCCAGCCAAGCTTGTTGAAGCCGTCCATGGACGTCGCCAGGGCGGCGGCCGGATCGAGCACCTGACCGCCCACCGTCTCGGTTCCCATGGCGCCGGCGATGATGCCGCCGACGTACTGGGCGATCGAGGATGACAGGAACCAGACGGCCATCATGAACGAGACCACGGAGGCCACAGAGAGCTTGGTGATCTCCGAGAGGCCCACCGGAGAAAGGAAAAGCTCACCCGTGGTGTGCAGCATGTAGAGCAGCGCCAGCATGATCAGCGGCAGGCGGTAGTTCTCGTCGGCGAGGCCCTGCGCCCAGACCACGACCAGGAAGCCGAGGCCGACCTGCAGCAGGCCAAGGCCGAACTTCAGCACCGGGTTGGGGTCGCGGCCCCGCGCGCCGAGCCAGGCCCAGAGCGCGGCGAAGATCGGAGCGAAGATGAGGATGAAGCCGGCGTTAAAGGACTGCGTCTGGGCCGCCGATATGCCCATCAGGTCGACGTTGCGGGCGGCGAACAGGTTGAGCGAGGTGCCCGCCTGCTCGAAGAGGGTGAAGAACACCACCGAGCCGAAGATCAGCACGAGCGCCAGAAGCATGCGTTCGCGCTCGATCTTCGTGCACTTGGCCGCAAGGAAATAGGCGATGTAGACGAGGGCGGCGGCGGTGGAGAGGCCGAGCGCCCAGCCGACCAGCTGGTTGCTCTGCACCAGCAGCCAGACCGGTATGACGCCCAGGACGCCGCCGATATAGATCAGCCACTCGCGATTGATGGGCCCGGCCACGGGCGCCTTCAGCGCCTCCGGGTTCGGCGGCTCGCCCTTGCCCTCAAGGTAGCGCTTGCCGAAGACGAAGACGATCCAGCCGAGCGCCATGCCGACGCCGGCGAGGCCGAAACCCGCCCACCAGCCGACGGTTTGGCCCAGCAGGCCGCACAGCACCGAAGCCCAGAACGCTCCGAGATTGATGCCGTAGTAGTAGAGGGTGAAGCCTGAGTCGCGGCGCGGATCGCCTTGCGGATAGAGCTGGCCGACGATGGTGGAGATGTTCGGCTTCAGGAAGCCCACGCCCATGATGATGAGCGAGACGGCGAGATAGAACGCGCCGACGCCGAGCGGATCGCTCTGCTTCTCCATGGCGTAGCTGCCTTCGGGCAGCACGGCCGGCAGCGGAGAGCCCGCCGGCAGGTCCTTGATCGCGATGCCGCCGCCTTCCGCCGGACCGAAGGCGTAGGCCTGGTCGCCGACCTGCAGCTTGACGGTGCGCGCATCCATGCGCCCTTCGGCGACCACTTCGTAGCGCTGACCTCCGTAGAGCAACTGCTGGGTGGCCGGACGGCCTTCGACGGCCATAGTCAGGTGGCCGGCGACCAGGAGCAGGGCGCCGAAGGCGACCGCCTTGCGAGTGCCCAGGTATCGGTCTGCAAGCAGGCCGCCGATCAGCGGCAGCAGATAGACGAGGCTGGTGTAGGAGCCGTACTGCCCGCTCGCCTTGGCGTCGTCGAACAGAAGGTGCTGGGTCAGGTAGAAGATGAGGATGCCCCTCATGCCGTAGTAGGAGAAGCGCTCCCACATCTCGGCGAAGAACAGGATGATCAGTCCGCGCGGATGCTGCTTGAGGAGCTGCAGGAGCACGGGGATCCCGGTCGCCAACGTAATGACGATCCCCAGAAGGACTACGGTGTTCATGAGGGCGGTGTTCCGATTCCTTGGTCGGCCGGCTTGTTGTCTGGGGAATGTTTGATCCCCGCCGGGCTAGTTTGGCGCGAGAAGATCACGCGAGAAGGTCAAGCACAAGCAATCCGGCGCCCGCAAGCTGGCGCGTCGGGAGCCATGGACCCATCTGGAGCGTTGCAGGAGCGAAGGAGGAGCCCGCCCATGCTGACCCCCGGCCCGGACCATCCGATCGAAATCAAGCCCGCCAAGACCTATTGGCGCGCCATGTACGGCGACCACGTCATCGCCGACAGCGGCGATGTCCTGATCCTCAAGGAGGCCGACTATCCACCAGTCGTCTACTTCCCGCGGGCTGACGTCTCGATGGAGTATCTCGCCCGCACCGACCACAAGACCCATTGTCCCTACAAGGGGGAGGCCTCGTACTACACCATCCTCATGGATGGCCGTTTCGCCGAGAACGCCGTCTGGACCTATGAGGAGCCATATCCCGCCATGGAGCAGATCCGTGGCCGTCTGGCCTTCTATCCGGACAAGGTCGAAATCTACGCGGTAGAGGACAAGCTCGCAGACCCGCGGCATCCCCACCGCGCAGTGGACGAGATCGTCCAGCACACGGACAGCGGATCGGGCTCCAGCCAGCGCGACCATTGGCCGCCGAACGTCAGCGCCCCGCGAGACGGCGGCGTGGTCTGACGAGCCTTAGTAGGCGAAGTCCTCGAAGACCCGTCGCACGTCACCCTTCCAGGGTCCGTGATAAAGCTCCAGGAGACGCTCGGCCGGGGTGATCCCGCTGTCGGCGATCTCCTCGAGTTCAGTCAGATAGCCGCTCTCGTCCACCATGCCGGCGCTGAGTCGGTTGCGATTCTTCAGGCCTTGCCGCGCGATGGCGACCATGTCCTTGGCCACGTCCTGAACGGTGCGGCCATCGACCTGCGCCTTCAGGCCAAGACGCGCCACGTCGGCGCGCAGCCGCTCGTGGTCTTCGACCCGCCAACCCTTGCAGAGATCCCAGGCGGCGGCGAGCGCGGCCTGGTCGTAGAAGATCCCCGCCCAGAGCGCTGGCAGCGCGCAAAGGCGGCTCCAGGGCCCGGAATCGGCTCCCCGCATCTCCAGGTATTGCTTGAGCCGCACCTCGGGGAAGGCGGTGGTCGTGTGATCGGCCCAATCCTTGATCGTCGGCCGCTCGCCGGGCATTTCCGCCAGCTCGCCCGCCATGAACCTGCGGAAGGAGCGGCCGGCGAGATCGAGGTACTTGCCGTCCCGCTTGGCGAAGTACATCGGCACGTCGAGCACGTAGTTCGCATAGGTCTCGTAGCCGAAGCCGTCGGCGAAGACGAAGTCGAGCATGCCGGTGCGGTCAGGATCGGTGTCGGTCCAGACATTGGCGCGGCTGGACAGGAACCCGGACGGCTTGCCCTCCACGAACGGCGAGTTCGCGAAGAGCGCCGTGGCGATCGGCTGAAGCGCCAGGCTGACTCGGAACTTGGCGACCATGTCGGCTTCGGACGCAAAGTCCAGGTTCGCCTGGACCGTGCAGGTGCGGAACATCATGTCGAGGCCGAGCTTGCCGACCTTCGGCATGTATTCACGCATGATCTTATAGCGCCCCTTCGGCATGACCGGGATCTCGTCCCGGCGCCAGATCGGGGTGAAGCCTAGGCCAAGGAAGCCGAGACCGAGTTCGTCGGCGACGGCCTTCACCTCATTGAGGTGCTGTCCGGTCTCTTCGCAGATGTCATGCATCGTCTCCAGCGGCGCGCCGGAGAGTTCGAACTGGCCGCCCGGCTCCAGGCTGACATTGGCCTTGCCGCGTTCCAGGGCGATGACGTTCTCACCCTCGTAGACGCCCTTCCAACCAAAACGCATCAGACCGTTCAGCAACGCCTTGATGCCGGCTGGACCGTCATAGGGGATTGGCTCGTGCGTCCCCAAGCGGAAGACGAACTTCTCGTGTTCGGCCCCCACGCGCCAGTCGCTGGCCGGTTTCTCACCCGCCTCGAACCATCGGACCAGGTCCTCCAGCGTGAGGGGTCGTTCGTCCGTCACGACGCCGGCCATCTCGTTCTCCCAGCCCAGTCCAGCCAAAGCGGCGCGATCTTTACGCCGCTCAGACAGGTGGGCGCAATTCAGGAAACCTCAAGGCCACGCCAATCGCCCTGAGCGGCTTGCCAGAGGGTGAGCGCGCTGATGGCGGCGGTGTCGGCCCGCAGGATCCTTGGTCCAAGCGTAGCGGGCGTTGCGTAGGGAAGGTTCCGCAACAGATTTCGCTCGGCCGGTGAAAACCCGCCCTCCGGACCGATCAGGATGGCCCAGGGGCCAGGCGAGGCGCCAGCGAGAGCCGCCAGGACGGGCTTTGCGTCTCCCGCTTCGTCGCAGAAAAGCAAGCTTCGCGAGGCGTCCCACTGCTCAATCAGCCGGGTGAGCTTCACCGGCTCGAGGATTTCGGGAACATCGAGCCGGCCAGTCTGTTCAGCCGCCTCCGCCGCGATGGCGCTGAGCCGGTCGACCCGTGTCCGCTCAGCGTTCGTGCGCTCTGTGAGGACTAACCGAACGCGGCGTGCGCCCAGTTCGGCGGCCTTTTCGACGATGGTCTCCACCCGCGAGCGCTTCACCAGCGCGATGACGAGTTCGACATCCGGACCAAGGCTCTGCGGGCGTTCCATCGCAAGCGGACGGAGAATGACACCGCGCTTGCCCGCGACCTCGATCGCCGCGCGCCACTCGCCATGCCGGCCGTTGAAGACCAGCACCTCGTCGCCGACGGCCCGGCGCATGACCGAGGTGAGATAGTGGCTTTGCCCGTGGTCAAGTCCGAGGGCGACCCCCTGCGCGAGATCGGCGGCGACATACAAACGGATCATGGAACGAGGTTCTAGCCCTCCCGGCAGGATCAGGACTAGGCTCGGCGCATGGCAAAGTCAGATGACGACGCGTACGAGGCCGAGCTCGCAAAGCTGCAACTCGCCCTCGTGAAGTACCAGCAGCACGCCATGAAAGGCGGCGACAAGGTGCTGATCATCTTCGAAGGCCGCGACGCGGCAGGCAAGGACGGCACGATCCGCCGGATGGTCGAACACCTCTCGATTCGCGCCACTCGGGTGATCGCCCTGCCCAAGCCGACCGAGCAGGAAAGCAGCCAATGGTATTTCCAACGGTATGTTCCACACCTGCCCGGCGCCGGGCAAATCGTGATCTTCAACCGCTCCTGGTACAATCGCGCCGGCGTCGAGCGGGTGATGGGATTTTCCAGCCAGCAGGAACAGGAGATCTTCCTGCGGGACGTACCGCACTTCGAAGAGATGCTCGTCGAAAGCGGGCTCAAGCTCATCAAGATCTGGCTCGACATCAGCCGCAAGGAGCAGGGCGAGCGCCTGAAGGAACGTCGTGAGGACCCGCTGAAGGCGCTAAAGATCAGTCCGCTCGACGATGTCGCCCAGGAGAAGTGGGCCGACTACAGCGCCGCGCGCGACGCCATGCTCACCCGCACCCACAACAGTCTCACTCCCTGGACTTGCGTGGTGACGGATAAGAAGAAGATCGCGCGCATCAATGTCATGCGGCACGTGGTGAAGACGATCGCGCCATCCGAAATCGCGAGGGAGGTGGAGAAGCCCGATCCGCACGTGCTCTTCCCCTTCGAGATTGGGGCCATCGCCGAAGGCCGGCTGAACAAGTAAGCGGAGCCGGCGTGGAGCAGATCTCGGCCGCCGCAGCCCGGCGCATCGCACTGGCCGCACAAGGCTTTGCGGACAAACGGCCGGCCGCAGCCGGCAAACGCCACCTCGTGAAGACGATCGAACGTCTGGGCGTCATCCAGATCGATTCGGTGAATGTCGTCTCGCGCACGCACTATCTGCCGTTCTTCTCCCGGTTGGGGGCCTATCCGCGGCCGCTGCTGGACGAGATCGCCTGGGGTAAGCGCCCTGCCCTCGTCGAATATTGGGCGCATGAGGCGTCGCTATTGCCCGCCGCCACCCGGCCCCTCCTGCAGTGGCGGATGGATGACGCTCGCGCAGGGGTCGGCGTCTGGAAAGGAATCGCGAAGTTCCTGCGGACCCACGAGGACTTCATCGGCAAGGCGTTGAAGGAAATCGAGCTTCGAGGACCGATGCCGGCCTCCGAACTCAGTCTTGGTCAGAAGGGCGCCGGCGGATGGTGGGGCTGGAGCGAGGGCAAGCGCGCGCTCGAATGCCTCTTCTGGGTAGGCGATCTGGCCACCGCCACCAGGCGGGGAACCTTCGAGCGCGTCTATGGCCTTCCGGAAAAGGTCTTGCCGTCCGCGGCGCGAGCTGCGCCTCCGGCGCGCGATGAGGCGCAGCGCGAACTTGTGCGGACCGCCGCTCGCGCTCTGGGCGTGGCGACCGAACGGGACCTGCGCGACTATTTTCGCATGGGCGTGGCGGAGACCAAGTCCCGGATCGGTGAGCTGACCGAAGCGGGCGAGCTCGTCCCTGTGAAGGTGAAGGGCTGGGACAATGGAGCCTACCTGCATTGCGACGCGAGACGCCCGCGGAAGGTCAGCGCCAACGCCCTGCTCTCGCCTTTCGACAATCTGATCTGGTTTCGCGAGCGGACCGAGCGGCTGTTCGACACCAGGGTCCGACTGGAAATCTACACGCCTGCGCACAAGCGCGTGCACGGCTATTACGTGCTTCCGTTCCTGCAGGACGAGGCGATCACCGCTCGGGTGGACCTGAAGGCTGAGCGCAAGAAGGGCGTGCTTGCGGTGCAGGCCGCGCATGCCGAAATTTCGGCGAATTCCGAGACAGCGGAACGTCTGGCCAAGGAGCTCCAGCTGATGGCGGGCTGGCTTGGATTGGACCGCGTGCAGATCGCGCCCAAGGGCGACCTGGCCGGGCCGCTAGGCGAGGCCCTGGCGGCCTAAGCCTTCGGCGTCATCACCAGCCAGGGGGTCGCCTGGAGCCGGAACTCCCAGACGGCGAGAAGCTGGTCGAGATGACCGGCCCCCTTGAGAAAGTCCGGCAGCGGCAGGGTCTTGGGCTCGGGATCTAGCCGGACGATGTCGTGGGTCGGCGTGAACCGGTCCACCAGCCGCTGGAGCACGCCCCGGCGATAGACGTCGTGGGTCTCCACGATCAGGTCCATCCCTGCGAGCGCCGGAGAGAGGTCGGGCCGCAGCAGGTCATCCTCCGCGCCTTCGATGTCGACGAGGACGAGACAGCGGCGATCCTTGAAGGCTTCGAAGCCGTGGGGTTCGAACCGCTCGCCGATGATCACTCGCTCCGAAACCCCGTTCTTGGCCGCGAGTTCGGCGCAGGCTCGGCGCGCCCTCTCCTGGATATCGAAGGCGTGCACGGTCACCTGCGGCATCAACCGCGCCAGACCGACGGCGTAGTAGCCTTCGGCGCAGCCCACATCGATGACACAGTCCAGGTCCTGCGCGGCGAACTTCGCAAGATAGGGGTGCAACTCGGACTCGTAGGTGCCGATCAGCCGCGGGGCGAGCGCCCCTTCGGTCGCCGCGGTCACGTACTCCATGCCGGCGAACGGACCCTGCATGATCTTGGCGCCGTGCTGGCGAACATAGGCGTCGGCTATGGCGCGGGAACGCCAGATCGCGAGCACCCGCAATGCAAGGTTCAGCTCCTTCGGATCGGCCAGGGGCGGATCGCGCGCCAAACGGTCGCGCAGCCACTGAACCACCTGCTCCACATAGGTCATGCGCGCTCCCCCAGGACCTGACGCCCTGGGGGAGCTCTAACACGGGTCGCCATCCCCGTGTCAGCTCAGACCGTGCCCTCGGTCACCGCATGAAGACGCGCATAGGCGCCGCCCTTGCGCACAAGATCGGCGTGACGCCCCTCCTCGATGATCCGGCCCTGGTCGAAGACGAGTATCCGGTCGGCGTTGCGCACAGTGGAGACGCGGTGGGCGATGACGATAGTGGTGCGGCCCGTCATCAGCTCCTCCATCGCCGCCTGGACATCGCGCTCGGTTTCAACGTCCAGCGACGAGGTGGCCTCGTCGAAGACCAGGATCGGAGCGTCGGCCAGGAACGCACGGGCGATGGCCACCCTCTGCCGCTCGCCACCCGAGAGTTTCACGCCACGCTCACCCACGAGGGTCTGGTAGCCCTGGGGCAGTTTCATGATGAACTCATGGGCCCGGGCGCGGCGGGCGGCGAGCGCAATCTCCTCGTGCGTGGCGTCGGGACGGGCATAGGCGATGTTGTCGGCGATGCTCCGGTGGAACAGAGCCGGATCCTGCGGCACCACGGCTATCGCCCGGCGAAGCGAGCCCTGCTGAACTTTTGCGATGTCCTGGCCGTCGATCAGCACCCTGCCCTCGTCCAGGTCGTAGAGACGCTGGACTAGCTTGACGAAGCTCGACTTGCCCGAGCCGGTGGGACCGACGAGCGCGACGCGCTCACCGGGACGGATGGTCAGCGAGAAGTTCCGGAACAACGGTTCGTTCACCGACTGGTAGCGGAAGGTCGCATTTTCGAAGACCACCTCGCCGAGTTGCCCCACGAACGGTTCAGCGCCGGGAATATCCGCCACCTGCGGCTCGATCTCCGCGAAACGCGCCACGTCCTCCACATCGTCGAGGCCCTTCTGTAACATGCGGACGTTCTCACCGATGTTGCGCAGATAGCCGCTCATCACGAGGAAGGCGGTGATCCCGAACGCCACGTCTCCGGGGGTCGCCTTGCCATCAGCCCATAGCATCAGCAGCAAGCCGGTGAGGCCGCCTTGCAGGACCGCCAGCAGGACGTTCTGGACGAGCCACAGGTCGGTGAAGCGGTTCCACGTGCGGACTACGGCCCCGCGCCAGGCCTCGGTGATCTCGCCGATGCGGGCGCTTTCGCGCGCCTCGGCTCCGAAGCTGCGGACGGTGGGATTGCCCGTGACGGAGTCCGCAAGCGCTCCGCCGATGCGGGAATCGAGGGCCACCGAGCGCTGGTTCAGCGGCCGAGCGTACTTTGCTGTCAGGAACACATTCGAGGCGATGTAGAGGGCGACAATGGCGAGCGAGAACAGCCCCACCATCGGCCAGCGGACGATCATCATGACCGAAAGACCGACGAGGACGAGCAGGGCAGGCCCGATCCACATGACGATGGCGTCGGAGACCAGGTCATAGCCCCACATGGCCCGCGAGAGCCGGCGCACCGTGGCGCCCGCGAAGGCGTTGGCGTGCCAGTCTGCGGAGAAGGACTGCACTCTGGCGAAGCCCTCATTGGTCATGTCGCGCATGTTCAGGGCCGCCAGCGGATTCCAGAATTTGTTGGCGATGTTCCGCACCACCGACAGCAACAGGTAGAGGCCGACGAACACCGCCCAGGCAGCCCAGGCGACGTTCGCCGCCTGGGGCCCCTCGGCCACAGCGTCCACAAGACGGCCGGCAGCCAAGGGAATCGCCATGTCCGCGGCGATGGACAGCAGGGTGAAGACCGTCATGCCGGTCAGCAAGGCCGGTCGGCGCAGCCAGAAGCGCATGACGAAGGCGATGACCCTGCTGTTGGGCAGGGTTCGCTGCTTCTGCTCCTCGGCGTCTTCGTAATGCTCGGTCACGAGATCATTCCTTCGGTCACGGCGTGCAGCCGGGCATAGGCGCCGCCCTTTGCGATGAGTTCAGTGTGGCCGCCTTCCTCGATGATCCGGCCTTGTTCGAAGACCAGGATCCGGTCGGCGCTGCGGATGGTGGAGAGCCGGTGAGCGATGACGATCGTGGTGCGTCCCACCATCAGTTCCTCCATCGCCGCCTGCACCTGGCGTTCGGTTTCCACGTCGAGGGAGGACGTGGCCTCGTCCAGCACCAGGATCGGCGCATCGGCGAGGAAGGCCCGGGCGATGGCCACCCGTTGGCGCTCACCGCCGGAGAGCTTCACGCCCCGCTCGCCCACGGGGGTTTCGTACCCATTGGGAAGCCTGGCGATGAACTCATGGGCGCGAGCGCGCTTGGCGGCCAGCATCACCTCGTCCGGCGTGGCGTCCGGTCGCGCGTAGGCGATGTTCTCCGCGATCGAGCGATGGAAGAGCGCCGGGTCCTGGGGCACCACGGCGATCGCCTGCCGGAGACTCGCCTGGGTGACCTTGGAGATGTCCTGGCCATCGATCAGGATCCGGCCGCCCTGCAGGTCGTAGAGCCGCTGGATCAGCTTCACGAAGGTCGACTTGCCGGCGCCCGTGGCGCCGACCAGGGCGATCCGCTCGCCAGGCGCCACCACTAGGCTGAAGTTCTCGTAGAGCGGCCGCGGCTGGTTGGCGTAGCCGAAGGTCACGCGGTCGAAGACGATCTCGCCGAGATCGCCGCGGAAGGGCCCTGCGTCCTTGGCGTCCTTGAGCTGGGGCTCGGTGCGCATGTAGGTCGCCACGTCCAGCATGTCGTCCAGGCCCTTCTGGAGCATCTGGGTGATCTCGCTGAAGTTCCGCATGTAACCGGCCATCACGATGAAGGAGGTGATCGCGAAAGCGACGTCTCCAGGCGTGGCGGTTCCTTGCGCCCAGGCGTGGACCAGGAAGCCAGTGAGACCGGCCTGCAGGATGATCAGCAGGAGGTTCTGCCCCAGGCCGACCACGTTGAAGCGGTCCCAGGTCTTGTTCACCGCCCAGCGCCAGGCGTCCGCGGTCTGGCCGAAGCGGGCTTCTTCGCGAGCTTCGGCGCCGAAGCTCTTGACCGTTGGGTTCGCGCCGATGGCGTCGGCCAGGGCCGCGCCGATCTCCGAATCCAGGGCCGTCGAGCGCAGGTTCGCCGGGCGAACGAAACGCACCGACATCAGGACGTTATAGGCTGCGAAGGCGACAATGATCACCGCCACGAAAAGGCCGGCCAGCGGCCAGCGCAGTCCGAGCGAGATCGCCAGGCCGCCCAGCACGAGCACCGTCGGGAGCAGCATGCCGAGCAGGGCGTCGGACGCGCTGTCATAGCCCCACATGGCGCGGCTGACGCGACGGACCGTTGCGCCCGCGAAGTTCGACGCGTGCCAGTCGGCGGAATAGGCCTGGACCCGGGCGAAGCCCTCCTTGACCATCCGCGACATGATCCGCGCGTAGAAGCCGTTCATGACCCGGAACATGCTGGTCCGGCTCATATAGAAGGCGAGGTAAAGCCCCGAGAGCGCCGCCCAGGCGGCCCAGGCGGTGGCCGTCACCCGCTCCGGATTCGAGACCGCATCGATCAGGCCGCGGGTCGCCCAAGGGATAGAGAGGTCGCAGGCGGTCGCCACCAGCCCGAAACCGATGATCGCCGAGAAGCGGCCCGGCTCGCGCAACCAGTGGCCGGCCATGAAGCCGAGCACCTGCAGGTTCGAGAGGCTTCGGGAGCGGTTTTTTTCGTCCTCATCGTGAGGTTCTGACATGGGTGTCTTCACAAAGCTGCCGACGCGAAGGTCGGGTTGAACGGATGCCGAGGTCGGCGCCGGGGCTCGTGGGGGAGCACGAACCCCGGCGCCTCAGCCGCGCCCCTAGGCGGGTCGCCGGGCCTCGGAAGGAGAAGGTCGGCCGCATCGGCCAAGACGAGCGGCGCTGCGGCGGGCCTCGGATGGGCGGCTGCAAGCGACGTGGATGCGGCGCGTCGAGGTCTTGGCTTTGGTCATGTCGTCGTCTTTCGGAACGGACGGACTCCGCGCTCAGGCGATGCGGAATCCTCGATATCGGGGACGGCCAGACGCGCGCGGAAACCCGCGCGGAGACACTGGCGATGTGACGGGAGATCGGCCCGCTGGGGCCGGCTGCGACTTAGTCGCGGAACCTTCCAGCGTAGGCGATCACGGCGGCAAGCGGCATCTGTGGACGATGATTCAGTGCTGACACGTTGATCACCTCCCTCTCAGATGGTTGCGGGCCGGACGACGACGAGCGGCACCCTGCGCGCCCGATCCGGCCCTGTCAACCAGGCTGACCGGCGTTATTTCACCTGCACCGCCAAGTTGCAGGCCAGGAGTGGCCGCAAGAGCACAGGCGAGGTAAAGGCCCATCCATGTCCGCTCAGCTCCCCGACGCCGCGCCCGCCAACTGGGTCGATCGCCATGCGCCCGCCGCGCTGCAGCCCTGGCTCAAGCTCGGCCGCTTCGACCGGCCTGCGGGCATCTGGCTGCTCATGCTGCCCGGCTGGCAGGGCGTGGCCCTGGCCGGGGCGATGGAGGGGCTGTTCCCCGACCTTCTGCTGCTGGCCAAGATCTTCGTCGGCGCCGCCCTGATGCGTGCGGCCGGCTGCGCGTTCAACGACATCGTCGACCGGGACATCGACGCGAAGGTCGCCCGCACCGCGATGCGGCCGGTCGCCTCCGGCCAGATCAGCGTGAAGCAGGCCTGGGCCTACATCGTCGCCTGCAGCCTCGCCTCGCTGGCGATCCTGCTCACCATGCCGATCCTGGCGATCGTGCTCGGCGTCGCTTCACTGGCGCTGGTGGCGGCCTATCCGTTCATGAAGCGCATCACCTGGTGGCCGCAGGCCTGGCTGGGGCTCACCTTCAATTGGGGGGCTCTGCTCGGCTTCGCCGCCGCGACCGGCACGATGTCCTGGGCGGCGATCCTTCTCTATGCCGGAGGCATATTCTGGACCCTCGGCTACGACACCATCTACGCGATCCAGGATCTGGAGGACGACGCGCTGGCGGGGGTCAAGTCTTCGACGCGGCGACTGGGCGCCGGGGTGCAGAAGGGCGTGCTTGGCTTTTACGTGGCGGCCTTCGCCTTCGCCCTAGCGGCCGCTTGGGCGGGCGGCCTTGGCCCGCTCTTCCTGCCGCTCGCAGCGCTCTATGGCATGCACCTGTCGCGCCAGGCCGCGCGTGTCGATATCGAGAACGGCCCGCTGGCCCTGACGCTCTTCAGGTCGAACAGCTTCGCTGGGCTGCTGCTGTTCTTCGCATTGGTGGCCGGCATGTGGAAGGGCCCGGTCGCGAGCTTCTGACCGAGCCCTCGCAGATCAGGCGTAGGCGGCGTGGCCCGCGGCTGTCGCCAACTGCGCCTCCAGGCGGGCGCTTGCGGCGTGCAGTTCTTCAATCGCCTCGTCGATTTCCTGACGCTGGCGCTCGAAGGCGGCGATGCGTTCCTGGTATTTGCGCAGGGCGTGGGTGTTCTGGGCCACCAGTCCGTCACCGCGGTCGTAGAGTTCGAAGATGTCCCGGATCTCGGCGAGCGAGAGCCCGACGCGCTTGCCGCGAAGGATCAGCACCAGGCGCGCGCGGTCGCGGTAGGAGTAGACCCGCGCCTGCCCATCACGGGTCGGCGAGAGCAATCCCTGCTCCTCGTAATAGCGCAGCGCGCGGGGGGTGGTGGAGAACTCTCGGCAGAGCTGGGTGATGGTGAAGGTGGTCGCCGGACGGCGAAGCTTTTGTAGCATCTGTACCTCCCGTGGGGCGTCATTACGCGCCCGTCACCCTGAAACCCTCCTACCAGCTTACGTGCGCGTCAAGGCTGACGCGGCGTGAGGCTTGCCGGGCGCGTCCGGCCACCCAAGACTGCCCCAAAAACCAGAGGGAGGAAGCCTTGGGAGAGCTGGATTTCACCGGCAAGACGGTGCTGGTCGTGGGCGGGTCGAGCGGCATCGGCAATGGCGTGGCCCACGGTTTCCGAGAGCGCGGCGCCGAAACCTACGTGTGGGGCACACGGCCCGATGCCGCCGCTTATGACGGGATCGAGGGTTCCGACCTCACGGGCCTTCACTACGCCAAGGTCGACGTGGCGCAGCGCGATGAGATCGAGGCGCACGTCCCACCGTTCAAGCGGCTCGACGTACTGGTGCTCTGCCAGGGAACGGTCGTCTACAAGCGCGGGGAGTTCCAGCGGGAAGGCTGGGATCACGTCATGGCGGTCAATCTCGACAGCCTGATGACCTGCGCCATGAAGTTCCGCGAAATGCTCGCGGAGGCGCGCGGCTCGATCATCATCGTAAGCTCGGTTTCCGGCTTCCAGGCGAATCTCGGCAATCCGGCCTACGCCGCGTCGAAGGCCGGCGCCGTCAGCCTCACCAAGACCCTCGGTCAGGCTTGGGCGCGGGAAGGCGTCAGGGTGAACGGCCTGGCGCCGGGGCTGGTGGACACCAAGCTGACCAAGGTCACCACCGAACATCCGGATCGTCTGCGCGGCGCGCTTTCGCGCATCCCCGCCGGCCGGATGGGGGAGCCGGCCGACATGGCGGGCGCTGCGCTTTTCCTCGCATCGCCCCTCGCCTCCTACGTGATCGGCCAGACCCTGATCGTGGACGGAGGGCTCAGCCTATGACCGCGCTCAGTCGCTCCGTGAAAGGTTCGAAGGTGCTGGTGACGGGCGCCGGATCGGGCATGGGCCGCGCCACGGCCGAGCTCTTCGCCCGGGAAGGCGCCCTGGTGGCGGTGACCGACCACCTTCTTGCGCCGGCTGCTGCGGTCGCCGAGCCGCTGGCGGCCGCGGGCTTCTCCGCCCGGGCATGGAAGATGGACGTCTCGAGCGCCGATGAGATCGCCACGGTCACGCGGCAGATCGGCGAGGCCTTCGGCGGGCTCGACATCGTCGTCAACAACGCCGGCATATCGGGCTTCTCGCCCATAGACAGCGAGAACTATGAGGACGTGTGGGGCCGATCGCTCGCGATCCTGCTCAGCGCACATCACCGGGTGATCCGCGCGGCGCTGCCCTTCCTACGCGCATCTCAAGCCGCGCGAATCGTGAACATCGCCTCCACCGAGGCCCTGGGCGCGACCGCGCAGGACAGCCCCTATTGCGCGGCCAAGGCGGGTGTGACCGGCCTGACGCGCGCGCTTGCGGTGGAGCTGGGCCGCGAGGGCATCACGGTCAATTGCATCTGCCCAGGTCCGATCGCCACGGCCATGACGGCCGCGGTGCCGGACGAGCACAAGCAGATCTTCGCCAAGCGCCGCACCGCCCTGCTCCGATACGGCCAACCGGAGGAGGTGGCGCACATGACGCTGAGCCTCTGCCTGCCCGCCGCCTCCTACATCACCGGCGCGGTGATCCCTGTGGACGGAGGGCTGATGGCGCGGAACGCCTGAAGGGTCTTGATCCGCAAGTTTGTATGGCGTACAAATAAGCCATGTCGAACGTGCGATCCTTGGCCGAACCGCGGGGCGTGCGAGAACCCGGAAAGCGGATGCGCTCGCGTCTGCTGGATGCGGCCGTCGAACTCTTCAAGACGCAGGGTCTGGCCGGCGTTTCGGTGGCCGACATCGCCGCGGCCGCCGGCGCGTTCCCAAGCCAGATCACCTACTACTTCCGCACCAAGGAGGCGCTCTTCGTCGAGGCCGCCTGCCGGGAAGTGCTCTACGTCGCCAAGCAGGCGGAGGACGCAGCAGGCCGCGCGCCGTCCGGCTCGGCCTACAATCGGCGGCTGGTCGAGACGGTGATCGGCTCGCCCGGCCTGACGCTCTTCGTCGAGGCTCTGTCGCTCACCCGTCGCCGGCAGGATCTGGCCCCTTTGATCGAGCGAACTTTCGATCGCCTGCATTCCCAAGGCGACCGCGCCTATGCCGAAACCCGCGCCAAGCGCGGCTGGACCGGCGGCGAGGATACCGCCACCACAGCCCGGCGCTTCTGGACGCTCGCCCTGGGCATCGCCCTTCGAGAGGGCGCGACCGGCGCCAGCAGCGAGGAAGAGGTCGAGGAGATGCTGGCTCTTCTTCAAACCAACAGGAGCGCGTGATGGCCGCAGCCGCCCGCCTCGATCCCAAGGACTTCTTCACCGCCGAGGAATGGGCGCCGCTGGCGCGCCGCTCGGCCTGGAAGGGACCGGCGCTGATCGCCCATGCCTGGGCGGTCATCATCGCCGCCGGCGCCATGGCGGTGATCTGGCCTCTGACCCTGCCGCTGGCGATCATGATCATCGGCGCGCGCCAGCTGGGACTGGCGATCCTGATGCACGACGCCGCTCACGGAGCGCTACACAAGAACCTCAAGCTCAACGACTGGATGGGCGAGTGGCTGACCAGCGGTGGGCTTGCGCGCTATCGGCCCTATCACCTCGGCCATCACAGGTTCGCCCAGCAAAGCGAAGACCCCGACCTGGTGCTGTCGGCGCCCTTTCCGATCACCGCGGTCTCGCTGCGACGGAAGATCGTCCGCGACCTGACCGGGCAGACCTTCTTCAAGCAGCGGTTCGGCGGCTTCGTGGCTCGTCTGCGCGCCCGTCGGAAGGGCGAGCCCCTGCTGCCGATCATCGCGCAGGAAATCCGCGCCAAGCGGCGCTGGCTGGGCTTTGGCCTGATCGTCACGGCGATCGGCGCGCCCTTCGGCCTATGGTGGATCTGGCCGGTGCTCTGGGTCCTGCCCCAGGCGACATGGCTTCCGCTGGTGACCCGCCTGCGCAACATCGCCGAGCACGCCTGCATCGCCGAGAACGAGCCCGATCCTATGCGTCAGGCCCGGACGACCAAGGCCGGCTTCCTGGAGCGCCTGCTCATCGCGCCGTACTATGTGAACTATCACTGCGAGCACCACATGTTCATGCATGTGCCCTGCTATAACCTCCCGCGCGCGCACCAACTGCTGGCCCGCAAGGGCGTGACGGAACGCATGCTGGTGGAGCCCGGCGGCTACGCCTCGGTGCTGCGTAAGGCGGCGTCGAAGGCCGCAGCCTAGGCGCCGCGTCTTCTGAGGGAACGCAGCCGGAAACCGAGGATCAGCAGGGCGATCCCGAAGACGAGGCCATAGGCGCCAAGCCACCAGGTCAGCACCACCGCGCCGATCAGCGGCGCCAGGATCAGGGCGATCCCGAAGAGGATCGACACAATGGCCGAGAAGGCGAGCCAGCCGCGACCCGGCACCCGCTCGCGGCGGAAGACGGTGATCAGCTTCAGCACCCCGGCGATCAGCGACCAGACGGCGAGGATGGCGACGAAGGTGACCATGCCGAGGCCCGGCATGAAGAAGAGGATGACGCTGGCGATGATGTTCGCCACCCCCTCGAAGGCCAGCCAGCCCCAAGGGCTTCTGCGTCGCGCCGCGCGGAAGGCCGAGGCGATGGCCAGAAAGCCGTCGGCCATCAGATAGATCGAGAAGACGATCACCAGGGAAAGGGCGGTGGTCACCGGCGCCAGCAGGGCCACCGCGCCGAAAAGCACGCCGACAATCCCACGTCCGACGATCGCCTGCCAGGACACTCCGTCGAACAACGCCGCGAAGGCGGGGTTCGGCACATGCAATCTCTGATCTGCAGTCATGGCCCAGTCCCGTTTTGAGGGAAAAGCCGAGGTCCACGCCTAAGGTTCCCGCCCGGGCGCGCGAAATGCTAGATGCAAGGCGTGATCATACCGACCCTCGAGGGCCGCCGCGCCTTCATCCTCGAAAATACGCGGCTCCAACGGCCGCCGCACACGCCCGAGCTGATCCTCCATCTCGCCGACGAGATCACCCCGATCTGGCGGATGACCGAGGAGGCCCTGGCGGAGATCGGCCTGCCGCCGCCGTTCTGGGCCTTCGCCTGGGCAGGCGGCCAGGCCTTGGCCCGCTACATCCTGGATCACCCGGAGGAAGTCGCCGGGAAACGGGTGATCGACTTCGCCTCCGGGTCCGGCATCGTCGGCGTGGCGGCGATGAAGGCGGGCGCCGGCCATGTCCTGGGGGCCGATATCGACCCCTTCTGCGGCGCAGCCCTGGCTCTTAATAGCGAGGCCAACGGGGTGCGGACGGAATTCACCGACCGCGATCTGCTGGAGGAGCCCGCGCCGGAGACGGACGTCATCCTGGCGGGCGACATCTGTTACGAAAAGCCCCTGGCCCAGAAGGTCATGGACTGGCTCGCCGCCGCGCACGTCAGGGGAACGCGCGTGCTGATCGGCGATCCCGGCCGCAGTTACTTTCCGCGCGTTGGCCTCGAAAAGCTCGCCGAATATCAGGTGCCCACCACGCGCGAGCTGGAGGACCAGGAGATCAAGAAGACGGCCGTTTGGACCCTGCCGGCCTGAACGCTCCGGCTCAGGTGAGTTGGGAGAACATCGAAGGATCGCAGCTCGTCGCGAGCATGACGCCGGCGCGGTCGCGCGCGAGCGGAAGCAAGCCGTCCTCGCTGGCGTTCGCCGAGTGCAGCGTCATGTCATAGCAGGCCTCGGCCGGGCCGCTCATGGTGTGAAGCAGTCCGATCACGTCCTGTTCGAGCATCCAGGTGTCGGCGGCGAGTTCGTCAACTGACGGCTGTTGGCCCATCTGGCCAATGGCCAAACAGGCGATCAGCCCCAGCGAGACCGCCAAGGCGTCGATTGTTCGCATGTCTATCCCCTAAGGGCCGCCTTATAGCCGAGGGCGTACCACTTGATCAAATCCGGTGGTTCCCATAGCCGCAGATCGGGCGCGTCTTGACCGAACTTGGCCTTATAGTGCGCGCCAGAGAACCTTCGCCTCCGAGAGACTTCATGCGCCGCCGCACCTTCCTGGCCGCCCTTCCCGCCTCTGCTGCGGCTTCCGCAGCTCTCGCCCAGAGCCGCGCCGAAAACCCGAACCGCAATCGGCCGGACGTGCATGCGGGAGATCGCGTCGATGGCGCGACGTTCGCGTCCAGGAGCGCGGCCTGGGGCCTGCACGGCGCAGCCGCGACGGCCCATCCTTTGGCGAGCTTGGCGGCGCTGGACATGCTGCGTCTGGGCGGCTCGGCGGTGGACGCCGCGATCGCCGCCAATGCGGTGCTGGGCCTGGTCGAACCTATCGCCTGCGGGATCGGCGGCGACTGCTTCGTGATGCTGTGGGATCCGAAGACCCGGAAGGTCGAGGGGCTGAACGGGTCCGGACGCAGCCCCAAGGGCTTGAGCCTCGCCACCGTCCGCAGCCGCGCGAAGAACGGACTGATCCCGTCCCACGGGGCCGTCTCGGTCAGCGTGCCGGGGGCGGTGGACGCCTGGTGGGAGCTGCATCGGCGCTATGGCAAGCTGCCGTGGAAGGACCTCTTCGCGCCCGCCATCGCCTATGCCGAGGAGGGCCATCCGATCGCGCAGAACGTCGCCTATTATCTCGGCCGTTCGCTGACCAACTTCACCCGCGTCGGCAGCGGCATCGAGGAGGTCGAAAACTTCAAGAAGATCTGGGCGGCTGGAGGCGCGACGCCGAAGGAAGGCGACATCTTCAAGAATCCGGCCCTTGGCCGCACCTATCGCCTCATCGCCCAGCACGGCCGCGAAGGGTTCTATGGCGGCGAGGTGGCTGCGACGATCGAGGCCTATTTCAAGCGGATCGGCGGTTGGATGACCAAGGCGGACCTAGCCGACCATCACGCTCGCTGGGACCCGCCGCACAAGGTCAATTATCGCGGGGTGGACGTCTGGGGCCTCTCGCCGAACAGTCAGGGCCTCGCCACCCTGCAGATGCTGAACATTATGGAGACCTTCGATTTCAAGGCGATGGGCTTCCAATCGGCGGCGGCGATCCATCACGGCGTCGAGGCCAAGCGGCTGGCCTTCGAAGACCGCGCGAAGTTCTACGCCGATCCCGACTTCTTCAAGGTTCCGACCGAGTGGCTGCTCTCCAAGGAGTACGCCCGTGAGCGCGCCAAGCTGATCTCGCCGAACAAGATCCTGACGCCGGTCTTCCCAGGACAGGCGCCCAGCCGTGGCGACACCACCTATTTCACCACCGCCGACAAGGACGGGATGATGGTCTCGATCATCCAGTCGAACTACCGCGGCATGGGATCGGGCCTCTCGCCGGACGGCCTGGGCTTCATGTTCCAGAACCGGGGCGAGCTGTTCGCCCTGACCGACGGCCACGCCAACATCTACGCGCCCGGGAAGCGGCCCTTCCAGACCATCATTCCGGGCTTTGCGACCAAGGGGAACGAGCCTTGGCTGTCCTTCGGCGTCATGGGCGGAGACATGCAGCCCCAGGGCCAGGCGCAGATCATCTCCAACATGGTGGACTTCGGTCTGGGCGTTCAGGAGGCTGGCGACAGCCCACGCTGGCACCACGGCGGCTCGAGCGAGCCGACGGGTGAGGCGCAGCAGGGGATCGGCGTCTTGAACCTCGAAACCGGTGTTCCCCAAGCGACCAAGGCGGCTCTGGCCGCGATCGGCTGGAAGATGGAGCCCGATCCCGGCGGCTATGGCGGGTACCAGGCCATCGAGCGCTGGCCGGGGCGCTATGCGGCCGCCACCGAGATGCGCAAGGACGGCGTGGCCCTCGCCTACTGATTGACGCGGCGGCTGGTGGAGCGAAGCTTCCCCGTCGACAGGAGCACGCCATGACCATCGACGAGATGCGCAAGATCATCCTCAGCTTTCCGGGCGTGGAGGAAGGGACGTCCTATGGCCAGCCGTCGTTCAAGGTGAACGGCAAGTTCTTCACGCGCCTTCGCCGCGAAGACCAAAGCCTTGTTCTGTTGGAGGTCGATCGCGACGAGCGCGAGATGCTGATGGAGGCTGAGCCCGCGACCTTCCACATCACTCCGCACTACAAGGACTATCCCAGCGTGCTGGCCCGGATCGAGAACCTGCATCCGGGCTCCATGGAGAATTTCCTGGAGCGGCGCTGGAGGAAGATCGCCCCAAAGAAGCTGCAGAAGGCGCGAGACGCCGGCGAGTTCGGGACCTGAAACGCCGCGAAGGGGTTATCTCGGGACGCAGACGGAGGCCGACATGGCGCAGCCCAAACCCCTCGGACGGTTCGAGTTCGAAGAGACGGAAGACGGTTACCTGCTGACGGTCGGCGCAGAGGGGGGTGAAAGCCTGGCCCTGGAAGTCACGCCCGATCAGATGGACGCGATCATCGACGCCCTGAACGATGTGTTGGGCGGCGATGACGAACTCTACGAAGACGACTGAGCGATCAGAAGTCGTCTTCGATCGCCGAACGGAAATGCTCGAAGATCTCCGCCGCCCGCTCCTGGCTGGGCGGTTCGGGCTCCTCCGCGGACGCGGTCTCGACCGACCCGGTCAAACGACCGGCGACGGCGCCGTTCTGAACCAGCAGAAGTTCCTCTCCAGCTTCCAGGCCCAGGAGAAGCTGGGCGAGCTTGGGCGGCAGGTCGTCGAGATCGATGCGCTTCATCGCCGGCGATTTTAGCGAGCGCTTGAAGGTGACACCAGCGCCGGCGGGCCCTAGACCAAGGCGCGTAGCAATGGAGCGCGCATGGCCTATCGGTCGCTGAGGGAGTTCGTCGCAAGGCTGGAGGCCGCGGGCGAGCTGGTGCGGGTCATCGAGCCGGTGTCGAGCGTGCTGGAAATGACGGAGATCCAGCGCCGCCTGCTAGCCAAGGGCGGACCGGCGGTGCTGTTCGAGAACGTCATCCGCGCGGACGGCGAGCGCTCCTCCATGCCCTGTCTGGTGAACCTGTTCGGAACCGTGAAGCGGGTCGCCATGGGCGTGACGCTGGAGGGCCGCGAGCGCTCCACCGCGGGGGATCTGCGGGAGGTGGGCGAGCTGCTGGCTTTCCTGCGGGCGCCCGAGCCGCCGCGGGGCCTGAAGGACGCCTGGGATATGCTGCCACTGGCCAAGACCGTGATGTCCATGCGTCCGGCGACGGTGAAGAAGGCGCCGGTGCAGGAGGTCGTCTGGACCGGCGACCAGATCGACCTGTCGAAGCTGCCCATCCAGACCTGCTGGCCCGGCGAGCCTGCGCCCCTGATCACCTGGCCCCTGGTGGTGACGAAGGGCCCGTCGGAAGATCGCGAGGACGACTACAACCTCGGCATCTACCGCATGCAGGTCCTGGGCAAGGATCGGACGATCATGCGCTGGCTGGCCCATCGCGGCGGGGCGCAGCATCATCGTCGCTGGAAGGCGGCGGGCAAGCCCGACGCCCTGCCCGCCTGCGCCGTCATCGGCGCCGATCCCGGCACGATCCTGGCGGCGGTGACGCCGGTGCCGGAGACGCTTTCGGAATACCAGTTCTCCGGGTTGATGCGCGGATCCAAGGTGGAGCTCGTGCCAGCCAAGACCGTGCCGCTGCTGGTCCCGGCCCAGGCCGAGATCGTCATCGAAGGGCACGTGATGCTGGACGAGTACGCCGACGAGGGGCCGTATGGCGACCACACGGGCTACTACAACTCGGTCGAGCAGTTCCCGGTCTTCAAGGTCAGCGCCATCACCATGCGCAGGGACCCGATCTACCTCACCACCTTCACCGGCCGGCCGCCGGACGAGCCGAGCGTGCTGGGCGAGGCGCTGAACGAGGTCTTCATCCCGCTGATCCGGCAGCAGTTTCCGGAGATCGTGGACTTTTGGCTGCCGCCGGAGGGGTGCTCCTACCGCATCGCGGTGGTCAGCATGAAGAAGGCCTATCCGGGCCACGCCAAGCGCGTGATGATGGGCGTCTGGAGCTATCTGCGGCAGTTCATGTACACCAAGTGGGTGATCGTCGTGGATGACGACATCGACGCCCGCGACTGGAAGGACGTGATGTGGGCGATATCCACCCGCATGGACCCGGCCAGGGACATCACGGTCGTGGAGAACACCCCCATCGACTATCTGGACTTCGCCTCGCCAGAGAGCGGGCTGGGGTCCAAGATTGGCCTCGACGCCACCAACAAGTGGCCGCCGGAGACCAAGCGCGAATGGGGCGAGAAGCTCGGCATGGACGAGGCGACCGTCCGGACGGTCAGCGAGAAATGGGCGCGCCTCGGCCTGCCCGGCGATGGCGAACCGGTGTGAGCGCAACCGCGATGAAGCCTCCGCTGAGATTCGTCGCGATCGCCGCCGCCGGCCTCGCCGCCGCCTGCTCGCCCTCGGGAGATTCCAGCGCCCAGAGCACCGCGGCGCCGAGCGCACAGACCCCGGCGCCGGTCGCCGATGACGCCCCCCGCCTCTCCTTCCCGGTGGCCTGCACGGTCGGCTCCACCTGCGAGGTCCAGAACTACATGGACCATGATCCCGGGCCGGGAGCCCAGGACTATCGCTGCGGCGCCAACACCTATGACGCCCACAGCGGCGTCGATATCCGCATCCTGGACATGTCCGCTCAGGCGGCGGGCTTCGAAGTGCTCGCCGCAGCGCCCGGTCGCGTGGCGCGGTTGCGGGACGGCGTGCCGGACATCTCCATCCGCACTCGCGGCCCGGACGCGGTCAGCGGCCAGGAATGCGGAAACGGCGTCGTGGTCGACCACGGGAACGGCTGGGAAACCCAGTACTGCCATCTCGCCAACGGCAGCCTGAAGGTTCAGGTCGGAGATCATGTGGACGCCGGCACGCCGATCGCACGCATCGGTCTCTCTGGTCAGACCGAATATCCGCACGTGCACGTCACGGTGCGCAAGGATGGCGTGGTGATCGATCCTTTCGCCCCCAAGCTGGATGCGAAGACGTGCGACGCCTCCGCCCCGGGCGAGGGGCTCTGGACCGTCGACGCCGCCAAGGCGTTGGCCTATAGGGCAGGCGTCGTCCTGAACGCCGGCTTCACCAGCGCGCCGGTCACGATGGCCTCGATCGAGGCTGGGGGCCTGGCCCGTCCGACGAACGGCACGCCACTGATCGCCTATGTTCGCGCGATTAACCTGAGGGGCGGCGATGTCCAGGAACTCGCGATCGTCGGGCCCGACGGCAAGACGATCGCTTCCGGCGCGCAACCGCCGCTGGACCGGTCCAAGGCGCAGTACATGATGTTCGTGGGAAAACGCCCGAGTTCAGGTGATTGGCCGGCCGGCCGCTACACCGCGACCTATCAGGTGAAACGCGATGCCAAGGTCGTGATCAGCAAGAGCTTCAGCATCGATCTTTAGGTCGGCCTCCGCGCTTGCCCTTTTAGTGAATCCAAGTCCAATTTGCGCCCTTTCGCGGGGGCGAAAGGACAATTGAGCATGGACGCGGTGACTTCGGGCCACGCGGCGGCGCTATGGGTGGGCCTCCACCTGATCCTGCTGCTGGTGCTGTCGCTGTTGGTGGTTCGCCAAAGGCGCCGTCACGGCGTCGCTCTTGGCGATGGCGGCGTTCCGGAGCTCGCCCGGGCGATCCGGGCGTTCGGCAACGCTACGGAGTACGTGCCCGCGGCCCTGGTCGGCGTCGCGGTTCTGGCCGTCGTGGAGGCCTCGCCGCTCGCGGTTCACCTGACCGGCCTGCTGCTCTTCGTCGGGCGCGTCCTGCATGGCGTGGGGCTGTCGCGGAGCGGCGAGGCGTCCCTGCTCAGAGCCATCGGCGTGACGATGACGTGGCTCGCCTATGTCTTCGCCAGCGTGGCGCTGCTGTTCTACGCCATCACCTAGTAATCTCGTTCGCCTTCTTGCCGCCGGCGTCGCATCCGGCCATATGGCCTTGATGGAAGAGAGCCTGTTAGCCGATGTGGTCGCCGCCGCGCTGAAGGCCGGCGCCGACGCCGCCGAAGCCGTGGGGGCGCAACGAAGCGCCCTCGGCATCAATGTCCGCCTGGGCGAACTGGAAGAGGTCGAGCGCGAGGAAAGCCGCGATCTTGGCCTCCGGGTGTTCGTCGGCCAGCGACAGGCGACCGTCTCCGGCTCTGACATCTCGGCCGAGGCTCGCGCCAAGCTGGTGGAACGCGCCGTCGCCATGGCCCGGCTCGCGCCCGAAGATCCCTACGCCGGCCTTGCGCCCAAGGAGCGACTGGCCAAAGGCCCGTTCCCCGAACTGGATCTCTTCGATCCGCAGGAACCCTCGCCGGAAGCGCTGGAAGAAGTGGCCCGCGCCGCCGAAGAGGCCGCGCGCGCGCACCCGAAGGTCGTGAACTCCGAAGGCGGATCGGCCTCGGCCTCCTCGTCTCATTGGCGACTGGTGACCTCGACGGGCTTCTCCGGCGTCTATCACGCCTCGGCTTTCTCGATCACCGCCTCGGTGGTGGCTGGCGACGGCGAGAGCATGGAGAGCGGCTATGACGGCCGATCGGCCCGGTGGCGCGGCGACTTGCCTACGCCCCAATCGATCGGCGAAGAGGCCGGACGGCGCGCGGCCCAAAGGCTGGGCGCGCGGAAGATCGACTCCACCACCGCGCCGGTGATCTTCGAGAACCGCGTGGCCATGTCCCTGATCGGCCCCTTGATCGGCGCCATTTCCGGCCCGTCGATCGCACGCGGCACCTCCTTCCTGAAGGACAAGCTGGGCGCCCAGGTGTTCGCCAAGGGCGTGAACATCGTCGATGATCCGCACAAGGTCCGCGGCCTCGGCTCCTCGCCCTTCGACGACGAAGGCGTCGCCAACCGCCGCTGGGCGCTGATCGAGGATGGCGTGCTGACCACCTGGCTGATGAACTCGCCCTCGGCGCGTCAACTCGGCCTGGAAACGACGGGTCACGCCTCCCGCGGTCTTGCGGGCGCTCCCGGCGTTTCGACCAGCAACCTGACGCTCGAGCCGGGCGACCGCAGCCCCGCCGAATTGATGGCCGAGGCCGGCAAGGGTGTGCTGATCACCTCGATGTTCGGGCCCTCGCTCAACGGCAACACCGGCGATTGGTCGGTGGGCTGCTCCGGCTTCTGGTTCGAAAACGGGGAGATCGCCTATCCCGTCACCGAGATCACCGTCGCGGGCAACCTCGTGGACATCTATGCGCGACTGGTCCCCGGCTCGGATCTGGAAATCCGCGGCTCGGCCAATGCGCCTTCGCTCCTGGTCGATGGTCTGGCGATCGCCGGACGCTGATGACCGAGGCCGCCGACGACCTGGAGCTCATCACCACGACCGCACGCGAAGCTGGCCTGCTCGCGACGCGACTGCGCGAGGCTGGTCTCGAAACGGCCTACAAGGCCGGCGATTCGCCCGTGACGAACGCGGATCTGGCCACCGACGCCTTGATCAAGGATCGCCTCATGACGGCTCGGCCCGACTACGGCTGGCTCTCGGAGGAGACACCCGACGACCCGGCCCGACGGGCCGGTAAGCGCCTGTTCGTGGTCGACCCGATCGATGGAACACGCGCCTTCATCAAGGGCCGGCCCTGGTGGGCGGTGTCAATCGCGGTCATCGGGAACGGAAGGCCGACCGCCGGCGTGGTCTATGCGCCCGATCTCGACGAACTCTTCCGAGCCACGGCCGGCGAGGGCGCCACCCTCAATGGGAAGACCATCCATGCGAGCGATCGCGACATCGTCGAAGGCTGCGGCATGGTCGGCGATGCGCGAATGTTCGCTCACCCGGCCTGGCCCATGCCTTGGCCGGACATGAGGATCGAGGCCCGCAACTCGACCGCCTATCGAATGTGCGTGGTCGCATCCGGCGCCTTCGACGCAACCCTCGCCCTGGTCCCGAAGTTCGACTGGGACCTGGCCGCCGCCGATCTCATCGCGCGAGAGGCCGGCGCCTATGTGGGAGATCACCTTGGCCGCCCGTTCGTGTACAATGGCGTGAAACCGGCGCAACCGAGCCTTGTCTGCGCGGCGCCGCGTCTCGCCCCATTGATCCTAGAGCGCGTACGGCATATCGCACTGCCAAATTGACCAGTTTGGGAAAGACCATGCCCGAAAAGCAGCTTCTGCACCTCGTCATCGGCGGCGAACTTGAGGATTTGGAGCACAACACCTTCCGCGACCTCTCCAAGATCGACCTGGTCGGCGCCTACGCCAGCCACGCCGAGGCGCTCGCCGCCTGGCGCCGCAAGGCGCAGGAGACCGTCGACAATGCGCTGATGCGCTACTTCATCATCCACGCGCACAAGCTGCTCGATCCCGGCAAGGATCCGCAGCAGGACTGAGCCTTGCGCCCCCGCTCACGCGGGGGCCGCCCCTACTCGCGCTTCAGAAGTCCTTCGGTGAGCAATCGGCCCCACATCTGGGCGCGGAAATCCGCCTTGATTGCGGCGGGATCGTAGGCGTCGCTGTCCACCCACTCGATGAAGCTCCGCCCCTTGGGCTCGCCCTCGGCCAGATAGCGCTCGAAGGTGTAGTCGAGGACGCCCGTCTTGCCTTGCTTCACGTGCAGATAGCGGATGTGAAGCTGGTCCAGGGCCTCGCGGATCGGCAGGCCCTTGCGGAAGTGCATGTAGAAGACACTCATGATGCCCGCCCGGTCCGCCCCGGACTTGCAGTGCATCAAGGCCGGATATTCGACCGACTCGAACAAGGCCTTCGCGCCGTGCACCCGCGCACGGCTCGGCACCTCTCGCGAGGTGATGGTGAAATCCACCATGGTGAGGCCGAGGCGTTCGCAGGCTTCCTTCTCCAGTGCGTAGAAGCTCGCGTCGAAGCCGCCGCGCAGGTTGATGACGGTCTTGATCCCCCGCCGCTTCCACTCGGCAAGCTGGTGCGGCCAGGGCTGGTTGGTCCGCACCAGCTCATCGCTGATCCAGTGCGCGTTGGAAAAACCCAGGCGCAGATAGGCGTGGTCCTTCCAAAGATAGTCGAGATAGGTCGCGACCCGCCCCTTGGGCGTGGTGAGGTCGAATTCGGCCAAGGGGGCGTCCTGCATCGCGGCTAGATAGGCGTTTCGGCTCGGCGAAGGAAGCTGGGCGCGGCGCCTCGCCCTAGTCCGCAGGCTTCAGGACGGCGGTGAAGCCCGCCACCTTGCCGGAGCTGGGCGTCAGAGCGCAGGTGAAGGTGAAGTCCCGCCATTGGGATCCGGCGCGCACCGATCCTGATCCCGTCAAGCTGCGAGTGCTGACCAAGGTGAGTGTGGTCGGATTGTCCGTGCCAAGGATTACGCGGTCGGCCTGGGGCACCTGCCTCTTGAGCGCCGGCAGGGCCGCCGGCCGGCAAATGATCTCGGCGACCTTCTTCGCATTGCTCCAGCCAGATGCGAGGTTGCGCTCCTCAGGCGTCTTCAAGGCCGCGATGGCACGGGTGATCTTGACGCTCTGCGCCGGCGAGAGCGTCGGTTCGGCCGGCGGCGGCGGAGCTGGCGCAGTCGCCGCGGCGCTCATCAGAACGGCGATCTCGACAAGCCGCATCAATGGAATCTCCTCAACCCGGCCAAGTCATCCTTCAGGCCCTTATATCCGCATCCGAAGGCCACAGGTCGTCAACCGACACCATATGCCCGCTGCCCGCCGAACCAAGCGCCTTCTTGACTTCACGGCCCCGACAGCCGACGCCAGGGACCAATGAGCGAGCCCGCCGACCTTCCCACCCGCGCCGTCATCGCGCGGATTGCGCGAACCTATATGGCCCCACGGTGGAAGGGCTGGACCGTCGCGCTCATCGCGGCGATCGCGGTGGCCTATCTCAGCGCTAGCCTGATCCAGATCCTGGAGCCGGCGATCAACGACCTGCTGGTCAACCATAAGCCCGGCACCCTGCTTTCGGTGCCGCTGACCATCGCCGCCCTGGCGATCGCGCGGGGGATCGCGCAGGTGATCCAGGCGAGCCAGGTGAACCGCATCGGCAACGAGGTGGTCGGGCAGGTCCAGGTGCAGCTGTTCGGAAAGCTGGTCCGCGCGGACCTGGCGCGGTTGCGCTCGGCGCACACCGGCTCGTTCGTCTCCTCAGTCCTCTACGACGCAGGCCTGATCCGCGAGGCGGCGACGGCGGGCGTCATCAACTACGCCCAGCACCTGCTCACCGTGATCGGCGCCATCGTCGTCATGGTCGGCAACGACCTCATGCTCTCGCTCACCCTCGTGGTGGCCGCGCCGCTTTCCACGTGGGTGATGCGGCGATTCTCGAAACGGACCGTGAAGGCCACCAAGGGCGCCATGGCGGAGACCTCCGCCCTCTCCACGGCGATCATGGAGAGCCTGGATGGCGTGCGGGTGGTGAAGATCGATAACCGCGAGGCCTATGAGGAGGGGCGCGTCGCCGAGGTGATCAGGCGTCGCCAACGCTTCCTCGTGAAGGGCGCCAATGCTCGGGCCCGCGCCGCCCCGGCGACCGAAACGCTGATGACGGTGATCACCGCGGGGGTGATCGCCTATGCAGGCTGGCGTTCGCAATCGGGGGCGATGAACGTCGGCGCCTTCGTCGCCTTCATCGGAGCGCTGGGCCTCGCGTCGCAATCGCTGCGCCAGCTGGCGAACCTGCAGACCGTGATGGCGGAAGGCCTCTCAGCCGCCCGCCGCCTCTTCGCCTCCCTCGATGTGGAGCCGGAGGTTCGCGAGCGCCCCGGCGCCAAGCCGCTGACGATCAGCGAGGGCGTGATCCGTTTCGAGGACGTCGGCTTCACCTACAGCCTGGAGGACCGGCCGGCCTTGCAGGGGGTCGATCTGGAGGTGCGGCGGGGCGAAACGGTGGCTCTGGTCGGCCCCTCGGGAGGCGGCAAGACCACGATCCTCAACCTCATCCCGCGCTTCTATGACGCGACCAGCGGGAGGGTGACCATCGACGGAACAGACGTTCGGGACGTGACCCTCGCCTCGTTGCGCGACCATGTGGCGCTGGTCACCCAGGAGCCGTTTCTGTTCGACGACACCATCCGCGCCAACATCGCCTACGCCCGTCCCGAGACGACGGAAGAGCAGATCATCGAGGCGGCCAAGGCGGCCGCGGCGCACGAATTCGTCACCGCCCTTCCCGACGGCTACGACACCCTGGTCGGAGAGGCCGGGGCGCGGCTTTCCGGCGGCCAGCGGCAGCGCATCGCCATCGCCCGGGCCTTCCTGAAGGACGCGCCCATCCTGCTGCTGGACGAGGCGACCAGCGCCCTGGACACTGAGAGCGAACTGCAGGTGCAGGCGGCCCTCTCGCGCCTGATGGCCGGCCGCGCCACGATCCTCATCGCACATCGCCTCTCCACCGTGAGGGGCGCGGATCGGATCTATGTCATCGAGAAAGGCCGGGTCGTGGAGCGGGGCGACCACGCCAGCCTGATGAAGAAGCGCGGCGGCCTCTACGCCAGGCTGGCCAGGAGCCAGGACCTGGACGCGGAGCCCGCCGCTTGAAGAAGATCCTGCGTCATCCTGGCGTCCAGGCGTTCCTGGGATGGGTGCTTTGGCTGCACCTGATCGTCACCTTGCGCAGCCGCCGCTGGGTCCACGACAATGTCGAGTGCGTCGAGCCCGTCTTGGTCGAGGACAGGCCGGCCGTCGCGCTTTTCTGGCATGGCTCGATCCCCCTTTGCCTTGGCCTCGCTCCCGTCTGGTGGCGGCGACCGAAGGTGCGCTGCATGGTTTCGCCCTCGGCCGACGGAGAGTTCATCGCCCAGGCGCTCTCGCGGGCGGGCTTCCCCGCCATACGCACCTCGTCGGCGAAGAAGGGCGACACCGCCAAGGCGCGCGCAGCGGTGGCTGCGATCCGCGAAGCCATCAACTGGGTGAACCAGGGCGGCGTGCTGATCGTGACGCCCGACGGCCCGCGGGGCCCGGCCGAAGTCATCGCCCCCGGGTCTTTGCAGATCGCCAAGAAGACGGGCGCGCCGATCTATCTCATGGGTCTGGCCGTTTCTCCGGCCATAGTCCTCGACACCTGGGACAAGGTGACCTTCGCCTGGCCGTTCGGCCGCGGGGCCACGGCGTGGGACGGGCCCTTCTATGTTCCGGCGGACGCCGACGAGGCGGCCCTGGGCGCCCTGATCGAGGATCTGTCCGCTCGATTGTCAGAGACGACACGAAGGGCGCAGCGGCTGGTCGCACGCCGTTGATCCTTGCCGCGCGGGGTGACACATAGGGATATGGCCAAGGATCACCACGCGCATCGGCACGACGATCATGATCACGATCATGACCACGCGCACGATCACGACCATGATCATGGCGGCCACTCCCATGGACATGACCATCAGCATGGCCACTCCCACGGCATTGGCGGGCACAGCCATGCGCCCAAGGACTTCGGGCGCGCCTTCGCCATAGGCGTCGGACTCAACTTCGCCTTCGTGCTGGCCGAGGCAGGCGCAGGACTGTGGTCGGGCTCCCTGGCCCTGCTCGCCGATGCGGGACACAACCTCTCCGACGTCCTCAGTCTGCTTCTGGCCTGGGGCGCGACCATTCTGGCGAAAAGCGCGCCCACGGCGCGCCGCACCTACGGCCTGAGGAAGGCGACGGTCCTGGCCTCGCTCGCCAATGCGGTGCTGCTGCTGGTGGCCGTCGGCGTGATCGTCTCGGAAGCCATCCACCGTTTCGCCGAGCCGGCGCCTGTCGCGACGGGTCCGGTCATGATCGTCGCGGCGATCGGCGTGGTCATCAACACGCTCACGGCCTTGATGTTCATGAAGGGCCAGCACGACGATCTGAACGTCAAGGGCGCGTTCCTGCACATGGCCGCCGACGCGGCGGTTTCGCTCGCCGTCGTCGTGGGTGCGGGGATCATCGCCCTTACCTCGATCGCCTGGATCGATCCGGCCCTAAGCCTGCTCATCGCGGCGGTCATCGTGGTGGGCACCTGGTCGTTGCTACGCGACTCCGTGGATCTGGCCTTGGATGCGGCTCCGCGCGGGATCGACGTCGAGGCGGTGCGCAAGTGGCTGCTCGCCCGCCCCGGCGTCACCGAGGTGCACGACCTGCACGTCTGGGCGATGAGCACCACCGAGACGGCCATGACCGCTCACCTCACCCGGCCCGACAATCTGGATGGCGATGCTTTCCTGCACGCCACGTGCGAAGGCCTCGCACGCAAGTTCGGGATCGGACACGCGACGCTGCAGGTGGAGATCGGAGGCGCCGAGACCTGCCGCCTGGCCCATATTCACGCGATCTGAGTCTTGCGTCCGCTCTCTCTCGCGTTCTACGCGGCCCTCACCGGCCTTGCCGAGCCATTCGCCCCTGTCCTCCTTGGTAGGAGGGCGAAGGCCGGCAAGGAGGACGCCAGCCGACTTGCCGAACGGCTCGGGCGAAGCGCCATCGCGCGCCCGGAAGGCGCGCTCGTTTGGCTGCACGGCGTCAGCGTGGGCGAGAGCGTCTCCCTCCTGCCGCTGGTGGAGGCCCTGGACCAGCGTGGCCTGAACATCCTGGTCACCTCCGGCACGCGCACCTCGGCCGAGCTCCTGGCCCGCAGGCTGCCTGAAGGCGTCATCCATCAGTACGCGCCGATCGACGCCCCGGCGACCGTCCGCCGGTTTCTGGACCACTGGCGTCCCGACACCTTGATCCAGGTCGAGAGCGAACTCTGGCCGAACCTGATCCTGGGAGCGAAGACACAAGGGGCGAAGCTTGCTCTCATCTCGGCCCGGATGACCGAGGATAGCGCCAAGGGTTGGGAAAGAGCGCCGCGCGCCGCGCGGGCCGTGCTGCAGTCGTTCGACCTCATCTTGCCGCAGGACGACGAGACGGAGGGCCGACTACGTCGGTTGGGCGCCCGCACAGGGCCCCGGCTCAACCTGAAGAATGTCGGCTCACCGCTGCTGTGCGATGAGGTCGAACTTGGAAGGCTTCGCTCATCGATCGGCGAACGGAAGGTGGTGCTCGCCGCCAGCACCCATCCAGGCGAAGAGGAGATCATCGCTCGCGCGGCGCGGGGACTCGATGCGCTGCTGATCGTCGCTCCTCGTCATCCGGATCGTGGCGAGGCCGTCGGCGAGCTGCTGGCAAAGGCTGGCTTCGTCGTAGCGCGTCGCAGCGCCGGCGAGACGCCCACTGAGGCCACGACAGCCTATGTCGCCGACACGCTCGGGGAAATGGGGCTGTTCTACAGGCTCTGTGACGTCGCGGTGATGGGGGGAAGCTTCGTACCCGGCGTCGGGGGCCACAACCCGATGGAGCCCGCGCGACTGGCGGTTCCGATCGTCACCGGTCCTCACGTCTTCAACGCCGCCTCGACCTACGCCGAGATGTTCGAGCGCGTGGCCGCGATCGAATGTGCGAACGAGGCGATCCTTACGCGCGACCTCAAGGGCCTGCTGACCGAGCCGCTCATCGCGCCGCGGATTGGGCGCGCCGCCAAGGCCTATGCGGATCGCCAGGGCGCTGCGCTGGACACGGCGCTCGAACTCCTCGAGCCTTTGCTCCCGGCATGAAGCTCTCCACACCCCGATGGTGGTACGTCCGGGAAGGCGCGCCCGCCCCGGTGACGCGTGCGCTCCTGAAGCCTGTGTCGTGGATCTGGGGCGCGGCGACGGCGCGCCGGATCGCGCGCGCGAAGCCGGTCGATCCGGGCGTACCTGTCATCTGTGTCGGCAACCTGACCGTTGGCGGCGCAGGGAAGACGCCGGTCGTGCGCGAGCTCCTCAGGCGCCTTCCCGGCGCTCAGGCCCTGGCGAGGGGCTATGGCGGATCCGAAGCTGGGCCCCTGAGGGTCGATCCCGCTCGCCACACCGCCGCCCAGGTCGGCGATGAGCCGCTCATGATGGCGAAAGACGCACCGGTCTGGATCGCACGCGATCGGGCGGCCGGCGCCCTGGCGGCGGTCAGGGCCGGCGCCAGGGTGATCGTCATGGACGACGGCCACCAGAACCCATCCGTCAAAAAGGCCCTCTCCATCGTCGTCGTCGACGGGGAGACCCGCGATGGCGCCTGGCCCCTGGGAGATGGCTCGGTCTTCCCGGCAGGTCCGATGCGGGAGCCTCTGGCGAAGGGCTTGGCGCGGGCCGACGCGGTGGTCCTCATGATGCCCGCGGACCTGGCGGAACCCGATCCTGCCCTCCTCCGCGCGTTCCGCGATAAGCCAGTGCTGATCGCTCGGCTGGATCCCGCCGAGGCGCCGCCGCAAGGGCCACAGGTTGGCTTTGCCGGCATTGGCATGCCCTGGAAGGTCGAACGAGCTCTAAAGGCCGCCGGATGCGAGCTAAAGGACTTCGTCCCTTTCCCCGATCACTTCGCCTATGACGCCGGCGCCCTGAAGCTGGTCGCCGATCGCGCGGAGCTTTTCGACGCTGGCCTGGTGACGACAGAGAAGGACTGGGTGCGCCTTCCGTCCGACTGGCGCGCGCGCGTGACGGCGTGGCCCGTACGCGCCACTTTCGAAGACGAAATCGCACTCGAGCGTCTGCTGACGCCCTTCCGCTAGAAGATCGGCTGGGGCGCCGGCTGGGGTGTGGTTTCGGGCGCCTGCGGAAGCGGCGCGGGGGTGACCTCCGGAGCGGGGGACACGCCCTCGGCTGGAAGTTCACCCGCCAACGGCGGCACGGCCAAGGGATCGATCTCTGGAGCCGCAATCGGCGGCGGCGCTGGAGGCGGCACGCCGATCGCCTTTCCATTCACCCGAACCATGCCCCGGCTCATGGCGAAACGCGCGAAATCGCGCCAGATCTGCGACGGCAGGCCCGCTCCGGCCACGCCGTTCATCGGGCTGTTATCGTCATTGCCGACCCAGACGCCGATCACCATGTCGCCGACAAAGCCGAGATAGAGCGCATCACGGTAGTCCTGGGTCGTACCGGTCTTGCCGTAGGCGTATTGCGAGACATTACCGCCGTTGGCCGTGCCGAAGGTGACGGCCGCGCGCATCAGGTCGAGAAGCTGTTCGCGCTCCCGGACCGGCAGTTTTCGGCTCGGCGGCACGCGCGCTTGTTCCACGCCGTAGGGGGTCACCGGAATCTCCCCCGCGGCGACGCCGGCATAGGCGGCGGTGAGGTCGAGCAAGGTCATAGGGGCTGTGCCGAGCGCCAGGGTCAGGTCAGGCGGGAAGTCCGCATGCACGCCCATATCCTCCGCCGCGCGGATGATCGCGTTGCGGCCGACCTGCTGCGCGAGTCGCGCCGCGGCGACGTTGGACGACCCGGCGAAGGCGTTGCGCAGATGGATTTCGCGATTGGCGTAGTGGCCTTCGTGGTTCTTCGGCGACCAGTCGCCGATCGTCACCGGCGCATCCAGGATCAGGCTGTCGGGGGTCATGCCCTGGCGCAGCGCCGCCTGGTAGACGAACAGCTTGAAGGCCGAGCCCGGCTGACGCTTGGCGTCAGAAACACGGTTGAATTGGCTCTGCTTATAGTCCTCGCCGCCGACCATGGCGAGCACGCGGCCGTCGGGCCGCATGGCGACCAGGGCCGCCTGGCTAGCGTGCAGATAGCCGCCATGACGGCGAAGCGCCGACCGGACGATGTCCTCTGCCCGATCCTGCAGGACCGAGTCGAGCGTGGTCGGAACCGTGACCTCCCCATAGGCGCGCTCGAAAGCGCGGCGAGCCTGCGGCGACACCCAATCGGCGAAATAGGATCCGACCGGGAGGTTCTCGGTTCCGCGATGCACCCGCGCGGGCCTGGCGCGGCGGGCCTGCTGGGGGGTGATGACGCCGACGTCCGCCATCGCGGCCAGCACCACCCTCGCCCGCTCCCGCGCAGCGCTCAGGTTCTCCGTCGGCGCAAGGCGTGAGGGCGCCTTGACCATGCCGGCGAGCATGGCCGCCTCGCCAAGGCTAAGCGTTTCCGGGGTCTTGTCGAAATAGTGCCGCGCGGCGGCGCGCAACCCGAACACCCCATCCCCGAAATAGACGGTCGATAGATAGCGGGAGAGAATCTCTTCCTTGGAGAGCCGCGCCTCCAGATAGAGCGCGATCAGGGCTTCCTGCGCCTTGCGCCGCAAGCTGCGTTTGTTGGTCAGGAAGGCGTTCTTGGCGAGCTGCTGGGTTATCGTCGAGCCGCCCTCCTGCACCTCCCCGGCCGAGACGTTCCGGGTCAGCGCCCGGCTGATGGCGCGCAGATCGAGGCCGAAATGGCTGTAGAAGCGCCGATCCTCGATGGCGACGAAGGCGTCAGGCACATATTTGGGCAGCTTGGTCACGTCCACCGGCTGCTCTTTGTAGGAACCGCGGCGTGCGAACGGCTTCCCGTCCGCCGTGACAAGGATGAGCGTCGGATTGGCCAGGGGCTCGAGCGCTCGGCCAAGCGGCAACGACCAGACCATGAATACGATCAGAGCTGCGAGCAGCAGGACGCCGCCACCGGCGATCTGCCACGGGCGCCGACGCCAGATGGGCGGCCGCTCGCGCGCGACTTCGGGCGCGCCGGTGAGGTCGGTCATGGGGCTCCGTGCTCGGACGTTGGGCGTGGGCCCGGATCGGCCGGACGCCCTAATCGCATGCCGAGACGCTAGTTTCTAGGCCCCGGCCTTCTGCGCATATGTCCAGGCCGACTTGGCCAGCACTGGAACACGTTCGGCCATGGCCGCCGCCTGTGGGCTGTTGGCCGTGCCGTCGCGCACTCGCCCGACGATCCCCTGGCAGATCCCGGCTAGCCGGAACATGTTGTAGGCCAAGAACCAGTCCAGATGATGCAGGCCCGGACGGCCGGTACGGGCGCAATAGGCCTCCACGGCTTCCTCGATGGTCGGAATGCCGTGGGCCTTGAGGTCAGGCAGCTGGGAGATCGTGCCGTTGACCCAGTTCATCAGGAGATAGGTGAAGTCGGCGAGAGGCTCGCCCAGGGTGCCGAGCTCCCAGTCGAGGACGGCGATCACCCGCGGCTCGATGGGATGGAAGACCATGTTGTCCAGGCGATAGTCGCCATGGACGATCGAGGTGCGTTCCTGCTCGGGAAGGGTCTTGGGCAGCCATTCGATGAGCCGCTCCATCTCCTCGATGTGGACGGTCTCGGACGCCTTGTACTGCTTGGTCCAGCGGTCGACCTGACGGCCCATATAGTTGCCGGGCTTGCCATAGTCGGAAAGGCCGATGGCCTGGTAGTCGGTGTTGTGCAGATCGGCCAGGGTGTTGATCTTCGACATGAATATCTGGCGGCGCTCAGCCGGTTCGCACTGGGGAAGCTGCTGGTCCCAGAAGATACGGCCCTCCACCATGTCCATGACGTAGAACATGGTGCCGATGACGCCGTCGTCTGTGCAAAGGCCGTAGGACCGGGCGACCGGGAAGCCGGTCGGATAGAGCGCCGTGATCACCTTGTATTCGCGATCGACCGCATGTGCGGACGGCAGCAGCTTGCCCGGCGGCTTCCGCCGCATGACGTACTTCTTGCCGGGGGTGATCAATTGGTAAGTCGGGTTCGACTGACCGCCCTTGAACTGGCGGACCTCCAGCGGCCCCTGATAGCCGGCGACGTTAGCCTTCATCCAGGCGTCGAGCGCGGCCTCGTCGAAGCGATGGCTCTCGGCGACCTCCTTGGTTCCGCTGTTGAGCTGTTCGCGCTGTTGCTCGGCGGCGTCGGCCATGGCGTTCCCTCAGGGTCGTACAGTTGTTTGAACCAACATACCGAGGGGCCAGGCCTGGGAGCAAGCACTCAGGCCGTTTCCATACCAACATTTCGAAGTTTCCGACGACTGTTCAGCGCGTCGAAAGCGCCCGCCAGCCGATATCCGTACGGTGAAAGCCGCCGGGCCAGTCGATCTTGGCGATTGCGTCATAGGCCTTGTCGCGCGCCTCTTGGAGCGTCGCGCCGCGCGCGCAGACGTTCAAGACGCGACCACCCGCCGCGCGCAGCGTTCCATCCGGATCGCGCGATGTGCCGGCGTGGAAAACGACCACGTCTGGCCCGAAGTCCTGCTCGGCGCCTTTGATCGCAGAGCCGGTCGCCGGTTTTTCCGGATAGCCTTCCGCCGCCAGCACCACGCAGATCGCGGCCTCATCCCGCCAGACCGGAGCCGGCAGTTCGGCGAGCGTGCCCTTGGCGCAGGCCAGCAGATAGGGGACGAGGTCGCTCTCCAGCCGCAGCATGAGCACCTGGCATTCCGGATCACCGAAACGAGCGTTGAACTCCACCAGCTTAGGGCCGTCCTTGGTCGCCATCAGCTCCACAAAGAGGGCGCCCCGATAAGGCGCCCCTTCCGCTGCGATGCCGGCGAAGGCCGGCTCGGCCAGACGCGTACGGACCTGGTCGACGAGCTCAGGAGTGAAGACGGGGGCCGGAGAATAGGTGCCCATTCCACCGGTATTAGGGCCCTTCTCCCCGTCATAGGCGCGCTTATGGTCCTGTGCAGAGCCGAAGACGATCGAATGCCGTCCGTCGCACAGCGCGAACAAGGACCCGATCTCGCCCTCAAGGAACTCCTCGATCACCACGCGCGCGCCGGCCGCGCCGAAGCGACCGCCCAGGGCGTCGTCGATGGCCGCCTCGGCCGCCGCACGGTCCTGGGCGATGACCACGCCCTTGCCCGCGGCGAGGCCGTCCGCCTTGATCACGTAAGGCGGCTTGAAGCCTTCCAGCGCCGCCTTCGCAGCCTCTGAGGTCTCGCAGACCTTGTAGGCGCTAGTCGGCAGTCCGTGGCGGTCGGCGAAGGCCTTCGTGAACGCCTTCGAAGACTCCAGTCGTCCGGCCGCCGCGACAGGGCCAAAGCAGGGGATATCCGCCTCTGCCAGGGCGTCGGCGAGTCCGGCCTCCACGGACACCTCAGGCCCGATGACCACCAGATCCGCCGCGATGTCCTTGGCCAAGTCGACCAGGCCGGCGACGTCCGTGGTCTTCAGGGGCGCGAGTTCGCCAAGCGCGGCCATGCCCGGATTGCCCGGAGCCATGACGAGGCGCTTCACGAGCGGCGACGCCGCAATCTTCCATGCGAGCGCATGTTCGCGCCCGCCCGAGCCGACGAGGAGGATGTTCATGCGCCCGCCTTTGGCGCGGGCGCGGCCTGGGGTCAAGGACGCGTGTGCGTCAGCCCCAGACCCGGAAGTGCTTCGAGAGCTTCAGGCCTTGGCGTTGATAATGGGAGCCCAATTCGCCGTAGAGACGGGCAGGTTTAGCCGTCAGCGGTTCATAAACCAGCCGAGCGACGGTCTGACCGTCCTCGAGCAGAAAGGGGGTTTCGTGGCTGCGCACCTCCAGGACCCCGCGCGAGCCGACGGCGTTCGCCTCCGGCGTGCCGAAGCCCGGATCGAAGAAGCCTGCATAGTGGACCCGAAACTCGCCGACCGAAGGATCAATGGGCGTCATCTCGGCCGCCTCCATCACCGGGATCTCGACGGCCTCCTTCGAAGCCAGGATATAGAACTCGCCCGGATCCAGCAGGAGCTCCCCGCGCCGGGGGATCAGCGGCTCCCAGAAGTCGCGCGGATCATGTCCGTCCACATGGTCCATGTCGACCACGCCGGCATGACGGCGCGCGCGGAAGCCTGCGACCCCATCGGAGAGATCGACGCCGACGCTGCGGATCGAGAGCTTGGGCGGGTCGCCGCGCTTCAGGCGCAGCTGATTGAGGCGCGTCGAGGTGCGCACGAGGATCGAAAAGGTCTGCGGCGCGATCTCGATATAGGTCGGTCCGCGATAGCCCTCCGCCACGTCGTCGAAGGCGACGGAATTGTTGGTCAGGAGGCGCACGAAGACATCCACGCGGCCGGTCGAGCTCTTCGGGTTGGCCCGCGCCGAGATGCCCGGCGGCAGGGCGAGGTCTTCCTGGAGCTCGGCGATGTAGACGCAGCCCTTCTCCAGCACGGCGCCCTTGGTCAGGTCGAGCTCGTGCATCGCCACGTCCTCGATGCGCTGGGGCACGGTTCGGCCCAGGCCGGGCAGGAAGGACGCCCTCACGCGCCAGGCGCGGGCGCCCAGCCGCAGGTCGAGGCTGGCAGGCTGGACCTGATCGCCGTCGAATGGCCGGGAGGACGTGATGGCCCCGGTCGCGATCAGGTCTTCGATGGATTGGGAAGGCAGGATGCCGGGGGCTTGGTTCATCGCGCCGACACTCGCCGCCCGCCCCGAGTCTGGCAAGCCGCCCCAAGCTATTCTGTAGGCGTTGCGGCAGATTTTCGCTGGCGGCCAAGCCATGGAGGGAGTTTAGAGAGCCCCTGCCTTTATGAGTTTGTGAGGAGCCGCCATGGCCGAGAACGTGCACGATTGGGAACTGGAGACCAAGCTGGTGCGTGGCGGCATGGCGCGGACGGCCTATGGCGAGATCTCCGAGGCGCTCTTCCTGACACAGAGCTTCGCCTATGAGAGCGCAGCGGCGGCCGACCGCCGCTTTTCGGGCGAGGAGCCCGGCTTCATCTATCAGCGCTTCGCAAACCCCACGACCTCGATGTTCGAGGAGCGCCTGGCGCTGCTGGAAGGCGCGGAGGTCTGCCGCTCGACCGCGTCGGGCATGTCGGCCGTGCATGTGGCGCTGCAGGGCCTGGTGCGCGCCGGCGACCACATCGTGGCGGGCCGCGCCCTCTTCGGCTCCTGCCGCTGGATCCTCTCGGAGTGGATGCCGCGCTTCGGGGTCGAGGTGACCTATGTAGACGCCACCGACCTGGACGCCTGGAAGAACGCCGTGCGGTCGAACACCAAGGCCTTTCTGGTCGAGACGCCGGCCAATCCGCTCTTGGAAGTAACGGCGATCGGCGCGGTGGCCGAAATCGCTCACGCGGCGGGGGCCAAGCTGGTGGTCGACAACGTGTTCGCCACGCCGGTCTTCCAGAAGCCGTTGGCGCTGGGCGCCGACATCGTCGTCTATTCGGCGACCAAGCACATCGATGGCCAGGGCCGGGTCCTGGGCGGCGCGATCCTCGGCGCCGAACAGCTGATGACCGAGGCCTACAAGGACATCCTGCGCCATACCGGGCCGGCGCTGTCGCCGTTCAACGCCTGGGTGTTGCTGAAAGGACTGGAGACCCTGGAGCTGCGGGTTCGCCGCCAGGCGGAAAACGCCACGCGCGTCGCCGAGGTCATCGCCAGCCACAGCAAGGCCAAGCAGGTTCTCTATCCCGGACGGCCAGATCACCCCCAGGCGGCGATCATCGCCAACCAGATGACCGGCGGCGGAAACGTCGTCGCTTTCGACCTGGGAGATCGGGCGGCGGCCTGGCGCTTCCTCGACGCGCTGCAGATCGTCGACATCTCGAACAATCTCGGCGACGCCAAGTCGATGGCGACGCATCCCTCCACGACCACGCACCGCTCGATGCCGGAGGAGCAAAGGCTGGAGATCGGCCTGACCGAAGGCTGGGTGCGGATGAGCGTCGGCCTCGAGGGCGCCGGGGACCTCGCCCGCGACGTCAGCCGGGCGCTGGACGCGGCCTAGCCTCCAGCCAGGCGAGGAGTTCGACGTTCAGCTCCGTCGGATAGGCGTGGGCGAGGTCGTCGAACTCCTTGTAGGTGACGTCGGCGCCGGCCGCCTGCAGCGCGCCGCCTGCGCCGCGAGCCATGTCTACGGGGAACATCCAATCGAGCGCCCCGTGAGCAACATAGATCGGCAGGTCCCGCAGACGCTCACGGTCGGCCATCTGGGCCAGCATCGGGTGGAAGGCCGCGGCCACCGGCGCCAGGTGCGTGAAGGGCGAGCCCGGCTCCAGTCCGCTCACATAGCTGAACGTGCCGCCATCGCTGAGACCGGTCAGCAGCAGGCGCGATGGGTCCAGGCGCCAGCGCGCTCCGATCTCCGATAGGATGTGCGCCAGGTTCGGGCTGTCATGATCCGGCCCGGAGATCGCCCACGTCTGGCTCATGGCTGTAGGAGCCACCAGGATCGCGCCGTGGCTGCGCGCGGCCCGCAGCCAGCTCCAAAGGAACGACCGGCCATTGCCTGAGCCACCGTGCAGCGCGACCACCAGGGGCCAGGCTCGATCGGAGACGTAGTATTCCGGCACGTAGAGCGAAAAGGCGCCGCGCGCGCCGGGGTCGCCGCCACCGTGCATGACACCCGTATTCGGCGCCGGAGAGTTGAAACGCGCCTGCAGCACGGCGTCGGCGCGGACCGCGGGCTCCAGGAAGAAGCGGTTCACCGGCGGCAGGACGCCCGCGAGGGCATAGAGCGCCTCCAGGGCCTGCGGGCCGTGACGTAAGGCGCGGAACGCCCGCAGGGTGTCCCCCGCGTCCACGGCCGCGCGTAGCTCATCGAAACCGGAGACCACAGCGGTTCCTGCCTCGCGGAGCTGGGCGTGCACGCCCGCGGCAGGGCCCTGCCAGTCCGTCGACGCAGCCAATATCTGTCGAAGGGGGTCTTCGGGTCGTCCGACGGCGGCCAGGAGCGCAGGCAGGTCCGGCGGGTTGAGGCGCCGGCCTATGAAGGCGAACGCCTCCAGCGCGCGCAAAAGCGCGGCGGTCGAGGCGGCGATTTCGTCGAGCTCCCTGTCGTCCACCGCGTCCTCCCTGATCCCATCGTCGCGTCAGCGGGCGCGGCAGGCCAGCCCTTTCGGTCAGGCGAGATCGGCCGGATCGATTTCGTAGACCTTGGAACAGTACTCGCAGGTGACGCGGATCTGGCCGTCCGCCTCGACCATGTCGGCGCGCTCGTCTTCCCCGAAGGACTTCAGGACCGTTTCGATCCGCTCGTGGGAGCAACGGCAGAAGGCCTGCAAGGCCTGCGGCTCGAAGACCCGCACCCCGTCTTCATGGAACAGACGGAAAAGCAGGGTGTCGGCCGAGATCGTCGGATCGACGAGTTCGTCCTCGCCGATGGTCTCGAAGAAGGCCTGGCTGCGGGTCCACGCCTCTTCGGTCGAGCCGCGGGCGTCATCCTCGGCGATGTTCTGGATCAGCATGCCCCCGGACCGCCAGTGTGGGCCCTCGCCCACATCGGCCTGACCGACCGCCAGACGCACCCGGGTCGGCGTCTGTTCCGACTGGGCGAAATACTGTTCGGCGCAGAGGGCCAGGGTTTCGCCCTCGATCGGGGTCACGCCCTGATAGCGGTCCATATCCGGGCCCTGGTCGACCGTCATGACGAAGACGCCACCGCCCAGCAGGGTCTTGGCGCCAGGACGGGCGAAGCCGGTCGTGAGCTTGGCGACTTCCTCCTCGTCGAACCGGCAATAGCCGCGGAGCGAACCGGAGGTGTCGTAGTCGGCGACCACGTAGCGCACAGGACCATCGCCCTGGGCCTGGACGATCAGCCGGCCGTCGAACTTCAGGCTGGAGCCGACAAGCGCCGCTAGGGCGCAGGCCTCGCCGAGCAGATTGGCGACCGGCTCGGGATAGGCGTGGCCGGACAGAATCTCATGGATGGCCGGCCCCAGCCGGACCACGCGGCCGCGCACCGGCTCGGCCTCGATTTGAAAGGGAGCGACGATGTCGTCTGGGGCGGCTTGCAGGGCGATGTCGGACATGGTGCGGGCATATAGGGGCACGGCGGCCAAGTTGCGAGCTTGGCTGAGCTGGATGAGAATAGACGCAGATGCTCCGCTCTGGGGCGCGGTCAGCCGCAGGCTGGCTGAGGGGCCCTGCTCCGCCTAGCGGCGGCCCCCTCCGTCTCGATGCTGCGCATCGATCCACCTCCCCCAGAAGGGGGAGGATTTACAGGCGCCTCAGATCGCGCCGAAGCACCAGGCGAGGATCGACTTTTGGGCGTGGATGCGATTTTCCGCCTCGTCCCAGATCAGGGATTGCGGGCCGTCGATCACATCGTCGGTCACCTCTTCCCCCCGGTGGGCCGGCAGGCAGTGAAGAAAGACGCTGTCCTTGGCGGCGAGCGACATGAGATCGCTGTCCACCTGATAGGGCTCCAGCGCTTCCATGCGTTCGTCGTGGTCGGTGTCGCCCATGGAGACCCAGGTGTCGGTGATGACGCAATCGGCGTCACGGACAGCCTCGCGAGGGTCGTGGGTGGTGAACACCTGCCCTTGCAGCTCGGCGGCGCGGGCGAGGTCCATCAGGTCGGGGTGGTAGAGGGCCGGACTGGCGATGTTCAGCTTGAAGCCAAGCTTGGGCGCGGCGTGAATGAACGACGAGCAGACGTTGTTGCCATCGCCCACCCAGGCCAGGGTGCGCCCCTTCAGGGGGCCGCGATGTTCCTCGAAGGTCATCAGGTCCGCGATGATCTGACAGGGATGTCCCTTGTCCGAGAGCCCGTTGATGACCGGAACCGTCGAGGCGTAGGCCAGCCGTTCGACATCCTCGTGGCTGTTCGCGCGCAACATGATCGCATCGACCATGCGCGAGAGCACTTTGGCTGTATCCTCGATCGTCTCGCCACGGCCGAGCTGCATGTCATTGGCCGTGGAGATGATGACGTCGCCGCCCAGCTGGCGCATCGCCGCGTCGAAGGAGAAGCGGGTGCGGGTGGAGTTCTTCTGGAAGATCATCGCCAGGGTGCGCTCGCGGCCCGGCGCGTCGCCGTCCGGACGCCCCTGCGGCCAGCCACGACGGGCCGCCTTGCGGGCCTTCGCGTCGTCGAGAATGGCGCGCAGGTCGGAAGCTTCGATCTTCCAGAGGTCGACAAAGTGTCTAGGGGACATCGGATCCCTCCAAACCGCTCATCCCCGCGGAAGCGGGGACCAAGCGGGACATGGTTGGCTCAGCTTAGGTTCCCGCTCTCACGCGGGAATGAGCGGATTCAGAGGCTAGGCGGCGGCCTTGGCCTTCTGCCGGGCGCGTTCACAGGCGCGCTCCAGCTTCTCTACCGCCTCGCGGGCCTCTTCGAAGGTCAAGGTCAGGGGCGGCAGCAGGCGGACGCAGTTGTCGCCGCCGCCGGCCAGCAGCAGATGCTCGTCGCGGGCATGCTGCATGAACTCGCGATTGTTGGTCGCAAGCTTCAGGCCGATGAGCAGGCCCTTGCCGCGGATATCGAGGACGATATCCGGATAGCGTTCCTTCAGGCCGGTGAACTGCTGGGTGAAGTAGCCGGCGAGCTCGCGCACATGATCCATGAGCTCGGGCTTGGAGAGCTCTTCCATGGAAGCGAGCGCCACGGCCATGGCCAGGGGATTGCCGCCGTAGGTGGAGCCATGCGAGCCGACCGTCATGCCGGCTCCGGCCTCGGCCGTGGTGACGCAGGCGCCGACGGGGAAGCCGCCGCCCAAGGCCTTGGCGAGGGCCACGATGTCCGGCTTCACGCCCTCCGCCCAGGTCCAGGCGAAGAGCTTGCCCGTGCGGCCGAGGCCACACTGGATTTCGTCAAGGATCAGGAGGACTCCGGCCTCGTCGCAGATGCGGCGCATCTCCTGCAGCTGCTGTTCGGTCAAGGCGCGCGCGCCGCCCTCGCCCTGAACGGGCTCGATGATGACGGCCGCGGTGGTGGGGCCGACGGCGGCCTTCAGCGCATCCATGTCGCCAAACGGCAGCTGGACGAAACCGGGCATGCGGGGGCCGAAGCCCTCGAGATAGGCCGCGTTGCCGGAGGCGTTCACCGCCGCGAGCGTGCGGCCGTGGAAGGAGCCCTCGAAGCCGATAATGTCGATCCGCTCCGGCTGGCCCTTGGACCAGTGATACTTGCGCGCGGTCTTGATGGCGCACTCGATCGCCTCGGCGCCGGAATTGGTGAAGAACACCTCGTCGAGGCCGGTGGCGTCCGTCAGCACCTTGGCCAGCTTTTCCTGGCCAGGGATCTTGAAGACGTTGGAGACGTGCCAGAGCTTTTCGGCCTGGTCCTTCACCGCCTGGACGAGCTTGGGGTTGGAGTGGCCCAGGGCGTTGACCGCAATGCCGGCCATGCAGTCGAGATAGGCCTCGCCATCCGTGGTGAACAGTCGCGCGCCCTCGCCTCGCTCGAACGCCAGCGGGGCGCGGTTGTAGACGCCCATGATGTGGTCGCTGGGAACAGGCGCGGCTTGCTGCGCGGTCTTTTCAGTCACGGGGGAGCCCTCCGAAAACGTAAGCGTCCCCGCGGCAGAGGCGGCGGGGACTGGAAGGCCTGGCGTTTTCCGATGGGAACGGCGATCTGTCAATCTTCCGCGTCCGATGCGCTCGATGGACGGAAGGGCGCGCCCAGGCCATGCTCTGCGGAGGATTCACGGAGGAGTTGAGCATGCGCGCGCATATCGTCCTGGCCTTGGCTGGCGCTCTCGCCCTATCGGCCTGCGCCTCGGCCCCGCCGCCGCCGTCAAAGGCGCAGGTGACCGGATCGGTGATCTATCGCGAACGCATCCTTCTTCCGCCGCCGGTCGTGGTGACGGTGACCCTGGCCGACACCTCGCTGATGGACGCCCCGGCCAAGGTGATCGCGACCCAGGTGATCGAGGACAAGACCGCGCCGCCGTTCGACTTCGCCTTGGAATACGACCCTTCGAAGATCGTGCCGAACCACACCTATTCGGTTTCCGCCAGGATCGAGTCCGGCGGCCAGCTGCGCTTCATCACCGACACCCATACCCCGGTGATCACGAACGGCGCTCCGACGCACGTGGACATGATCGCCGTCGGCGTGCCGCAGAACTGAGGGTTCAGGTCTTCAGCTTGTAGCCGGTCTCGAACATCCAGAGGCAGGCGAAGGCCATGGCGATGACAAGGCCTGCGGTCATCCCGACGCCCCCTAGCAGCGAGCCTTCGGCATGG
>Ga0180217_1000675_pt1 | contig 48641 bp, 25 predicted proteins | sample eDN3rd37CBELigOP_FD_128521 | JGI IMG/M metagenome (GOLD analysis project Ga0180217, IMG submission 128521) | Enriched Organic Plus compost microbial communities from Emeryville, California, USA - eDNA 3rd pass 37_C BE-Lig OP (version 2) (version 2) ...
AGACATGGGATTTCACTCACCTCCAGGACCCTTGCAATAAACGGTTTCGAGATGAGAGCGGATCGCCGCATGTCTGAATCATCGTTGGTTGAGAAAAGCTCAGCCGAACCGAATTTTGACTGGTAGTATTGGTACCCTCGTAGTACTTTTCATTTGATCGCGTAAATTGCACCACATTCATTTTTGGTTTCCGTAGGGCTACGTGCTAACACTAAACTTAATAAATACATGCATGAATGCATACCCAATTAACTCCAATTCCACAACCCCCTTTTATTCCAACAGTAATGTTGGTAAGGCTGATTTAGATATCCAGCTGGGCTGCGATCTGAAGATGATCAGACGGATACGCTTCATCAGGAAGTCCAAAGGAGCGGTCCACCTGGGTTCGTAACGGCAATTCAGCAATGGCTGCAACGTCTACACCTGATCTCGGCACGTAAATGCAGTCCAGTGCACCGGCGAAGGTACCTGTAAAGGTTGTAAAGGAAGGACCGTCGTGATGAACCTCCGTGATCTTGTTGCAGATCGGATAGCATGGGCAGCACTGACGGTCCACCTTGCTCTCAGACCCCTGCACTTCTGTTTCGCGTATTGCCGCAGTGGGCATGCCAGAGTAGCAATGCTTGTACCAGTGATACGCAGAAGTGAGTGGTGGAATGTGTTTCATATTCTTGATGTCGTTAACAAGAACGCACACATCGATCATACGTTGTGTCATGACGTCTGCAGCAAGCTTGGGATCGGGTCGCTGAACTTGCTCTAGCGCTGTCAGCACTTCTTCTGGTATGATCTGATCGGGCGTGGCTTCGGCAGCTGTCTTGGCCTTCCTCAGCTCTTTGATTCGTTCTTCGGCTTCAACCATTTCTGCAGCAGCTTGAGAAAGCTTGTCATTGACTTCGGAATCCAATGAAGGCAGTGCATGGTCGACCTTCAGCTGATCAGAAAGCACAGCCTGTGCACGGATTTTCGTTTTCAGAGCGAGCTCTTGGGCTTTTGCGAGCTTTTCTTTCCAGGCATCCGAGTCGACGATAGTCTGTTCGGCTGCAGATATCTCCGAGTACCAGGCCTGCGCGGCTTTATATGCCTCTTGAGGTGATGCTAGTTCGCTTCGCTTAAGATCGGAGGACGGCCATCGCCACAGACTCAGTGGAGATCTCGAACAAGCCTCCTGTTGCATTGCAACTCCGAAAAGCTCGACGTCTGTTTCCAATTGTATCTGCCAAGATCGAGGGAGGAGGCGGATGTACTCGTCGGCGAACTCCGAAAGTCGCAGGACCCCCGGGAGTGCACACGCACGGAAAAAGTCGCTGGCCAAGAACCCAGGCCGTTGTATCTCCTCAGATGCAGCGGCTGCTGTTGCTGGTAGTGCGTCTGTGGACAGCATTGGCAGGTACATCTGAGCTACATCTGACTCGCAGGCCTCTTCCGTGAAGATGGCCTTCAGTGATTCGGGGAGCTGCGGAATGAGAGACGATAGATCTTGTTCGGACAAGATACGAATAGCTTCATCAAGCGCCGACGAGGACAATAAGCTGAGATGTAGCGCCGGGAACGGCAGCTTTTTATCCTTCAGAGCCTGAAGTAGGACTGCGTCACACTGTCGAGGACCGGCAATTTGATCACGCTGCAGAGTTTCAGACGTCTCATCAGTTAGTAACTGACGTCTAAGCTCCCAGTAGCACGAGTGTGAGACCTTGAGTGGAAAGGGTGCAGGCAAGCTTCGCGTCCGCATGACACAATAGGGTAGCGTATTTTGTGTGCAGTTCCAGTCGCCCATCATGACTGGGATAAACCTCTGCGGTAGCAAGCTTTCAATGGTGACATTCAGAGCGGAAAGGAGATAGTGGGCTTGTCTCAGCTTTGTGTAACCGAGTTGATAGCGCCAACATAGATGTGTGTTTGTCACAACAATACCATCAACTTCGCTCTTGTCTCGCCCTTCAACTTTGGATTTTCCTTCCGCCGCGGGTTCCTCACTCTGCTTCTTGAATGCAAGCGCCAGAATCTGCACCGAGTTTGGCTGATCTGTGTCAATGTAATCGAATACATCTCGGGCGTCTAGCCTGAGATCCTCGCATTGGAGACCACGGTAGACAAGCTCTTCGAAGAGAGCCTCACGATACGCAATCATGAGTCCATGCCTACTCTTCCTTCGCTTTACAAGGAGCTTAACAGTGAAGCCCTTCTCACGGAAGAGGGGCTCCCAGAAGGAGGGCACGTAGTCCAAGTCGACCTCTTGGAAGCAGTATACGTCGCAGTCGAGCTGGCTGAACTGTACCTTGAACAGCTCCATCCTGTTAATCCACTTGAGCGCCTTCTTACTCGCGTAGGGGAACCATTCTCGACGAATCATGCACTGGGCAAGTAGGTTATACGAAGCAATAGTCACTCGACGTTTTCGCGATGCATATCCATCTGGTGTCTCGCACTTCACCAATGCCGGGTTCGGAACCCATTTTCGCTCCAGAGCGCTGCTCATGCTGGCAGTGGAGGCTAGTGCGGGGTTGACTTGGGGTGAGGATGTTGCCAGCAGTTGTGTCGCAAGTACACAGGCCGGGGTAGTGACCGCTTGTGCCTAAATCGCAGGAAAATTACGGCCAACGCGTCGACTTGAAACGGAAACGCGTTGAAATGAACAGTGCGGCAGGCGTTTCAGAGGCTCCGACCGGTATTAGCCGATGTTTCTTGATATTATCACTTGCAGCAATTAGTTTCCAGGGGGTAAGATATGTCCTCGTGGCAGTACACATCAGTATTCCAATTTTGGAAATGTGGTGGAAATTCACAAGAATCGGGATTTCCAGGCCGTATGGCGCGCCCCCATTGGGCAACTTACCTGTCGAAGCGGAACTGTCTGCATCGTGAGCAATGCTATCTATATCAGTGTAATTCAGAGGTGCTTGGTGTGGTGCATTGAGTGGACAGGTGGGAAGAACGGTTGTGGTTGGGTCTCGATGTTGCACGGACAAGGGCTGGTATTGACAACGGTTGATAGCGGGTGTGAAATAAATGCTTAAATTGTGGTATTGCGCAGTGATTGCTAATATTCTGCTCGTTCTGAGCCAAGAAACATCGCAGCACGCTAATTGCATCCAGCGCCTACCCTCTGTCTCGACGCCCTGAATTTCGAACTTTCGACCTTTGGGGCCGAGCGTCGCGCGGTTCAGAGAGGTACGTGGTGTCCGAAGGTGCTTGTGAGCGGCTGTGGAGTCGTTTTTGGCCCCTCCCCGCGCACCAAAGGTTGCAATAGATAAAGACGCTGATGTTGTATGGTTGTACATCCTCATGTAACACTAATGCCATCGACATGAAACAATCCTTGACTAAGTTAATGTGACATCCTTGCACACGTGGCGCCGACGGCGGTCCTGATTAATACCAGACGCAATATAGGTACCACCTACAGAGATACGTAGAGGACTCTGAGCACGATTACACCTGTGGTGCCGGTTTGGGTATCTGACTCTTGATCTTTTCGAAAATGTTCACCGGTAGTACCTTGTATCGTGTTGTGTTGAGTGGCGCAGGGGGAAGGATGGCCGGGTGGAGCGGAGCTTGATTCCCAAGTGAGTGCTCGTCCACTTGGATGTCATGCCCTGGTGGCAGGCGAACAATTGCCTCGTCAACACCAGCGACACCCGCCTTAGCTGCCAACACACCTGCTGCAGCTGCGATCTGTTGAGCTTCATGGGGGTCCTTTGCGATAAGTGCCTCTTTCACCAGCTGTTTAGGACCGAAGTGGACAAGTTCTTTGTAGTTCACACCGTCAGCCGCAATGTCCATAGCGGCGGTCTGACTGACGGCCTTCACGGCCTGGGCTTGCCTAGCCTTCGCGGCAAAAATCTCCTCATCAGTCATGCCTAGGTAGCTCAAACCTGCTCTTCGTGCTTGACCTTCGGGTGTAAGGAGATCAGGCAGTTCTCTCACGCCATCCTCAGGCTCACTGCTGCTCGCAGTGCTGGTCAAGTGGGTCGCCGCGGGGGTCGTTCCCGTTGAGTGATGTGGCGCAGGCTTGGAGACCAGGGGCTGTGGTTGTGAGTGTTGCGGAGAGACCAAAGTTTCGCCCGGGGGCGCGGATACTGTTTTCGGTGCGACCACGGCATCTTGGTTTGAGGGTTCCGCGGAGTGTTGTTGGAGCTCTTGTTGCTCTTCGTTTTCCTCACCTTCCTCGTCGTCCTCATCTTGAGCGCTTTGCTGGCGAGTGTCTGGGTGTACGACACTACTGCTCGTAGTGTGGTTATTGCGAGTACTTGCCGCAGTTAGCGTTACCACCGCAGATGTGTGAGTCTCTGCCTCTGTGCTATTCTTGGGCTTTGATGAGCTGATACCCACGAGGCTAAACGCGTCCTTAAGGATCGGAACCTCCTGCACCCTAGACAGTACGTCACGAGCGCTACTGTACGTCGTTCGCGAGGGAGGGTTCAAAAAGACAAAGACCAGCACACCCAGCACGAGGAGAAACACGCGCATGGGATTACCATTTAGTGTGTTTGATACCGAATTCCAAAGCTCGAGAGTGGGTGATGACTTGCTGCGAGCAGCCTTGGCAGCCTGGGCGGCGTGCCTTGAGACAGCCGCGTACACAGCTTCACTGTTGGGGTGAGAGGGTGGATCCTGTACCTCTGCAACAACTGGTCGCGCCTCTGCTTCAGATGCCGCCGCAGTCGAAGGTCCTGAAGTCGATGTCGAGCTTGATGGTGACTTGAGTGGCTTGGAGGCGTCCACCGAGCTCTCTTCTTCGTCATCGTCATAGTCGAGGTCATCGAAATCATAGTCATTTACACGCGTCAGCCGAGGATTGGACGACTGCGCGCCTCCGTCGCCCTCAGCTCCATGCCCGGGTCTGCCGTTGCGGGAAGACCCGAGGGACATGAGCGACAGGACTCGGTCCCCGGGTTTTTGGCCTAGTATTTCTCTGCGTGCAGTGGCTCCGGGGCGTGTCCCACCTCGGAGCGAGGTATTTCCCGGTGTTCTTCAACACACTACACGCTCGCTGGGTGTGCGGCGTGCGTGAGATATGCTGTTGATGGGTGGGTGTTGGTGATGTATCTATGGCTGAGAAGTATTTGTGCTAGATATTTGGTATGCTGCAGGAGTTAAGAGCGGTTTGGGTGGATTGACGAGTGCCTTCACGTGCGTGCTATCCACCTGTTTGATCAAAGCTCGGGCAGCACCGCCGCAATACCGTCTTTCAAGCTCCTACCCAATGTAGTCCCAGAGCCGTTTTTTAATGTCTTGGTTCAAAATTTCGAGCTCAGCGGAGTTTGTGTGTCTGGGAATTCCTGGTCGTTGGATACCACAGACACCGCAGAAAACAAGGGCGGCGCACGGGAAGATTGTCCAGGACATGACCCATATTACCCTCTATTGTAAGAGGCGAATAATGTTCGCGCTCGACTTTACTGCAACAAAATCATGTGGACACCGTGAGCCAGACTGGTGGGTTTTATGTGCCACGAGTACCACCGTGAGTCTGCTCGCGAGGATGCTCACTGTGGTGGAATTCAGCCAGAGCCCACCAATGCGAATTCCCACAAAGCGCAGCTTCCCACAGTGACACAGCAGATATACCACCATTTTCCACACCTCGTGTGAGACAGCACCCAGCAGTTGAGCACGTTCATCTGCAGTCTAAGCGTTGGTTAGCGCGAGAAGAAGCCGAAACCGATCATCCAGACATCAAAGGCTCACAAAGTAGAACGAACACAGCGTCAAGTGCTAGAGATCTTGCGCTTCGCCGAATCCTAGGGGGAAACGAATCCTGAGTAGCACCAGGGCACTTACGTGGAGGGCTAAGGCTGCAGCCTCCCATAGCAGACACTACGAATGAGGCAGCACTCCCTTGATTCTGTCGGGTTGCGGCCAACCCAAGTCCAACACTCCTTGTCTACATCTTCATGCTTACGAACCACTTCAGCGTCCGATCAGAGAAGCAGAAGGAAGTTGACTCGGTATCAGCCACTACGGCAGCAACTCATCTTATGTGTCTTATTGCTCGTAGCAGTGCTTGTCGCCTCCCATGTTTGTCACGCACAGTCGGAGATGACTTATATTCCACCGAGGATCGTCCCGCATACCGAACGGGCTCGGGTTGCGATGGCTCAAGCTCAGCTCGAGGCCTTGCAGCGCCAACAGCAGCGCATCCTACTCCAGCAGCTGGGTCTTCAGCCTAGCGCAACAGCAGCAGCAGCAGCAGCGGCGCCAAAGCAGGAAGTCAAATTGGATGAGCTCCTCAACGGCCAGATTATCAGCACCTTGAACGGCATTGTCAAACAGACTAAGACGATATCCACCCCTGTGAGCCTTCCCAAACCGGAGTCTGTTAAGCAGTCTCAACGAACAGTGCAGGAGCAGCAAAAGCACCAACCTAAGCTGCAAGCGGTCGGCATGCCGACTATGCCAGTAGGGAGCAATCATCCTCTGCAACAGCTTGGTTCAGATAAGGCAGTAGATCTAAATGTGGAGGCAGCTGCAACACTGTCAAGCGAGACAACCTCCACTTCAATGAACATATTGAGCCGCATTGTGCCTAAAGCCATCCTGAAAGCTATCCTTCCATCGGGAGCACAAGCTAATTCGCAGCAACCACAACAACAGCAACAGCAGCAGCAGCAAGAACCACCTCAGCCGCAACCGCAAGCACAGGCATCGATCAACCAGATGGCAGCGCTCGATTTGAATCAGAACACGACTGACATCCAGTCCACAGTTGCATCGATCACAGCTTCGCCTACTGATCAGCAAACATGTATTGGGACACATGAGACGCAGCCCGATACATGTCCCTTATCTGCGGCAGCGCTAGCACATGCTGCAGCAGCCTTACAGAAGCCAGAACGGACGGCAGAAGAGTTGCATGCAGGCATTATGTGCGGTATTCCAATGCTTGCCACTGCTGCAGCTGGAGAGTTGGAGAGACGAGGCTTGAATCAGCTTGTCAAGAGTGCAGTTCATGAGAATGGGTTAATTCGCCTCGAGGCTGCACAGGCGTTGGGGAGGTTGGCTGATCCACGTGCAACTGCGGTACTGTTGCGACTTGCAATGACAGATAACTACATCTACGCTCGGAAGGCCGCTGTTGATGCCTTGCGTAGTGTTGCGAGGGCAAATGAAGGTGTTGGTAAACAAATCACCACAGCGCTTAACAACGTCCTCACTGCAACACCCAATCCCAATGTTGGTTGGAAAACAGCTAATGCATTAGCCGCCATGGGTGATGTGTCCGTGATCGAGTACATCCAGAAAGTCTTGGATAACACAGAGGACGAATGGATCGCCTGGGAGGGCCTGACTACGCTGGAGAAGCTTCCTATTACTGAATCGACAGTGGAGACCATATACCCTTTTATTACCCATCCATCTACTCGTGTTGCAGAAGCAGCTCTGGGATGCATGTCAAATCTGAGCTCTATGTCAGTTCTCGCCTGGCGAGTAATGCAGGCATCCAAAAAACATCCCATCCCCTCAGTCGCCACAAAGGCGATTGAAGCATGCAAGCATTCTCCAGCAAAGACATTACCTGAGGCTATGCTTCTAGTCGCTGCACACCAGAGCGCGCGAGCTCGTGAGCAACAAACCAAGGCGAAAGATCCCAACACGGCCCGCAATCGTAGCGAGTTATAATTACCTTGTCGGCACAACTACAATGAATGGATAATCGAGATGTGCACCTTTGCAGGAAGGGTGGCGTTATCCTAAGCTATTATCTAGTAGCAGCATGACTTGACGCTGCATTGGTGATACTGTATGTGACTATATACATACTCGATCCATTATCGATGTCTTTGTTTGCTTCAATGAGTCGGCCAGCAAGTTCCTCGTCCTTACATGACAGTGGTGACGAAGCTATGCCTTGGATTCAGCTGCAGGCTTGTCCGCAGATGCAGCTGGATCCGGCTTAGGTTTGGATGAGAACGTCTTGATTCCACAGTCTACAATAGTGATATTGACTTGTGGTTTGAAGAACTCGTCGACTGGCACCTTGGACATTTCTCTCAAAAACTCATGACCCGAGACGAGTTCACCAATGACAACATGGTCGTCGTCGAGTTCGGGAGCGGGTTTCAGTGTGACAAGGAATCTTGATGTGTACTTCCCTCGACGAGGTGCGTCAAGAGAAAGTAAGAAGGGCTGGTCATGGCGAAGCCGCACTTTGCCATCGGGTTTATATGGCGCACCAGCTACTGTAGTACCACCAGTTCCATCACGAGCGGTCAGGTCACCACCGTGCACACTGACGTCAGCTACGACGCGATGGAAGAAGGTATGTCGGAAAGAATAATAAATGTTTCGGCGGATGAATCCGTCAGCAGCAGCGAGGAACTCCTTAGCTGCCTGAGGTTGAACATCACCGTAGAGTCGGAATACCAAGCCTAAATGAATGGAGATGCCAAGGAGTATATCGTGAGTGGGCAGCAAGGGGAGGCCGGCTGGACTGGAAAGCATGTCATGAGTTGCACGAGAGCAAACGTGCCTATACACAAGCTACGTACGCTGTGGTTTGCCATCCCCAATGGTAACATCCAAGTAGATCTCAGGTCGGTTGTTACTCAGGAGCAAGGGCGTGTAATCAAACTGAGGAACGTCCTGGCTGAGGAGTTCGAAGTCATTGAACTCGTCCGAGTATACACGCCTGTAGTGATCGTTCAGGCGGATATCAGGACGGATGTTACCCTTAATCTTCAAGATCTCCTCGCGCTCGCGGCGGCCCTCCTCGGTGAATCGCGTGCGAAACATCCACTTCACGTCGTCAATACGGTTCTCAAGGAACTCGTTAGTCCATGCCACAGGGTCCACTAGGAACGGCGTACCTGTGGGTGGCGTCTGCGGTGCGATACCTCGTCGCACAGGTGCCTTGGACGGGTCCGTATCCTCCGCCCGCGCGCCGCGGAAGCCCGCAGCGAGTCCCATGGCCAGAGTGGCGGCACCTGCATAGCATAGTGCTCGCTTCGACCGGGTCAGTGCGCGAAACATGCAACGGTGTTCGATTCTAGAGACGGGAATATTTCAAGCCATCCAGTTAGTATTACTTGGACATGTACTGCCCTTGAGATACACTGCATATGAAAATGTGATCATTTGTCCGAAATCAGCAATTTCATCCACCATGCCAGAATCCGGAGGACTTCTGTCGCTCGCATGGACGCAGTGGCGCCCGCGAGCGGCGTTTCATAGCGTATGGTTGCTGTGCACTACATGGCCGGCGTTTTCCCCGTGCGGGAGGACTGGGAAGTGCTGCGAGGAGCGGTAGGGACCAGATATCCCACGCTAAGAATTGAGACGCAGTTGGCTGAGTGTGAGAAAAGGGTATGCTTGACTATAATGTACTCTATTTACTATACTGTGCGGCACACACAATGCTGCGATATCATGCTGTACTTTAGCATACACCATACAAAGGAGCCGAGAGTTACCTCGAGTAACGCTCGATAATCCAATACTCCAAGGGAGTGCTGTGAATCCTAGACCACTGAATGATTCTACTCTCGAGTGCTGAATCATGATCGTGGTCGTGGTTATGATCCTGCTGCGATGCCTGCTGTGGCTGCTGTTGTGATGCGGCAGCTTCCCCCTTCTTCACTGAAGTTAGCTTCAATCCACTCGTTGATTCAGGCTTGGAGGCCTCCGAATTTGCACCATGAGCAGCTGCGCGAAGTTGACGTTCCCGTTCTTCTGCCTTGAGCACTGAGAGAACCTCATCGGCCTCTTTCTTCGCATCTTCATCTAGCTGTCGTAACCGGTGCTCGATGAATTCAAAGTCTCGATGTCTAGGATGCAACAACGGATTCTCTTCCATTGCGGCTTGAACCTTCCGCAACGCTCGCACAGCCTCTGACTCGCGAGAGCGACCATTCCAGCTCATCAACGCAAGTAGGTGAGCGTAATCTACCTGAGCATCAACCCACGTTGCTTTTGCTTCAAAGACTGCTGGCATTTTTTCGAGATGAGATAACGCGCTACGATAAAGACCCTCGGCGGCAACCGGATCGATCTTCTCGAGAGATCGGGCTAGGGCCGAGAGCGCGCGTGCAAGATACAGTGTATCGCCAGGGAGGTGACGCTCTACAGTCTTGAGGCACTGGACAATTGGCTCGACTGATCCGAATATTGACGAAGAAGTGGTGGAAGAATTGAGCAGGAGGGTGAGGTTTACACTGGGAAGACGAGGGCCACACCACGCGATATGCACTGGTGATGCGGGAGCTACGTTGGGGACCACAAGGCCTTGATTCGATGTGCCTGGGCCTTCTTCTAATTTTTCATTCGAGGCCTGCGGTTGCTGTGAGGGAGGTGGTACGGGGAAAACCGCATCGGCTACGGCCTGAGCTTGCTTTGCCACAGTGATGGCGTAACCTGCGAGCTCGGGAAGATCGTGACTATCTGCATATACATTAAAGAACGTCTGGAGATGCATCAATGCATCAAGTGTAGCTGTGTTATATCCTTGAGGTAGCGATGAGTCGGCTGCCTGATTCGCGAACGAGTTAATAGCAATCACAAGTGCCTTGGTGAACGATCGCAATGCTTGAGTGGCGTGCGGGCTCAGTTGTTCCGTGATTTCTGGTGGTAGGAGGGCCGGCAGGGGGATCTCTCGGGAGGGATCGGATGCGAGGCGACGCTTAGGGCTGACAGGCTCCTGTGGGAGTGTCAACAGATTAATCAGATTCGATACCGACGCCGGCGGAGAGGCATTCGCAGCGGCCACCAAGGACTCAACGAGTGCAAAGGCGTCATCATCCTCCTCAGGTGTTGTAACGGGGAACCGCGGCTGATCCTTCATCATCAAGGCCGTGCCCTTAAGCGCATGCAGACAAAACAACCCATGCCAGTTGCCCGCCCGCGCAAAGCTCGGGATGAGATTAGTTGCCGCCGCGATCGCTTCGTCCACATGACCCAACCGAAGCAGTGCGATGATTCTCGAGGATACAACGGAATTCCACAGTGTAAACTCGGGCGATTCCTCGAAGCCCACCTTGGCACCCTGTGCAGCCTGTGCCTTAGCCTTGCTGCCGAACTCCTGCGAATACGACTTGATGATGTTGAGGTATGCCTCGCGCTTCTCTTTGTTACTGCTGGAACCAATTTCCATTGGCAGGGGTGCGTTGTCCTTTAGAATACCCAGCGCCATGTCGTACCAAGACACCTCTTCCTTGAACTGGCCAGTGAGCTGCGCGAGCTTGGCTCTGCGTAGGATCATCCCCAGCTTAAGTGTGGGATCAGGGATCATGCTGGTAATATCGTAGGCTCGGGCGAGGTTCATCTTAGCAGCAGCATACCGTCCGGCAACAATATCCGAGTCGGCCGCCCTAGACAAGTTCAATAGAGTTCGAACCTTGGTAAGTCGCATGGCTAACACGTAAGATCTCGCATGATACTCAGAAGTCTCGGACCTGAGATCAGAAACGTCCTGGTGGGAAAGAGCTGCTTTTCATGCATGCACGCAGGTTGGACAAAGATTCAGTACGTACTTAACCTCCGGAATCGCCATGAGAATGGAATCCGCAGGGATCGTGAGGTCGGCCCCATGCGTGAGCGAGAACTCGCGCCGTGAAAGTGACAAGTTTGCGACCTGTTTCGGATTTTTAGGTTGTAGATGCTGAATGGGCAGCTGCGAGGGAGTGAACAGTGAGGCTCGCACTACCCCTGCCTGGGACGCTGCTGCAGCATTATGATACAACAGGTATGCCGCCAATTGCGTCACACGGCTGCGAGAAAACATCGTTTTAATCAATTGATTCCAGCGAGTTTTTTCAGGGCTCGAGTAAGACCATCCACCATCACACGGAGAGTCGGAGTTCGAGCGATTCACTGCGGTCTCGTTGCATCGCGGGGTTGTTTCACGGAGATAGCTCACAAGTACGCTCGTTTTGAGCTGGAAGTGTTGATTATAGTGTGTTTACTTTCATGCAGGCGTTGGGTATCTGTTCCGAAACGTCTCCTCGACTCGACTCAATTTTTACTGAACCGACAACAATGCTGAGGATACGAGAACTATACATCAAAGGACAGAACATACACTGTTAGGAATGCCATGGGGGCTATCGCCTCGGGATGGAAAACAGGTGGGGCGGTGAAAACTGAAACAGGTCTTTGGACGCATCGAAGAATGATATGCTCTCGGACTTTGGATCGTAGGTATGACAGGACAAGGGGGAATGCATTCGAAGGTACTAGACAGATTCTGAGTAACAAAGGGTAATCGTAAAAAGCGCACAGACACACGATGAAGATTCGACAGGTCAAAGATGTTAGGAATGTTCCTGTCGTAGCGAATGACACAGGCTCTGGAGAAAAGTTCCGATCAACTATACGAGGACTGAGAAATTTGATTGTAAAAAACCGACTAGTGTGTTGAGGAACATAGTGTGTTGATGTGACAGACAATGTGGAGAGAAGATGCGAGTAGAGCTCTCGAAACGGAGTCGATCTATCTACCTATTCCTATTCTTGGTCGTAATACTTGTTTCCTCGCCTGATAGTGGAGGACAGATCATACGAGCTGTACGTAGCATCATCAAGCAGGAAGGACCACGTGAGGTAGGCTGCAATAGGCGTGGCAGCGTGCCAAACCGCGTGGGCGTCAATGAGACTCCAGACTGGAGGGAAGTCAAACACCTCGAAAAATGCAAAGATCAAGATGATCGTGTTGGCAATGATGAGCTTCCACATGTACGGACGCTTGCGATTTACGAACGCCCATGCAGTGAACGAAGCTAGATACGCCACAGCAATGATAATTGAAAATGTCATATTGTAACCGTAGTGAAAATGGATAAAGTGGAGATACAAGCAGTGACCGATGAAATACAGAACAAAAGGAATTCCGAGCATTACCCAACGGCGTCTGTCGGTAATCCTCGCAACGCGGACAATAGAAAGGAACAACATGAACATGAGTGACATCGTCGCGCCGAAGTAATCCATTCGTTCGGTCAGTACCGTATCGCGTGCATGGAAAGCTGCTGACCAGAACCAAGTCCACATGGCTGAGCAAGCATAGGCAGTCCACAGAGGCTTCATGAAGTAAGTCGCTGGTGCGACCTTCCTCCAAATGAAGAAGTACTGAAAATGCGGCACGAAATTTGCAACGGAGAAGAGGGACGAAAACAGCTCCTGTAAGCCAAGCACGCGACGGAAAGGCCATTTGCCATAGTACTTGACGGTGGGTCGCTTCTCAAGCTCGCGTAGGGCGACATCTTCCTGCATACATTTGTAGCGACAGTTCTCACGACACGTCCAGCCGGTCAGCCAAAGATCCCATGTACGCCACTGAGGTTCAGCGCCAGTGGACTCCTCCAGTGCGCAATCCGACTGACACCTTACGTTGCACTGAATGAATTGTGGGTGGGTATCTCCTTCAGACGCGAGTGCTAGGTTTTGGTTCAATACCAGAATGAGTTGTACTGCCACCGTGAGCAGGAATGCTCGGGTGAAGGGCCTTGCCATGCTCCCCATGTGTCGTCTTCGATCAGTCGTCAGTCAAGTCCGAGTGTCGATCGTCGGGGTTGGAACTTGTACAGTGTCGTTTGAGTGCAAACACGTGTACCGAGGATGAAAAAACCTCAGAGATAGCGTTAATATTGAGACCGAAGCAACTCTCTTACGCGTGCGGATCCGTCTACCCTGCTGATGCCGGATTTCGCCTCGCTGTGTATCCTGGTTCAAGTCTGAGTCTACTGCAAGCCGAGTGTGACCATGGTCACAAACGAACTGAGCCGCCCAGAGTCAGGGGTGACGAAATAGTCCTCACAGCTCAAGCGAGACACTAATCGCAGAGTCAAACGACGGCAGTACACTCAGTGCGCGCACCTGAGAGCCATACTATTGACAAGCATATCGTGTCCTGGCTCTTCTTAACCGCGCAGATCTCGTCTGCACTCCGTGACTGCTTTGTAAATCGAACCGAGTCGGACTTGGCTTTAGCACCCGAACAAACATCACGTGCCGTTGCTGTGATCGGTGAATAGCGATTGCACTGGGATTCAGTGGGCTGGCAGGTGAGCGTCGTTCCAGTTCAACTTCACCGCAAATCTAGCATCGGGAGCCAAACTCGTGCAACAGCATTTGGAGGCATTTCCTAACACAGTTCGAAGCTAGATCTCCAGTGGCCGCAGTAGCCACTGCTCCAGCTCATATCACATGTCACAACCACCACAGAGTAGCACAGACGAGCAGTACCTGGACCCCAAGTTGGCTGCTGCGACTGCTGCAGCTAGTGATAACGCTGTTGCTGGGGTCGAGTCAGAAGCTGCACTCCAAAGTCGGCTACAGAAGCGAGATCAGTCAGATAACATCAGCAGCAGCAGAGAAAATAGCCCATCCCGTGGAGGCCAACAGGAGCACGTTGCACTGGACCTGGCCCTGACGCCGGATGAAAAGGAAGGCAAGAAGGGGAAGAAGAAAAAGAAGAAGAACAAGCAAGTAATTGAAGACGCCGGAGACGAGGATGAGGTGAGTCGCTACGACGGATTGGTTCGCCTGATTCGGGTTGTTGTTGGCATGGTGTGCGCGATTCGCGGGCTTGTGAGGTCTTTTCGAACCTTTGCCATTCAAAGCATTGTCTGATTACGCTCACATCTATCTCCCTGATCTGATCCCTCTTTCTCTGCTCTAGGACGTTCTCGTTGTCACACATGGTGATGTGGTGTACGAGATCCGGCCGCTACAAGAGGCTAGCAGCAAGGTACGTTCTAGAGCCCACACGCATCTGCGCGCCCAATGTCGACTCTGAGATCGCCCATGTATTAAGCAATTTTTTTTCGCGGTTTATGCCTTTGTATTGACACCTTTAAGTACAGCTTCAGTGTCCAATTCGTATTTTACAGTCGCTTCTCCATGCTTCTACGTCAATCTAACTGGTATGCCTTCGGTTTCATCACCGTCCCATCTGTAGTACGATGTGAAAATGCACATGGCGAATGAGCGCACATTCTTCAAGTACCTCTTCGCGAGCTTCCATCTCGGTGCCATGGGCACGTTCCTACTGACATACTTCAGCAAAAATGACGTTGGTAAACTGTTCCTTGTCATGGTTACCTGGATTGCAGCCTTCTCTGTGATCTTCTGGGGTCTCTACTCATTCTACTACCGAAGGTTGCTCATGCTTGAGGGCACCCTGAAAGATGTGTCCGGCGTGAATCCTCACGGCCCAGCATATGTCGTTACAATATTCTTCGTAATCTTCTCATCAATCATAGTTTACGCAGTGATTACGCACCAATACCCGAGCAAACACGGCGGAAGCAGTGTTATGGGAGGTCGGGCGGTTCCTATTTCGCCTACGTTCCTTGGAGGCGACTAAACATAGATTTCACACATCCAGTCTCCCCTTTTAACCCGGGGTAACCGCTCTGCTCCTAGAACTTGGGGATAACAAGCTCATTTGCCATTCTGTCTAGCATCCCCTGTCTGGTTGTCAATCGATCCCCTCTCGATGCGACGAGTGGCCTTGTTCCATATCAGTGATAGCGCCATCATTGATCTACAAGCATGAACAAGGAGCCACGTGAAATACTGTAAGCGCGCAGCGAAGCGAGCTATTGATACATTTCTCTTCGCAGCCGCCACTCTCCACTTGGATGATGCATACTATACTACAATGCTCAGATCGTCGGGGGCAAATACACTTCATGTCTGCTAGTATCGAATCACTGCTTGCCAGGGAGACAGCCGATCCCGGGCTTCGTTCAACGGACTCCGCTACGTACCGTCTGCGAGCTTGACGAACACCTGCGCGTTATCATGCAGCGTCTCCCGAATCGTCGCACGCATGTCGGCAGCGTCTCCATTTCTTAGATAGACCCCTTGGGGAGCGCCTATACATCGTGAATGTGATGAGAATATGGGGTTGGGAGTGGATACAACACCGAGAAAGGCATCGTTTTGAGCACTCTCCTACCGCCTACTGCGACGTCTAGCCCACGAAAACTGCTACCAAAATTCATACATGTTGAGAGCTTACTTACCCAATAAAACACCATGCGAGGAGTCATAGCGTGCGAGTGCTGCGTCAGCCAACCACTTAATCGTCTGGTTTCCTTCACCGCAGTGGACCTCAATCACTTTGTCTTTGATGGTAACCCGGATCTTCATCGAATTTATATACCTGGTTGCTGTGTTCAGTAACGGATTTCTGCTTCGCTCAGCAGCTGCGGGCCGGTGCTCGGTTCTCCCTCGTCGTGCACTTAAACTCCACATGAACAGAGCTTCATGCGCGCGTTTGGACGCCGGCGCCAGCTCCACTTGCGCTGAGGCTCACCGACACATGACATCATCCTTCGGAATGTAGCTCGTCCTGCTCCCCTGAGGAGGTTCACCAGGGGGCTCTCGACACGTGGTGGGGATCTGACGAAGTGCAGCTGGCTAGAGTTAGAAGCCTAATGTCTCTGTATGCTTCTGCTGTGACAGCGCCAAACACTCTATGCCTGTGCTGGAACAGGCTTGAGTATCAGTCTGCTGATCCCATCCACCGGGAACAGCCAGCCCCGCTGAACCTGCCTTTTGGCGAGCATTTTTAGCCGGATAAGGTTATAAAATTTGAATGACAACATTTACTAGGAGTGTGATAACCGGTATAGGGTGTGCGGGAGTTGATTAAAAACCGCATGGGAACATTGATCGGCCTGGCTGCGACTGCTTTATTCATCCTTGTTCTGCATAGTAACTTGAACTTACACGATTTTCGACTCGTTTTGGAAAACCCCGCCTTTCAACGCGCCAAACCATCCATTTGCACGGCTATACCGACGCGTACGTCACCTCGGAACGCATTTGCCTGGAATTGTAGACACGACCCCACGCTACACCTCCTCACGGCACCCAGGGTGAGGAAGGCCTCGAGTCACTCGCTCTTTCAGGCCGAGCTCGTAGCGTGAGTTCATATCGCACCATGTGGCAGCCGCATGGATATGCAGGAGCGGTCGCTCAGACTGCGAAGGCTGCATCTCAGACAGATTCGTTAAGCGATGACGAACTAGCCGCGACAACTGTGCGGTTTGCTCCACTACCTGGTCTCTCTACATCCTCCGGGAATGGTGGGAAACTCGATCGCGCTCCAACCCACACACCATCACAAACACATGCCCAAGCCGTCTCATCGCCCTTCCAGCTTCGATTCCCACCCTCGCAATTCATGAACGAATCATCAGATCTACCTCTTTCCAGTCAGCGTGACCAATATGACCAAGGCGATTATATGATGCACCCTCAGGCTCAGGCTCAGGCTCAAGCTCAGGCTCAGGCTCAGGCTCAGGCTCAAGCTCAGGCTCAGGCTCAGGCTCAGGCTCAGGCTCAGGCTCAGGCTCAGGCTCAGGCTCAGGCTCAGGCTCAGGCTCAGGCTCAGGATTTTCGAGAGCTCCATACCGCAGCCGCTCTGGCCTCTCCCTCGACTTCACAAAGGCGAAAGTCTGTCATCAAAGAGCCCCGTGAGACACTGGAGAGCTTGGCGGCGTCTCTGACGCAGGATTCAGCCCAAGTCCGTGCCAGAGAGTACACAGACGTGATTACTCGTGCCACAGTCGCTGCCACGATTAGTGGAGCAAATCTGATGCAAAGCACGTTTACGCTCGACAGCGTGGATGATGATGGGAAGTCAAACAAACCGCATCACGCACGCATCTCTTCTGTCACAGCAGGTGTCACAGTGACCGCTGCAGGCAACACAAATGACGCAATCCGGTCATCCCTCGGATTAGCAGAGAATCCGCAGCAGCTGAAAGTTCTCCAGAAAACCTTGCGAAAAGCGCTGGGTCCAATGTATCAAAGTGTTGTGGCCGCAACAGGTGGTCCTCTAATCGGTTCGGGCGCGGGGAAATCCGGTCTGACTGGGGGAGGGTTCGATCCGAGCTCTCGGGCTCTCCCCAATTTGGGCTATTTCGGGGATGATGTGCCAGAGACCCCGGCGTCGCAGCACGGAGCTTTTTCTGGCATATCAGGTCAGAATACGGCACAGCTAGGGGATGAATTTGACGAGTATGAAGAGTACGACCAAAGTGTGAACAGCACACGCGCACGCTTGGCCTCGCGTGGACTACGCCCACTTGAGCATACCATTCTGCGTGCTCTTGCACATGACTCATTGGCAACATCTGCATCACCAGCACAGCAGTCTCTTCCCAAATCCACGTCTGCCTCGAGTCTGGGGGCGGCGTCATCGGCCAAATTCGCCTCGCCAATACCTGAAGGCGGCTTATCAACCGCCCTGTTCAAGCCATTGGGGACAGGACCAGATGCGTCGAGCAATAACTCTGAGTCAACAGATCCATATGATTTCGCCGACCTGACTAGCTCCCAGCTACCAAAACAACACAATCAGCTCGGGATCTTCGCCAACATTCGAGGGCTCGCAAGGTACATCCCTAGTCTGAAAACTGCGCAGCAGCCGGTTCAGCCAGCGCTTCCCATTTCTAAGGATGGTCCGCAACTCAGCGTGCTCACGAATCCGACCGCTCTGCGTGTTGCGGTCTTCATGGCCGCACGGCAGGCCTGCCTTAGCCCTCATCAGCGTGTGATCCCATTCGATCCCGCACTGCAAGGCGCACGCGTTGGTCAATACCACATTACATTGCCCCCTGTCCCACTGACCCCACCTTCCATTGCTGCGCTTGCTGTCACAACCGCTCGTTTGCATCGACTTGCTGCGCTTGAGATCCTTCGACAACAATGGGCGGAGCTTGAGGCCGCCACTAGTGCGCAGCTCAATGCTAAAGGAGAACCCCCCACGCCAAGTCTTCGTGCACGCATTCTGCAGCGGACGCTTCAACAGCAACAACAGCAGCAGCAACAGCAGCAGCAAAATCGCCTGAAACAGACAGGCGTTAGCGAAGTGCCCCTGGGTGCGACACCTAATGAGCCGTCGCGCCTGCTTGTTCCCTTCGTAGCTCCTCGACGTGCATCAATTCCTTCTGTTGAATATCCCGCCGCAGCCCGTGCAGCAGAGGAAGCTGCGCGTGTTGCTGCAGATCGAGCAAGCCGAGCCGCGTTGGCTTCAGCAGCCGCCTCAAGCGGGGCATTAAATCTGACCGCAGAAGAGATTATTGAGGACCTTCCCTCCGACGATGGTGAGGGTACGAACCCAGCGTCTGCACGAGGACCTGCTGCTAAAGCCGCAAAGGCGGCCGAGCTCGCGCGTAAGGCGGCCGCTGCTACGGCCTCTCAGTTGTGGAAACTTGCAAATACCGCCAACGAGGCATCACAGGCAGCCGTTGCGAAGCTGTCCCAGCTCGCATCCGTTGTCGCAGACGATAGCCGTGTTCATGCAGGACATGCCATGAGGCTGGAGCACGTACATGGTTACACTGCAGGCCATAATGCATTCTTTGTATGCAATCCGCCCTCGAAACGAATCCCGGCTCGTCCAGTAACGACTCTGGCGAACTCCTCAGTCGATCTCTCAGAGAACAGCGCTGATATCCTTGCCAAGCGCAATTCCGACGAACTCGCATTTGCTGTTTATCCTGCAGGCGCTACGGTGGTCGTGGCAAACTTGTTCCCTCCATCAGTTGGGCGGAATCTTATTGACTCCACACTAGCAGTGAATGAGTCTGCTACAGTCAAAAGGAAAACAGGCCTTGCGTGGCCAGGCTCCATGTACTCAGCCCCGACCCAACAGGTGCTTGCCAGCCCTGTCCCACAACAGCGATATTTCCATGGTCACGATTCGAAAGTAACAGCCCTCACTGTTGATTCAACAAGGACTCTGGTAGCTTCGGCTCAGACCATGTATTCTAAGCCTGGTGTGCCACCGACGGCGACTGCAAATCCGCTGAAAGGCCTTGCTGCACCAACGAGTGATGGAGCTTCATCTGAGGCTAATGCAACCAGTTCTTCACTCCACTCAGTTAACTACTTCAACTCCCCTCCAGGCGCCCCTGCCGCAGCCACGTCTGCAAGGGTCCTCATATGGAAACCAAGTCTGTTGGTCGAGAAGAGTGGATCAATTCCTAATGCTTCACGAGTTTCTACATCCTCTCAGCCTATGGATCGCGATGGAGGTGCCTCTCTCGCTGGTGACACGTTTGCGATGGGCCGCCAAACACCTGTTGGGGTAGGCGGAGGGCCAGATGAGCACAGCGCAGCGGCAGAGGCTAGGGCAGCAACACTCGCAGAATTGATCATTCCAGACGTGTCTGAAGTCCTGTCTCTGGGTTTCTCGCCGTGCGGCTCTTTGCTAGCCATCGTGACTGCTACGCTTACACCGGCCGCTACAATTCCTGTCGTCGTTCCGAACCCATCAGCAGTGGGTGGAACGTCGGTTGCAGATGTCCCAACCTACTCCAGATTGGTGCAGCAGCCCCAACTCCCGCTGCATGAGCCCGCCGGATCCGATCCCGCTTCAGTTGCTGCCGCTGCCGCTGCTTCATCTAATGCTTTGAAGCAGGTAAATCCAAGTGGGACGGGCGCCGCGACTGGCCTCCTCTCGAGCGGGTTGACTCAGCAACCGCCAGCAGCCTCGCCGGAGGAGCTGGAGCGCCTCATCGAGGCGAATGAGAAAGCTCTAGGAGGTACCACACAAGGCGGGCCTACGACGGTAATGGCAACAAGTGGATTTGCTGTAGCATCCGTACACAGTTCTGCGTCAGCAACGTTGCTTCGATGTGCTGCAGATGATGCTGTGGCCCACGCCGTTGCTGAGAACTTTGCTGGTTTACCTGAACTATCCGACTTTGGACAAGGCCCTTCCACTGCAGATACCGCAGCCTTCCATTATAACTCCCTTGGTGCGATGACATCCCCAGATACGGCCGCGAGCGCGGACTTCGCTGCCCACTCGCTCCTTACCCGAGGAACGCTGCCTGGATGCAAGTACGCTCTTCGCCTTTGGAACTGGCGTGAGAACAAAACTGTAGTTTCGATTCCTCTAGGCAAAAGTCGACCTTATTCAGTCAAGTTCCGTCAGCCAATTCTACCTCCACCCGAATCAGATAGCCGGGCAGGAGAGAGCACTACGCAAACGACACTTGCATCATCGCGCCTCACGCATCGCGAGATTACACTTAGTAGACAGGGTCACTCTAGCCAACCTACCGCTGATCCTAAACGAGGAGTCGAGCTCGGCTATCTCTTTGCGTATGGTTCGTTGACACCATCAGCTCAGAATCCCCTGTGGATCCACAGCTATCATCAGCCCAAGGAGCGAAGTACCGGCGGAGCTGGACTCACCACCGGTCAATCGACCGCACCTAATTACCAGGCTGCGACCAGTGCATCAAATGCCGCAATCGTTTCAGCAAGTATTCAAGGTAGTACCAATGATGATAGCGGCCGCAGACTGGTTTCCATTGAGGGCCTCCAGGGAAGTCGTTGTGACCATGAACTGATTGTGTGCAGCGCTCGAGAAATCCGTCTAGTCTTTGTAACAGCAGCTGTAACTGCATCCATGGTAATTCCTCCAGCATATAACGATCATGGGACACATGCTGCAGCGACTGCTGCCGCGACAACCGCAGCCGCTCAGTCTATTGTTCAGGCGGCGTCGGCTGCCGCAGCTGCCACAGCTGCCAACTCGTTCAACAGTGATGCACCCGCACCTGCACCGTCTGAGAGAATCAGCGGGGTCTTTGGTCACACCGTGGGCCCACTCTCACGTAATAGTACAATGCACGGTGTTGGACAGTTGCCTCCGCCAGTTGCTCCTGGAGCGGTTCCCGTTGGAAAGAGAGCGTCTCTTGCACCTACAAGCCGAAGTGGCAAGCCCTTATGGACCCCCAAATCGTTCTTGAACTCCCCTAAACTCACCAAGGCCACAAGCTCTCAGAGCACACAGGTACCCTTTGGATACCAGCTTCCTCGAGTCAGCGCTGCGGCATCGATGACAGCGATTGGACTGACGGGACTTGCGCGGCGAAGGGCCAGCAGCTTGTATGGTAACGCGAATGTCACAGCGTCTGATGCAGCCGCAGCTGCAGCTGGCCTTGCAACGCGTGGTCGCTTTGATCAGGCAGCTGCAGGTGGGTTCCACAGGGCATCTCCTTCAGCGAGTACTTTGAAATCGCCAAAGTCTGGTGGGTCAACAGAGACATCGAATCCAACACCGGGCCAACAAGTCTCCCCGACCAGCAAGCGGCAGTCTCGCCTCCGTCGGCACGCACGCGTATATACCTTTTCGCTTCCTCCTGATGCTGCAAGGACTCTAAGGGCGCAGGCGGCACTGGCTAGTCAGCACGCAGGCGCAACCGAAGGTAGTATGCAACACCTACGGTCAAACTCGGGTGATGCGAACGATACGAACACGGACAACGTAGATGTAGTCAGCCGTCGGAAAGGTGACTTGATCCTACAGTTGCCTTGGGAGAGTTCTGGAACTCAGTTCAGCCTGGCTCGTCCCAGTATCACACCCCGTGCTGCGAAGCTGCTCAAGCGCACGTATCCTAGATCACTAGGCACCCTGCTTCGAGCTATCCAAACCGCCGAGGAGGGGCTAACGTCCGAGGTAGCGGAGAACCGATCAGTTTCGGCAGCGTACGATCAAGCGACCGCGCAAAACAAAGCGAATCCCCGTTCTCGTAACAAGAGTGCAAAGAAACGCCGTGTTGGCCTGTCTGCCCCATACTCGCGAACTCAGCTCTTGCTTGACCCTCAAATTCTAGCTGATAGCCTAGGAGACTCGTTCGCAGCATCGGGTCCAGAGTTTAGCTCACCCGATTTAGCCTCATTGTACATGTCAACTTCTCAGATTAACTCAGAGAGTGCGATTGTGCTTCCAGAATGGATGAAGCATACCTTTGATGCAAGTGCGCTAGACCACGAAACCTTGCTTCTACAGGAAACACAGGTCCCTGTGGAGTATGAGTGTGTTCTAGATCTGCGCGTGCCGACGAGCGTTGGCCAGAAGGAGTCTACAGACAATCCCAAGCAGGGCTCAGTCCCGCTCCCGCGCGCTGGTTCAGCAGGCATTGATTGGGTCGTTGGCCTGTCAGACGGAACACTTCATGCATTCCGTGGATCGCGTCGCGTAAGGGTTGTCCATGCGCACTCTCCCCGCGCTGTGACCGCCCTGGTCCGCGTTCCCGCGCATCAGGTCAGCGCGGATACCGGCCTGGTTCCACAGGGCCATAATGGCTTTATTTCAGCTGGCCGCGATCGACGCATTGTTGTATGGACAGAAACTATGGAGCAATTAGCAGCAGTAGACCTTGGTGAAGGACTGGCCCGGGAGTTGCTGGCGCCTGCGTATCCTCTTCCTGCAGAGGCACTTGCAACAACCGCAACAGCGAATGCAATATCGAGCCTTTCAGGAAGCAGCACGTCGTCGCTCCGTCCGCCCGCTTCCGGTTCCCGTCGCGCTTCAGTCGACGGTCAGCCGCTCGAGATGACGAACAAAATCGACAAGCGAGCTCGAGCACGCGATCGTGCACTCGCCAGGGCACAGAAGCGAGCAGAAGCGCGTCGGAAGCTCAGATCTGCTATACGGGAAGAACAGCTTCGAAGACAGGGCAATGATGGACTCTCCACTGGATTCGCCCCCTCAAATGTGGACGGAGACGAGTCAAGCGATGGCCTCGACACAGCGGAAGGGTTTGTTCAAGCGCGAGCTGCGGCAAGACAAATGAGAAGGACCAATGCGGCGAATCTCAAGACACAAGGCGAAGACCGTGCCAGCGGCTCTTCGCTACCTTCGGATGCCAAACAACCGGTTACTCTTCTACCACGACCGATTCCGGTACTATCATTCCTAACGGACGCAGATATGCTGAGCTGTGAGCTCTCTTCTACAACTCTCCATTCCGAATCGTCTTCGGTACATTTAGGCACGGCGGATTCGGATGACAATGACTCGCCTGACGACGCCAACTTGGGCCCCGGCCGGGAGGACGTCGTAACTCCTAACGCGTCTTGGATTGCTGGTGGACCCAAAGCCATCATTGATGAAGCGCTGAATACTGCGAAGTATGCCTCAACCTCATTTGCTATGCGAGCTAGTCGTCTTCGTCAGATAGCAGAACTTCGCGATAAGGCGATTAAACGGGCTTTGGAGCTGCGGACATCGCTTGAAAATGGTTTGGCTGCTGCAGAAATCGATGCTGAGGCCGATCTAACCGCTGAGAACCCATCAATGCCTCTTGGGACCGACACGACGTCACCCTCTTCACAGCCTGTCGTTTGGTCAGGGGACGAGAGGGAAGATGCTGAGGCCGAGCGCGTACAACGTCATGTGGCGCGGGGTGATGTGAGGCCTCGTGTACTCTTTTCTGACGATTTGCTGTCGTCCTTTGGCATATATGGCCTCGATTGTTTAATCTACGCAGACAAAGCTTGTCATGCGGAGTCAGAAGGACTCGATGGCCTGAACACGCTCGGTGGCACAGATTTGGATGACGATGATGATCTCGACCATCTAGATCTTGATCTTGAGGCAGACGAATATGCGCTAGAAGGCCTTAACGATGATGACTGCAGACCTAGCATGGGCAGGAACCGTCGTAAGCACAACCGTCGGAACAGACTCATGGGCGCAAAGGCCAATTCACGAAATGTGCTCGGGGGAAAAGATGAATTCGGGTCCCGCAAGGATCCATTGGCTTCAACCCACGTTCTTATCGGAACTGATAAAGGAGTCGTACTCGTATTACGACTTTCTGATCTCGCTGTTCGGCTGTTGACGGCCTCGCCTCCTGTTGCCCCAACAGCTGTCGCTTTGCATCCTGAGAGACCCCACCTCTACTTGGCACATCCTGTGTTCCCGGCATCATTCCACCCGTTGCCTTTAGCACTCGCACTCGCCGCTGATTCAAAAGCACTCACGACCACAGCCTCGGTAGCAGTCGATACAGCAGCAGCTGCAGTAGCTGCTACAACAGCATCGAGCTCGTTTGCAGTTGAGGGTACGAGGCATTACCATCACCATCGTTCTCCATCCTTCCGCTGGCATTCCGACGATGAAGAGGGAGATTGGGATATCGCTTCCGATGAAACACTCAGCGATTCTGATGATATGGACCTGTCGGATGAAGAAGATGGAAACGTAGGCAGCAGAGCAACGATTTCTGACACACGCGGACCAGTCCCGATTTCAATTTTCAATATCATAATCAACCCTCGTACCGCATCAGAATGGGCAGGCTGGTATGCTCCAACCGGAAGTGTGACCTTAGACGACGTCGTTATGGCGTTCAGCGATATCTTCTCGAAGTTCACTAATCAACAAGCTCGATTGTATGGAGGGGCAAGTAGTTCCCAGCAAGCGAGCTTGAGCCACTTCTTACTGAGCACTGGCCTACCAAGCCAATCCAGTGGCTTGGGTGCCGTTCACCCAACTACGCAAACCAAGCAAGGACCCACATCACTTCTTCTCCAAAGTGGGAGCTCTGATGATAAAGTGATGCATCGCTCCTATAATTCCCATGATGAAGGTCGGACAATGTTGACGCTTTTGGAATCTGCTGGTGTAGGTCCCAGCGCTGTGGTAGGCTTGGATACCCAAACTGGATCGCTAACTAGCCGTTCGACGGAGCTGCTCATTGAATCGATTGCCGAAAGCAACAGTTTCCGTGCCCGGGCACGACGTTTCAGACGTTGGCACGCAGCACTTTGTAACGCACAAGCAGCGCAAGTTCGAAGACGCATGCTCGTGCGGATTGAGCGTCTGCTGATTCAGCTTCGCCGCGTCGAGGCAGTAACAGCTGAAGAGATTTCATGTCTTGCACAAAAAGTTTGGCGAGAGGAGGAGCTTATCCGATCGAAGATGATGGTAATGCATCTTAACAACCTGGAGCCATTGCCCACACCTACACCTGCAGTCAGCGATCCAAATGACAATGAAAATCTAACTATGCAGGTTACAACCGCAGAGGGCGAGACTACTGAAGCTGTACCGTCATCAGCGAGCTCACGCGACGCCACGAGTAAGCAAGGCGGGGACCAACTGTCACCCTCTCCTCAATCGCTGCAAATGTCGCGTTTTACAGATTCCGTTCCAGCTATATCGTCAGAGTGGGACAAACTTGGCTTACCAGACAGTCACCGTCGAGATTCTAAGTGGAGCAACACTACACCCGCTGCTCGCATGGTCCAGAGTGCGGAGGAGTACTTGGCTGCTGCCCTCCAGCTCCTCGCAGCGGATCGAGCAGCAGCTGCAGCAGTGTATGGAGGTCGCCGTGCTCATCATATTCACACACTTCGCATAGCCCAGCGATCTCAGGGTCTTGCTAGTGCGGGAACCGTACCAAATTTACTGCCCGAGTTCTATTCGTTGCCATCGCTACCATTACCTGTGCACTCTCGTGTCATGGTCTGGTCTGTGCTTACCAAGAAGCCGCTGGGTCCTGATGCGGCGGTTGATCTCCCTCATGTTACAGCTGACATTGCCTTCGCACCAGTACCCGCATCCCCTGTCTCTCTAATCAGAAACCGACTACGGAGAACAGTCGACGCAATGCAGGACACTCCATTAGGTAGTGAGATAGCGAGCATATTATGCTTTTCACAGGCTGATTCGGCGACTAAGGCCGAAGGACCTGCGCCGGACGTCCCAGCACCGGTGAAGACCACGACACCGTCTACAGCGGCACGCCATTACCTACTATGGGCGATTCAAGGTGAAGGAACTGTCGCAGCGCTCTTTACCGACTCGTTCCCGCCCCGCTTAGCAGCCCGTGGGCATATTGCCGCGTTATGGAGGCCGAATTTATTGGCTCGCTCCAAGCTAGAGGATCGTCGCAGAGGATTGTGGTCCCAAATGCATGCAGATCTCTGTGCTGCAGAGGAGCTATCTGCACGCGCAGATCGTCGTCGATGGAGAATCGCCTATAGAACCTGGTGGAGCGCTGAGAAGGATTGTGAAGTAACAGAGACTGCGATGCGTCTATTAAGGAAGGATTCCGATTGGATCGCCACCGAAAAGGCGCCAATGCGTTCATTTGCAAATGCAACTTCAGAACGTGAATCGGGACCAGAGGAAGCCCCGACCAGCAGTGTGCAGATGGACCCCTTCGCACGCAAGGTGAGAAACACGGATATGGATGTGTGCTGGATTAAGGCACATCAGAATACGCTTCCTCCGCTGCCTCCAGTTTCACCTCTCCCATTGGCCCCTCCGCCTCTGACTTGCCCCAAGTCACCATCCACATCTGTGCTAGAACGAGACGCATCAGCTTATTTGATGGCCAGGGGCGTGACTGTACATGCGATCCGCGCCTCTCCATGTGGGAGGTATATCGCTGTTTTAACACGCCGAAGCCAACTCCTTGAGGCTTTAGGGGCGGATGCCCACACTGAGCAAGAGCTTGAATCGAGCTCGTCAGCGACACTGGCAGAGCGCGCATGGTCGCAGGGTGCAGCCGCCGCACGAGTTCGGAGTGCCCTAGCGTCGCTTGAAGCAAAGATTAGGAAGGTCAGCAATCCAGCTGGGGCAAAGGATGACGTGTCAGGGGAAAGTGAGAGTGATCCTGCCGAAGCGGAAGTCCTTATGCTCAGTCGAGAGGATGTCTGGCTTACCATCATGATCCTGAAGCTGCTTGAGTTTGTTGCCCTTACAACTCGCGTAGCCCCGGTACCTCCTGTGACTACAGGAGAGCCAGCCGAACCCAATTTATCAAGTGCTTCAACATCCGGGCTGTCTGGATTCGAGAATGATGCCGCGCGTGTGACAGCAGAGACGGCAATGGCCCACTTGTGGAGACGTTACCTAGCTGCCAGAAAAGCACGAGTTCAAGTAGCGCAAGATTTCCGCTCGACTGTTCGTCGCTATAATCAGGAGAGAAAAGAACTTGCGAAGCGCCGTGCGAATGCAGGGTTATCAACCCGGCATGACATTCCGAATGTTCCGGATCTGCCCAATTCCGCGACTGGTTACACACCTAATGATCGTCCTAGCGCTCAGCTCTACGCACAGCGACTCGCACTGGGTTATGCAGAGGGGACTGCAGCTGATGATCTCGACTGGCACAAGCTTAAGGGACTCACAATCGACGAGGACGATTCGCTTGCTGATGACGTGTTCTTGTCTGGCGAATCTGACCAGGACAATTCGGATGTAGATGGTGATGACACGACCTGGAGAGCACGGTCGGAAAGCACCAGTGCTCATCGCCACCACAAACTGTGGGGTGCAGATGCTTGGAGTGACACTGGCAATGACATCCTGACATTAGCTGGGATTAGTCCAGATGTAGCAGCCGAGCTTGGACTCGAATCACTCGTAAATTCTGATTCACCCTTGACCAGTTCCGACAGTAGTAACAGCGGAATGGTGGCTCTCAGCTCAGCGTTGCTTGGGCCTGCGACAACCGGACTGGCTTTTGCCGATCCCTTCGCATGGACTGTAGCGTGGATTCATCGAGTTGCTCGACTTGTGGCACGCGAAAGGTCCCTACACAGGCTGACAATCCGTCAGTCAAAGCTTTGGCGCCAGGCTCGTTTGCAAGAGAGAGGCGCTCCCGATATTAAGCCCAAGCCCACACCCGAGGAAACGGCTCAATTTGAACAGGCTAGGCGAATTGCCCTCGCGGCAGCGCTTGAGCGTGAGATTTGCGCCGCAATTCCGCAGTCCAAGTTTGTCGCAGCGACCGCGGCTGATGCCGCTGGGCAGGAGACCAACGCGGCACACGTTGCAGATCATGACGATCGCTGTGTAGGAGCGGGCTATTCTCGCTGGTCCCCCTTTACTTCTCCGGGTTGCCCGACTGAAGCATTGCTGAGGAATGCTCACCGGCCGAACTGCGTTACTGTACTGCGTGTTGGGCGAAGCATTCGTTCCTCGCCACCTTGCCATCGCCTCGGCCCGGGTGGCCAGTTCGGAGCATGTCCTCCAGGTTCGAGATGCGTCGTTTGTGATGCAGCCGCTGGTTCCCTTGGTTCGAACACTTACTCGGCTGGCTCCCCTATTGGTTCGCCAGGTAACAGCACAGCCGGTGCAGCAGCTTCGAAGCGTGCACGATCGAGAATCCTCGCGAGAGCTCACGCTCTCGCTCGGAAGAATCAGCTTCGGGCACAGTCGAAGCACCGCGGCTCGAGTCAAGCGGATGAAATTACGGAGGAACTCAAGGCCACGGATGGTAGAATATTAAGAGATTTGGAGCTAGATCTAGAGTTGAACTTGAACCTTGCCGAGGATGCAGATGAGCTGGCAGCCGAAGCGAAGCTGTCAGCAATCACAGGAGACGAACATGAAATCGATCTCGAAGAGCTGATCCATGAAGGTGAAGACGAGGACCCGCTTTCGCTCCATCTACATTGCATTATCGAGCACTCGCGTGGGTTCTCTACAACCGACTCTGTACCCGATACATGCCCCGAAATACCCGTTGTTGCAGTGGCTTTTTCTGCCGATTCAAGGTTTTTAGTATCACAAAATGCCGTGGGACAAACGCTTTTTACCTCCTTAGAAACTTCGCCAATTCGCGAGCCGCCAAAACTCATTCCAACCACAAGAGGAGCACCATCTGAACGGCAATCCCCCAATCATACGACCGGTGCCATCTCCTCAGTGTCAGCAGCAATGCGGATTGCACTGAATATTGACCCCGTGTGCGCCTGTGGATGTGAGCTGCCAATTGGCTCACAACCATACGACCCAAATCTGATTTCAACTGGCCACGTACATGGTGCGTCTGCAAGCGCTGCTGCTGCAGCTGTAGCCGCAGCTGCTGCCGCAGCTACGGCCTCCGTTTCCACCACGACTCAAGCGAACATGGCAGGCTCTCATCTGTCTGGAGAGAGGGTCGCACCCATTGCATTGGCCGCCACATCAGCGGTTGAACGGAATAGGTCGCACGGCGCCAGCCACGAGTCTGAGGCAGACTCCCATGCGTTAGCTGTGCGCCAAGCTGATCGGGCGGCTAGGGCCGTTCGAGCAGCGGCGGCAATTCCGTTATATGCACCTCATATTCTTTCACCACCGGATGCCGCTTTCTATGAAGCAGTTGACGCCTGCTATGTCGATCTCAACTTGCCGTTTGGCTGGCACGCACAAAAATTCACGGCGTTAATCCCTCCCCCGCCTGCTCCACCTGTCTCGCCTGCACGCGAGTTGGCGATCACTGAGCCTTACCTTGCGGCGGTCGCGGCACGACATGAGATGAATAACCCTGGATCGGCCGAACTGCCGTCGCCAGGTATGACCAATGCCATGATACTTGACCTGAACGCGCATGTTGCTCATCTGTGCCCGGATAGAGAGCCCTCTGATTTAACCCAATCTCCTTTGGTTCACACGTCTGCATGCCGCCGAAGCCACATTGTAATCGCACCAGTTGCGGTTGCTGGACCTGCTGATTCATCGACATCGCCGAACTCGAATGAAGCGGCTGAGACGTGGGAGAATGGCGCAGATTCCTCCGAAGGACGGTATAAAGACGGCTCTACAAGCAACGCTAAGCGCGCTTTCCCTTGGAAAGAGCATCAACAGCGCATGCAGCAGCAGCGGCTGGAGCAGCAACGCCAGCAACGCCGTCGGCTGGATCAGCTGAAGGCATGGAGAGAGGAGGGCTTACCCCTTGGTCAGATTGCTGCGGTTCCATCATCACCATGGGGCGATTTGCGACGTCCTGCTTGTGCCATTTCGTTGCTACCTTTCCCTGCATCATCATCCGACATTGTACCGATTCGTAGTCCAGCTGTTCATACTGATCACGTTGATCACCTTCTGTTTACCAAAGACAGGGTTTCTGAATCCTACTTACACGAGAGGAATATGAACCCTCTTGGAAACTACGGAGTCGATCATGTCATTGATTCTGCCCTGAATGGCTCAACCACTTCAATTGACATGACGACTTACGATGGCGTGTCTTCTTATCTCTTCTCTACTTCAGGTTCGTCGACGCCAGCACTCTCGCTGAGTCCTGTTCTTGCTCTTCTACTTCTTGGGAGGGCTGCGGCCAAGCGTGCTCATGCGGCTCGCACTACCGCAGCACAACTGGCAGGTATTGACTTGGCCCTGCCGTATCCCGCAAACTCCAATCTCTTCGGTGATATCAATCCGTTCGATGTTGCTTTGATCCTTCGCCAGTTGGTGGCATTGGGCGCATCGTCACACGGTCTCACAAGTGCATTACTCGATCAATACCAGATAAGGCTACACCACGAGCATCTGGCTGCATGGCAGATGTATGCATCTGCGCTGGCTCTTGAGATTGAAACTCAGCACCGACAACTTGAACAGATTGATGAATCACAGCCCATGCGGCAGCACTTCGATCTAAGTGCTCAGGGTGTGTTTAATCTCGCTAGCGAGGCTGTACGACATGGCATGCCAATGCAACAGTCACTAACCCCTCTACGACTTGGTGGACGTGGATTGCGTCGCCTGCCCTTGGCTTTGCTTTCTGCCGTCCCCATGCTAAGCCCTATCTCATTCTCGAGTCGAGTACCGCTCCCCGTTCGCATGGCTGCACTGTCGTTGTTCTCTCCAGCTTCTCAGTTAATAGCACAATGGCGAGTCACTCCTGTTCGTGAGTCTATTTCTCCCTCGTTCGCCACGTCTGTCTCGGCATCTCCATTCCTGGCTGCGTCACCTGCAGTCGCAGCTGCGGTCTCCTTTGGATATGCCGGAAGCCTTGGAAGTGCCGGCGTTGGGCTAGCCTCTGCCAGTTTCGACAATTTGAAGCCAGAGTTGGATGTCAGTCCGAGTTCCGAGGCCTCTACAGCTGCAGTCTCGTTGACAACATCCAATGGTGACTTCATCATCGAGCTTGGAGGTGAACAGGAAGCAAAGACTGCAAAAACAGCTGAGTTGGCTGCAAAGGCAGCCGAAAAGGCACGCGAGCTGATTTCGCAGCGCCTAAAGAGAAGAATATCGCAGGCGATCCTTGATGAAACACGGCTGGTTTCACTTGAAAGTATGGCTCATACAAAGCTGGAAGAAAGCGAAGATCCAGCAATGAGATACAGAACTCTCCTCCCGCTTGACTTGGAGAAGCAACGAGTCAAAGTGACGACGCAGCTAATGCACGAAGCACCTTCCATCGTTCCACTTCCGGGATACACACAAGTTGTGACAGCTGATGACGTTCGTCGTGGCGAAGCGGGTGCAGTGTCGAAGCCTCGCCTGGAAGAATCCGCCGTTGTGGTGAGTCAGCAGGACCACTCGTTGATCGCTCCTACTATGACGACCCAGGAAATCCTTGAGGCAAGTTCCGCGTTGGCCCGCCAATCCAAGGGCGTCATGCGTCGTACGCGTGTGCTTCGCCTCCGCGATATGCCTGACTCGTCCATTGAATCACCCCCCGGAGCAAACCGGGAAGTAGATAAGGCTCGCGAAGAAATGAAGAGATATATCGCAGAGATGCGTGCCGGACTCCAGCTCCAGGCCGATGCTGAGAGATTGCTGACTGGACACACCAAGCGTTTATACGCAGCACTTGATGATGTAACGAAACTGCTAATGCAGCTTAGGACCATGAATCCTTCACAAATTCGCTCGATGTTATCTGAGATTCAGAACGTGTGGGCGCGGACACTCAAGTTAACGAATATTGATCAGCGTATCGTGCTTGGCCGAACTGGTGGCTACAGCTCTCAATTGCCGGAAGACAGGTCGGAACAGGAGGACACCGCGGTTGGCCGGAAGGAATCTCTGTGTCGCGAAATGTATCGTCAGTTGCTGTCGCTCCGAGGCGAACGCAAGCGCCTGAGCTCGCAGATTCGCGCGCTAAGTGCAGATGCTTTAACGTACGTGGCAGCGGAGGATGCTGCGTACGCGCGCAATCGCGAGCTACTTGTCCTTCAGAAGGCATGTGAAGAAGCTCGTCAAGCTCAGCTCTTCCAGGGACAGCAGCACAAGAAGTCTCTGAAGGATGCGCAGGAAGAGCGAAGCAAGTTGAAAGAGCGAATTCGCGAACTAGAACAGGTCATCGAGACAGAGTCCGAAAGAGCAGAAAAGAATCATGCAGAGTTGCGTGCTGGACGTGCTGCACTTGCCGCGCTGGAGAAGGAGTGTGGTGATTTGCAGGCTCATGTAGATGCCCTGATTGGTTTGGGATGGCAGCATTAGTCACTGCGATTCATGTGATGGCAGGACGGCCGTGACGCCTCCACTGCAGCGCTTTCATACTGTACATCATAAAGTAAACAGCAACCAAAGTTTTTCTACGTTTATTATGCAGAAAATGGAGTTGGACTCGCTATCCGTGGGGAGGTATCTCGTTGAGGAGTCACTGGCTGATAGATCCTTTCGAGATAGTAATTGGCTAAGCGGCGAACAGGTCTCTCGACAACCAAATACATTATGAGGCCTCCAGCGAACGTCAAAGCAATGAATGTTAAGAACATGGATAAAATATATACATCACTGTAAAATAGTGTTGAGCCTGAACTTGCATATACCCCATGCACAATCAGAGGATGAACGAGGTACGCAGAGTATGTGAGTTTGGACAGGAACCTAAAAGGTTGAAGCGAAAAGAAACCCGACAAGAATGGTATCAAACCGAGTGATGCCATCACAATCAACGTGGCGAGTGCCATTACATAAAATGAGACACCGAACGCGAGATACAGAGCTAAATTGATTGCCGGCCACCGGTCTTCATTGACGAAACTGTAGCTTTCATATGGGGCAAGGACAGTAACGACGATTATCATCATGCATACCACCACAGCGATGATCTTCGTAACGTTGATTGGAACCTCAATGCCACAGACTACAAAGTCAAGATAAGAGTCACTGCTCTGCAGTCGATTGGATGCAAACTTCTTCAAGGCTGAGGTGAACTTTTTCGACTGCAACCATTCGTCTACGTTCCGCCTATCTGCCTTGGACGCCGCCGAGACAATGCCACCGTCGTCCAGATTCTCATCGTCCTCAAGCGATGCATCTATATAATCAACAGCATTGCGAACCCACTCAACTCGGCTTCGCGTAAGCAGTGCAGCGGTCTCTCTTGTGCTATGATACCATTGTACGGATGGAGAAGGGACATTTGCCATGTTCTCCCATACGTTCAAGTGAACCTGACTCGAGCGCTGTAGCAGCGCTCGATCTAGAAGCGCCAGCTTAGTTCCTTGCACCGTCGACTGGGAATCCTTGCTCATTAAATCTAGCACGCTTTTCCTAGCATTCTGTGCTTGTTCACGGAGCAGATCTATGCGTTTTCGGTGGAAGTGATCATATGCCAATGCTGCCAGGAACCCAATCATGGCTGTTTTCAATCTGGTCCAGGGTGCCAACATTATGTGAGTTAGGTAACGTTGCCATCGCTCGCCACCAATAACAGCATTAATGGACATGTCCCACTGAAGCGCTATCACGAAGGTGACCGCTGCAGAAGCAATTGCTAGCGCAGTTGCAACTCCAGCGGCGACCCGTTTGGAGCAGGTAGACAGGTAGAGAATGGGCAACGATACAAGAAACATTTGAACGTCAAGAGCGATTTGCCATGTCCATGAGAGACACGATGAGTCAGTGAGATTGAAAGGAGACACAAAGTTCTGAGCAAATAATACCTGCCAATAACCATGATTACACTGATTTGCAGCGTTGCAGTAGAGCACCCACAGTGGTCCTGATGCGAAGAGTGGGGAAATCAACCAATGAAGCACAAGAACTGCAAAGATTGCGGGCATCAGACGCATAAAACGAGCCAATGGAAGCATAGTCCATGGCACTTTGTTTTGGTAACGTTCGCTCCGCACAAGAAATCCGTATGTCCAAAGGAATGAGCTCATTAGTAAGAAACATTCAGATGCGAGCTGAGACGACGATACAATCTGGAATTCAACGCGCCTGGCAACGAAGCGAGAAAAATAAGCCGAGTTTGACATAAATGGTGCAAAGTACAGATATGTACTGCCCAGTAATGCCCACGCAAAGGCTGCGACACGGAATCCATGCAAGCATTGCGTGTTAGGCGGCTCGATCTGTGGTCGCACTTCACCAAAGAGACGCCAGACAAGAGGTAAAGCGGGACGCGTTACTGACTTGAATGCCATTATCGCGGCTGCGTAAGCCGATCCTTGGCCTGCGTTGAAAGGATCCTCACTTTCCTCAGCGAGGTCACTCTTGAGTGCGCTGTCCATTGATGGGTCTTCATTGTGCTCATGCAGAACAGGTGTACTGCTCTCCGCAGCAGTATCAAAATCGGCCCGTTTCACTGCTGCTGTCCCGGCTACTGCAGCTCCCATTGCCCCTGTAGTGTTAGGCTGCGAAGAGCTTTCCTGAACAGTAACGTCTCCAAGGGTATCCGATGTCGCATGACTCTGCTTAGCATCTAAATCCATCGTCGCGCGCAAAACGCTGTTCTGGAGTGCTTCTTCATCCTTGAACTCAGCAATGGACTTCCCGAGCGGAAGAGAGAATGACATACCATTATATCCGCCATCATACTGGAAATCAGTGCTGGCAACCAATCCACTTTTCAAACCACCTACATGTGGTGGATATGCGCGCGGGATGAATGCTGAACTCACATGAGGCGGACCATTGGAGGGTCCATTGATCGAGAAGCCCTCTGCGGCTAGGGTGGTCCCCGAGCGATCAAATGGATGTTTATCGGAGAAGGAGGCCGGGCCAAGATGGCCAGCAAACGTTATCCGCTCCAAACAGCCACGGTATAGCGATGAGTTCGCTGATTCTTCAATATCACGGAGAAACTCCTCCTTAATGTGCTGAGGCAGGCGAGGCGACGACAATGGCACTGCACCGAAGTACGGATGCAATGCCAGATCGCTAGCACTTATATCCCACGGTCCTGGGCGAACACGTACTGCGAAGTCCACGTAGGCAGATGAATTGACGTCATTTTCAAGCAGTTCACTCATGCCCGCCACGGCGGAAAACGCAGCAACAGGAGCCATTGGTACGGTCTTTGGGTCGACGAGGTCAAAACAACATGTTTGGCAATGAATACGGTGCTCTGTACAGCTTCGTCTTGTGCCACAAGAAACGCAAGCACAAAAAAGACGCTCACAGTAACCAGTCTGGGCCGCGGATTCGTCCTGGTTTAACGTTTGATCATGCTCGGCCCGTTCCGAGTCAGTCGAAAGAGTACGGCGCAGACGCGACGCCCGCTTTCCATTCGTCCAGCAGCACAGGGCAGAGCAAAGATATGTACGGCGCTGCGCATGAGGAGTGTGATTATGTTTGTTCTTCTTTCGTCGCTTTCGCGCGCACGAGAAGGTCAAGTCTTGACCCGGAGTTTCACGCCGCGTTGAAGCCGGGGCTCGTTGAGTATCATGATAGCCAGCTTGAGATGTGGGTTGATGTGTCGCCTCATTCACACGAGACATTTCATTCGATGACACATACGATGCTGGTGAGGTAGAACCAGCTGAGAGGCTGCTGGGCTGATTTTCTACTGGAGGCGTACCTCCAATGGAACTTCCTATGTGAGGCACATTGAATAGTGTAGAGCCGCTCATATCACCCCCCCCTAGCGAGCCAGCAAAGCTCGGCCTGCCTGAAATATCTGAAATGAGGCTTGCCAATACCTTGCGTCTGGGTCCAAAGGAGGACGAGTACTGCGGCATGAAGTCAGTAGGGGTGCGATATAGTACTGACTGGTTAGTTCCTACATTGCTATCGGTTGAGCTCTTGTCTGTACGGCTCTCGTCGCGGGCAGATCCCAGTGGGATAGCCCAGGAGGAAGTTTCGAGACCCGTGCGAACTGGTCGGCCTTGCGCTATACCAACGGTCATCGGAAAGTCTCTACCATCTGCCTCGACATCACTGTCGTCTTCTACATCTATGTTTGTCGGGATGACCGAAGTCGTCAGATACGCAACGGCCTCATAAGAATCTCCATGTGCTGCGCATGTCGCAACTGGTGGAGAGACTAGGCCCACGCTACCTTCGGATCCTGTAATGTCACGTTGCCCCGCCTGACGGGTAGGAGTAGACCTCCCCGTCTCCGTGCGTCCTGAATTTGACTCATTAACATCGTGATCACCATTACCAATGCCGTGGTCCGCATCATCATCATCATCATCGTCGTCATCATCAACATCATCATCATAATCATTCCCTTCAAGGTCATCGGCAGATATGGAATCAGAATCATCATCACTCCCATCGGACCTGCAACAGCACCCGCACACCGTTCTTCGCTCTGTAGACCACTCGTTTGCCGTGTCAACGCCGTTTTCGCGACCGCTTGGAAGCTCTGGCATTGCAAGTTCGTTGAGATCAAGCAGCCGCACACGTAAATGCTCCGCAGCTGATTCAGACTTGAACATTGGGTTGTGCGCATGTAACGCTCCTGACGCCCTCGATGGTTTCTTGCCTCTATGGTGCGTGGCAGGCTTGGGCGCCATTGAAATTGCAGATTTCTGACTTGACGTGGGATGCTGTTGTTTCATCTCCCAGAGATGGCGTTCCTGAGCTTGTTCTTCTTCACGAGCTTCCTTATGTTTGGTGTTGCCACAGATCCCGACAGGGCACGCGCCGAAGCAACCAAAGCAGCACAGCAAACAAATTGTCTTTCCTGGGCAGCTTCGATGTGCGTGGGCGTCTCTTGCTCCTTTGGCGGCTGCGAGTTTCACCCGGAATTCCAGAGCTGTCAGATCATTGGGAGTTGCGGTCTTTCCGTGAGCATTCTGATTACGTGCTTGATTTAGTACGAATACACTTTGCGATGGCGAGGATCCGGAAGAGCGCATGGTTGCAGACAGTGTTGGTGTCCCCTGAGTGTTCTCCGCACTGTTTAGCGAAAGACCTCGACTGTACAGTGACCCTGGCGAGATACCTGTCATGTCATTATCAGATCCTCTATCATGAACTCCACTAAACTGCTGAGCAGAGCGATGAAACTGAGTTCCTGTGCCGGGACTACCTCGAGGTGATGCTCCTCGAAGCGTGCCTTCTGAATTGAGTCTGGAGGCAGAAACAGCAAAGCTGGCCAGGTTCGTCGGCGCATCTTGAACGGTACTGATAATCGAGGTCGAATCACCCAGACCAGCGAGCTCCTTTGCTGCCACAGTAGCCGCTGCAGCATAGCGCGGCCAGAGCCAGAGATGCCAATGGCGAAGGGAGGCAAGATGCAATACAGTTGCGAATAACGCCAGCAGCAGTGCAATACTTAGAAGAGCAACACCGACGAAAAACTTCAGATCAGGCTCCACCGAATAGAGGGTCTGAGCCACAAGGAAATCATCAGCGATGGTCAGGTTGAACCAAGCCTTCAGAAGGAAGCCTACTGACTTGGGCAGATCTTCTGGGTTGCAAACCTTGGGCACGCACATGCCCATTCCGGCACGTACATCATACATGTCTCTCCGCGCAAGCCAGGCATACTTGGCAATGTGAACCTGCTGGCATAGTCTGAAGTCACCGAGGTCACCGAACCCGCGTCCAAATGAGGAGAGCATGTTGATCCTAGTGACACCATCGAATGGAGGTTCGCCTTTGTAGAACTTGTACAGATCATCGAAACAGGGGTTACCGACAGGGTCTGGGTCATCTGCAACGAAAGGAAATTGCGAATCCCCAGGATCAGCGTCCGCATTCGATCCCCACTGCTGGTGAACTGCATGCAGTGCGTCGAGAGGCAGGCAAACCTGACGATACGAACTGACAGGGCTATCCAAAGCGTCATAGTGATTTAACTCCGCACGCAAAACCCTACCCCGCAGCGTCGACCAACTGTAGGTCGTAGCGTCGATCTCATCTGCGAAGCCTACACTGCTCGTAACCATCATGAGAACGAAGATCAGCCCGAGGATTGCCTCTCTGAGGTTCATCCGTTTCCCGCACTGACTCTGCACAGTTGAGGTACAGTTCGGGGAACGACCAGCTAGCCTCCGCGAGAGCTCATACGGATCCCGATGGGTCTCGGACGGATCGCTCATCGTGCCGATGGGACGCAACAGCTCGCGACAGTGAGTCTTCAGACCCTGCATCGAGCTGAAGACCAGGGGAATCCGCCGTACGCGCGGCACTTCAGCGCGTGAAGTGCAGTAAGATAGCTCTAGAGTGGTCTCTAGACGTGATGCAATTAGAGTTGAGGCGGAAGCCGTGTAAGATGCAACCAACAGGCAGGAGCAACTACTGGGGACCTGAGCAAGCTTTTCCTCGTTGACCTGTTTTAGGCCGTTTTCAGCGGAAGAAGGAAATGATGACGAATCACAGGAGGCGCTTCGAGTCGGGATATAGAGGATACGCTTGTACACACCAGAGCTACGCGACGAGGTACGCGGTGAGCGCGGATTCCGGGCCCACAGAAAAGAAGCCAGAGCTGTGAAAACAACGAAAAATCTTGAATGTTTGGAGTACGAATAAGCCAGGGTAGCCCAGTGTGCGAGTTTATGACGTGGTCTATTGTACACTTCATCGTGATGTCTATTCTTTCATGCTGTGTAGAATCTTGTGCACCCCATGGAACCCTGCTAAAATGTGTGCGCAACCGAACCCTTCAACCCAAACCCTAGATTCCAACCACCTTTGCTAGAATTTGAACACATTCCTGAGATCTGAGGCATATTACTCCCGGCTATTCATATAGAGATCTCTCCCTCTGCGTAGTTCCCAGGCTAACTAGCAACGTAGTGGTAGATAAGTCTCCCGAGGCGGCCCAAGAAAGTCCACGCTTGCTTTGGTTCCCTCCCTCTCAGGCTTTGTGCTCGACTGGACCGTGTTGTGCGCGCAGCCATCGGGTGTATATATCAGTACTGTTTGAGTCCTGAAGTCTGACGCACTCTAGGCCTATCTTCCGTCCTTGAGACAGGTTAGCTCGTCTCAGCGAAAACCATCATCACAACCTCGCCTGTGTATTCCGTGCAGTTAGCCCCCCACATCCTGCTTTAAACCATGTCACAGGAAGCAATGTACACAAAAATCCTCGTCGTGGGTGCGACGAAGACTGGAAAGACAACTCTCCTCTCTTCTCTTACCCACTCTCAAACCCAAGACTACGAGCCTACGGTTATGGCGTCGAGTTACCTAGACTGCGAGCACCAACTGATGTTCATCGATACGCCTGGTATTGACGATGCGATCATCACAGATGTGTTGAACCCTGATCCTGTAAAGCGTTTCAGTGGCTTCGAAAACGACGCCATGGTACGCGAGCTGCGAGGCATTAGCTCCGTGGTGGAGAAGGAGACAGAGCCTTCAGCGCGAGGTGCGCAGCGATACAACATCTTCCCCGACAACCTTGCCACTCTGGTGCAAGACAATCTCGTGGGTATTGAAGCTGTTTTGATTGTGACAACTACCGACCTGGGTGCCCTCCGTGTTGCCCGTGCTTTGAGATACATGTACTACCGTTTGCTCCAGCGAACCAAGGACGCCAGCGGCATGAACCAAGGCCAGGCTCGCCAGTTCCACATCTTCTTCCTCGTCAATCAGGGTGATTTGCAGCGACCGCAACTTATGAACTGGACCTCAGATGAACTGACCGACTCCACGGCCACAGATGAGCGTGAACTTATGTGCCGACAGATCTTCGCCTTTGAGGTTGAAGAGCGTGAGGAAGATTTCCCGGCATTGAAAAAGTGCGTAACGAAGCTTGAACCCGTAAACGCTCTCCGTGAAACAGGTATCCGTAAGGCTCTTGACGACATTGCTGCACATTTCCACAAGTTTGTTGCGCCCCCTACAATCGCTCCTCCTCCGAACTCTAACTCTTCCACAAACACGGAGTCTCGCGAGGAATGCGGTTCTTGTACCATTGTCTAAGTTCATCCTCACTTCCGAACCACTATCGGCACTCCTTATCAGCGCTATCCGTGATATGGATGCTTCACCCTCATGCCCTAACATTGCCTATGCACATATGTGTTGTGAATACACCAGGAATCCCTGTAGATTTCTATTGTAGGACTAGATGTCCTTTTATTCCATTGTAGTGTGGAAAGTTGCGCGGTTTCATAATGGGACACGCTAGTCGAATTGTTCGAATGTTCCTTTAGTCGTCAGATCATTTTCCTGTGTTCTGGTTGTTCGGGTCTCAAGTGTTCCATACGCATGCAGGCAAAGGTAAATACCTACATGCTCTAGTGGCATACTAGCAAACTGCAATATAAAGCTAATGAAGCTAGTGAGTAGAAGGCTTTTCGTAGCCCTGCGGATCCCTTCTAGCATCATCTGCGGGAGTAGCGAGGTTAGGCGAACGAGTGAATGTTTGGTTGAAGCACATTACTTTTTGTCTTTCTTATCCTTCTTGTCCTTCTTGTCTGCTTTGTCATCCTTGTCCTTCTTGTCAGCCTTGTCTGCCTTGTCTGCCTTGTCCTTCTTGTCACCCTTGTCGGCCTTACCAGCTGTGGACGATCTGGCATCCTTCTCTTCATCACCTTCGGTATCGACGAAGAAGTAAGTACCAGCACGCTTCTGTTCTGTATCCTTCTGAGAGTTGAGCTTGTTAATGCGGGGTCGGTTGTTGCTGGGGTCACGGCGGAAGGTGATGCCAAGGCCTTTGAGGAATCGGTTCATACCAGCAACCAAGCCGACAGGAGCGTTGGCCTTAGCGCTCACGGCAGGGGTACCTTCGTACACAATGACACGATCTGCGAGGTAGGTTGACATGATGAAGTCGTGCTCAACAACGAATGCGGTCTTCTTGGCGTGAAGGATGAATCGCTTAATAACACGGGCTGCGACCAAACGCTGTTCAGAGTCGAGGTATGCAGATGGCTCATCAATGAGGTAGATGTCTGCAGGAATACCGAGTGCGAGAACAATAGCGACACGCTGCAGCTCACCACCAGACAAAGTCTTAAGCTTCTGGTCAATGATGTCTTCGATCTTCATGGGCTTCATGACATCGACTTGGAACTGTGAGTTGTTCATAGCCTCGGGGATCTTGGCAGCGAGCAGTTGCCGTACAGAACCCTCGAATTGTGGCGCAATCTTTTGCGGCTTGTACGAGACGTTGAGGTTTGGAGGTCTGACTTCATTGTCAGCAGGAGTAAGACCAGCGAGCATGCGAATGAAGGTAGTCTTACCAGTACCGTTCTGACCAAGCAAAACAATGATTTCTGAGTCGTTGAACGAACCCTCTTCGACCTCGAGCTTGAAGTCACCCTGCGTCTTGGTCATGGCAGGGTACCTGTAAGTCTTCATACGCTTCTCTTCTTCAGCCTGCTGCTGCTGTGCACTGCGGAGCGAGTACGAATCAGCGACCTTGAAGGTGATTTCGAAGTCGCGGAAACGCATGTTCTCTGTGGGGATGAAACCGCTGAGGAAGATGTTAATACCTTCACGCACCGAGAAAGGCATGGTAACAACACCGTAGACGGATGCACGACCGTACAAGCAGCAGACGTAGTCGGACAGGTAATCGAGAACGGACAAGTCGTGTTCGACGACGACAACATAGTTGTTGTCCTGGCAGAGGTTGCGAATGCTCGCGGCAGCCTGGAGACGCTGCTTGACATCAAGGTAGGATGAGGGTTCGTCAAACATGTAAATATCAGCCTTTTGAACGCACGAGATAGCGATGGCGAAACGCTGAAGCTCACCACCTGACAACTTGTCAATACCACGATCCAAGACATCCTTCAGCTCCATCTCGTCGATCATTTGCTCCTTGATGCCACGGTTATCCTTGCGCTCAAGCAGTTCGGCAACTGTTCCCGAAGCCATCTTGGGAATGGCATCGACGTACTGAGGCTTAATAAGTGCACGGAAGGTTCCATCGAGGTGCTTGGTGAAGAAGCTCTGCAACTCAGAGCCACGGAAGTAAGTCAAGATCTCGTTCCATTCAGGAGGATCGTCGTATCGGCCCAAGTTGGGCTTGAGCTTGTTTGCAAGGATCTTGAGCGCAGTTGATTTACCAATACCGTTAGTACCGACGAGACCGAGGACCTGACCTGTTCGTGGTGTGGGAAGACGGTGGAGCTTGAACGAGTTGGGACCGTAACGGTGCGAGGTCTGAGACTCGAGATTCTATAAGATGAGAGGAAGGATCAAGTGTAGTGGTGGAGGTGTCATTGTAAGTCAAACGGGTATGCGTCTCCATGTCGCCTTTGAGACACATGACGTAGGAAACCGAGTGTAGATCAATGCAGGATGTCTTACCTTCGCAATGTTAATAATAGTGATGGCATTGTAGGGGCATCGGTTAACGCAGATGTTGCAACCAATGCAGAGAGTCTCTGAGATGTAAGCGAGCTTGTCAGTGGGCTTAACCTCGACACACTGGCCACCCGTCGCGACAACGGGACAGAACTTCATGCATTCTTGATTGCACTTCTTGGGCTTGCACTTGCTCTCGTCGACGATCGCAATGCGCGTCTTCTTATCATCGCCGGACTCCTTGCTGCGCTTTGACATGGCTGCTCGCTCAGGTAGTAGACGTGCCTGCTACCCTAGAATTCCTATTGGATCGTGAGATATTGCATGTACAAACGATGAGCTCGAGTCGAAACCCAGGAGGGGGAGAATCTCGCCAATTTTCAGCACCAAGCAGGTTTTCTGCCTAGCTTTGACAGGTGCAACTTGCGCAAGATGTAGAACTGCACACGGCCACTCGATTCGAATTGCAGCATATTCCCAGTAAACCCCAGAAAATGGCATGTAATCCCCTACGCACTTTTTCCAAATCAGTCTATTCTAGCACCCCCCGATCCGAGCGTGCCGAGCTCGCTGCGCCTGCCTGAGCCGAACCTACTGGCAACAAGAGTTGCAGGGCGGATGGAATTTCTTCTGCGCCACGAGATTTTTCCAATAAGCTTGAATCGAGTCTTCAAGTCGATTTGTACATTGCACTTGACGCAAGAGCCAATTTAACTTTAGCAAGGTGTAGACACCCACGCGTAATGACGACAGAACAGAAACTGATCTGGCTGGACTGCGATCCGGGCCACGATGACTTCTTTGCCATCCTACTCGCTGCCATGGACCCCGCCTCGCGGCTGATAGGCATCTCAACGGGTGGGGGCAACCAGAGCCTGACCCGAGTGACTAAGAATGCGCTTGATGCCCTGTATTTACTCGACTTGGGAACGTCCGTGCCTTGCGTGGCTGGCCAAGAACACCCACTCATGCACAGGATCGAACACTGCCCAGAGATTCATGGTGAGTCGGGCTTGGAGACGAGTGGAGACATTCACATCCCCGCGCATGACCTGCAGCCAGTGAAGGGCAAGGCGATTGAGGTCATGGCTTGCACCATTCTTGCACAAACCGTCCCTGTTCGACTCGTAGCCACGGGCAAGATGACGAATGTTGCACTCCTACTGCAAGTGTACCCTGAAGTCATGCGGAACCTGCATTCGATCACGATTATGGGGGGCGCGTCAACCGGTGGTAACACTCATCCCGTGGCTGAATTCAACATTCAAAACGATCCCGAGGCGTGCCAGATCCTGTTCAACTTTGCTCACTCCTTTGAAGCCCATGCCGAGCAGCAAGCTAGACTCCATGAAATTAAAGAAGACTACGATCTTCGAGTGCCAGTCGTGATGGTACCCCTCGAGGTGACTCACACTGTGCTCGTCACAGATGAAATCCTGAAGCGAATTGAGCAGCTTCGCCTCGAGGCCATCGCAGCCAATGAGCCCTCGCTTTTCTACCAACTCAGCCGCTCGCTCTTGCTCTTCTTCGCCAAGACCTACAGGGAGGTCTTTGAATTCCACAACGGCCCCCCACTCCACGATCCCGTCGCAATCTTTTATGCCCTTTATCCAGAGCAGTTCAAGTCGCGCTTCCTCCGTGTTGACGTGGAATGCGCTCCATCTCACTCTCGAGGCCAGACGGTCGTTGACATTTGGAAACAGACCGGTCGTCCCGCGAACGTCACCGTTACAACTGCCGTTGATGTCAACAAGTTCTGGGATCACATGCTGAGTGCTATTGCTCAGGTGGCCAAGCTTGGTGTATTGGACCGTAACCAACCCAAGAAGGTTGAGTAAGCGAGCAAGACGAATTCTGCCAGATGGTCCACCTGCCCAAACTGAAAAGGATTCATCGTTTGCTCCAATAACTAGAGCAATGGCACTTCTCGACCACAAGTTTGAATGGTTCACATGTATATGTTTGTTTAGTCTTCAGTCCTAATTCGTAAGTTCCCCGGCATATGTCAGAAAGTTTTGTCCAAACCGAATCTTTTTAGTTTGAGTGTGCGAGACTCATTCGCCCCACATGTTCTTTGTCTCAGTTGCTTCACTCATCACCAGGAGTTGTCTGATCCGCACTACTTCTATCTACACATCTGAGCCCTATATGCTACTGGTCTGCTAACCAGTCCACTAGTCGAGTCGCTAACCCTTTCTCGAGAAGCACTCTTGAGTTTTGTCTAACCGATTCTCTCTTTTTGTTCACGGGAGGAAGCGTCCTCTTTGATGCACGCATGGAGCTTGTGTGGCCAACTATCTGCTGATCATGACTGACATGCGAATAAATCTTTCGAAGCCGTGCTCCGTTGGAGGTGCCGTAGAAACCCCAGCGGGTCCCCACGCCAGCCCCATCCGCCCTGGCCCTGATTTTTCCGACATGACTTGTTGAGCGAACTTTCCAACAATGTAAAGGATGCGTTTTCCGGCATGCGTGATGCGCGGTGCACCGAGTTGACTTATTCACTGCATGCACATAAGTGCTACCTCTCTAGCTATCCCGTTGGGTATTCCACAGGACTTGGAAACACGCCGTAAATTGTGACACACCAACAACACGTGGCGAGAATATGGATGTTGGAGTGCCAATGTGCTTGATAAACGAGGATCTACGCGGTCTCTGAGTCCTACCGTGCTGTTCTCAGCCATTCACTATCCACAACTATCGTTTGCACTTCTAGATTACCATGGCAGAGACTCCCAATCCGGACTTTGACGAGGTCGCAACGGAGCCGGTAAGTTCTTCCCAACGAGTGAGCCGCTTGTTTGCTTGCTGCTTTCAAAACTACGGACATCTGCAGGCACTGATATTAGGCACTAAACTCACACGTTTTTCCCCTATCGTCTGGCGCTCTCACTACAGGGAGATCTCGTGCGACGGAGACTGACGAACCAGGCCGCGGTTTCGTTCAGCGTTGCAGGCCGCACCCTGCTCGAACCGCATGCGGTTGCTCCGTTAGGTGGTGTACCCAGCACACGGTCACACATCAATCGAACCCACTCCAGCGCGCGTCAAGCGTATATGCAGCCCCTGGGAACTCTGCCTGTTAGCCCTCCAACTATCACTGGTGCCACGGTGAGTCACCCTTCTTCTGGCATGGGTGAGGCAGAGAGTAGTGAGAGAGCCGCCTCAACCAGCGTTCACGGCTCGTCGCTCGGGTCGTCCGCGTCGCCTCTGCAAGAGCCCGCGACAGAGCCGACCCCCGTCGGGCTCGCAGGAGCGAGTGCAGTCAATCAGCTCTTTTCAAGTAAGTCACCAATGCTATCTACACGGAGTCCGCTTGGGTTCATGTATACTCATGGCACAAGCCTAGCACGTGCCGGCTCCCCTCATACTGTTGATACCACCAACCATCCCGCTGCTTGTGCTGCTGCTACCGTTGCTGGATCGCAACAAAGCGCACCTGCAACGTATGGAAACCCGCTGGGAGCTCCTAACCCTGCGATTGGGAGCCTTCCTGAGCAGGTTCAGATGCATTTGCAGTTATATCAGCGACTGCAACAGCAGTTCGACCAGCTGCAACAGCAGCACCTGCAATACCAGCAGCAGGAGCAGCAACTTATTGCAAATTCACCTTCAAATCCAGAGCATATGATTCAGCAAACCAAGGAAATCCTAAAGAAGCAAGAGGTGCTTTCGTCGCACATGGTTCAGATTCAACAACTTCAGCAACAACTGAGACAGCAAGTACAACAGTACTTCCATCAGCAAAAGCTCCAAAGCGATGCATTGCAGCAGATTCAGCGGCAGATTGTGGAGCAGCATCAAGGGCACCAACAAGCACAGACCCACCAACTACAGCCGCAACAGCAACAGCAACCTCATGATCAACAGCCGGTTCATCCACAGCAGTCAGCAGGAGCGCCCACAGCTCCCGCAATATCGCCTTCCAACCATGCCCAAGCTGCCGTCGTCGCCCCTTCAGAATCACAATCTCAGGGCGTACGCCAAGCCCTGCCGCAGCTACAGATCCCAACGAACCCAAACCTGAATGTTCAATCTCAGGCTTCTCCAACCCGTGCGACCAAACCTGCCATGCACCCGTTACAATATCTGCAACAGCAGCTTGCACAGATCACCCAATCACCGCTTCCGATTGAGCCTCCAGCGCAGCCCAAACTGACGACCAGCGTCTCGACTTCATACGCACACCTTCACGCATCGCAGCCTTCATCATCTGGGACAAATGGGCTTACGGGGCCTCCACCAGCGTTCCAGCCGTTCCAGACTGTTGCGAGCTGGTCCGCCGATGTCCTGTCTGGTCATACCCAGCCGTCGTCGCATGCGACGTCAAACAACTTGGCAAGTCCTTCTCGCGGATCAGGTACTGCCCCTACTTTTCAGTTCCAACGCTCCACCCCGCCCGCAACATATCTCAGCAGCTCAACCTCACATACGGACGTCTCTTGCGAAACGGTTACGACCACATCGCCCGAATCACGGACATCATCGCATATCACCTCCATGCATAGACCCTCTTCCGCCGGTTCGGTGTCAGAGGCATCGACTACTGCATCTGTGACCACGACTGCGGACCATCTTGAGAATGCACGCTTGCCGTCATCTCGGGCCATCAACGCTGTCATGCAACATCTCGGACAGCTCGATCCTGAAACGGCGAATCGACCCACATTTACCCATCAAAGCTCAACCGCCGTGAATCTCCCCCATCGTCGAATTGGCAATTTGAGTGATGTTCTGGCAAGATCAAGCACTCCTTCGTATTCCACTACAGATGACAGTGCAGTCGATGTGTTACTCGTCGAGGACGTTGTCGTTAGTGCGAAAGTCGCGCTCATGGCACTTAGACGAGAGCGATTTACATGTGCATCAGCCCGCTCGGGCGAAGAAGCCCTTGAACAGTTCAAGAATCGCTATCGTGTGATTACAGGTGATGCGAACTCACCTATTGACCGCAATCGGCGTGGGTTCAAAGTGATTCTAATGGACATCCACCTTTTACCGGGTGCGCTTGATGGCGTTGAGACGACTCGATTACTTCGCGAGTTTGAGCTCAATCATGGGCTGGATCCATGTGCTGTATTTGCTCTCACAGCGCGTTTCGATCCGGCCGACTTGGAACGATACAGACTCGCTGGTATCAATGGATGTATCGCTAAGGGACAACTCCTTGGGTCATCATTGAAAGAGGCGCTTGCTTCGCTCATTCGTGACCCGACCCATTTCATTTCCCTGGTACCGCACGAGAGCTCGTTAGATCAAATTGCATCCCAGCAGCAGCACCAGCAGCAACACCAGCAGCAACACCAGCAGCAATCGCAGCAACCTCAAGAGTCGCAACAGTCGCATCAACCTTAACAACCCCAACACTACCAGCAGCGCCTACTGCGTCGTAATTACCATAGTCGTGATTGCTTCCTCCCACCTAATCCTGATCCAACACCAATTCTGCGTCGAACGACTCCATGCGTCCACGGTCTAAGAGCCATGGTAGCGTAAAGTACTTTACTGAGCTCCACTGTGCTGTGTTGCGCGTACCATAGGATCGCTCCGTCGCAATACGACTTCATTACCACGCTATAAACCATCTCGTTCCTTCTGTTTCAATTACTCCCAACTCCCAATTGCTTGTTCATCATCATCATCATCATCATCATCATCATCATCATCATCATCATCATCATCATCATCATCATCATCATCATCATCATCATCATCATCATCATCATCATCATCATCATCATCATCATCATCA